>JACCDP010179326.1_pt1 | contig 101420 bp, 88 predicted proteins | sample 7445841 | NCBI WGS metagenome assembly JACCDP01 (sample SAMN15323441, study PRJNA562643) | freshwater metagenome | isolation source: river surface water | place: USA:Blue River Watershed | collected 2017-08-17
GCCTCGGTCGCACCGGTGGCACCGCCCGAAACCCTCGCGTCCACGGCAGCGCCCGTCGCCGCCAGCTCGGCCGCGGTCGCGCCCAAGCGCCGTGCTCCGCGTGCCTCCGCCAAGCCGGCTAAGGCCAAGGCTAAGGCGCCCGCCAAGACGAAGGCCAAGCCGACCACCCCGGCCAAAGCCAAGGCGACGGCGAAGTCCAAGGCGAAGACGACGACGAAAGCCAAGGGCAGCAAGGCGTCGGCGGCCGCGGCGCGCCGCTCCCCGGCGAAGTCCCCCGCCAAGAAAGCTTCCGGATCGAAGACGAAGTCCAAAGCCAAAGCCAAAGCCAAGCCGACCACTGCAGCCAAGACTCGTTCGTCGGCGAAGGCGAAGGTTGCGGCCAAGGGCAAGGTGTCGGCTCGGGCCGGCGCTTCCGCCAAGGGCAAGACCTCGGCTCGCACCCAGACTACAGCCAAGGGTAAGGCCAAGGCGAAGGCTAAGGCTCGTCCGGCCTCGCGCCGCTGAGCGGCTGCGCGGCCTCCAGGTGCCGCGTCACGCTGCGTCAGAATGCGTACCCGATCGAGCTGATGAGACGCTGGTCCGCCTTGGCGGATTGGTCGATCACCGTATTGTCGAGGTCGTATTCGAAACGCAGATTCATCGAGATCGAATCCGTGACCTTGCCTTGGAGTGCGGAATTCACGCGGATGCGATAGTTGCGGATCTCGTTGTTTGCGGCGACGAGCTCCCCTTCGCGTAGGATGTAGTCGCCCCGGGAGACGGGGGAGTACTGGGCCAGGAAATCCTGCACGAACGTGAGACGGGAGTTGATGCGGAACGTGTAGTCCTCGAAGACCTCGCCTAGGACCGCGAATCCTTCATTCAGCTTCAGGGCGTCGCGGAACTGCCCGGTGACGCCGCCGCCCACGTTGATGACGTGGCGTTCGCGCTTGATGATGGCGTAACCGAACCCGGCGTTTTGTTCGTAGTTTTGATCGATCGCCTTGACGTTGTCGGACAGGAAGCTGGTGACCGCTTGGGCGAAGACCCGTTTCGAAAGATCGCGTCGCCAGCGGAAGCTGGCATCCGAGCGTTCGGAGATCAGCTGGTCGTCGAGTTCGCTGTAGAGAGAGCGCACGTTGACCTTCAGCTGATTGGGGCCGTGCTCGCGTTCGGCGTCGGCGCGAAGCGCGGTGCTGATGCCCTCCCGGCGACCGGCCTCCTGCTGGAACCCGAATTCGATCGTGCCTCGCCAGCGGTTGGGGTTGGGCTTGGCGGCGTCGGGGGCGTTCCCGGCCGCGGCCGTACTCGGCGTCCCTGGGGTCGTTGCGGTCCCGGGTGCGGCTTGTGCGGTGAGCGCAGATGACCCCGCCGTGCCGGCGGTGGGTGGGGTGGACGCGTAGCGGGACACCTGAGGAGGTGCGCCGACGAGAGAGTCGGCGGCGGCGCGCGGATCGGTGACGAACACCACGTCGGATTCCGAGATCACCACGTTACCGAAGAGCGGAGACATCAGGTGGATACGCCCCTCGGCGCGGCGGGTGATTTCGCCGGTGAGCCGATCCCCGTTGCGCAGTTGCACCTCGGCGGCGTGGCCGACGGCGGAAATGCTGGCGAGGCATCCGAGCAACCGCATGGCCCTCCCGGATCGACGAAGCACGCGGGCCATCTCGGAGCGCAACCGGACGAGTGGCGGGAGCGGGATTCGTTTGATCATGAACGTAAAGTGGAGCGGAGGGTGAGGTTGCGGCCAGCAGAATTCCTGCCGGGTCAGACCCGACTCGGGGCGCCCGGTTCCGTGGGCGAGGACGACGTTTTTCCCATGTCTACCGACCGAATCGCTGAGCTTTGCTTGGGGTCGAGACGCCGCTCCGTGGCTGGGGCGGCGGAGAGGGCCGGCGCGTCGGGAAATCCTGGACGGAACTGAGGGTGGCCGCGGCCCGTTCCGAAGGTGCGCTGGCTCGGGACCTCGTGGCGGCGCCGTCGCTTGCTGCACGGTTCTGCATCGCCGCCCTCGCGCGAGGGTGAAGTGGGATGGGGCCGTTTGTGGTCTTCGACCCGCAAGAGCCGTCTAGGGGAAAGCCTCGGTTGCCTTGGGTGGAACCCTGGGTGGGATGTGAGCCCAGTAACCGTACAAAAACATCAAAGAAAGATGTTTATGGATTTTTTCGCTGATGAATATCTCGAGTGGGTGAGCAACGTGTACGCCCGGCCGAGTCCGGTTTTTACGTTTCGTTGACTATGGAAGTCCTTGGCTAAGCTCACCTCTGATCCGTTCAGCGACATGAGGCCCTTTTACTCTCGGCCTATTTAAATCATCCATCCTCATGAAAACCAGCACCCGTAACACCAAGGGTTTCACCCTTGTCGAAATCATGATCGTTGTCGTCATCATTGGCCTCTTGGCCGCGATGGCGATCCCTGCGTTCCAGAAGGTCCGTGACAACTCCGTCGGCAAGGCCATGGAGAACGACGCCCGCCAGATCGCGGCGGCCGCGCAGCAGTACTTCCTCGAAAACGGTGGTGTGACGTCCATCACGTTCTCGGTCGACTCTACCTCGGGTCTCGTGACCGGTCCGCTTAGCAGCTTCGTCAAGAGCGTTTCGAAGGGCACCAAGTCCGGTTCAGCGCTGTCGCTCGATGCCGACTTCACGATGTCCAACCCCCAGTACAAGGGTGGCACGTCTGCCGAGTTGACGGTCACGTTCAATGCAGAAGGTAAGCGGGAATAAGCCCCGGTCAGTTTATCTTCTTTTTGGGCCGCACTCCATGCGGCCCTTTTTGTTTCGAAAGGCGATCGAGTTACTTTGAGTAGAGCGCGAGTCTAGAGAAGATCGCGCCTTTCGCGTTCCCACACTCGATCGCTTTCAGATACACACACCGCGTTAGCTTTGTGGCCAATTGGCGTCGCCGTGCGTCCGACCTTTCTTCCCCGAAGTTTCTCTTGGCCCGTGCTCAGCGGCACGATGCGGGAGGTGATTGCCGTCAGCCTCCTCGGTATGGCGGTGTTGGGTATCTATGCCCAAGTGGGTGCACATCGGACCATCGGTTTCGATGATTCGCTTTACCTGACCGACAACGCGTGGGTAAGGCGAGGGTTAACCTGGGAAGGGCTCGTCTGGGCCTTCACCAACGTGGATGCGGCGAACTGGCATCCGGTGACGTGGATTAGCCACATGATCGATCAAGAGCTCTTTGGGGCATTGATTGGTGGTCACATGATCGAGAACCCGATCTGGCACTTCGCGAACAGCTTCTTGGTGTACCGTTTGCTCCTGGCCCTGGGGCAGTCGCGTCTCATCGCCTTGGCGCTGGCTCTCGTGTTTGTCTGCCACCCACTCAACGTTGAATCAGTCGCGTGGCTTTCTCAGCGAAAGACGCAGGTCAGCACGTTCATGCTGCTGGCAACGGTCTTGGTGTACTTGGACTGGCGAGTGACCAGGAGGTCGTCATCGCGAGTACTTCTCACCCTTGCTTACTCAATAAGCCTCATGGCCAAAGCCATGGGCGTTACCTTGCCCGCTCTCTTGCTCGCTTACGAGGTGCTCCAAGTCTGGCCGCAGATCCGAGCGGAGTGGGCACTCAAATCAAGACGAGTCGTGGTTCTTCGAATCTGGAACCTCTGTCTGAAGCTTTGGCCGCTGGTGGCGGCGGCCTGCGTGGTGGCGGTTGCAACGTTCTTTGCGCAGCGCCATTCGGGTGCAGTCGCGTCTCTCGATAAGATCCCACTCGAGTACCGCGTTCTCAACGCGTGGGCAGCTGTGGGCACTTATTTGAAGACCTTCTTCTGGCCTGCAGAGCTGTGCCTCTTTTATCCCTTGTCCCCTGTGGCACGCTGGGGTGAGGCGGCACTGGGATTCTTCTTGGTGGCGTTGGGCAGCCTTTTCGCGGTACTCGGAGCGCGGCGCGCGCCGCTTGTAGTCTTTGGCTGGATTTGGTTTCTCGTTTCTCTTCTTCCGGTGATCGGGCTGGTGCAGGTGGGGAGCCAGAGCCATGCGGACCGTTACATGTACGTTCCGATGATCGGACTGCTGATCGCTTTGGGCGCTTGGTTCGCAAAGGTGGACTTGCCGGGAGTTCGTTGGCCCAGACTGGCTTGGTCAGCTCTGACACTCTCGTTCGCCGCAGGAATGGGCCTCCATGCCTATGCTTATACGATGCTTTGGCGAGACGCTGAGACGGCCTATCGACGTTCGATCGAAATTGGGGGCATCTCGTATGCGATGGCCTCCAATCTGGCAGCGACGCTAACGAACTTGCATTACTACAAGACGGCGGAGGTGTATTCGGATCTTTGCGTTCGGTTGTGGCCCGATCATGCGTTGGTGGTCGGTAACCACGCCAGTGTCCTGGCTTTGCTGGGTAAGCATAAGGAATCGGAGTTCTGGTACCGGCGCGCGATGGTGCTCGATCCGAAAAACGTGAAGCTTCCCTACATGTTGGCGCTTCTTTTGCTTCAGATTGGTCGCAACGAAGAGGCTGAAGTCATCCTCAACGATGCGCTGCGACTGCTGCCGCCCGAAGATGACTGGAGTAGCGGCAACCAGATGATTCGGCGAATTCTGCTTCGGCAGGTGCCTCTCTCAGAGCTCAACCCCAAGACTCTTCTGACCACCGAAACTGCCGAACCCAGCGATCAGCGTGGCTCCAAGTAAGCGGGGGCCGGAAAGCCGAGCTTCTTGCTCAGGAAGAATCGGCTGGCGACGCGTAAGCAGCCGATGCCGTAGACCACGCTGCGGCGGAAGTTGATCGAGGAGGCTTCCGCGAAATACTTCGTCGGGCAGCTGACTTCGCCGATCATGCATCCGCGCCACAGAGCTTGCGCGATGAACTGATTGTCGAAGATGAAATCGTCCGACAAGCCATCCAACTGCATGCGCTCCAGCAGGCGCCGCGAGTACGCGCGGTACCCCGTGTGGTACTCCGAGAGTTTCGCACCCATGAGGAGGTTCTGCGACACGGTCAGGAATCGGTTCGCGACGTACTTCCACACCGGCATGCCGCCGTCGAGGGCGAAGCCTCCCAGGATGCGGGAGCCGATCACGAACTCGTGCAGGCCGTTCGCGATCATGCTCGCCATGGCAGGGATCAGCTTCGGGGTGTACTGGTAATCCGGATGCACCATGATGACGATGTCCGCGCCGCGTTCGAGGGCGATGCGGTAGCAGGATTTCTGGTTGCCGCCGTAGCCTTGGTTGCGGTCGTGCACGTGCACGGTCACGCCGGGCAGGGTGCGGGCGAGGGACACCGTGCCATCCCGGCTACCGTCGTCCACGAGGATGATGTCGTCGACGATGCCTTGGTCGACGACTTCGTCATAAGTCGCGCGGAGCGTACGCTCCGCATTGTAGGCTGGCATGACGACGGCTACCCGGTGGTTGCGGTACATGGTTAGGACAGTTTGCGGAAGGTCATTTCCACCGTGGCGCCGGTGCGCGCGAGGATCGCCCCGACTTCGGCGAGTACCGCCGGGGCCATGAGAATCGCCGCGAGCAGGGCATGGATGGCGGGTGCGATGCGGCGGTCCGCTCGGTGGGAACGATTGCCCTTTAGCCACTCGTAGAGCAGGTTGCGGTCGGGGTCGATCGCGTTGAGCGCGCTTTGCAGCCAGCCGTAGAGATTCTGCTCCCAGCAGGCATGCTGCAGCGTTTCGGGCACGAGGCCCCGGCGGCTGAGAATATGCTCGATGGCGGCGGGCGGAGGCAGCGCGAGGTGGCGGGGGGCATCGAGGTGGAACCAAGCCGTGCCGAACACCCTGGCCTGGACACTGGCGATGTTGGGAAACGAGAGGAGCAGCCTCCCGCCCGGGCGCAGGAGGCGCGCGAGGCGTTGCAAGGCCCCTCCGGGCTCAGGCAGGTGCTCAAGTACGTGAACGAGGCAGATGAGGTCAAAATGCCCATCCGGGTAGGTCGCGTCGTCGAGCGATCCGCGGTGCAGGTGCAGTCCGGGAACGGTCGCAGCCCGGTCGGCAGCCGGACCCGGCAGTTCGATACCGTGGAGCTCGATTGCGGGCGCCCGCCGACCCAGCAGGCGCAGGAGCCGGCCGTCGCCGCAGCCGACGTCGAGGACGCGGGCGTGCTCGGGGAGACCAGCAAGCAGCCGCCGCGCGCGTCCGTCTGCGGCGGCTTCGCGGAGGCGCTCGATGGGAGCGGGAAACTTCGTGGTGCCCGTTCCGTAGTATGTCGTCGCGTAGGCAGCGGTGAGCTGGGCGGCGGTGGGCTGCGGATCGAGAAACGCGGTGCCACAGGTCCGGCACTGCCGTCGCGGGAAGGAAGACCGGTGTTCGTCGTGGGCGGGCGGGAGCGTCTCCGTCGCCGGGTTGCCGCAGAGTGGGCAGGGTCGGCCAGCGGGGGCAGGGGCGGAAGTGGACGACGGGGGCATCGGGTGAAACCGGGGACGGAATGAAGGAATCGCCTCAGGGCGGGCTCGGCTTGAGGGTAAAGCTAGGCTGGGAGGGGGCCTGCGGAAGCCAAATGTCCGTGTTTTGCGCTGCGGCGACGTTGCGCCCGTCGCCGAGCTGCCTACGGTCGGAGCGTGCGCATTCCCAATCGCAGGTCGTGGGGTCGGAGGGCCGGGCTGCTTCTCGGCGGCCTTTTTCTTGGAGTGGCCGTCTGGCGCGCGGGAGCACCGTGGTCTGAACCCGTTGAGCCCGCGCTCACCCCGGTTGCGGTGTCCGGCGACGTAGATCGCGACCGCTCCGGCGCTGCGCACGGTTTGTGGGATGAGGGAACGGCGGCGGACTCCGGGCAGCTCGCGGCCGGGCGGAGCACGCCGGAGGCGTGGGCGACTCCGGATACGCTTTTCCGGTGGCGTGCCGCGCCGATCGATGCGGCGGAGATCGAGGCGCGGGCCCCTTTGCCGGCCGACTGGGTCAGGTACGTCGAGGTGAACCTCGGCGTGTTTGCGGCCAAGGATTCACCGCTGTGGCGGACGGATGGATCGGGCACGCTGCGGTTCGCGTTGCCGGGCCTTGGTGAGCAGGTGGTGCAGGGACTCCGCACCGAGGTGCTCGGACCGCAGCGCTATGTGGTGCAGGGGCAATTGCAGGACCGGCCCGGCAGCCGGGTGTTGGTGAGCTTCAATCAGGACGCCGTTTCGGCCCAGGTGTACGCTCCCGGGGCGGGTGAATTTCATCTGCGGGGCTTGGCGGCTACGGAGGGTCAGGTGGCTCAGCTGGTAAAGGTGGCCGTGGATCGCCTGCCGCCCTGCGGCGGCGCACCCTCGCCGACGCACAGCGCCGACATCGCAGCGGTGCGGGCGGCGGCCCTGTCGAAGTTCGCCGCGGAGGGCGGCTTGGCGCGGGCGGCGGCGCGGCGGACTGCCGAGTCGGCCGGGCCGACGATGGTGGCGCGGCTCTTGTTTCTTTACACGGGCGCGGTGCGCACCGCGTACGGTACGGTGTCGCAGGTGGAGTCCGTCATCGATCTCGCCATCGCTGCGGTGAACGCCGACTTCGCCAACAGCCAGATCCCGCTCCGCATCCAGCTCGCGGCCGCGCAGTCCGTCACCTACAGCGAGACTGGGCTGAACTACAGTCGCACTCTCTCCGCACTGCGCGGAGTGACGGATGGGACGCTGGATTCGATCCACGCCGCGCGCGACGAAGCCTTGGCGGACCTGGTCACGATCGGGGTGATGGGCAACGACTCGGGCAACAGCCTCGGGATCGCCTACCTGCTCGATGAGCCGAACGACTACGTGAACCCGTTTTACGCGTTCTCGGTGGTGCAGTTCACGGTCATGGCGACCGCCAGCGTGCTGTCGCACGAGTTGGGTCATAATCTCGGCTGTGCGCACGATCGGGAAAACACCGACGGCCCTGGGGCGTATTCGTTCAGCTACGGTTACCGATTCACGGTGCAGGACTCCCGCGGCGGCAGTCGGCAGTTTCGCGACATCATGGCGTATGCGCCCGGTACGCGGCTGCCGTATTTTTCGAATCCCCGCATCAAGATCGCGCAGGCTGAGGCGGCGGGAGTGAACGTGGTCTTTGCCGAACCCACCGCGATCGGTGTCCCGGCGGGCGAGACAGGCGAGTCGGACGGGGCGCGCACCATCACGGAGAATGCCTTCGAGGTCGCCAACTACCGGATTTCGGGAGATCGCCCGTACGATGCGGGTACCCTCATCAACGTCTCGACCCGGGCGTTCGTCGGCACGGGAGCCCAGCAGCTCATCGGCGGTTTCATCGTCGAGGGCCCCGGCACCAAGCGCGTCCTCGTGCGGGCCGTGGGACCGTCACTCGCGCAGTTCGGGGTCCCGGGGACGCTGTCGAACCCGCGGGTGCGGATCTTCCGGCTGCCTCAGGCCGAACTCATCGGCGAGAATGACAACTGGGGTGTACAGGCCAACCCCCAGGAAACCACGGTGCGCGGCTTTCCCTTTGCGAACGGCAGCCTGGATTCGGCGATCGTGCTCGCGTTGCCGGCTGGCAGCTACAGCGCCAACGTCGAGGGCGTGGGTGGCGCAACGGGCACCGCGTTGGTCGAAGGGTACGAGCTCGATGCCGTCGCCGGGCAGCGTCTCCTGAACCTTTCCACCCGGGCCTATGCAGACCGAGCCGGGCGCGAGATGGTGGCGGGCTTCGTGATCGCGCCGGATCCGTTGCGCCCCTCCGGGACCAAGCGCGTGCTGATCCGCGTGCTTGGGCCGACGCTGACTCAGTTCGGCGTCCCGGAGGTGCTCGGGGATCCGATGATGACGCTGTACGATGGGACCGGGCGACGCCTGCTCGAGATCGACGATTGGGATCCGCCGAACACCTCTTTGGTGGGCGGGGCCCGCATCGCGCGCGGCACGGTCGATCAGCCCTCCGAACAGGCCGTCTTCGACGCGATCAAGTCCCTGAATCTCCCGGAGATGACGCCGATCGAGCCGGCCTTGGTGACCGATCTCCTGCCAGGCAGTTACACGGTCGTGGTCCAACCCTTCGAAACCACTGGCCAACCGGCGCAGCCGGGCGTCGGCATCGTTGAGGTCTACGAGCTCCGCTCTCCCTAGCTCTCGCCGACGCGGCGGGCACGTGGCCGGAGTGTGCCAATCGCGGCGCGCCCGGCCGCCGAATTGGCGCAGGGCAGGGTCAGATTGCCCCGGGCCGGGTGTCCTTGCTCTAGGGAGCGGGTTGGAACGCCGATTGCAGGGGTAGTTTAATCATGGATCCTTCCAGCCTTACCACGATGTCCCGCCAGGCGATCACCGACGCCCAGGCGGAGGCCCGCCGTCGCTCCCACAATGAGGTCGAATCGTGGCATCTCCTTCACGCGCTGCTCGCGCAGGAAAAGGGCATCGTGCCCGGCCTCGCCGAGAAACTCGGGCTCACGGTGTCGGCCCTCGCGCTTGCCGCCGAGCGTGAGTTGGAGCGGCTCCCCAAGGTCACCGGTAGCGTCGATTCCTCGAAGGTGTACGTCACCCAGGCGGTGAACGAAGTCTTCACCCGTGCCGAGGCCGAGGCAAAGTCGTTGAAGGACGAGTACGTCTCCGTGGAGCACCTCTTCCTCGGGCTGCTCGACGTCGCCAAGCCCGAGACCTTCGCGAAGTACCTGAAGTCGTTCGGACTCGATCGCGCCCGCGTGCTCGAAGCGCTCAAGGCGCTCCGGGGTAACCAACGCGTGACCAGTGACAACCCCGAGGCTACCTACGCCGCGCTGGAGAAGTACGGCATCGACCTCGTGGCGCAGGCGCGCAAGGGCAAGCTCGATCCGGTCATCGGTCGCGACGACGAAATCCGGCGCACCGTTCGGATTCTCTCGCGCCGGACCAAGAATAATCCCGTCCTCATCGGCGAACCCGGCGTCGGCAAGACGGCGATCGTCGAGGGCCTCGCCCAACGGATCGTCCGCGGCGACGTGCCGGAGGGACTGAAGGACAAGACGATTTTCTCCCTCGACATGGGATCGCTGATCGCGGGCGCGAAGTACCGCGGTGAATTCGAGGAGCGCCTCAAGGCCGTGCTCAACGAGGTGCGCCAGGCCGAGGGTCGGATCATCCTCTTCGTCGACGAACTGCACACCATCGTCGGCGCCGGCAAGACCGAGGGCGCGATGGACGCGGGCAACCTGCTCAAGCCCATGCTCGCGCGCGGCGAGTTGCACTGCATCGGCGCGACCACGCTCGACGAGTACCGCAAGCACATCGAGAAGGACGCCGCGCTGGAGCGCCGCTTCCAGCCCGTGCTGGTCGAGCCGCCGAGCGTCGAGGACGCCATCTCGATCCTGCGCGGCCTGCGTGAGCGCTTCGAACTCCACCACGGCGTGCGGATCCAGGACAACGCGCTCGTCGCGGCCGTCACCCTGTCGAACCGGTACATTTCCGACCGCTTCCTCCCGGATAAGGCGATCGACCTCGTGGATGAGGCGTGCGCGATGATCCGGACCGAGATGGACAGCGCGCCGCAGGAGCTCGATGCCCTGCAGCGCCGGGTCCTGCAGCTCGAGATCGAGGAGGCGGCCTTGCGCTTGGAGAAGGACGACGCCTCGCGCCAGCGGCTCGAGACCCTGCGCAAGGAACTCGGCGATGCGCGGACGCAGGCGACCGCCCTGCGCGCGAAGTGGGAGAAGGAGAAATCCTCCGTCGACCGCGTCCGCAAGGTCCGCGAGGAAATCGAGTCGGCCCGCGTGGCAATGGAGCGCGCGGAGCGCGCCTATGACCTGAACACCTTGGCGGAACTGCGCCATGGCAAGATCCCGCAGCTGGAGGCCGAGCTCAAGCGCCTCGAGCGCGCCGAGGCCAAGACCGAACTCTTCAAGGAGGAAGTCTCGGCGGAGGAAGTGGCGGAGATCGTGGCGAAGTGGTCCGGCGTGCCGGTGACGCGCCTCGTCGAGGGCGAGCGCGAGAAGCTGCTCCGCCTGGGCGATCAATTGCACCAGCGCGTGATCGGGCAGGACGAGGCCGTCCGCCTCGCCAGCGATGCGATCCTGCGAGCCCGGGCCGGCATCAAGGACCCCCGCCGTCCGGTCGGAAGCTTCCTGTTCCTCGGCCCGACGGGCGTGGGCAAGACCGAGCTCGCGAAGACCCTCGCCGAAACCCTCTTCGATACCGAGGCTGCGCTCATCCGCATCGACATGTCCGAGTACATGGAGAAGCACAGCGTCGCCCGCATGATCGGCGCGCCTCCCGGCTACGTCGGCTACGACGAGGGCGGGCAGCTCACCGAGGCGGTGCGGCGCAAGCCCTACGCCGTCGTGCTTTTCGACGAGATCGAGAAGGCGCATCCCGACGTGTTCAACGTGCTCCTCCAGGTCTTGGATGACGGGCGGATCACGGATTCGCAGGGACGCACGATCGACTTCAAGAACGTCATCGTGATCATGACCTCGAACCTCGGTAGCCGCCACTTGCTGGAAGGCGTGACGGGCGAGGACATCCCGGAGAGCGTGCGCGAATCCGTGCTCGTTGAGGTGCGTCGGGCGTTCCGTCCGGAATTTCTCAACCGCATCGACGAGATGATCCTCTTCAAGCCGCTCACGCTCGACGAGATCGGTCGCATCGTGGATCTCCTCGTGGCGGACTTGAACCGTCGCCTGGCGGACCGCCGGGTGACCGTGGTGCTGGATCCGGCCGCGAAGACGTGGGCCGCCGAGAAGGGGTACGACCCGGTTTTCGGGGCGCGGCCGCTCAAGCGCTTCCTCCAGCGCCAGGTCGAAACGCAGCTCGCGCGGGCGCTGATCTCCGGGGAAATCCCGGAAGGGTCGACCGTGACCTTCGGAGTCGAGAACGAGACCCTCGTGATCCGTCGCTAACCCGCGGTGCCGAACAGGCGCGCGTGGTTGTCCGCCACGGTGGCGGCCAGCGTTGGGACGTCGGTCCCGCGCTCGGCCGCCAGCGCGGCGTAGGCGACGAGCAGATTGCCTGGGTGATTGACCACGCCGCCCGCGTCCGCGGGCAGCGTGAACTGCTGCCGCTCGCGGGGCAGTGGCATCGCTGGCGCGTCCGTCTCGACGAGGATCCGGTCGGCCGGCAGGCCGGCGAAGATTCCGGAGCCACGGGTGCCAGGCCGGAATCCGATGCTGGCATTGTAGGAGAAATACGCGCCGAGATCCAGCAGTGCGGGCACCAGGGAGTCCGGGCCGGAGTAGGCGTGGACGAGGAAGCCCCGTGAAAGACGTGGGCTCTCGCGCAGCAAGGCCAGCAGTTCCGGCCAGATCCGCAGGCCGTGGAGGGTGACGGGGCGATGGAGCGCGGCGGCGAGTGAAAGCTGGACCCGCAGCACCTCCGCTTGCTCCGCCAGCGAGGCCGGCGGCCCAGGCAGGCGCGCTGCTGCAGCCGTCAAGATCCAGCGGTCGAGCCCCACCTCTCCCACCGCGGCACGGGGATGGGCCCGCAGCGTTCGCTCCAAGACGTCCGCCCAGTCCGGTTCACGCTGGGCCACCCACCACGGGTGGAGCCCGTAACTCGGAAGGATCCACCGCTGCGCGCCAGCGAGGGCGGCGACTGCCGGCCAGTCGCCAGCGTGCGTGCCATTGGTAACTACAGAACGAATACCAAGAGTAGGCAAAGCGTCGAGCAGCTCCGGCAGGTGGACCTGCAGCCGCGGATCCTGCAAGTGCAGGTGGGCGTCGTGAAAAGCGGGGGCGACCGGCATGGCGGGGCGGTGGGCGCAGGGGCGACTCGGACAATGACGTGAGCGGTGGGCTGGCCGGCCGAGGACCACGCCGGGGCACAGGAGGGCGCAGGCGATGGAGTCCGGCTCGAGCGGTGGCGAAGGACTCGAGCGGCGACCGTGCGGTGATGGGCCGGGTGGTGGCGGCGCGGGCGGGTGAACTGGGCGAGGGCGATTCCGCGGCCGGGCGGCGACTCAGGAGGTGGGGGAGAGCTCGCGCAGCCGGGCCCGGACGGCGGCGAGTCCCCCGCGCCGCGTGCCGGAGATGTGGGAATCGAGCCCGAGCAGCGCGACCGGATCGGCGTCGGCCCGCAGGCTTGCGAGCGCGGCCGGATCCGGATCGCTGAAGAAGTCGCAGGTCAGCACCACAAGAGCCCGCACCAGCGGCGAGTCGCTGTCGCCGCGAAACACGGCCGGAGCGAGCTCGGAGCGGGTGACCCAGACCCGGGATTGGCAGCCGTGGACCCGGAAGTCGTCGGTGCGGAAACGCTCGTCGAGCGGCGGCGAGGAGCGGGCGCGTTCGACGACGGCGGTGAGCCGTTCCTGGGCGTCCTCGATGAACTGGAGTCCGTCGATCAGATCCTGTTGGCGCGGCGAGAGCGTCATGTGGCCAAAAGACGTAGGAGGCGGTTGGGCCGTCGGCAAGTGTGGCCGAGTGGCGGGCTTGCCTCGGCGCGGGGGTGGCGTACGGTGGGGCATCGTCGTGATGTTCCGCTCGTTGCTCTGCGTCCTTTCGCTGTGGGGAGTGTTGGCTGGTCCGAACCTGGCGGGCCAGGGCGTGAGCCTGCCGCCGCCGCCTCTGGTGGTGGATGTGGGACCGTCCCCTGTCTCCGCAGCGGAGCGGATGCTCGCGCGGGAAGCGGCGCAGCGCGCGCTGGAGTTCGGTTTTCCCTCGATTGCAGCCGGGATCTTGCGCGCCCAGTTGGTGTCGGCGGACCCTGCGGACACGGTGGGGCGCAACCGTCTGGTGCTGGATCTCGCGACGGCGCTGCTGGATGATGGGAAGGCGGCGGACGTCGAGGACGTGTTACGGCAGTATGCCGGGTTGCCGAATGCGCGGTACCGCCTCCGGGCGGCGCTGGCGGCGGTGCGGCTGCGGCGGTGGGACGTGGCGCGGGTGGAGATTGGAGCGGCCCCGGTGGCGGACTTGCCGGCGGCGGAGCGGGGCTGGCATTTTTATGTGCAGGGACAGCTGGCTGATGCCGGGCGGGAATTTTCCAAGGCGTCGGCGTTCTACGAGCAGGCGTTGGGTGCGGCGGGAACGGAGCTGCAACGGGCCCGTTTCATTCTCGCGCGGGAAGAGGCGCGGTTGGTTTCCGGCGACTTCAGCGAAGCGCAGCTGGCGACCCTCCGAACCTTCTTGGAGCGCAATCCGGGACGCTCTGCGGCCTACGAGGCCATCAGCCAGCTCGCGCTGTCCCTGAACGGTCTGGGCCGCCGTGGCGAGGCGATGGAGACCCTTCGCCGGCAGCTGCAGGCCCTCCCCCCGGAGCAGTCCGGCACGGCGGATCAGTGGCTTTTGCTGCTCGGTTTGATCGCGGGACCCGGGGATCCGGTGGGGCGCAACGCCCTGGGCCAGTTGCTCAGTGGATCGGCGGATCGCGACAAGCAGCGCGTGGCACTGGTGATCTTGGCGCGCGGTGCGCCGCCCGCGGCGTTCCGGGCGGAGTTGGACCGACTGATCGAAGCGCCGACGCCGCATCCGATCCTGGAAGACCTCCTCCTGCAGCGCGCGGAGCTGGCGTTGGCGGCGAAGGCGTACGCGGACGCGGATCGCGATGCGGTGCGCCTGCTGGAAACCTTTCCCGGATCCCGACTCAAACCTCAGGCTCTCGGCGTGCGCGTGCGGGCGGCGTGGGAGACCCTGCGGTATCGGCGGGCGGCGGATTATGCGATTCAGACCCGGGCCGCGCTCGGGGGAGATCAGGGCCGTTTGGCGGCGGAGCTGGGCGTGTTGGTGGCCGAGGCCTACTTCCGGGCTGGCGATTACCTATTGGCGTCCGATGCGTATGCGGCGGCGATCGCGGTGCCACCGGACGGATTTCCGGTAGGCGACCTGATCTTCCAGCGCGTCCTGTGTGAAGTGGAGGCGGCGCGGGCGGACCCGGCGCGCCTGACGATTGCGGAGACGCTGCTGGACGAAGGTGGCCGCGACCCTCGCTTGGATCCCGCGAACCGGTGGCAGGCGGAGTGGAATCTGGCGCGGGCGCTGCAAGTGGCGGGCCCGGAGACGACGCAGCGGGCCTTCGAGCGCATCGAGCGCCTCTTGGCGCAGCCTCCGGCGGCGGCAGCGGCCGGCGTGGCTCCGCTCACCCCGGACTTGCGCGTGCGCATGGCGTGGCTGCACGCGCGCCTCTCGTTGGACGTGGGGCGTCCGGAGCGGACGCTCACCCTGGTCGAGCGCCTCGTGGCCTCGCTGCAGGACGTCGAACCCCGCCTCCGCGTGGAATTGGCCAGCAGCGCGCGCCTCCTGGAGGCCGATGCCTACCTCGCGATTCCGGGTAGGGAGGAGGCCGGGCTCGATGTGCTGCGCCGGCTGCGGACGGAATTCCCGCAGAGTGATGCGGCGGTTTATTCCTTCATCAAGGAAGCGAGCTTTGCGGCGGGCCAGAATCGTTTCGTGGACGCGCAAAGCCTCTTGGTCCGCCTGGCGGATGACTTCGCCCGGCACGCCTACGCGCCCTTTGCGCTGTATCAGGCCGCGTTGAACGCGGAGCGCCGCGGGCAGGATGCTTTCTATCGTGATGCGAATCGCCTGATCGAGCGACTCGTCCAGGAGTACCCCAAGAGCGACCTCGTCTTCTATGCGCGGCTCAAGCAGGGAGATTTGCTGCGCCGGCTAAACGAATTCTCCTTCGCGCAGCAGGCGTATGAGGAGCTGATCAACGCCTTTCCGAAGCATCCGGACGTCCTGTACGCGCACCTCGCCCGGGCGGCCTGCCACGCGGCGCAGGCCGGGGCGGGTGGATCCGGACAGATGACCGCGCACGCGGAGACCGCCTTGGGCATTTATGAGCGGCTGGTCGACCAGGCGGATGCGGCGCCCGAGATTCGGATGGAGGCCGGTTACAACCTCGGACTGCTCCTTTCCCGAAAGGGTCGGGCGGAAGGACGCAAACGGGCGGAAACCGTCTGGTGGCAGCAAGTCGTGACCCCGTTCCTGCTCGATTCGGCGCAGGAGAGTAAGCTGAGCGCGCGCGGCCGGTACTGGCTCTCGCGGACGCTCTTGGGGCTGGGTGAACTCTTTGAATCGCAGGACCGACGCGATCAGGCGACGGATGCGTACCAATTGCTCCTGCGCAAAGGGCTGCCGGGAGGATCGCTGGCGCAGGCGCGTCTCACGCGTTTGGGGGTAAAGCCATGAAACCCGGTGCGACGATCGCGTGTCCCCGGGGTGCGGGGATGATTTGTCGGTTGCCCGCAGGCGCCGCTCGACCAACGACTCAGGGAACACTGTGGCACCGTACCTCTCACTTGCGATGACCGGCTTTGACTTCACCCTCCTGACTCAAGGCGGACCCATGATGTACGTGGTCCTCCTGATGGCCATTGTGGGCGCGGTGCTCTTTGTGGAGCGCACGCTCTTCCTGCATCGCAGCCAGATCCGTTCGGCGGCGTTCATCGACGGCGTGAAGAACATCCTGGCGAAGCGCCGTCTCGTGGAGGCGCTGACGGTGTGCGAGGAGACGCCGGGGCCGGTGGCGGCGGTCGTGAAGGCCGCGCTCCTGAAGGCGGGGAGCGACGAAGTGTCGCTGCGGTATGCGGTTCAGGAGGCGGCGCTCATCGAATTGCCCGTGCTGGAGCGTCGCCTGGGCCTCTTGGCCGCGATCGCCCAAGTGGCGCCGCTGGTGGGAGTGCTAGGCACCGTGTTGGGGATGATTTCGACCTTCGGCGTGTTCATGGGCGGCCCCCAGTACGTGCCCGCGCAGACGATCGCCGCGGGGATGTGGCAGGCGCTGATCTGCGCGGCCGGCAGCCTGATGGTCGGCATCCCGGCGCATCTCGCGTATCACTTCCTGTCCGGCCGGGTACGTTCGTTGGTGCGGGACGTCGAGTGGGCGGCGAACGAGACCATGCGCTACCTCCTGAGCGAGTACCGCGTCGAAAACGGCGGAGCGACGGACAAGCCCGAGGGGCGCTGAGGATCTGACGATGGTGACGCGTCCCCTCGATCTTGCCTCTCGACTGCGGCGACCCTTCGCGCCGTGGGACTGGCTGCACGTGGTCAACGCTGGGCTGATCGCGCTTTTCTTTGTCCTGTTTCAATCGAAGCACGTGATCGCTCCGGGCATTGTGATTTCGGAGAGTCAGGGGGCGGCGCGAGCGCTCCGGTTGCCGGCCGTGCCCGGAGCGGTGGAGTTGGGTGGCACGGTCGCGCTCGTGGTGAGCGTGATGGGGCGGGACCTCGTCTTCACCGAGGACGGCAAGTACACGTTCGCGGAGTTCGCACGTTGGCTGAAGGCGCGCAGTGTCCCTGGCGGGTCGGCCCGGCTTCTGGTGCGGGCGGATGATGCGGTGTCGCTGAATGACTTTTCGGCGATCTTCGATGCTGCGAGTGCGGCCGGATTCACCGTGCAACTGGCGGCCGAACCGGCGCCGCCCCGCCCGTGATCGCGGTGAGTCGACGAAATCGATGAAACCGCCCACGCAGGCCAAGTCGGAGGCGAACGGCACCGCGTCGCGGCGCCGCGTGGACCCGGCGTTTCCTTGGCTGTGGACCACGGTGGCGGTGGTCGTGGTGTTCGTCGGAGCGATGGCGCTGGTCCGCACGCCGGAGCCGCCGGCCCCGCGACGCCCGGCCGAGACCGCTCCGCGCAACTCGGTCGGCCTCACCCGTCTCGATGAGAAGTCTGCGGACGTGGTGACGCGGGAGGAAGCGGTGTTCCGCGATCCGACGCCCCTTTTCTTGCCGACCCTCTGGAATGCCGGAGCGGACGTGGGGCCCAAGGTGCCGACGACCGGTCCGGAGGGGCGCTTTCCGGACTATGCGGCGAAATTGGTGAATCCTGCGGCGGAACTGCCGGCGTGGTTCGCGCCGACGCCAACGCCGACGGCCCCCGCCGATGCCCTGCGGGTGGGGGAGCGGGGCAACCCGTATGGCGCGGTCGGTCGGCGCGAGACCCCGATTGAGCCCTTGCCCGAGCGCTTGGGCTTTGTGGATGTGTTGCAGACAGCAACGGGTCGACGCGTGCTGGCGGTGTCGGTACCCTTTTCGCGCGGAGCACCCGAAGGCGATTGGCAACCGCTTGAGATGTTGGTTGGAGTGGATCGAGCAGGTTCGGTGGAGGCGGCGGTGATGACCGGTTCGGGTGCGGACGAGTGGGATCGCTTCCTGCGTCGGTTTATTGAAAAAGAGTTTCGTTTAGGTCAGCGTGTTGCCCCAGGATTCTATCGCGTGGTGGTTGGGCCGTGATGTGATTGGAGCTAATTTGAGAATTCGCGAAGATTGCAGTTGACGGTGCTTCTCGCGGGGAGCAATTTCCCCGCTCTTTTCGTTTTTTGACCCACAGTCTCTTGGTCTGCCCAGATAGCTCAGTTGGCAGAGCACGTCCTTGGTAAGGACGAGGTCGCCGGTTCAAATCCGGTTCTGGGCTCCAGGTCAATGACTCGAAAAACGTCGCACGACTTCCGCGACGTAAAACCCCGAGGTCAAAACAGTTAAACTTCCAACAACCCAAACCGTTCCACTCCATGGCTAAAGGTACATTCGAGCGCAAGAAACCGCACGTTAACGTTGGCACGATTGGCCACGTCGACCACGGCAAAACCACCACCACGACGGCGATCCTGGCTGTCCAGGCGAGCAAGGGCCTGGCGGAGGTCAAGTCGTATGCAGACATCGCCAAGGGCGGAACCGTCCGCGATGCGTCCAAGATCGTGACGATCTCGGTGGCGCACGTGGAGTACGAGACCCCGAAGCGCCACTATGCCCACGTTGATTGCCCGGGCCACGCTGACTTCGTGAAGAACATGATCACGGGTGCGGCGCAGATGGACGGCGCGATCCTCGTGGTCTCCGCGGCTGACGGCCCGATGCCGCAGACCCGTGAGCACATCCTCCTCGCCCGCCAGGTTGGCGTGCCGAAGATCGTGGTCTGGCTGAACAAGGTCGACCTGATCGACGACAAGGAACTCCTCGACCTCGTCGAGATGGAGATCCGCGAGCTCCTGAACAAGTACCAGTTTGACGGCGACAACGCTCGTATCGTGCGTGGTTCCGCCACGGCCGCCCTCGAGGGCAAGCCGGAGGGTGTGGCCCAGATCACCGAGCTGATGGACGCCATCGACGCCGAGATTCCGGAACCGCAGCGCGAGACGGACAAGCCCTTCCTGATGTCCGTTGAAGACGTCTTCTCGATCACCGGCCGCGGCACCGTCGCCACGGGTCGTATCGAGCGCGGTATCGTCAAGATCAACGAGACCGTTGAGATCGTCGGTCTCCGTGACACCGTTTCGACGGTCGTGACGGGCATCGAAATGTTCCGCAAGCTGCTGGATAGCGGCCAGGCGGGCGACAACGTTGGCATTCTCCTCCGTGGTGTGGACAAGGATGGCATCGAGCGCGGCCAGGTTCTGGCTGCCCCGAAGTCGATCAACCCGCACAAGAAGGCGAAGGCGGAAATTTACGTCCTCACCAAGGAAGAGGGCGGCCGTCACACGCCGTTCTTCAATGGCTATCGTCCCCAGTTCTACTTCCGCACGACGGATGTGACTGGTATCGTCAACCTGCCCACGGGCGTGGAGATGATCATGCCGGGTGACAACGTCAGCGTCGAGATCGACCTGATCGTTCCGATCGCCATGGAGAAGACCCAGCGTTTCGCCATCCGCGAGGGTGGTCGTACGATCGGGGCGGGCCGTATTACGGACATCATCGCCTAATCCGAAACACCGGGTTCGACACCTTCGCCGAGGTCCCGTACCGGGGCCTCGGCTGTGTCGTCTAAAAAACAGTCTGATCCACAGGGGTGTAGCTCAATCGGTAGAGTAGCGGTCTCCAAAACCGTTGGTTGGGGGTTCGATTCCCTCCGCCCCTGCCACTTTCCCACCATGAAAAACCCTTTCCGCAGCACGCGTATCTTCTTCGGGGAAATGCTCGATGAGCTGAAGAAGGCCACGTGGCCGACGAAGTCCGAACTGCGCGACTCGACGATTGTCGTCATTGTCGCCTCCGTGCTGCTCGGGGTCTTTACCAGCGTGAGCGACTTCGCGCTGTATCAGGTCGTCGACCTGTTCACGTCCTGGGTTGGCTGAGCCCCCCGCCATGTCCGCCCCAACGTCCGCGCCTCCCGGCGCCCAGTGGTTCGCGTTGCACACGCTCTCCGGTCAGGAGGGCAAGGTGAAGACGTACATCGAGAAATTCAAGAAGGCCGAGGAGCTGGACGACAGCATCTTCGAGGTGCTGCTGCCCACCGAGATCGTGTCCGAGGTCAAGGGCGGCAAGAAGACGACGAAGACGCGTAAGCTTTATCCGGGCTACGTCTTCATTCACATGAGCCTCTACGACGGGGACGGGAAGGTGATCAACCGCCCGTGGTACTTCGTCAAGGAGGTCGCCGGCGTGATCGGCTTCGTCGGTGGCGAGCGTCCTGCCGCACTGCGCCAAGCCGAGATCGACGAAATCCGTGCCCGCATTGAAGCCGCCTCCGGCAAGGAAGTGCCGAAGGTGCAGTATGAGGTCGGTGAGGAGGTCAAGGTCACCGACGGCGCGTTCGCCAATCTGACCGGTCGCATCGACGAGATCGATCCCGATCGCGGCAAGCTCAAGATCTCCGTCTCCATCTTCGGCCGTTTCACTCCGGTCGAGCTCGAGTACTGGCAGGTCCAGCGCATGACCGAGTAACTGTTCTCCCTCCCTTTTCATCACTAACCTCTGACCTTTTCCCTCCATGGCCAAGAAGATCCAAGGCTACGTCCGTCTCCAACTGCCCGCCGGGGCTGCAAACCCCGCCCCGCCCGTCGGCCCCGCTCTCGGTGCCCAAGGCGTGAACATCATGGCGTTCTGTAAGGAGTTCAATGCACGGACCAAGGACCAGAACGGCATGATCCTGCCGGTGGTCATCACCGTCTATTCGGACAAGAGCTTCACGTTCATCCTCAAGTCGCCGCCGGCGTCCGTGCTCCTGAAGAAGGCCGCGAACATCGCCTCCGGTTCCGCCAAGCCGAACCAAGACAAGGTCGGCAAGGTCACCCGCAAGCAGCTCGCCGAGATCTGGAAGATCAAGGCGAAGGACATGAACGCGAAGGACGAGGCCGCCGGCATCAAGGTGATCGCCGGAACTGCCCGCAACATGGGCATCGAGGTCGTCGACTAATTTCCCTCCCTTTTCGGGCCGGATAGGTGTCCGGCCCCCTTCAACACCCACTCAACGCGGGAGTCCCCCCGGACGTTCGCACCGCAAGGAGTCCACATGGCAGCCAAGAAACAGAGCAAGAGATACCGGAGCGCCCTCACGGTCGCCGACCTCAGCAAGGATTACCCGCTCAAGGATGCGGTCGCAATCCTCGCCAAGTTCCCCAAGGCGAAGTTCGACGAGACCGTCGAGCTCTCCTTCCGCCTCGGCGTTGACGCCACGGCGGGCGACCAGATGGTCCGCGGCACGACGCCGCTGCCCAATGGCTCGGGCAAGAAGGTCCGCGTGCTTGTCTTCACCGACAATCCGAAGTCCGCTCTCGATGCGGGCGCCGACCATGCCGGCCTCCAGGACATCATGGCCAAGATCAACGAGGGCTGGCTCGACTTCGATGTCGCCATCGCCACCACCGACGCGATGAAGGTGGTCCGTTCGATCGCTCGTGTGCTCGGTCCGAAGGGCCTCATGCCGAATCCGAAGTCCGGTACCGTCACCGACGACATCGTCGCCGGCATCAAGGCCGTCAAGGCCGGCCGCGTCGAATTCAAGATGGATAAGGCGGCGAACATCGGCGTGGGCGTTGGCAAGCGCTCGTTCACCCCGGAGCAGATTCTTGAGAATGCCGCTGCGGTGCTTGATGCCGTCGGCAAGGCCAAGCCTGCCTCGTTCAAGGGCACGTACATCCGTACGGTCGCTCTCTCCTCCTCCCAGAGCCCGGCCGTGCAGATCGCATCGTCGGAGTACTCGAAGTTCTAACCGGAGCCTCGCCACCCATGAGAGCCGAAAAGAAGTACCTCATCACCGAGGTCGAAACCCATCTGAAGAAGAGCGACTACGTCATCCTCGCGAATTTCGCGTCGTTGTCCGTAGCCGACGTGGCCGAGCTCCGTTCCCGCCTGGCCGGCGAGAGCGCTGAGTATCACGTTGTCAAGAACAGCTCCCTGCGCGTCGCCGCCAAGGTGCTGGGTCTGCCCGACGTGGATGCTGGCCTGACCGGTCCGACCGCGATCGTGGTCGGCGGAAAGAACCCGGCCGGCGTCGCCAAGGTCCTCAAGCACTTCATCGAAGAGAAGAAGAAGCTCGCGGTGAAGACCGGCATTCTCGACCGCAAGATCATGTCGGCCGCCGAGTGGTCGCAGATCGCTGACCTCCCGTCCTTCGGTGCCTTGCGCTCGCAGTTCCTCGGCCTGCTCACCAGCGCCGGTGGAGCCTTCGTCCGCGTCCTCGACGCTAAGGTCAAGAAGGAGACCCCGGCGGCCTAAGCCGCCTGTTCACCCACGATTCCCATCCCTTTTCGGGTGGGCGAGCCTTCGGGTTCCGCCGCCCGGGAAACAACCCAAGAGGTCGCCTAGGAGATACGTCTCTTAAACGAGACCGTCCCCGGTCCGCTAGGCGCCTCAGGAGTACACCATGAGCAACATCACCAAAGACCAAGTCATCGAGTGGCTGTCCGGCCAGTCGATTCTCGAACTCGCGGCCCTCGTCAAGGACCTCGAAGCCAAGTGGGGCGTCTCGGCAGCGGCGGCAGTAGCCGCGGCTCCGGCCGCTGGCGGCGCCGCTCCGGCGGCCGCTGCAGTTGAGCAGACCGAGTTCACCGTCGTCCTCGCCGATGCGGGCGCCAACAAGATTGGCGTCATCAAGGAAGTGCGCGCGGTCACCGGCCTCGGCCTCAAGGAAGCCAAGGATCTCGTCGACGGCGCCCCGAAGCCCGTCAAGGAGAACGTCGCCAAGGCCGAAGCCGAGGAAATCAAGAAGAAGCTCGAGGCGGCCGGAGCGAAGGTTCAGCTCAAGTAAGCAGCCGCTTGGCCTCCTGTCTCATCCAGGTGCCAAATTTTTCGGGACAGGCTGCGTTTCGGCGCAGCCTGTCCTTTGCCTTTGATTTTTCTGTTCTTTTTCCGTTGAGGACGAGCGCGGCCCCCCGCCGTGCAAGTCCGTCGCTCCTTGTCTCCGGGCGAAGCCCCGTCCGGTGACCGTCCAGCCGTTTCGTCATACATCCGGGAATTCCCATGGCCGATCGCAGCAACCACGCAGACCGCATCAACTTCGGCAAGCTCCGCGAAGTCATCCAGCCGCCGAACCTGATCGAGCTCCAGATCAGCTCGTATCTTGACTACCTGCAGAAGGGGATTCCCGAGAAGCAGCGCAAGAATCAAGGCCTCGAAGCGGTCTTCCGCGAGGTCTTCCCGATCGAGTCCTACGACGGGCGTCTCGTCCTCGAGTACGTCTCCTATACCATCGGTGATCCCAAGAACACCGAGATCGAGTGCATCCGCGACGGCATCACCTACTCGGTGCCGCTCTACGTCAAGCTGCGCCTCCGTGAGGAAGACTTCATCAAGGACGAGGAGATCTACATGGGCGAGATCCCGATGGTGACCGAGCGCGGCTCGTTCATCATCAACGGCGCCGAGCGCGTCGTGGTCTCCCAGCTCCATCGTTCGCCGGGCATCGCCTTCGAGGTCGCCCCGCATCCGAACGGCAAGCTGCTCCACTCTTTCCGCATCATCCCCGACCGCGGGACCTGGCTCGAGGTTCAGTTCGACAACAACGACCTGCTCTACGTCTACCTCGACCGCCGCCGCCGTCGCCGGAAGTTCCTCATCACGACGCTGCTCCGCTCGATCGGATTCAGCGCCGACATCGACATCCTTAATCTCTTCTACGAGATCCGCGATCTCAAGGTCTCCAAGGCTCTCGATCTCGAAAACGTCAGCACGCTGGTCCTCGTCGAGGACGCCATCGACGCCCAGCAGGGCGTCGTGCTCGCTCGCGCGTTCGAGCCGCTGACCAAGGCCATCGTCCGCACGTTCGAGAAGCATGATATCACGTCGATCCGCGTGATCGACACCGCCGCCGACGAGGGCGCGATCATCCGCGCGCTCAAGAAGGATCCGACGCGCAACGAGGAAGAGGCCCTGAAGGAAATCTACAAGCGTCTGCGCCCGGGCGAGCCGCCCACCACCGCAAACGCCAAGGCCCTCCTGAAGCGTCTGTTCTTCGATCCGAAGCGCTACGATCTCGGCCGCGTCGGCCGCTACAAGGTCAACCAGAAGCTCGGCCTCAAGGTCGACCTCGAGCAGCGCATCCTCGAGTCCGGCGATGTCGTCGCCGCCACCAAGTACCTCGTGCGTCTCAAGCGCGGCGAGGGCGTCGTGGATGATATCGATCACCTGGGTTCCCGCCGCGTCCGTACCGTGGGCGAGCTGCTCGCCAATCAGTGCCGCGTCGGCCTTGCCCGCACCGAGCGTCTCGTGCGCGAACGCATGACGATGTACGACCAGAGTGTCGACTCGATCACGCCTCAGAAGCTGATCAATCCGAAGGCGCTGACGACGGTCATCCGCGACTTCTTTGCCCGTTCTCAGCTGTCCCAGTTCATGGACCAGATCAATCCGCTCGCGGAGGTGACGCACAAGCGCCGCCTCTCCGCGCTCGGACCCGGCGGTCTGAACCGCGACCGCGCTGGCTTTGAAGTGCGCGACGTGCATCCGTCCCACTACGGCCGCATCTGTCCGATTGAGACCCCGGAAGGTCCGAACATCGGTCTAATCAATTCGCTCTCCACCTACGCCCGCGTCAACGAGTTCGGCTTCATCGAGTCGCCGTACCGCGTGGTCAAGGACGGCCGCGTGTCCGACAAGATCGACTACCTCACCGCTGACCAAGAGGAAGGCAAGGTCATCGCCCAGGCGAACGCTGAGATCGACGATCGCGGTAACTTCGTCGGCAAGGTCACCGTCCGTCAGGACGGCAACTTCCTCGAGGTGCCCGCCAGCGAGGTCCATTTGATGGACGTTTCGCCCAAGCAGGTCATTTCGATCGCCGCCGGCATGATCCCGTTCCTCGAGCACGACGATGCGAATCGCGCGCTGATGGGTGCGAACATGCAACGCCAAGGTGTGCCGCTGCTCCAGGCGGAGTCGCCGTTCGTCGGTACCGGCATCGAAGAGCGCGTCGCCCGCGACTCCAAGATCGTCGTGGTGGCCGAGGAACCGGGCATCGTCGCCTCGGTCGACGCTCGCCGCATCGTCACGACGCGTGACGGTGATCTGCCGCGCAACTTCGACAAGAATCCGAAGAGCGATTCCAAGAACGGCGTCTGCGTGTACGAGCTCCGCAAGTTCATGCGCTCGAACGCCGGCACCTGCTTCAACCAGAAGCCGATCGTCAAGAAGGGCCAGAAGGTCCGCGTTGGCGACGTGATCGCGGACGGTCCGTCCACAGACCGCGGCGAGATGGCCCTGGGCCGCAACGTGCTCGTCGCGTTCATGCCCTGGAACGGCTACAACTTCGAGGACGCGATCCTGATCTCCGAAAAGGTGCTCAAGGAGGATGTCTTCACCTCGATCCACATCCAGGAATTCGAGGTCACCGCGCGCGATACGAAGCTCGGACCTGAGGAAATCACCCGCGACATTCCGAACGTGGGCGAGGAAGCCCTCAAGAACCTCGATCACAACGGCGTCATCCGCATCGGTGCCGAGGTCAAGCCGGGCGACATTCTCGTCGGCAAGATCACCCCGAAGTCTGAAACCGAGCTCGCGCCCGAGGAAAAGCTGCTGCGCGCGATCTTCGGTGAAAAGGCCGCGGACGTGAAGGACACGTCTCTCGTCGTGCCGTCCGGTGTGGGTGGCATCATCATGGACGTCAAGGTCTCCTCCCGCATCGACAACCAGCAGGAGAAGCTCTCGCCGTCCGACCGTCGCCGCCAGATCAAGCAGATCCAGGAGGACTACAAGACGGAGATGGATAAGCTGCGCGAGTCGCTGACCGAGGCGCTGTCCAACATTCTCCTTGGCGAGAAGATCCCGCTCGACGTCGTCAATGGCCAGACGGGCGAAATCATCATCCCCGCCAACCGCAAGATCACGAAAACGCTGCTGCGCAAGCTCGCGGCCGTGTCCAAGCACGTCGAAATCGATCCCTCCCCGGTCCGCATCAAGATCATGGAGATCATCGGTTCCTACCAAGGGAAGTTCGATGAGCTCGAAGGTGATCGCGAACGCAAGATCCAGGGCGTCGAGGCCGGCGAAGACGCCGGGACCGGCGCCATCAAGCAGGTCAAGGTGTACATCGCCACGAAGCAAAAGCTGGAGGTCGGTGACAAGATGGCCGGCCGCCACGGCAACAAGGGCGTCGTCGCCAAGATCGTGCCGGAAGAAGACATGCCGTTCCTACCGGACGGTACGTCGGTCGAGATCTGCCTGAATCCGCTGGGCGTGCCGTCGCGCATGAACGTCGGTCAGGTGCTCGAGACGCACCTTGGCTGGGCGTGCAAGAAGCTCGGCATCAAGGTGGCCACGCCCGTCTTCGACGGTATCCCCGAGAAGAAGGTCCGTGATTACCTCAAGCAGGCCGGTCTCCCGAACTCGGGCAAGAGCGCGCTGTTTGACGGCCGCACCGGCGAGAAGATCGATCAGGAGGTCGTTGTCGGCTACATCTACATGATGAAGCTGAATCACTTGGTCTCCCACAAGATCCACGCCCGCGCCGTCGGTCCTTACTCGCTCGTCACCCAGCAGCCGCTGGGCGGCAAGGCGCAGTACGGTGGCCAGCGCTTCGGCGAAATGGAGGTGTGGGCGCTCGAGGCCTACGGCGCGGCGCACACGCTCCAGGAACTGCTCACCGTCAAGTCCGACGACGTGCAGGGCCGCACCAAGATCTACGAGTCGCTCGTCAAGGGCGACAACACGCTCGTCGCCGGCACGCCGGAGTCGTTCAACGTGCTGATCAAGGAAATCCAATCCCTCGGTCTCGACATCAAGCTCGCGAAGAGTGATGCGCTCAGCCTCGGCGCTTGAGCCATCCACCCTTCGCCCGAACCCGTCCCGCATCCTTTCACGTCAGCGTCCCTCCCATGAGCATTCAACCTGCTGAAACCGCCGCTTCGACCCGCGACGAGGCCCGGTCCGCGCTCGGTCTCGAAGAGAATCTCTTCGACTGCGTCTCCATCACCGTGTCCTCGCCGGAAACCATCCGCGCGTGGTCCAAGGGCGAGGTCAAGAATCCCGAGACGATCAACTACCGCACGTTCAAGCCCGAGCCGGGTGGCCTCTTCTGCCAGAAGATCTTCGGCCCGGTCCGTGACTACGAGTGCGCGTGCGGAAAGTACAAGCGCATCAAGTACAAGGACGTGGTTTGCGATCGCTGCGGCGTCGAGGTGACGATCGCCCGCGTCCGTCGCGAGCGCATGGGCCACATCGAGCTCGCCGTCCCGGTCGCCCACATCTGGTTCCTCAAGAGCATGCCGAGCCGCCTCGGCCTGCTCCTCGACATGACCGCCCGCTCGCTCGAGCGGGTGATCTACTACGAGAACTTCATGGTGATCGACCCGGGCAAGACCCCGCTCGAGCCCAAGCAACTCCTCACCGATACCGAGTACCGCCAGGCACTCGATGAGTACGGTGACGATTCCTTCGTCGCCAAGATGGGCGCCGAGGCCGTCCGCGAAGCCCTCAAGGGCATGGACATGGTCGCTACCGTCGCTGAGCTGCAGGAGCAGATGCGCGCGACGCGCTCGAAGCAGATCAAGAAGAAGCTGTCCAAGCGCCTGAAGGTCATCCAGGGCTTCATCCACTCGAAGTCCCGTCCGGAATGGATGGTCCTCGAGGTGCTGCCCGTCATCCCCCCGGACCTGCGCCCGCTCGTTCCGCTCGAGGGCGGTCGCTTCGCGACGTCTGACCTCAACGATCTCTACCGCCGCGTCATCAACCGGAACAACCGTCTCCGGAACCTGATGCAGCTGAAGACGCCGGACGTCATCATCCACAACGAAAAGCGCATGCTGCAGGAGGCGGTCGACGCCCTCTTCGACAACGGTCGCCACGGCCGCCCGGTGACGGGTGCCGGCAACCGCCCGCTGAAGTCCCTGTCCGACATGCTCAAGGGCAAGCAGGGCCGCTTCCGCCAGAACCTTCTCGGCAAGCGCGTCGACTACTCGGGCCGTTCCGTCATCGTCATCGGTCCGGAGCTGAAGCTCAACCAGTGCGGACTCCCGAAGAAGATGGCGCTCGTGCTGTTCGAGCCGTTCATCATCCGCCGCCTCAAGGAACTCGGCTTTGTCCACACCGTCCGCGGTGCGCGCAAGATGATCGAGAAGAAGTCCCCCGAGGTGTGGGATATCCTCGAGGAGGTCACGAAGGGTCACCCGGTGCTGCTCAATCGCGCGCCGACGCTTCACCGTCTGTCGATCCAGGCCTTTGAGCCGGTGCTCATCGAGGGCGAGGCCATCCGCGTTCATCCGCTCGTGTGTACCGCGTACAACGCGGACTTCGACGGTGACCAGATGGCCGTCCACGTCCCGCTTTCGCTCGAGGCCGTCATGGAGTGCAAGCTCCTGATGATGTCGACGAACAACATCTTCTCGCCGTCCTCCGGCAAGCCGATCCTCACGCCGTCTCAAGACATCGTGCTCGGCGCGTACTACCTCACGATCGAGCCGCGCAAGAAGCCGGCCAAGGATCAGCGCGTTCCGATGCTCGCCGGCCTCCAGGAGGTGCTGTACGCGAAGGCGGACGGCGCCCTCAAGGTCCATGATTGGGTCGACATTCCGAACCCGGATCACCACCGCACGACGGTGTACGGCAACGCCGAGAAGCGTCTGCTGCGCACCACGGTGGGTCGCGTGATCTTCAACCAGATCTGGCCGGCCGGACTGGGCTTCATCAACTTCCCGGTGCCGAAGGGCAAGCTGGGCGACCTCATTCTCAATACCTACAAGGTCGCCGGCGATGCCGTTACCGTTGACATGCTCGATCGCCTCAAGGAGCTCGGTTTCCAGACCGCCTTCCAGGCCGGCATTTCGATCGGTATCGACGACATGATCATCCCCGAGGACAAGAAGGAGATCGTCTCCGAGTCCCGGAAGAAGATTGCCGAGGTCGAGGGCCAGTTCAACAAGGGTATTATCACCGACGGCGAGCGGTACAACAAGGTGGTCGACATCTGGACCGGCGCGACCGACAAGATCGCGAAGGCGGTGTTCTCGAAGCTCGAGAACAACGAAGGCAAGACCGAGGTGAATCCGGTGTACATCATGATGGACTCCGGTGCGCGCGGTAACAAGCAGCAGGTGCGTCAGCTCTGCGGTACCCGCGGCCTCATGGCCAAGCCGTCCGGCGAAATCATCGAACGCCCGATTCTCTCCTCGTTCCGCGAGGGTCTCACCGTCTTGGAGTACTTCATCTCGACGCACGGCGCCCGCAAGGGTCTGGCCGACACCGCGCTGAAGACCGCCGATGCCGGCTACATGACGCGCAAACTGTGCGATGTGGCCATGGATGTCATTATCGCCGAGGAGGACTGTGGCTCCCGCGATGGCATCTGGAAGAAGGCCATCTTTGAAGGTGACGACGAAATCGTCGGCCTGCGCGAGCGTATCGTCGGCCGCTGCTCGAGCGACGACGTCTCGAACCCGCTCAATCCGAAGGAGTGCCTTGTGGGCTCCGGCGAGCTCATCACCGAGGAAATCGCGACCAAGATCGTCGAGTCCGGTATTGAGCGCGTGAAGGTGATGTCTCCGCTGACGTCGATCAGCAAACTGGGTATCGATGCCAAGAGCTACGGCATCAACCCGGCTACGAACCGCCTCGCCAAGATCGGCGACTCCGTCGGTATCATCGCCGCGCAGTCGATCGGTGAGCCGGGCACGCAGCTGACCATGCGTACCTTCCACATCGGTGGTGTCGCGTCCGGCGGCTTCAAGACCCCGGAAATCCGCGTCCGCTCGAAGGGCACGGTCCGCTACCGCGGCCTGCGCCTCGTGAAGACGGCCGACGGCGGCAACATCGTGCTGAACAAGACCGGCAGCATCCAGATCGTGGATGCGGACGACAAGGAGCTCGAGAGCTACAATATCGTCGTCGGTTCCTTCCTCCACGTGGGTGACGGCGGCGCGATCGACAAGGGCGCGGTGCTGGCGCAGTGGGATCCCTACAACGTCCCGGTGCTTTCCGAAAAGGGTGGCACGCTGGTCTTCAAGGACATGATCCCCGGCGTCACGGTGAAGCGCGAGCTCGACGAATCGTCGGGCCGCATCGCCACGGTCGTCATCGAGCACAAGGAGGACCTCAATCCGCAGATCGAGATCCGCGATGGCTCGAACCAGCCGCTGGCCGCGTATTCCATTCCGGTGGGTGCGCAGATCGTGGTGGGCGAGGGCGACGTCATCGCCCCCGGCGCTTTGCTCGCCAAGACGCCCCGCCAGGCCTCCAAGACCAAGGACATCACCGGTGGTCTTCCGCGCGTCGCCGAGTTGTTCGAAGCCCGTCGCCCGAAGGATGCCGCCGAGATGGCACGCATCGATGGCATCGTGGCCTTCGAAGGCACCGTCCGCGGCAAGCGCAAGCTGGTCGTTCGCAACGAGGAGACCGCCCAGGAAGAGGAACACCTCATCCCGACCGGCAAGCACATCATCGTGCAGCCGGGTGACGTGGTCCACAAGGGCCAGCACCTCACCGAAGGCTCGGCTGACCCGCACGAGATTCTCGAGATCCTCGGGCCGAGCGCGCTGTACGACTTCTTGATCTCCCAGGTTCAGGAGGTGTACCGCCTGCAGGGCGTGACGATCAACGACAAGCATATCGAGATCATCATCCGCCAGATGCTGCGGAAGGTTCGTATCACCGATCCGGGTGACAGCGAGTACTTCTGGGGCGAGCAGGTGGACCGTGCGGCGTTTCTCGCGGACAACCGTCGGATCGAGGAAGCGGGTGGTAAGCCCGCGGAAGCCGAGCCGATCCTGCTTGGCATCACCAAGGCCTCGCTCGAGACCGAGTCATTCATCTCGGCGGCATCCTTCCAAGAGACGACCCGCGTGCTGACGGACGCCTCGACGCTCGGCAAGATCGACAACCTCAAGGGCTTCAAGGAAAACGTCATCATGGGTCACCTGATCCCGGCAGGAACGGGTCTCCCGGCCTTCAAGCGCCTCCGCATCTCGTTGCCGTTCGGCGAGGAGCTGACCGAGGTGGATCAGTCGATCGTTTCCGACGCCACTTCCGCCTAAGCGATCCGCGGGCAGGAGCCCCGTACTCGCTCAGACGCTCGACCGGCCGCATTCTCACGAATGCGGCCGGTTTGCGTTTCGGGGCAGGGGAGCACCAGGCTGCGCGAAGACCCTCGAGCGGGATGGCTCCTGAAAGGGTATCGCGGCCCCCGAATTCGCGGAAGAAAGGTCTTGCGTACAGCGTGCGGCTTCGGTGTCCTGCCAGTCCCTCCCGCCAAAACGACTTGTTGAGCCTAGCTCCAAGTTGTTATTCGCCCGGTCCGCAAAGGCCGGGCGATTTTTTTGCCGGGGCCCCTCTCTCAACCACGCTCGCGCTTCGCTCTACTGGCCGGTTTTTTTCTGATGGAAGCGCTTCGTGCGTCGGGAAAAGCGGGTTCCTGCAACAATCTTCGAGTTTCTGCTTGCCGAGGGGGGGCTCGTTGCTAGTTTCCGCGTCTTTTCGCCACTTCCGAGACACACCATTTCGTATGCCGACCATCAACCAACTCGTGCGCAAGGGCCGCCGCAACATCCGGGCGAAGTCCAAGTCCCCGGCGCTTGCGGGCAACCCCTTCCGCCGCGGCGTCTGCGTGCAGGTCATGACCCGCACCCCGAAGAAGCCCAATTCCGCGATCCGTAAGGTCGCCAAGGTTCGCCTGACCAACGGCAACGAAGTCATTTCGTACATTCCTGACGAAGGTCATAACCTTCAGGAGCACTCCATCGTGCTCGTGCGCGGTGGCCGCGTGAAGGATCTTCCCGGCGTCCGTTACCACATCGTGCGCGGCACGCTCGACGCGACTGGCGTCGAGAAGCGCCGTCGCAGCCGCTCGAAGTATGGCGTCAAGCGCCCGAAGGCCGCGAAGGCCTAATTAACCTCAGGAACGACGCACTCCTACCATGTCACGCCGTCACAGAGCCGACAAACGCACGATTGAACCGGACATCCGCTACAAGAGCCCGCTGGTGGCGCATCTTGTTCATGTGGTCATGAAGAGCGGGAAGAAGAATCTCGCTGAGCGCATCGTTTACGGCGCGTTCGAGAAGGTTTCCGAGAAGCTGGAAAAGGGTGATCCCGTCGATCTGCTGATCGGCGCCATGGAGAATGCCCGTCCGCGCCTCGAGGTGAAGAGCCGCCGCGTCGGTGGCGCCACCTATCAGGTGCCGGTGGAAATTTCGTTCGAGCGCCAGGAGAGCCTGGCCCTTCGCTGGATCGTCACCGCCGCCGGCACCCGCAAGGGCGTGCCGATGCGCGATGCGCTCGCCGCGGAGATCGTCGATGCCTACAACAACACTGGCTCGGTTGTGAAGAAGAAGGAAGACACGCACAAGATGGCGCAGGCCAACCGTGCCTTCGCCCACCTCCGCTGGTAATACTGTTCGTCGCGATACCATGTCCGCTTCCTCCGATCTCAAGATCGTCACTGAAAAGTCCCAGTTTGCTCCGGTGAACTCGCCGAATCGGCCGTTCCCGCTGGAGTGGACCCGGAACATCGGCATTGCCGCGCACATCGATGCGGGCAAGACGACGACGACCGAGCGCATCCTTTTCTATTCGGGCTCCGTCCACAAGATGGGCGAGGTGCACGAGGGCTCGACCGTGACCGATTGGATGGAGCAGGAGCGCGAGCGTGGCATCACGATCACCGCCGCCGCCATTTCCTGCGCTTGGAACGCTTCCTGCGGCCCGTGGAAGGGGATCAAGCAGCGTATCAATATCATTGATACTCCTGGACACGTTGACTTCACCGCCGAGGTGGAGCGCTCGCTGCGCGTGCTCGACGGCGCGGTCGCCGTGTTCTGCGCGGTTGCCGGCGTGCAGCCCCAGTCCGAGACGGTCTGGCGCCAAGCCAACAAGTACCGCGTTCCCCGCGTCGCGTTCATCAACAAGATGGACCGCACCGGCGCCGACTTCTTCCGCGCGGTCTCCGAGATGCGCGAGAAGCTCAAGGCGAACGCCCATCCGCTGTTCATCCCGATCGGCAAGGAGGAGAACTTCAGCGGCGTCATCGATCTCGTTCAGCAGATCGCCTACATTTTCGACGAGACGACGGATCCGCTCGGCATGACTCCCGTCACGAGCGCCATCCCGGCTGAGTACGCTGCGCAGGCCAAGGAGTACCGCGACCACTTGATCGAGGCGGTATCTGACTTTGACGATGTGATCGCTGAGAAGTACCTCGGCGGCGAGGAAATCACGGTGGACGAGCTCATGCTTGGCGTCCGCAAGGCGACGATCTCCCTCCAGTTCACGGGTGTGATTCCCGGCTCCGCTTTCAAGAAGAAGGGCGTGCAACGCCTCCTCGACTGCGTGGTGAACTATCTCCCGAGCCCGATCGACGTTCCCCCGATGAAGGGCCAGAACTCGGACGGCCAAGAGGTCGAAGCCCGAGTCGACGACAAGTCGAAGCTCGCCGGCCTCGCGTTCAAGCTCTGGAGCGATCCGTTCGTAGGTAAACTGGTCTTCTTCCGCGTCTACACGGGAACGATCACCAAGGGCATGTCGCTGTACAATCCGCGCACGCGGCGTACCGAGCGCGTGTCACGCTTGGTGCTCATGCGCGCCATCGAGCGCGAGGAAATCGACATCGCCTACGCTGGCGACATCTGCGCCCTCGTCGGCGTGAAGGATGTCATCACGGGTGACACCCTTTCCCACGAAGATTATGACATCCGCCTCGAGCCGCCGTCCTTCCCGGACCCGGTTATCGCGATGTCCATCGAACCCAATTCGAAGGCTGACCAGGAGAAGATGGGCACCGCGCTCCAGCGTCTCGTGGCCGAAGACCCGACGCTCCGCGTCTCGACCGATCCGGATACGGGCCAGGTCATTCTCGCCGGCATGGGCGAACTTCACCTCGACATCATCCGCGACCGGATGAAGCGCGAGTTCAAGGTGGAGGCCACCGCCGGCAAGCCGCAGATCGCGTACCGCGAGACGGTCACGACTCCTGCCGACGCCGAGGGCAAGTTCATCCGCCAGTCCGGCGGTAAGGGCCAGTACGGCCACGTCGTCGTCAAGATCGAGCCGAACGAGAAGGGCAAGGGCATCGAGGTCGTCAACGAGGTCGTTGGCGGCGCGATTCCGAAGGAATTCATCAAGCCAGCCACGGACGGTATCCTCGAGGGTACGAACAATGGCGTCGTCGCTGGATATCCGACGGTCGACGCGATCATTCGCATCGTCGATGGCTCGTTCCACGAGGTCGACTCGTCGGAGCTCGCGTTCAAGATGGCCGGCATCTTCGCCTTCAAGGAGGCGATGAAGAAGGCCAAGCCGATCCTCCTCGAGCCGATCATGGCCGTGGAGCTCACGACGCCCGAGGAGTACCAGGGCGATCTGATGGGCGACATCAATCGTCGTCGCGGCACGATCCAGGGTATGGAGAACAAGGCCGGCGCGTGCATCGTCACCGCAGCCGTTCCGCTCGAAACCCTGTTCGGCTACGTCACGGACATCCGTTCTCTTTCCAAGGGGCGCGCAAGCGCCTCGATCACGCCCTCGCACTTCGAGCAGGTCCCCAATGCCCTGCTGCAGAAGATCGTCGAGGCTTCCCCCAAGGCGCCGGCGCGCACCTAACCTCCGACTTACGCCATGAAAGGCCAACGCATTCGCATCAAGCTCCAGGGTTTCGACTATCGCGTCATCGATCAGTCCGCCCTCGAGATCGTCGAGACCGCCAAACGCTCGGGCGCCCGCGTGTCGGGTCCGATCCCGCTGCCGACGCGCATCGACAAGCTCTCGGTCAATCGTTCCCCGCACGTCGACAAGAAGTCGATGGAGCAGTTCGAGACGCGCACTCACAAGCGCCTGATCGACATCATCGAGCCGACGGCCCAGACGGTCGACGAGCTCAAGAAGCTGAACCTCCCGTCCGGCGTCGACATCACCATCAACGTTTGAGCACCCGGAAGATCCTTTAACCCACAGTCTAGCGGCCACTCTCTCCGGCGAGGAGAGAATCGCTAATGTAGGTCTCCAAACGGAAACCCTCCACCTACCACTTAGCCCATGTCAATCAGCACACTTATTGGCACCAAACTCGGAATGACGCAGGTCTACGACGCTCAAAACGTCTTGGTCCCCGTCACCGTCGTCGAAGCCGGACCCTGTTCAGTGGTCCAGGTCAAGACCGTCGAGAACGACGGTTACGACGCAGTCCAGATCGGCTTCTCGAAGCGCAAGGACAAGAACGCCTCCAAGGGCGAGTCCGCGCACGCAAAGAAGGCTGGTCTTGAGACCACGCCCCGCGTGCTCTCCGAGGTTCGCCTCGAGAGCAAGTCCGCCCTGAAGCAGGGTGACGTCGTCACGGTTGAGACCTTCAAGGAAGGCCAGTTCGTGGACGTCATCGGCATCACCAAGGGCAAGGGCTTCCAGGGTGTCGTTCGCCGTTTCCGCGTCGCGGGCGGTCCCGCCTCCCACGGCTCGATGTTCCATCGACGCATCGGCTCCATCGGCATGCGCCAGACGCCTGGCCGGTCGTGGAAGAACCAGGCGATGCCTGGTCACATGGGCGGCGATCGTCGCACCGTGCAAAACCTCCGAGTCGTGAAGGTCCTTCCCGAGAAGAACCTGCTGCTCGTGAAGGGCGCCATTCCCGGCGCCAACGGGGACGACGTGATCGTCCGTACCGCGATCAAGGGCCAGCCCAAGGCCAGCGCCTAATCGAGAGGATCCCCAGCAATGAAGCTCAAAGTTTACAGTCCCGACGCCTCGTCGAGCCGCGATGAGGACTTTCCGAATCTCCCCGTCTTTGAAGGCGACAAGGGCCTTCAGGCGCTCAAGGAAGTGATCGTTGCCATCCGCGCTAACCAGCGCCAAGGCACGCGCTCAACCAAGACCCGCGGTGAGGTGTCCGGCGGCGGCAAGAAGCCGTGGCGCCAGAAGGGCACCGGTCGCGCCCGTGCCGGCTCCATTCGCTCGCCCCTTTGGGTCGGCGGTGGCGTCGTCTTCGGCCCGCGTCCGCGCGACTTCTCGAAGAAGATCAACCACAAGGTCAGTTCACTCGCCTTCAGCCGCGCGCTGTTCGATCGCGCCTCGGCCGGCGAACTCGTCGTCATCGAGTCCGTGGCCCTGCCGCAGGCGAAGACGCGTCAGGTGAATACCATCGTCAATCGCATCGAGCCGAAGGGCAAACTGCTCCTCGTCGACGCTCCGTTCTCGGCTGAAACCGCCCGGGCGGCCCGCAATCTCGCCCGCGTCTCCCTTCAGGAGGCCGCGAAGCTGAACGCGCTGGATCTCGCGCAGTACAAGAAGATCATCGTTAGCTCGGCCGCCCTCAAGGCCATCCTCGCCCGCGTCAACGGAGCTCAGAACTAAGATGAACGCCCTCCAGACTCTCAAACTCCTTCGTCTGACCGAGAAGGCGACCCAGGCCTCGGCGGATCTCGGACAGTACACGTTCGAGGTCGCCCCCAACGCGACCAAGGGCGCCGTGCGCCAAGCCGTCGAGCAGACGTTCAAGGTCAAGGTGACGCGCGTGAACGTCCAGAATTACCGCGGCAAGAACAAGCGCAGCCGCACCGGCCGCCCGAGCACGACCTCCGACTACAAGAAGGCGATCGTGACCCTCAAGGCCGGCGACAAGATCGAGCTCGTCTAAGCGCGCTCGCCGAACACCGGAGAATACCACCATGGCTCTGAAACCTTTTCGTCCCCTGACCCCCGCCCAGCGCTTCACGCTGCTCAACAGCCCCACGGGCCTGAGCAAGAAGCGCCCCGAGCGCGCCCTGACCGAGCCGAAGCCGAAGACCGGCGGGCGCAACGTCTATGGCCGCGTCACGTCGCGTCGCCGCGGCGGCGGTCACAAGCAGCTCTATCGCATCATCGACTTCAAGCGCGCCGACAAGCTCGACGTGCCGGCGAAGGTGATCGCGCTCGAGTACGATCCCAATCGCACGGCCCACATCGCCTTGGTCCAGTACCAGGACGCCTCGGCCGAGAAGCGCTACATCATCGCCCCGAAGGGCCTTGAGGTCGGAACCACCATCGTCACCTCCAACAAGGCGACGACGAATGACTTCCTCGTCGGAAACAACTTCCCGCTGAGCCTGATCCCGCCGTCCACCGCGCTGCATTGCGTGGAGCTGGTGCCGGGTCGTGGAGCAAAGCTGGGCCGCACCGCTGGCACCTCCATCGTCCTCGTGGCGGTCGAGAATGGTGTCGCGCAGTTGAAGATGCCTTCCGGTGAAATCCGTCTCCTCAGCCCGAATTGCCGTGCCACGATCGGTGCGGTGGGCAATGGAGATCACGCCAATGAGTCGCTCGGCAAGGCCGGTCGCAACCGTTGGCTCGGTCGCCGCCCGCGCGTGCGCGGTATGGCGATGAACCCGGTCGACCACCCGAACGGTGGTGGTCAGGGTAAGTCCAAGGGTGGTGGTGGTCGCCAGCAGCTGGTGTCCCCGTGGGGTCAGCTCGCCAAGGGCTTCCCGACGCGTCGTCGCTCCAAGACCTCCAGCAGTCAGATCCTCGTCCGTCACAACGGCCGTCCGCCCCGCAACCGGAAGTAATCGCTCTTTTCCATCATGGCCCGCTCCATCAAAAAAGGCTTTTTCGTCGACTACCACCTGCTCGAGAAGATCGAGAAGGCGTCCAAGTCTGGCGGCACGAAGAAGCCCATCCAGACGTGGTCCCGCCGTTCGACCATCACGCCCGACTTCATCGGGCTCACGTTCAACGTCCATAACGGCAAGGCTTTCGTCGCCGTGTACGTGACCGAGAACATGGTTGGTCATAAGCTCGGCGAGTTCGCCCCGACGCGCATCTTCAAGTCGCACGGCGGTATGACCCGCAAGGAAGTCTGATCCCGTTCCGGCTGTCCTTTTCCTAATCGTCCTTACCGACCCGTATCATCCCATCAAAAAAGGGCAGGGTGGTCACCGTTCCGGTGCCGCTGCTGTCGCCCCTCACGGGGAATCCCTCAAGCAACCATGGAAGTCCAAGCCATCACCCGCTACGCTCGCATGTCACCGAAGAAGGTGCGCGAGGTGGCCCGTACGATTCAGGGCCGCAAGGCCCCCGATGCCGTCGATCTTCTCGGGATCATCCCGCGGAAGAGCGCGCAGCTCATCGCCAAGACGCTCAAGAGCGCCATCGCGAACGCCGAGAACAACAACAACGTCTCGGCTGACGCGCTGACCGTGAAGTCCGCCATCGTGGACCAGGGTCCGGTGCTCAAGCGCTTCAAGGCCGGTGCGCGTGGTACTGCCATGCCCCGCCGGAAGAAGATGTCCCACATCACGATCGTCCTGACGGACGGCAACTCCAACTAATCCTTTCCATGGGCCAAAAGACCAATCCCACCGGTTTCCGTCTTGCCGTTCGCCGGAACTGGCAGTCCCGCTGGTTCGCCACCAAGAAGGATTTCCCGAAGCTCCTCCTCGAGGACCAGATCATCCGCGAGAAGCTGATGGAGAAGCTCAAGCAGGCCTCGGTGCCGCGCATCTTCATCGAGCGCGCCTCCAACCGCGTGCGCGTCAAGATCTACACCGCCCGTCCGGGCGTGGTGATCGGCCGCAAGGGCCAGGAGGTCGAGAAGATCAAGGACGAGCTCGCGAAGCTCACGGGCAAGGAGATCCTCCTCGACATCCAGGAGGTCAAGAAGCCCGAGATCGAGGCTCAGCTCGTCGCTGAGAACGTCGCCCTCCAACTCGAACGCCGCATCGCGTTCCGTCGCGCCATGAAGAAGGCTGTGGAAATGTCCATGGCGCTCGGTGCCGAGGGCATTCGTATTCAGTGCTCCGGCCGTCTCGGCGGTGCGGACATCGCGCGTCGCGAGTGGCAGCGCAAGGGCCGCGTGCCGCTGCACACGCTCCGCGAGCACATCGACTATGGCTTCTCCGAGGCCCAGACCGTGTACGGCAAGATCGGCGTGAAGTGCTGGATCTGCAAAAAGGAAGCTGACGCCAACGCCTAAGCTGGTTCTTCCCCCGCCGCGTTCCTGCGGCGGGACCGAACTTCAAAACTCCGGATATCTCCCATGGCTCTCGCACCCTCCCGCACCAAGTTCCGCAAGTCCCAGAAGGGCTCGCGCGCCGGCAATGCCAAGCGTGGCAACACCCTGGCCTTCGGCGAGTTTGGTCTTCAGTCTCTCTCCCGTGGCCCGATGACGGGCCAGCAGATTGAGGCCGCCCGCGTCACGATCTCCCGCCACCTCAAGCGCAAGGGCAAGCTCTGGATTCGCATCTTCCCGCACAAGCCTGTGACGAAGAAGCCGGCGGAGACCCGCATGGGTCAGGGCAAAGGCCCCGTCGAATTCTACGTCGCGGTGATCAAGCCCGGCGCGGTGCTCTTCGAGCTCTCCGGCGTTCCGACTTCGATCGCGAAGGAGGCTTTCCGCCTCGCCGACGCCAAACTGCCGTTCCGCTGCCGCTTCATCGTGCGCGCCGGTTCCGCAGCCTAACCTCCGGGCTAAACCCGACACCACCGACTGCCATGACTTCCAAAGAAATCCGTGAACTGACGCCCGCCGAGATCGACACCAAGGTCCGCGAGGCCCGCGAGCGTCTCCTCCAACTCCGTCTCCGCAAGCACACCGGCCAGGTCGAGAAGACCCACGAGCTGCGTGCGCTGCGCAAGGACATTGCCCGCCTCCTGACCGGGGCGACCGCGAAGAAATCCGTCAAAGCCGCCTAACCGCCATGTCCACGCGCAACACCCGCAAGACCCTTACCGGTTTCGTCACCACCCGCTCCGGCGACAAGTCGGTCAAGGTCACGATCCCTTACAAGACGCCGCATCCGCGTTACCACAAGGTCATCAATCGCCAGACCGTCCTTCACGTCCACGACGAGAAGAACGAGACCAAGACCGGCGACAAGGTCGAGGTCATGGAGACCCGTCCCCTCAGCCGCCTGAAGCGCTGGCGCATCGTCCGCATCGTTGAGCGGGCCATCACGTCCGACGCCGTCGCCATCAGCGAGACCGATGTCGCTGCGGCCGTTCCCACCAAGACCACCGCGCCGAAGGCGTCGACGCAGGCCTAAGCCCGCGCTCCTGACAACCCGTCGCAGACTGAAAGGAAACCCATGATCCAGCTTCGTTCCATCGTCGAGGTCGCCGATAACACCGGCGCCCGCAAGGCCGCCTTCATTTCCCGCAAGGGCCAGAACACCGACACCGCCGGAGTCGGCGATATCGTCACGGTCCACATCAAGGAAAGCACCACCGATGCCACCGTGAAGAAGGGCGAGGTCGCCAAGGCCGTCGTCGTCCGCACGCGCGCCCCGGTGCGTCGCGCCGATGGCAGTTACCTGCGCTTCGACGCCAATGCCATCGTTATCATCGGTGCCGACGGCAATCCGCGCGGCACCCGCATCTTCGGGCCCGTCGCCCGCGAACTGCGCGCCAAGAATTTCATGAAGATCATCTCGCTCGCCCCCGAGGTGCTGTAAAGGAGCCGACCATGCAGACATTCCATATCAAACGCGGCGACGAAGTCGTCGTCCTCGCCGGCGCCCACCGTGGCAAGTCCGGTAAGATTCTCGAGATCCTCGCCGGCTCGCAACGCGCCCGGGTTGAGGGCGTCGCCATGATCAAGCGGCATCTCAAGAAGTCCCAGGAGCATCCGAACGGCACCATCGCCGAGCGCGAGGGCTCCATCCACGTGTCGAACCTGCAGCTGAAGAGCCGTTACGACGCGAGCAAGCGCCGTCCGGCCAAGGCTGCCGCAACGGCCTAACTCCCTTTGCGTTCTCCCTTGCCTCGGCAGCGGGGCAATGAGAACGTCTCCCTTTTTCCTCCCTTAACGAACTCCCTCTGCCACCGGCTTGGAAACCCGGGGCTTCCTCCATGAGTACCGTACCCGCCCTTAAGAAACTGTATGCCGAACAGGTCGTCCCTGAGCTGACGAAGCTGCGTGGCTACAAGAATGTGCACCAAGTGCCGCGCATCACGAAGATCGTGATCAACACCGGCATCGATTCTGAAGCCGACAAGAACCAGATCGCCGACATCGCTCGCGATCTCGGCCTCATCGCCGGCCAGAAGCCCGTGCTCGCCAAGTCGCGCAAGGCGATCGCTAATTTCAAGCTCCGTGCCGGCCAGGTGGTCGGTGCGCATGTGACCCTTCGCGGCAACAACATGTGGGAATTCCTCTATCGCCTGCTGGCGGTGGCGATTCCGACGATCCGCGACTTCCGCGGTGTCTCGCCGAAGCTCGATGGCCAGGGTAACTACAACCTGGGAGTCACTGATTTCACCATCTTCCCGGAAATCACCGTCGAGAACGTCAAGAAGACCATGGGTCTCGACATCACGATCGTCACCACGGCGAAGTCGGATGACGAGGGCCGCGAACTGCTCCGTCTGATCGGCATGCCGTTCCGTCGCTCCGAGAACCAGAAATCGGCCGCCTGATCCTAAGACTCACGCCATGCCCAAGACATCCGCCATTCAGCGCAACGACAAGCGCAAGAAGCTCACGGCGAAGTTCGCCGCCAAGCGCGCCGAACTCAAGGCCCTGCTCGCCAACCCGGCGACCACCGACGAGGAATTCTTCGCCGCGCAGAAGAAGCTGCAAAAGCTTCCCCGTAACTCCTCCGCCGTCCGCATCCGCAATCGCTGCTCCATGAGCGGTCGTCCGCGCGCGTACATCGGCAAGTTCGGCGTCTCGCGTATCCAGTTCCGCGAACTCGCCCTCGCCGGCAAGATCCCGGGCGTGACCAAGTCCTCCTGGTAATTTCATTCCCCGACGGGAGTGCGTGCACCTCCGGTGCCCGGGATATGACCCGTCGGATTCACCCAAGCAGCATCCACTACCATGACTGATCCCATCAGCGATTTCCTGACGCGTCTTCGGAACGCGTCGCTTGCGCGACAGGCGGAGACCGCCTCGCCCCATTCCCAGATGAAGGAGGCCATCGCGGCCATCCTCAAGGAAGACGGCTTCATCACCGACTTCTCCCACGGCACCGATGAGCGCGGTCACAAGACCCTCGTCGTGAAGCTGAAGTACGTGAACGAGACGCCCGCCATCACCCAGGTGAAGCGCGTGTCGACCCCGGGTCGCCGCCTTTACTTCGGATACCAGGAAATTCCGCGCGTCCTCAACGGTCTCGGGATCAGCATCCTTTCGACTTCGCGCGGCCTGATGAACAACCAGAACTGCCTTCGCCACAAGGTTGGCGGAGAGCTCGTGTGCACCGTCTGGTAACCCAAGGAGATCTACTCATGAGCCGCATTGGAAAGCAGCCCGTTGTCATTCCCGAGAAGGTGAAGGTCGCCGTGAACCCGGCGAACAATTCCGTTCTCGTCGAGGGCCCGAAGGGCAAGGTCCAGAAGACCTTCGCCCCGGTGGTGAAGATCGACGTCGCCGACAAGAAGGTCACGTTCGCTCCCACCGAAGAGACGCGTTTTTCGCGAGCGATGTACGGCACCGCGCGTTCCGTGGTCGCTGGCATGGTCAAGGGTGTGACCGATGGTTACATCAAGGAGCTGGAGATCCAGGGCGTCGGCTTCAAGGCCGTGCTCAAGGGGAAGCAGCTCGACTTGGCGCTCGGTTATTCGCATCCGATCCTCTTCGACATTCCGGAGGGCATCAAGGTCACCGTTACCGACCAGACGAAGCTCAAGGTCGAGGGCGTTGACAAGCAGCTCGTCGGTGCCGTGACCGCCGAGATTCGCAGCTATTATCCGCCTGAGCCTTACAAGGGCAAGGGTGTCCGTATCGTCGGCGAGCGCGTTCGCCGCAAGGAAGGCAAGACGGTCGCCTAAGGCCCGTCGTAACCTGCATTCGAGGGAATTACTTCATGAATACTATCAAGAAGGCCGACCTGCTGCAAAAGCGCCGCTGGCGCATCCGCAAGAAGGTGGTGGGCACTGCCGCCCGGCCGCGCCTGAGCGTCAAGTTCAGCACCAAGCACATCTACGCCCAGGCCATCGACGATGCCGCGGGTTCCACGCTCGTGTTTATCTCGAGCCTCGATCCGGCTCTCCGCAAGGAGGGTCTCAAGGCCAATCTCGCCGGCGCCAAGCGCCTTGGCGAGGCCTTCGTCGCCAAGGCGAAGTCGGCCGGTGTCAGCACCGTGGTCTTCGACCGCAGTGGCGCCCGTTATCATGGCAAGGTGAAGAGCTTTGCCGAAGCTGCCCGTGAGGGTGGTCTGGTCTTTTAACCGCTGTTGCCCATGAGCACTGAATCTGTTCCTTCCCCCGTGGCCGACAGCGGCACTGAAACCCGCGCCGCCGCTCCCAAGCCCCGCTCTTTCGGCGGCCCCGGTGGCCCCGGCGGTGGTCGTCGTGGCCCTGGCGGCCGTGATAGTCGCGGCCCGCGTCGCGATGCGCCCGCCAAGTCCGACGGTCCGGAGATGATCGAAAAGGTCGTTTTCATCAATCGCTGCGCCAAGGTCGTCAAGGGCGGCCGTCGCTTCAGCTTCTCCGCCCTCGCCGTCGTCGGTGACGGGAAGGGGAAGATCGGCGTCGGTCTCGGCAAGGCCAATGAGGTCCCCGATGCGATCCGCAAGAGCACGGAGCACGCCAAGAAGCGTCTCATCACCGTGAAGATCAAGGGCGACACCATTCCGCACGAGGTCTTTGGCGTGTTCGATGGTGGCAAGGTCCTCCTCAAGCCGGCTTCCACCGGTACCGGTCTGATCGCCGGCGGCGGCGTTCGTGCGGTGCTCGAGGCGGCGGGCGTGAAGAACGTCCTCACCAAGTCGATGGGCTCGAACAACCACATTGCGGTGGTCAACGCGACCATCGCGGCTCTGCGGCAGCTGCGCCTCTCCGAGGACATCGCCGCGGTGCGCAAGGCCTAAGTCACTGCATCATTCTTCTCACTCCGAGTCGCGCCGACTCCTTTGTTCGGCGCGGCGACCCAACTAGGAATTCCATGAAACTTCACGAACTCAAGAACGTCCCGGGTGCCGTCCATCGCCGCAAGCGCGTGGGCTGTGGCGAAGGCAGCGGCCATGGCAAGACTTCGGGCCGCGGTGGCAAGGGCCAGACGGCCCGCTCCGGTGGCAGCATCCGTCCCGGATTCGAGGGCGGCCAGATGCCCCTCTACCGTAAGCTCCCGCATCGCGGCTTCAATCAAGCGGCGTTCCGCACCGAAATCGCCGTGGTCAACGTCGGCGCGCTCGCCGGCCTCCCGGAAACCGTATCCGAGGTCAGTGCGAAGGTTCTTGCCGACCACGGTCTGATCCGTGCCGGCGAGTCCTCCGTCAAGGTCCTCGGTGACGGCGAACTGAAGCGCGCGCTCCGCGTCTCGGCCGCCAAGTTCTCCGCGTCCGCCAAGGCGAAGATCGAGGCCGCTGGCGGCCAGGCGATCGTCGCCTGACGTCGACGGCACCGTCTCGGGGGCTTCGGTTTTCGCCGTCGCCCCGCGGGTTTGTCCGGCTCTTCGAACTTCGGTCCCTGTTTCCCCACCCGTGTTTTCCGCCTTCACCAACTCCCTGAAGATTCCGGAGCTGCGCTCCCGCATCTTCTACACGCTGGCGCTGCTCTTCGTGGCCCGCGTGGGCGCGCATATTCCTCTGCCGGGCCTCGATCCGAAGCCGCTGCAGACTTTCTTCGCCGACCAGACGGCGGGTGGAGCGAGCGCCCTCGTCGGTCTGTACAACATGTTCACGGGTGGCGCGCTCGTGAAGGGCGCGGTCTTCGCTCTCGGCATTATGCCGTACATCAGCGCGTCCATCATCTTCCAGCTGATGACCGCGGTGATTCCGAGCCTCAGCCGTCTCCAGCAAGAGGGTGACGTGGGTCGGCAGAAGCTGACCCAGTACACGCGGTACGCGACCGTTCTCATCTGTTTGATCCAGGGCACGCTGCTGATTCTAGCGCTTGAGAACCCCGGACGCCTCTTCCCCGGATACGACATCAACCAGTATGGTTCGATCGTGATCGTCGACAAGGGCTGGTTCCTCGTCACGTCCGTCATCTTCATGACGGCGGGTACGTTGATGCTGATGTGGCTCGGCGAACAGATCACCCAGCGCGGCATCGGCAACGGCGTTTCCCTGCTGATCACGGTCGGTATTCTGGCTGACATCCCGGGCGCTGCCGCGGCGACGTACCAGCTCTTCTTTGCCCCGGTGGGCGTGGCCCGCCTCGGCTTGCCGCAGGCGATCATCATGGTCGGTTTGTTCATCACGGTCACCATGGGCATCATCATGGTGGTGCAGGGTCAGAGAAAGATCCCCGTGCAGTACGCCAAGCGCGTCGTGGGCAACAAGGTCATGGGCGGACAGAGCTCCTTCCTTCCGCTCAAGGTCAACTACTCGGGGGTGATGCCGGTCATTTTCGCCAGCGCCATCCTCCTTTTCCCCCAGCAGATCTTCGCGCAACTCGGTGCGGCGATGAACTGGAAGTGGATGGTCGAGTTCTCCAACAACCTGCTTCGCGGACACTGGTCGTACTACACGATCATGGTCTTCCTGATCCTTTTCTTCAGCTATTTCTGGGTCTCCGTGATGTTCAAGCCGATCCAGATCGCTGATGATCTGAAGAAATACGGCGGCTACATCCCTGGGGTTCGCCCGGGTGATCCGACGGCGCAGTTTCTCGACTTCATCATGACCCGGCTGACGCTGGCCGGTGCGATCTTCCTGACCGTGATCGCGGTCATGCCGGACGTCCTGCTGTTCGAACTGAATGTCCCACAGCGCATTGCGATCTTCTTCGGCGGCACGGGCATGCTGATCACCGTGGGTGTCGTCCTCGATACGATGCGGCAGATCGAGACGTTCCTGCTTCAGCGGCATTACGACGGCTTCCTGAAGAAGGGTCGCATCCGGGCCCGCAGCCCTGGAATGCAGAGTCCGACCTCGGAAGCGCTGAGTTCCGATTCCGTCATGAAGTTGGTTCTTCCCTTGGCTGGCTTGTTCCTGCTCGGTTTGGCGATTTGGGCCTACCGTCAGTTCATGGGAAATTAGGCTTTACTCGGCTGGACGTGCGCCTAGGTTCTGACCCCCTCGTGGTTTCGGAGTTCGGCGCCAAGTCCAAGCTAGTGGTCCTTGGTTCGGTTCTCCCGGACCACGATTCCTGTCTCCGTTCTTTGAATTTTATTGAGCACGTCTCTCCGGTCTCGCTGATGAGTCCGGGGATTTCGCGATCCGCTCCCGCCGTCCCGTCGGTCGGCAAGGGGGATCCGGTCGCCGCCATGCGGCGCTGGTTTTGGTCGCGTAAACCCGATGCGGGTTTCCTGTTGCAGGGATTCCCGGCTACGTTGCTCCAGGCAATGATCCTTGATGAATGGTTGGCGGCGCGCGATGAAGCGCTCGAAGCCATTCTCCTCGGTGATGATCGCGCCTCCGGGAGCGATGTCGCCGGGCATTACCGTCGCATGGGAGTTCCGCTGGTTTCCCTTGTTGGTTCTCCCTCGCGATGATCCCGATCAAGACTGAGCGTCAGATTGCGCGGATGCGTGAAGCATGCGCGATTGCGGCCGATGTGCTGCAGGAACTTCGAGCGCTCGTCCGGCCTGGAATCAGTACGCAAGATTTGGAGGAGGCGGGTCGCGATGCGATCGCGAAGCGTGGCGCGAAGAGCGCCTGCTACGGCTACCAAGTGGGCTCTCGGCGCTATCCGGCGCATACCTGTATCTCGGTGAACGAGGAAGTGGTGCATGGCATCCCTTCGTTCCGCCGCATCCTGCGCGACGGCGATGTCGTGGCGATCGATGTGGTCGTGAGCTACAACGGGGTGGTCGGTGACAACGCCGCCACCTACGCGGTAGGCAACGTGTCCCCGAAGATCCAGCAACTCCTCGCTGTCACCGAACAGTCTCTTCGCCTTGCGATCGAGCAGGCGAGGGTGGGGAACCGGATCTTGGACATCTCGCAGGCGGTGCAGCGTCACGTGGAGGCCAACGGTTTCAGCGTGGTGCGCGACATGGTCGGCCATGGGGTTGGCCTCGCGATGCACGAGGAGCCGCAAATCCCGAATTTCGGCCGCGAAGTGCGCGACCGGATCCTCCCCGGAATGACGCTAGCGATTGAGCCGATGGTGAACCTCGGCGGTTACCGCACCAAGATCCTCGCGGATGGTTGGACGGTGGTGACCGCAGATGGCGCTGCCTCCGCCCATTTCGAACACACCGTGCTCACGACAGAAGCTGGCCCTGAAATCCTCACGCGGCCGACGACCTCCTTGTTTCCGCTGCACGCCGCTTGAGTCGTGCCGCCCATTCCCTTTTCCGTTTCGTTTCCATCCCTCTCACACACCAACAACCCAGTCCATCATGCCTCGTCTCCTCGGCGTTGAAATCCCCGCGAAGAAGAAAGTTTCTTACTCGCTCCGTTACATCTACGGCATCGGTCCGGTGCGCGCTGATCAGATCCTGCAGGAAGCAGGGATCGATCCGAACCTGCGTGCGCAGGAGCTGACCGAGGAGCATCTGAACAAGATCCTCAACATCATCACCGAGCACAAGTGGGTGGTGGAGGGTGATCTTCGTCGCGAGCTCGCGGCGAACTTGAAGCGCCTGCAGGCGATCAATTGCTACCGCGGCATTCGCCATCGCCGCAGCCTCCCGGTGCGCGGCCAGCGCACCAGCACGAATGCCCGTACTCGCAAGGGTCCGCGCAAGACCGTGGGTGTCACCAAAGCCAAGGAATAATTTACCGTCATGGCCGAAGAAAAGTCAGGTCCCGCCAAGGAGAAGTCCCCCAAGCCGGCTGCCGCCCCCGAGGGTGCTGCTCCCGCCGAAAAGAAGCCCGCCAAGGGCGCGAAGTCCGCTGCTCCGGCCGCCGACGCCGCTGCCCCGGCTGCCGCTCCCGCGGCGGAGGGCGCGGCTGCCGCCCCTGCCAAGCCGGTTGAACTGGTGGGCGGAGTCGCCCGTCAGCCGACCGCTGAGGAGCTCCTCAAGGAGGAGCTTGGAGCGATCAAGATCCGTAAGGCCAAGGGCTCGAAGAACGTCACCACGGGCTTCGTCAACGTCCTCGCCTCCTTCAACAACACGATCGTGTCCATCACCGACCTCAAGGGTCAGGTGATCGCTTGGTCGAGCGCCGGCAAGTGTAACTTCCGCGGTTCCCGCAAGTCCACCGCCTACGCCGCCCAGGTCGTCGCTCAGGATGCCGCGCGCAACGCGATGTCCCATGGTCTCAAGGATGTCGTCATCCGCGTCTCCGGCCCCGGCCTCGGACGTGACAGCGCCGTCCGCGCCCTCCAGGCCATCGGTCTCGAGATCACGTCGATTGTCGACGTGACGCCGATCCCGCACAATGGCTGCCGTCCGCGCAAGCGCCGCCGCGTCTAAGCGAGCGGTCTCCACCCTCCTTCCCATCCTTTAAAAGCCAAGGTACATCATGGCCCGCTACACAGGTCCTACCACCCGCATGAGTCGTCGTTTCGGTCAGCCGATTTTCGGCGCGACCAAGGCGTACGAGCGTCGTCCTTTCCCCCCCGGCCAGCACGGCCCGAAAAACCGCCGCAAGCTCTCCGAGTACGCCGTCGGTCTGAACGAGAAGCAGAAGCTCCGTTACATCTACGGTCTGCTCGAGCGCCAGTTCCGTCGCGTCTTCGAGATCGCCAAGAGCGAGCGCGGCGTCACCGGCGAGCGTTTCCTGCAGTTGCTTGAGACCCGCCTCGATAGCGTGGTCTATCTGCTCGGATTCGCCAAGAGCCGCGCTGCCGCCCGCCAGATGGTCAACCACGGCCACGTCCGCGTGAATGGTCACAAGGTCGACATCGCGAGTTACAACGTCCGTGCCGGCGAGGAAATCGAGATCAAGAACACGCCGAGCTCCCGCCAGATCGCGACCCGCAATCTCGAGGAGAACCGGATGCGCAACGTCCCCGGCTGGCTCACGCTCAACGCCGAGAACTTCAAGGCAGTCGTCAATCGCCTGCCCACGCGCGAAGAGATGGATCCCACGATCAACGAGCAGTTGATCGTCGAGTTCTACTCGCGCTTCTAACCTGGTCCCGGTCAAAGGGCGCCTTCCACGCCTCGCCGCCGCCAGGCCGCCTCCGACCGGACCAACCTCCATCCCTCATCCGCTCCCCGCCATGCCCAAACGCCTCGGAAAGTTCGAACTCCCGAACAAGCTCACCAAAGTCGAGGAAGGCGCCACCGCCACCTATGCCAAGTTCATCGCCGAGCCGTTCGAAGCCGGCTACGGACACACCGTCGGTAACTCTCTCCGCCGCGTCCTGCTGAGCTCCATCGAGGGCTCCGCCATCTCCTCCATCCGCATCGACGGCGTGAACCACGAGTTCCAGAGCGTCGATGGCGTCGTCGAGGATGTCACCGACATCGTCCTCAATCTCAAGAAGGTGCTCATCGTCTCGCAGAAGCGCGAACCGATCACCCTCCAGATCAAGGTCAACCGCGATGGTCCGGTCACGGCGGCCGACATCCAGGCCGATTCGAACATCACCATCGTCAATCCCGGCCAGGTGATCTGCACGCTCGATAAGTCCCGCGCCTTCTCGGCGGAAATTGAGATCAAGACCGGTCGCGGCTACTACCCGGGTGAACAGAACAAGAAGGAAGACCAGGCGATCGGCGTCATTCCGATCGATTCCCTCTTCTCGCCCGTCAAGCTGGTCAAGTACGCGGTCGAGAATACCCGCGTCGGCCAGATCACCGATTACGACAAGCTGATCCTCGAGGTCTGGACGGATGGCCGCATCGCCCCCGATGAGGCACTCAAGCAGTCCGCTTCCATCCTCAAGCACCACCTCGATGTCTTCGATCGCGTCAGCGACGAGGCGTACGAGTTCGAGAACCAGCAGTCCGAGGTCAGCGAGGAGCAGAACAAGCTCCGCAAGCTCCTCAACATGTCGGTCAACGAAATCGAGCTCTCCGTCCGCGCGGCGAATTGCTTGAACAACGCGAACATCACCACCGTCGGCGAACTCGCCATGAAGACGGAGCAGGAGATGCTCAAGTACCGCAACTTCGGCAAGAAGTCGCTCAACGAGATCAAGGAGAAGCTCGAAGCGCTGGGCCTGTCGCTCGGCATGAAGTTCGACGAGCGTCTCCTCGATACCAAGAAGGAGTCCTGAACCTTCGCACGCCGCCCGGTCGTCTTCCCGATGGCCGGCGCGGTGGGCTCATCCTAACTTTCCGGCCCTCGCGCCGCCCGCTGCCGCCCAACGCTGCGACCGGGTTGCCGATCGGGGACCGATCAAAACACCACACCCATGCGTCATAATAAGCATCATGCATCGCTCGGCGTCACGCGGGAACACCGCGCCGCCATGCTCTCCAATCTCGCGGCCTCGCTGATCGAGCACGGCCGGATCAAGACCACGCTCACGAAGGCCAAGGCGCTTCGTCCGTTCGTCGAGAAGGTCATCACCAAGGCCAAGAAGGCCGCGGTCGCCACCGAAAAGAAGGACAAGCTGCATCTCCGTCGTCTCGCCCTCCGCGATGTCCGCGACGAGGCCGCGATCACCGCGCTCTTCGATGAGAAGTGCAAGGAGTTCGCCAACCGTCCGGGCGGCTACACCCGCATCTACAAGCTGAGCGAGCAACGCCGCGGCGATGCCGCCGAGATGGCGCTGATCGAGTTCATCAAGGCCGACGACGTGGGCTACAAGAAGTCCAAGGGTCGCAAGGCCGCCAAGCCGGCCAAGGCGAACGCCGACGCCGAGGCTGCCCCGGCGGCCTCCGCCTAAGCGGGCCCGGTCTCCTTCAGATCGGACGTTTCCGGCACAGCGCCGAACTTCGGTTCGGCGCTTTTTGTTCCCACCGGGCGCCGCGAGCCGACTTGAGCCGGAGCGCGGTGCCCTCCATGTTTTGTTCCCGTGCTCGATTTCACCCATGCCGCCGTCGCTTACTGCCTCGCGGTCGCCCTCCTGTACCTGGGGCTCTGGGTGTACTACGATCGCGTCCGTCCGCGGCGATTATCCCGCCCAGGCCGTCGGCACGCGTTTTTCTGCCCGCGCTGCCAGCGGCCCTACGAGGGCGCGCCCGGCGCGGAAACCGCCCACTGCCCGTTGTGCGGTAAACCACAGGGCCGCTTGCGTTTCTAGGCGCTTGCCTCTCCCGCCACTCGGGTCACTCGTTTGTTAGCACCGCTCCTCGCTCCATGAACCAGACGATCGCCGTCCTCGATTTCGGATCCCAGTACACGCAGGTCATCGCGCGCCGGATCCGGGAGTGCAACGTCTACTCCAAGATCTATCCGTTCGGTACCTCCGCCGCCACCCTCAAGGCCGATGGGGTCATCGGCATCATCCTCTCCGGCGGGCCGAGCAGCGTGTTCGCCAAGGGAGCGCCGATGCCCGACCGTGCGATCTTCGATCTGGGGGTCCCGGTGCTGGGTATCTGCTACGGGATCCAACTCATGGGCCGCTTGCTCGGCGGCACGGTCGCGCGCGGAGAGCGCCGCGAGTACGGCAATGGTACGCTGCGGATCCAGCGCCCGGGCCGTCTGTTCGCGAAGCTGCCCCGGCAACTCACCGTCTGGAATTCCCACGGCGACAAGCTCACCGCGCTGCCTCCTGGATTCGTCGCCATCGGCACGACCGAGAATTCACCGTTCGCCGCCATCGAGGACCGACGCCGCAATTTCTTCGGCATCCAGTTTCATCCGGAGGTCTCGCACTCCGAGCGTGGGGTCGACGTACTCCGCAACTTCCTCGTCGGGGTGTGTGGCGCTCGTCAGGACTGGACGACCAAGGATTTCATCAAGCATGCCGTCGCCAACATTCGCACGACGGTCGGGAAGTCCCGCGTGCTGCTGGGTCTCTCCGGCGGGGTCGATTCATCGGTGGCTGCCGCGCTGATCCACCAGGCGATCGGGCGCCGGCTCACCTGCGTGTTTGTCGACAATGGTCTCCTGCGGAAGGGCGAGCGCGCCGTGGTCGAGGAACTCTACCGGAAACATTTTCACATCGATGTGCGGGTGGTCGACGCGTCGGCCCTCTTCCTGCGCCGGCTCAAGGGGGTCACTGACCCGGAGCGCAAGCGCAAGATCATCGGTAACACCTTCGTAGAGGTCTTTGAGCGCTCGTTGCGCAGCGTGGGTGAGGCTGAGTTCCTCGCCCAGGGTACGCTCTACCCGGATGTGATTGAATCCGTCGCCATCGCCGGCAATCCCGCCGCCTTGATCAAGTCCCATCACAATGTCGGGGGACTTCCGGAGCGCATGAAGCTCAAGCTGCTCGAGCCGCTGCGCGAGTTGTTCAAGGACGAGGTCCGCGCCGTCGGATCCGCCCTCGGTTTGCCGCGCGAGGTGGTGTGGCGCCAGCCGTTCCCCGGACCGGGTCTGGGGGTGCGCGTGGTGGGCGACATCACTCGCGAGCGCCTCGACGTGCTGCGCGAGGCGGATGCGATCGTGCAGGAGGAGATGATGGCCAGCGAATGGTACTGGAAGGTCTGGCAGTCGTTCGCGGTCTACCTTCCCGTAAAGTCCGTTGGGGTGATCGGTGATGAGCGGAACTACGCCGACGTCATCGGCCTGCGCATCGTCGAGTCGCGTGATGCCATGACGGCGGATTGGAGTCGGCTGCCCTACGATCTGCTGCAGAAGATCTCCTCTCGCATCACCAACGAGGTCCGTGGGGTGTCGCGCGTGGTGCTGGACATCAGTTCCAAGCCGCCTGCGACGATCGAGTGGGAGTAAGCGCGCGCGTTCGTCGTTGCCGCGTTCCGCGCAGTCCGCTTGGCTCGGGGTGCTTCCGCATCCCGACTTCCCGTGCGCCTTCTTTCCTTCAACGACCGTACCTTTGCTTCGCAGCTGCGGGCTTTCGCCGATTCAGCGTCGGCGTCCGCTGCCGTTTCCGCTTCGGTGGCGGCGATCCTCGCGGACGTCCGTCAGCGCGGAGATGCGGCCGTGGTGGAGTACGTGGCGAAGTTTGACCGGGCCCGTCTGACTCCACGCCGCTTCCGGGTTTCGGAAGCCGAGTTGAAGGCCGCGGCATCCGGCTTGCCAGTGGCCGAACGGCGCGCGATCCGCGCGGCGCTCGCGGCCGTGCTGGCGTTCAACCGCCGGAGTCTACCGAAGGGTTGGATGGCGCGCAACCCGCATGGCGCGCGTGTCGGTGAGCGGCACTTTCCGCTGCAGCGGGTCGGGGTGTACGTCCCCGGTGGACAGGTGCCGTTGGTGTCGACGGTGTTGATGACCGTCACGCTGGCGAAGATCGCGGGTTGTCCGGAGATCGCCGCTTTCACGCCTTCCAATGCCGAGGGCGAGGTCTCGTCGCACTTGCTCGGGGCGCTCGCGCTTGCCGGGGTGAAGGAGGTTTATCGCATCGGTGGGGTGCAAGCGGTCGGGGCCATGGCTTACGGCACGGCCACGATCCGTCCGGTCGACAAGGTCTTTGGGCCAGGCAACGCGTACGTCTGCGAGGCGAAGCGCCAAGTCTTTGGGACGGTCGGCGTCGATTCTCTTCCGGGTCCCAGCGAGGTCATGGTGATCGCCGACGAGAGCGCGGTTCCGCGCTACGCGGCCGCGGACCTCCTCGCGCAGGCGGAACACGGCAGCGGCCGGGAAAAGATCTATCTTGTAGCCACGTCTCGTCGGGTCATCACCCGCATCGCGGCGGAGGTGGAGCGCCAGCTCAAGACGCTGCCGCGGGCCGACCGGATCCGTCCGGTGCTGGAGGCTGGGTTCCTCGCCGTGGTGGTGCGTTCGTTGGACGAGGCGGTGAAGGTCGCCAACCAGGTCGCGCCGGAGCATCTGGAGCTGCTGGTGCGTCCGGCGGCGCAGGTTCGGCTGACGCGTGCGATCACGACTGCGGGGGCGATCATGCAGGGCAACTTCACGCCGACCGCGGTGGGCGATTTCGCGGCGGGTCCGAGCCACGTGCTGCCCACCGGCGGGGCGGGGCGCTTCCTCAGCGGCCTGCGCGTGGCAGACTTCATGCGGCGGACGAGCGTCTTGGCGTATGACCGGAACAGCCTGCGCAAGGCCGCACCGGTTGTGGCGGCGTTTGCGGCCATGGAGCAACTCGCGGCGCACGGTCGCTCGGTGGCGGTTCGCGTCGAGTGAGTCGCGCGCTGGCATCGCGTCCCCCATGTCCTCCCTTTCCGACCTCGTCCTGCCGCACATCGCACGGCTCCATGCCTACACTCCCGGGCAGCAGCCGGGTGAGTCGGGCTGGATCAAACTCAACACGAATGAGTCCGGTTATCCCCCGAGCCCACGCGTCGCGGAGGCGATTCAGCGCGAGTTGGCAGAGGATGGCGCGCGGCTGCGGCTTTACCCGAATCCCTCGAGCGCGGCGGTTCGCGCGGCGGTGGCGGCGTACCATGGGCAGGGCCTGACGGCTGAGAACGTGCTCGTCGGCAACGGATCTGACGACGTGCTCAATCTGCTGGTGCGTTGCTTCGGTGGTGGTGGCGCGGCGACGGGTTTCACGTTCCCCAGCTATTCGCTCTATCCGGTGCTGGTGGGGATCCAGGATGGTCGATCGGAAACGATCCCATTTGACCGTAGCATGCGGCTACCCGTGGCGCAGATCGCGGCATCGCCCGCGCGCGCGTTCTTCCTGACTTCGCCGAATGCGCCGACGGGCGTGGGGTTCAGCGCTGTGGAAATCGAGGACGTCCTCGCCCGGTTCGCGGGGGTGCTTGTGCTCGACGAAGCCTACGCGCCCTTCGCCCGCCACGACGGTGTCTCCCTGCTGGCGCGGCATCCCCGTCTGGTGATCGTCCGGACCCTTTCGAAGGCGCATGCGCTCGCTGGTCTCCGCGTGGGCTATGCCTTGGCGCATCCGGAGATGATCGGCTTCCTCGACCGGGTGCGGGATAGCTACAACGTGAACCGCCTGTCGCAGGTCGGCGCGATCGCGGCGCTTCAGGACACGGCCTACTACGCGGACCTGATTGCTCGGGTGCGGGCGACCCGGGACCGCTGCTGGCAGGCCTGGACTGAGGGGCTGGGTTGGTTCGCCTACCCATCGGAAGCGAACTTCATTTTCGTCGAGCCACGCAACGCCCGGGGCGAGACCGGTGTGGCGGTGGCTCGCTCGTTGGACGAGGCGCTCCGAGCCCGTCGGATCCTGGTCCGGTCGTTCCCGAACCATCCCTTGACCGCTTCCTTCCTCCGCATCAGCGTGGGAACGGACGCGGACATGGCGGCCGTGGACGACGTCCTTCTCGCATGGCAAAAACACGCTCACTGACCCTCACGCGGAAGACCGCGGAGACCGACATTTCGTTGACCCTCGCGGTTGACGGCACGGGAGCGTCGACGATCGACACCGGGATCCCGTTCTTCGATCACATGCTGACGCTCTTCGCGAAGCATGGCTTGTTCGACCTTGAGGTGCGCTGCCGCGGCGACGTGGCGGTGGACTATCACCACACGGTCGAGGATGTCGGCTTGGTGCTCGGTGACGCCTTCCGTCAGGCCTTGGGCGACAAGCGCGGCATTCGCCGTTACGGGTTCTTCCTGCTCCCGATGGATGAAGCGTTGGCGCGGGTGGTGGTCGACCTGAGTGGACGGGCCTGCCTCGTTTACGAGGCGTCGGTACCGAATGCTTTCGTCCGCGATTTCAATCTCATCCTCGTGAAGGAGTTTGCCCGGGCGTTCAGCAACGCGCTGGCCTGCAACCTGCACGTGAAGCTCGAGTACGGCGAGGAGCCGCATCATGCGGCGGAGGCGATCTTCAAAGGCCTGGCCAAGGCCTTGGACGTGGCCACGCAGATCGACCCGCGCGTGACGGACCAACTGCCCTCGACCAAGGGCATGCTCTGAGCCGCGCGGCTCGGAGTGCTGAGTAACCTCGGACGGCGTTTTTCCGTGATCGCGGTCATTGATACAGGAATTTGCAACCTCCGTAGCGTGACCAAGGCGCTGGAGGCCTCTGGTGGTGAGGTGCGCGTGCTTCGGACTCGGGAAGAGCTGGAGGCACCTTCGGCCCCGTGGCGTGGCTTGGTTTTGCCCGGGGTCGGAGCGTTACGGGATTGTGTCGCTTCGCTGCAGCGCACGGGTCTCGACGACGGTGTGCGCCGCTGGATTGCGGCGGACCGGCCCTTTCTTGGCGTCTGCTTGGGCATGCAGGCCCTCTTCGATCGCTCGGAGGAGGGCAATACGCAGGGTTTGGGCATCTTTGCCGGGGACGTGGTCCGGTTCCGGCTTCCCCCGGACTTCAAGATCCCGCACATGGGCTGGAACGACGTGCGCTTTCTTCAGCTGGGCTCTCCCCTGGCCGTCGGTCTGCCGCTTGCCGGCGAATCCTTCTACTTTGTCCACAGCTACCACTGCCGGCCGGCGGACCGGTCGCTGGTCTTGGCCGAATGTGACTACGGCGGTCCTTTCTGTGCGGCGATCGGCCGGGGCCGGGTGTTCGCGACCCAGTTCCACCCGGAGAAGAGTCAGGCCGCTGGACTCAAGATTTACCGCGATTTCGTGCAGGTGGCGGCGACCTGAGCGGTCGCCCCCAACTTCCGCTAAAGGGCTGTGCGCCTCCTGCTTCTGCTTCCCCGCGGGGAAGCGAGGTCGGGCGACTTTGCTTTGCAAGCGGTGGGGATTTTGCTTCGGTCATCCCTATGCCCAAGACCGCTACCCTGAAAATCGACGACAAGGAGCTCAGCCTGCCCATCATCATCGGGACGGAGAATGAGCGAGCGGTGGACATCTCCAAGCTGCGCGCGGAGACCGGGTACATCACCTTCGACGACGGCTTTGCCAACACCGGATCTGCCCAAAGCACCATCACCTACATCGATGGCGAGCAGGGTATTCTGCGCTATCGCGGTTATCCCATCGAGCAGCTGGCGGAGAAGTCGAACTTCATTGAGACGGCTTACCTGGTGATCCACGGCGAGCTGCCGACGCCGGAACAGCGGACGCATTTCTCTTCGCTGCTGACGCAGCATGCGCCCTTGCATCAGGGCATGACGCGGCTGTTCCAAGGCTTTCCGCCGGCCGCGCATCCGATGGCCGTGCTGTCGGCGCTGATGAATGCGCTGGGCTGCTACTACCCGCATCTCGCCACCAACAATCACCAGCGTGACCTGGAGCACTTCGAGGAGGCGGTCGCGATCGCGATCTCGAAGGTGCGCACGATCGCGGCGCACTCGTACCGCATCAGCCGCGGCCTGCCGCTCAATCATCCGAAGCGCTCGCTCAACTACTGCGACAATTTCCTCCACCTGATGTTCTCGGAGCCGTACAACGATTACGTTGCGACGCCCGAGGTGGCTTCGGCGCTGAATCTCTTCCTCCTCCTCCACGCGGATCACGAGCAGAACTGCTCCACCTCCACCGTGCGCATGGTGGCGTCGGCGGGAGCGAATCTCTTCGCCTCGGTTTCAGCCGGCGTCAATGCGCTCTGGGGTCCGCTCCACGGCGGCGCGAATATGGCGGTGATCGAGATGCTCAAGTCGATCCATGCCGAGGGCGACGACGGCACCAAGTTCATTGCCGCCGCCAAGTCAGGCAAGGGCGAGCGCCTCATGGGCTTTGGCCACCGCGTCTACAAGAACTACGACCCGCGCGCGAAGATCATCAAGACGAGCTTCTACAAGGCCCTCGCGTCACTCGGCATCAAGGATGACCCGCTGCTGAACATCGCGATGAAGCTCGAGGAAGTCGCGTTGAGCGATGACTACTTCATTTCCCGCAAGCTCTACCCGAACGTCGACTTCTACTCCGGTCTCATCATGCGCGCCCTCGGTATCCCCGAGGAAATGTTCACGGTGATGTTTGCGATCGGCCGCATGCCGGGCTGGATCGCCCAGTGGCACGAGGTCGCACGCAATCCGAAGCTGAAGATCTACCGTCCCCGGCAGATCTACGCGGGTCACCCGCAGCGGAACTACGTTCCCACCAATCTCCGCGGCTGATCTTGGGATCGCCGGGCGGGCGGGGGCGGTCACGACCCGCCCCGGCCGGGGTCAGCGGCTGGATGGCGCGGATTTCTGGCGGAAAATCGCGTCCTGAGAAAGGCCGGTTAGCCGCACGATCGCCCGCACCAGTTGCCAGAGGGTGAACATCGTCATGGCGACGCTCGGAATGACAATCACGGGCCAACTCCAGAGATTCATCTGGGCCAGTTCCTCGTTGAACGCGGGCGTACCGGTGTCGCTGCGAATGAGGTAGCGCGCCAGCGAGAAGTTCAACACCGCGCTCAGCGCGAAGCTGGCGGTCAGCCAGAATCCGGCCTGCCGGAGCGCGTGATCGAACTCCGCCCGGGTCCCGCGCGACTCAAGGGCGGCTTCCACCTGCTCCACGTCGATGACCTGATCGTTGTAGAGAAGTTGGCGAACCAGCGGCACCTTCGACCGCATCGACGCAAGGACCGAGATGCCGATGATGGCGGGCAGGGCGGCTTCCTTGACGGCGAACCAGAATCGGTCGAGGCGGATCAGGGCGAAGACGCCGGTGAGCAGGATGCTGAGGAAGCCGATGATCGAGATGAAGTTCGCCTGACGTCGCCGCACGAAGTCGGCGATGCCGTACGCGATGGGGAAGGCGAGGGCAACCACCAGACCCCAGACCGGCCCGAGTCGCTCCGGCTTGCTCATGGTGGACAAGAGCACCGACGGGATGGCGACGTTGAAGACTAAGTTGAGCAGCAGGTTTTCCCGGGGCGGGCGCGGGCTGGACATGCGCCCATGAAGCCCGAATGGCCTGCGGCGGGAAGTGAAATCGGGGCACAGGGCTCTTTACCCCCCGCGATCCGCCGCCATACTGAGGGCGCATGATTCTCCTGGGCGTCAATATCGACCATGCCGCGACCCTGCGGCAGGCGCGTTATCGGCAGCACTCCGCCACGGTGGGCGGCGCGGTCGAACCGGATCCGGTGGCCCTCGCCCTGATCGCGGAGCGCGCCGGGGCGGACGGCATCACGGTGCATCTCCGCGAGGACCGCCGGCACATTCAGGAGCGTGATGTCTGGCGCCTGCGCGAATGCATGGGGACGCGCCTCAATTTGGAGATGGCGTGCACCCCGGCGATGATCGACTTCGCGCTGCGTCTCAATCCGCACAGTGTCTGCCTCGTGCCGGAGAGCCGCGAGGAGGTCACGACCGAGGGTGGGCTGGACGTGGTCGGACACCGCGGCAAGGTTCAGGAGGTGATCGAGGCGATGCGCGGGGCGGGAATTGTCACCAGCCTTTTCATCGACCCGGACCCCGCGCAGATCGTTGCCTCGGCCGAGTTGCGTGCGCCTTGGATCGAGTTGCACACCGGAGCGTACGCCAACTGCTATCCCGTGGATCCCGCTGGCCGCACCCGGGAGTGGCAGCGCCTGTGCGACGGCGCAACGCGTGCGCATGGGCTCGGATTGGTGGTCAACGCCGGCCACGGCATCAACTACGTCAATGTGGCCGAGGTGCGTGGCCTACCGCACCTCCGCGAGTGCAACATCGGCCACAGCATCATCAGTCGCGCGCTCTTCTCGGGAATCGCCGAGGCCGTGGCGGAGATGCGCCGTCGCCTCAACGAGCGCCCCCACGCATGAGCCTGAACCTCGTTCCCGGCGGCGTGTTGGTCAGCCTCGGCTCCGATCTGGTGGAGGTCGATCGCATCCGTGGAGTCTGGGACCGGCAGGGAGAGCGTTTTCTTGAGCGGGTGTTCACGGAGGAGGAGCGGCAATATTGCCTCGGCATGAAGTATCCGCATAAGCACTTCGCGGCACGGTTCGCCGCGAAGGAAGCGGTCTCGAAGGCTTTCTCGACCGGGATCGGGCCGCTGCTGTCGTGGAAGTCCGTCTCCGTGTACCATGGCGAGCGGATGGATCCGCGCGTGCGGCTCGACGAGAAAGGTCAGGCCCTGCTGCGCGAAGCAGGGGCCACCCACGTGTTGCTCACCCTGGCCCACACGGATGGTCAGGCGCTGGCGGTCGCTGCCTTGGTGCGGGCGGAGAAGGGCAGCCCATGAGCGGTGACGCGCCATCCCCGCGTTCACCGCGGGCGCAGCTTTCGCAGGCCCCGTCATGGGTCCTCCTTGGTTTCGTGATCGGCGCGGTGTTCGTCTTCCTGCTCCGGCGTCAGTACCTGGTCGAGGAGATGCAGCGCGAGCCGGCCGCCGCGGTGGCGGAGACATCGGCTTCAGGCGGGTCGAGCCCCGATTCGCCCACCGCCGCCCGGGCGGGTGAGCCGACCGCGGCGGCGTTCGACGCGGTCTGGCGTGCCTGGGGGCACCATGCGGTGTGGCTGGATGACACCACGCAGGTGGCGTTATGGAACGCCCAGACCGGAGATTACAGCGATGCATTCGAAGTCGTGCGGAGGGGTGATGAATTCTATTTTCGGCCCCTGCCTGGACTGACGCGCCCCATGGTGGAGCGCGGTCTGGGTCTCGGCGCCCCGCTGCAGTTCACCGGGCCCCCGGTGGTTTCACGTCGGCCATGAGTGGTTTGCCGTATCCCGAGTCCGCCCCGGTTTTTTCCTGCGCCGAGGCCGTGGCCTTCGAGCAGGCGCGCTTCAGCGGCCCGAATGCGGAGGCGAAGGAGTGGGAGGCGATGCAGGCAGCCGGAGCCGGTGTGGGCGATGGGATCCTGCGCGATGCGTGTGAACACGGCGGACTCCAGCCCGGTGCACGCATCCTCGTGCTGGTCGGGAAGGGGCACAACGGCGGGGACGCGTTGATTGCGGCGCAGCGGATTTTGGCGGCGATCACGGGTGCCACGGCGGACGTCTGCCTCGTTTTCGGTGAACGGGCGCTGCGACCGTTGGCCGCGAGGGCGTGGCGCGAGTTGCAGGATTCGGCGCCGGAGAGGGTGAGGCAGCTCCGTGTCGCTGATGAGTGGGGCGGTGACTTTGCGGTCTGCCTCGATGGCATTTTTGGTTTCCAGTATCGTTCGCCCCTGCCCGACATCGCGCGCGAGGTCTTGGAGCGGGCGCAGCGGCTGTCGGTGTCCTTCCGTGCGGCGGTCGATCTCCCCAGCGGTCTCGCGGAGCCGGGGGCGTTCCGGGCCGACTTCACGTACGCCACCGGCACGGTGAAGGACCTAGCGCTCACCCTTCCGAACGCGGGTCGGGTGCGTTGGGTGGACCTCGGCTGGGACCTCTCGGCTGTTGGGGTCGGCGGCACCACGCGGGTACTTCGTCCCGCCCTATTGGCTCCGCTGGCGGCGCTGCGGCCTTCCGCAGTCGACAAACGTTCGTTCGGTCATGTCGGTATCCTTGCCGGTTCCCGACACTATCCCGGTGCTGCCTTGTTGGCGGTGAAGGCGGCGTTGCGCAGCGGCGCCGGTCTGGTTTCCGCATTCGTGCCGGAGTCGCTGGTCCCGGCGTTCGCGGCGGCCGCCCCGGAGGCGATCTGGGTCGGCTGGCCTGAGACCCCGGACGGCGGGTTGGCGCTGGAGGGACGGCACCTGATCCAGCAGCGGGGCGAGCGTATCGATGCGTGGGTGATCGGTCCCGGCCTCGGCCGTGAAGCCGAGACCCTGGCGTGGGTGGCTGCGCAGGTGGCTGCGGACGCTCGGCCGGTGGTGCTCGACGCGGATGCCCTGCAGCCGGGCGTGCTGCGGGCGGTGCGCGGAGCGTGCATCGTCACGCCCCATGCCGGCGAGTGGAGCCGGATCGCCGCCGGCCTCTCTCCGGAAGAGTTCACGGTCTCCCATTCTATCGTTGTGGTGGCGAAGGGCCCCATGACGCGCGTGGTGGCGAGCGGGGTGTCTCAAGTAGTCTTGGCTGGAGGCCCGGTGCTGGCGCGTGGCGGCAGTGGCGACGTGTTGGCCGGATTGATCGGGGGCCTCCTCGCGCAGACGCCGACCGATGCTGTGCGTGCGGCGGCTCGCGGAGCGCTGTGGCACGCCCGTGCGGCGGATGCCTTGGCGCGGGAGCGGGGTCAGGTCGCGGTGGCGACCGGCGATCTGCTGGACCGCCTGCCGAGCGCGTTACGGAGCCTTTGAAGGGCCTGGGGCGCTCTCTCCGGAACTCGCAGGGGCGGGAGCGGGGAGCGCTGAACCTTGCGAAGCGGCGTGATCCGCTTGCGGGGTCACGGTTTCCGCCGGAGCTGGAGCATCGCCCGCGGTGGCAGGCTCAGAGGCAGCGGGCGGAGCCGGAGGGATCGATGAATCGACCTCGTGGCCGGAGGGTCCCGCGGGATGCTCCCCTGCGTGATAATCGTGATGAGAGTAGTCGTGGTAGGAGTCGTGGGCGGCCGGCTGACCACCATGATCGAACCCATGATCCGAGACGGGAGGGGGAGGCGGGGGCAGGGAGCGGCGCGGAGGGGGCGGCTCCTCCATGGCTCGCTTGATCTCCTCCTCGACCCCGCTGGTGGCCTTCTTGAATTCTCGAATGGAGCGGGCGAGGCCCCGGGCGAAGTCGGGTAGGCTCTTTCCCCCGAAGAGTAGCAACACGAGCACGAAGATGAGCAGCAGCTCGGGGCCACCGATGTCTCCGATGAGGGCGAGTACCGAGGAGTTCATGGATGAGACCGCCATGCGCGTGGGTCGGGGAATGTGCGCCAGACTCGGGTGACAGGCAAGCCTTAGGGCGCCGGCGTAGGAGTGATCGCTGGCCTGATCAGGCGATCGTGACGGCCACGCTGAACGTCCGGGTCTGGCGCGGGGGCACCCAGTGAAGGCCCACCCCGTGTTCGGCGGCATTCGGAGGGCCCATCCACGGCTCCACGCAATAGTAGGGAGCATCTGGGGCGCCGGACCAGGTCACGATGGCGGAGTCAGCAGCCGGAACGGGCTGGGTGCCGATTTCCACCCTCACTTCACCTGGGGTGCCCCGGGGACCGAAGACCACAGTGTTCTGGCGCAAACCGAGGTGGATGGCGTCGACCAGTTCGGGACGATCCAAGGGCTCCTCGATCGCGAAGGACGGGCCGGGGGTCAGCTGGCCGGTCGGATCCTGACGCACCGAACGCGTGGCGGGAATCTGGATGCTGTAGTCCGCGCGGCTCAGGCCCTCCTCCCAGGGAACGGTGAAGTAAAAATGGTGGCCGGCGCTCCATGGGATCGGACGTTGATCCCGGTTCTCGAGGGAGAACTCGCAGGAAAGCCCAGTGGGCGAGAAGCGGTACGTCACGGAGAACTCGTAGGCGTAAGGGTAGGCCTCGTGCGCCGCCGCATCGGGCTCAAGCACGGCGGTGAAGCCCAGTTCGTGACTGTGCGTGACCCGGAATTTCCCCTGCCGGGCGATTCCGTGCATTGGCATGGGCCGCACCTGTCCTTCCGGATCCTTCCATTGGTGAATTGTACCCTGATGGAACGTGCGGGCGTTGAAGGGGAACAGAATCGGATTGCCGCCCCTGACGCGCGCCACCTCATCGAGCGTGCTGAGCTCCGGCCAGTAGATCACGTCGCGTACGGTGCCGTCGGCGTGAGTGACGTTCCAGTTGACCAACCGGGCGCCGAGTTCGGGGAGGGCGAGGAACGTGGACGCGCCGACGCGCCAGCGGCTGAGGGTTTGGCCTAGGTAGGGCACCGATTCCATGACGTGGGGTGATAGAAGCCCGAGGCGGCGGGCGCCATGGGAATCATCGGAAAGATGCGACCTTTTTGGAGTGGGGGACGCTTGCGCACCACCAGAACCAGAAATAGGGTCGCGGGATGTCAGTTACGTTTCCCCCGGCACGAGCGATGGCCACCCTGCTGCTGGCCCTCCTCTTTCCCTTGCTCGCAAGGTCCGGGGAGGCGTCGGCTGCCGGTGCGGTTGAGTCTGCTCCATCCCCGGCGCCGTCGACCGCCCCCGCCTCCGCGCTCGCGGCTGCGCCGACCCGGGTGATGGTGATTCCGGTGCGCGAGGAGATCGCCACGCCGATTCTTTACATCATTCGGCGGGGCTTGAAGGAAGCCATTGAGCAGAAGGCTGATGTCGTGGTGCTCGATATGAAGACCCCCGGGGGGGCCCTGGATGTGACCTTCGAGATCATGGAGGCCCTGGGCCGCTTTCCGGGACGAACGATCACCTACGTGAACACGGAGGCGATTTCGGCCGGGGCGTTCATCTCTGCGATGACAAGTGAGATCTGGTTTGCGCCGACGGGTGTGATCGGAGCGGCGGCGCCCGTGATGGCCACGGGCGGGGAAATTGATGCCTCGATGAAACAGAAGATCGTCAGCTACCTGCGCGCCCGCGTCCGGGCGGTCTCCGAGGGGAAAGGTTACCGGGGTGAGGTGATTTCGGCGATGATCGACGCCAACTATGAGCTCAAGATCGGCGACAAGATCATCAAGCCGAAGGGGGAGCTCCTTTCGCTGACGGCCTCCGAAGCCAATGAGCGCTACGGCGATCCGGCGCAGCCGCTCTTGGCCGCAGGCACGGCGGCGACTTTGGATGAACTGCTCACCCAGAAGCTGGGGGCCACCGCCGAGTCCACGCGAAGATTCGAAGTGAGCTGGTCCGAGAAGTTTGCCGTGTTGCTGAACTCGGTGCGTCCCTTGCTGCTCGGTCTTGGGCTGCTTTTGGCGTTCATCGAGTTCAAGACGCCGGGCTTCGGCGTGTTCGGGATCTCGGCCGCCGTGCTGCTCGCGGCCGTGTTTTTCGGGCACTACATCGCGGGCTTTTCCGGACACGAGCCGGTGCTGGTGTTCGTGCTCGGCCTGCTCGCGGTCATGGTCGAGTTGATCTTTTTCCCCGGCGTGGTGGTGGTCGCGGCGGGCGGCCTCCTCCTGATGCTGGGCTCGCTGGTCTGGTCGATGGCGGACCTCTGGCCGAATGAACCGATCACGTTTTCCCCCGAGGTCTTCCTCGAGCCGGTCGCCAATCTCGTCGCCGGCCTCGGCGTGGCCGTGGTCCTCGGATTGTTGCTCGCGCGCTTCCTTCCCCGCGGCTGGATTTGGGATCGCATGGTCCTCGCGACCAGCGTGTCGGGTGCCGCCCAGATGGCTGGCAGCGCCCCTGATGTCGTCGCTTCGGCGCCCAGCTTGATCGGCGCCCGCGGGGTCGCCGTCACCGGCCTCTACCCCAGCGGACAAGTGGAGGTGGATGGCCACCGCTACGAGGCGCGTCTGGCGGTGGGTTCCGTGGAGCGCGGGGCCGCCGTGGTGGTGCGGTCACGTTCCGAGTTCGGACTCGTTGTGGAGACCATCGAGTCATGAACGCGATCACCTTATTGTTCACGGCGGGGATCATCCTGCTTGCCTTCGAGGTTTTCGTTCCCGGAGCGATTCTCGGTATCATCGGGGCGATCGCCTTGTTCGCCGGAGTGGTCGTTGCGTTCGTCACCTATGGCGTGGGTGGAGGCTTGGCCGCTGCGGCGATCGCCGTCGCGCTCATCGGGCTGATGCTTTTCATCGAGTTCGTCGTCCTGCCCCGCACCGCGCTCGGGCGAAGGATGTTCCTGGAAACCGCCATCACCGCCCATAGCCAAGAGGTACCGGAGGAGGCGAACTTGGTGGGGCGCGCGGGCCGCGCGCTGACGCCGCTCGTCCCGTCCGGCTTTGTCGAGGTTGACGGGCGTCGCTATGATGCGTTTAGCCGTTCCGGTCCGCTGGCCAAGGGCGACACGCTGCGCGTGGTCGCCGTCGAAAGTTTTCGTGTCATCGTAACCAAATCCTAACTCCTATGGACGTCCTTCGTTCTTCGTTCTTCTGGTTGGTGCTGATCCTCATCCCGGCGCTGATCGTTCTCTTCATCATCCTGTCGTTCTTCAGCGTCTGGCTACGTGCGTGGCTGGCCGGTGCGTACGTCGGCTTCATCGATCTCGTTGCCATGCGGCTCCGCCAAGTGCCCTACGGGCTCGTGGTGGACGCCCGCATCACGGCCAAGAAGGCGGGGATCGATGTTGGCATCGACGCGATCGAAGCCCACTTCCTCGCGGGCGGCAACGTCGTGCCAACCATCCACGCGATCATCGCGGCGCAGAAAGCCGGCATCGCCCTCAGTTGGCAGCGCGCATGCGCCATCGACCTTGCGACCAAGGGTTCGGGCAAGAGCGTCGCGGAGGCCGTGCGGACCTCCGTTGATCCGAAGGTCATCGATTGCCCCAATCCTGAGGGTGGGCGTTCGACCATCGACGGCGTTGCCAAGGACGGCATCCAAGTGAAGGTCAAGGCGCGTGTCACGGTGCGCACCAACCTCGACCGTTTCGTCGGCGGCGCGAAGGAAGACACCATCATTGCGCGCGTCGGCGAGGGTATCGTCACGACGATCGGCTCCGCGGAAAGCTACAAGGCGGTGCTGGAGCTTCCGGATAGCATTTCCAAGACGGTGCTTTCGCGCGGCCTTGATGTGGGATCCGCGTTCGAGATCCTCTCCATCGACATCGCCGATGTCGACGTGGGTGAAAATGTCGGCGCCAAGTTGCAAGTCGCGCAGGCCGAGGCGAACAAGAACATGGCGCAGGCCCAGGCGGAAATTCGGCGCGCCGCTGCGGTGGCGCTCGAGCAGGAAATGAAGGCGCGCATCCAGGAGATGCAGGCGAAGGTGGTCGAGGCGCAGGCCCAGGTACCGCTCGCGATCGCCGAGGCGTTCCGCACCGGCAAGCTGGGGGTGATGGACTACTACAAGATGGAAAACGTGCAGGCCGACACCGCAATGCGGCAGACCATTGCCCAGCCGGAGGCCAAGAAGTAAGGCCGGCGGTCCGCAACGCCGGCCCGACCCGGGCCGGCTGCCTCCATGGACTGGATCTTCGATAACTTCCAAATCCTGATCGCCGTCGCCGGTGCGATCGCGTACTGGCTCAACCAGCGCCGTCGTGAACGCAACGGCGAGTCCGCCGATTACGACGGTGACGGCGTCCCCGAGACGCCGCCGACGGTCCGTCGACTGGACCCCAACGAGCCCGATCCGGCGGAGGTCGAGCGTACGCGTCGCATTCAGGAGGAGATCCGGCGGAAGATTCTGGAGCGACGGGCCGGTGGTGACGTCGCAAGGTCCGAGGTGCCGCCTTTGCTGGTGCCCTCGACTCCAAGTCGGGTTCCGGAGTTGGATCCGATGGAGGAAGCGCCGCGGTCACCCCGGCCGGTGGCGCAGGAGCCGATGGGCGACTTGTTGCGGCGCATGCTGGATCCTGAGGCCGACGCGCGCGCCGAAGAGGAAAGGCTCAGCCGCGAGCGCCAGCGGGCCTTGCAGGAACAGCTTCAAGCGATGGAGGAACAGGGTCGGCGCGAGCGCGAAAAGCTGGCGGCCCTGACGTCCACGCTGGTCACTCCCGCCGCTCCGGCATTTTCCGGTGCGGCAGTCGTGGACCGGACCAAAGAGTACTCTCTGAGTGAAGTGCTGCAGGACCCGCGCGGCCTCCGGCGGGCGGTTCTCCTGCGCGAAGTGCTCGGTTCTCCGGTCGGCCTGCGCTGAGCAGCGGCTCGATCCCGTTCGCGGCTTGAATCGGCCGCGGGCGGTCAACTGCCGTCAGGCAAGGCGACACGCTGCCGGTGTGACCGATGATCTTGATCCCGCACCAAGGGCGAGGTCGCCCGGCCGAGATTACGGTCCCTTGATGACCGCCGACTTGACCGGCAGGCCGTCCTTGCCGGGAGGCATCGGATGGCGGCGTTTGGCGATTTCCAACTGCACGGCCTCCGGGGGATTCGCCTCGATCTGAAGTTGGCCCCGGTGCGGAATCGTGCGCTGCTCGCCGGCGGCAAGGCGGATGCGAAGCAACACCTTGCCGTCGGCCACCTGAGTCACCGTGACCGAGGCAGGAGCGGACGCGAAGAGCGTGATCGTGGGTTCGCCGGCGACCGGTTCGACGGCGATGGTGGCCGGCGTGGCTGATCCTGCGGGAGTGCGGGCCGGGGTGTCCGACGTGAGGAACCGGACGCCTGCCACGAGAAGCAGCACCGCGGCGGCGAGAAGGCCCACCGCCAGCACGCCCTTCAGCACCAAGGAACGATCGATCTGCGGACCCGCGCCGGCGCGTGGACGGAACGTAGCGGGGTTGTTCTCTTCGCTGGACACGGCACCCGGCCCCGGAGATTCGGTCGCGGCTCCCGCGCCCGCCGCATCCTCGCGGCCGGTCGGCTTGGCTGTCGCGACGGACAGGTCCATGCGCCCGAGGCTCTCGCGCTGGAGGCCGCGTCCCTTGGTGTCGCCCAACCCGAGTGCCTTGTAGTCCGCGACGAGCTTGTCCGCCGGGAGTTTCAGGAACGAGGCGTACGTCTTGAGGAAGCCGCGGACGTAGATCTCCGGCAGTCGCAGATCGAACTGGTTGCTCTCAAACTTATGTAGGTATTCGCCGCGGATCTTCGTCGCTTCCGACGCTTCGCGAATCGACACACCCTTCCGTTTACGGGCTTCTTCCAGGCGTTCGCCGATCGTCTGCATGGGGCTCAGTAAGGGGAAATGATGGGTGGAGGAAAGACGGAAGTCGAGTGGCGGAGCGGGTTTCGCGAAGAACGAAAATGGATGGCACCGGGCTCGACGTCGACGCTTCGGGCGGCCTGCTGCTAGAGATTGTCGAGATCGACGAGGATCTCTCGTGGGCTGGAGCCGTTCTCGGGTCCGACGATGCCCTTGTCCTCCATGAGATCCATGAGTCGGGCGGCGCGATTGTAGCCGATGCGCAGCCTTCGCTGGATCATGGACGTCGAGGCGCGCCGGGTGGAACGGAGCACGTCGAGCGCCTGGCGGTACAGTTCCTCGTCGTCTCCGAGATCACCGTCGGCCTCCCCGGATTCACCTTCCTCTTCCTCTCGAGACGCCCGATCGATCTGGGCCTGCACGTCAGTCGCGAAGACCGGCGGGCCATTCTTCTTCATGAAGGCGACCACCTCGTGCACCTCTTCGTCCGACACGAACGCGCCCTGCGCGCGGACGAGCCGTGAGGTTCCAGGGGGGGAGAAAAGCATGTCGCCGCGGCCGATCAGCGTGTCCGCGCCCTTCGTGTCGAGAATCGTGCGGGAGTCGACCTGGGAGGCGACCTGGAACGCGATGCGTGACGGGAGGTTGGCCTTGATGACGCCGGTGATGACGTTCACGGATGGCCGCTGGGTGGCGATGATGAGGTGGATGCCCGCAGCGCGGGCGAGTTGGGCGAGGCGGGCGATGCTGGTCTCGATCTCCGCGGCTGAGACCATCATGAGGTCGGCGAGTTCGTCGATGATGGCGACGATGTACGGCAGCCGCTCCGGTACTTCGATGCCGTCGTCAGTGGCCGGATCGATGCCATCGAGCGCACCCTGGGCCTCGGGGGTGGCGGGTTCCTCGACGACCCCGGGTTTCTTGCGATTGTTGAAGCCGACGATGTTGCGGACCCCGACCTTGGCGAAGATCTGGTAGCGCTGCTCCATCTCCCCGAGCAGCCACTTCAACGCCGCCGGAACCTTCTTCGGCTCCGTGACGACGGGGATGAGCATGTGCGGAAGGGTGTTGAAGACCTTCAATTCCACGATCTTCGGATCGACCATCAGCAGGCGGAGATCCTTCGGACTCTTGGAGTAGAGGATCGAGGCGATGATCGAGTTGATGCAGACCGACTTTCCGGAGCCGGTGGCGCCTGCGATCAGCAAGTGCGGCATCTTGGTCAGGTCCGATACGATCGGTTTTCCGGATACATCCTTGCCGAGGGCGATGGGGATTTCCCCGCGGGTCAGCGCGGTGCTCCAGTCCTCGCTCTCGAGGATCTCGCGCATGCCGACCGGCGTCGGGTGCTGATTGGGGACCTCGACGCCGACCGCGGCCTTGCCGGGAATCGGTGCAAGGATGCGCACGGATTGCGCGCGCATGCCGAGGGCGATGTTCTTGTCCAGGCCGGCGATCTTCTCCACGCGCACCCCGGCGGCGGGTACGACTTCGTAGCGGGTGATGACGGGTCCGACGTGAATCTCGCCGAGGGAAACCTGGACGCCGAATTCGCCGAGGATCCGGAGAAGGTTCTCGGCGTTGCGGCGATGTTCCTCCTCGGAGTTCTCCGCCGCCAGCGGGGCCTGTTCGCGCAGCAGGGGAAGGGGAGGGAACTGGTAGCCTTCGTCGCTGACGGGAGCGACGGTGCTGCGGGCCTTCTTGGGTTGCTCGGGCTTGACGATGTTGAGCTCCAGGCGCCCGGTGACCTCGGCGCCCGGTGCGTCGCCTGCCAACGGGCTCTCGGCAGCCGCCCGCGGGGTGGGGGCGGCCGTCGGCCGCGGGGCTGGCTTTGCCGCAGGGATGGGCTCATCCTCGTCCGGCTGCGCGGCATCGAGCGGGATGATTGCGTCGGCCTGGTCTCCGGCGTGCGGCTCGGGCTTCGGCGGCGTTGGTGTTTCCGGCTCCGGCGCGGCCGCGGCGGGTGCGGGGGTCTTGCGGGAGAACGGCAGGCCGGACAGCACGTCGCCGCCGGCTTTGGGACGGCTGGGGGGGGATTCCTTGGCGGGGGTGGTCTTGGCTGCTTGACGGGAGGCCTCGAGGCGGGCTGCCCGCTCGTTGCGCTGAGCTTCCTCGAGCAGGGCCTTCCGCTCAGCGCGGGCCTTCGCCCACTCCGCCTGCCAAGCGTTGAGCGCTGCGATCATTCGGTCGATGTCCGCCGAGATGTCCTTGGAAAAAATGAAGAGCAGGCTGACGCCGTACAGCAGGCCCAGCAGGACGAGGGAACCGAAGGCGCCCAGCGTCTCCTTGAACGCCCCACCATACACCAGGCGGCCCAGCAGCCCCCCAGTCCCCTGGGGAAAGTACTGCGAAACGCCGAAGCTCTCCCACATCGCCCACAAGGACGAGAAAGAGAGAATGCTCAGGGCCATCGCGATCGCCCGGGTCAGCGCGAGGCGGCGGGCATTGCGCACCGCCACCCAGGCGGACCAGACGAGCAGGACGGGCACTAGCCAGGTGCTCACGCCGATCCAATGCAGCGTCCAATAGGCGATGGTGGAGCCGAAGAAGCCCACCAGGTTGCGTTCCGTGGGGTGCGTCGTGATCCACAGGCTCTGCGCCGGGGAGTAATCCAGGAACGCGACCGTCAGGAGCACGCCGACGAGGAGGAAGGCGAGGGCCGCGATCCAGTTGGGTTGGTGGCGGACTCCTTGGAGTGCGGGACCCCGCTTTGGGTTTGAACTCACTGGTTTCGACATCTGGTCTTGAGCACCTACGGCGCGTGGCGGAGGGCAACACGGTTCATTCGCAAACGCAATCCCGGCCCTCAGCCTCTCCTTCCTCGCACCGCCTGCCACTCTCCTTCACCTCCCATGAACGAACTGCTGCGCTTCCAGCCTCTCTATCAGGATCGCGTCTGGGGCGGTCGCGCCCTCGAAGCCGCCCTCGGTCGCACCTTGCCACCGGCCCGTCCCATCGGTGAGAGCTGGGAACTGGTCGACCGACCCGAGGCCCAGTCCGTCTTGGTCGGCGGGCGCTTCCACGGCAGGACCCTCCGCTCTGTGCTGGAGACCGAGACCGCCGCGATCATGGGACCGCACTTTCCGGCTCACCGGCCTTTCCCGCTCCTCGTCAAGTGGCTCGATTGCCGCGAGCGCCTGAGCCTGCAGGTGCATCCGCCCGCAGACCTCGCCCCAGCCCTTCGTGGCGAACCGAAGACCGAGAATTGGTACATCGCCGCCGCCGCCCCGGGCGCCGGGCTGATCGTCGGTCTGCGCAAGGGCGTCTCCCGCGGCCAGTTCGCCCAAGCCCTCGCCCAGTCCTCCCTCGAGTCCTGTGTCCATCGCTTCCCGGTCCAGGAAGGTGACTCCATCCTCGTCCGCAGTGGCACCCTCCACGCCATCGACGGCGGTAACCTCATCCTCGAGATCCAGCAGAACTCCGATACCACCTACCGCGTGTACGACTGGGGTCGGTTCGGACTTGATGGAAAACCGCGTCAAATGCATGTAGCTGAGTCGCTTGCATCAATAAACTGGAACGACTTCGAGCCCGAGCCGGTCCGAGCCGCGAAGGAGGCGGCAGTGATCGCGGAGGCGGCGGAGTTTCGCATTCGCCGACTGCCGCTGGCGGCGGGGGCGCGCCTTGAGTTGGCGGCAGGAGAGGAGCCGCGCTTGATCAGCGTGGTGGCGGGTGAGTTGGCGGTGGAAGGCGCGTCCGACGGGTCAGGCGCGACCCTGCGGCGCGGCGACAATGTTCTGGCACCTTATTGTGGTCAATTTGCCTTCCGTGCGCTGACTCCAACGGTCGTTTTGATCACGGACCGTTTTGCGGGATGAGCGGGGCCGCGTTTCCGGCCCTTCGCGTGCCCGGGTGTGGGATCGGGGGTCATGTGACCCCGCGCTTGAAGAAAGTCCGAAGGCGTAGTTGTTTTATCGTTTGCCTATGAACTCGTCCGAAAACCCAGCTCCCGTGGCCGCCTCCGGGGCGGACACCTCCGCCGCGTCTGTTCCGCCGCCTGCAGCCGGCGAGGGCGCAGCTCCTCCGCTTTCCGGCGATGTGGCCAAGCTGGAGGCCGAATTGGCTCAGGCCCGCAAGGAAGCCGCAGACCACTACGATCGCTACGTTCGAATGATGGCGGACTTCGAGAACGCTCGCAAACGCACGATTCGAGAGAAGGAAGAGCTCCGTCAGTTCGCCGCTGCCCGGGTGCTGGAGGACCTGATTCCGGTGCTCGACAGTCTTGCCCTGGCCATGAGCGCGGCGAAGGCGCCGAATGCCGATCTCAAGTCATTGGTGGGGGGGGTGGATATGGTGGTGAACCAAGCCAAGGCGGCCATGGGCCAGCATGGACTCAAGGAACTGAATCCGGTCGGGCAGCCCTTTGACCCGAATCTTCACGAGTCGATCGCGGCCCAGCCGAGTGCGGACGTGCCCGAGGGCTCCGTGGCCATGGTGGTGCGGACGGGCTATAGCCTCCATGGTCGGGTGCTGCGCCCGGCGAGCGTGATCCTGTCGTCGGGTCCCCAGGCGGCGGCGAACGCGAACTGAACGCACTCTTTCCATGGCCAAAGCGGACTACTACGAGTTGCTCGGCGTCGAGAAGGGGGTCTCCGAGGAGGACCTGAAGAAGGCCTATCGGAAGAAGGCGGTGCAGTTCCACCCGGACAAGAATCCGGGCAACAAGGAGGCGGAGGAGATGTTCAAGAAGGTCTCTCAAGCCTATGAGGTGCTCAAGGATCCGGAGAAGCGTGCTGCCTATGACCGCTTCGGTCCGGCCGCCTTCGAAGGCGGCGGGGCGGGTGGGGGCGGCCCGCGCGGGCCCGGTGGTGCCGGCGGCGGTGGCTTCCACGACCCATTCGACATCTTCCGCGAGGTGTTCGGTGGCCGCGGTGGCGGCGGAGGCGGAGGTGGGGGGGTGTTCGACGAGATGTTCGGCGGTGGAGGTCAGCGCGATGCGGGCCGCGACGGCGCCGATCTGCGCTACGACCTCGAGATCACGCTCGAGGAGGCGGCCCAGGGCGTGGAGAAGGAAATCACCTTCCGCAAAAACATGGTCTGCGAGCGGTGCGACGGTGACGGCGCCGAGCCCGGTTCGAAGCGCACCACGTGCCCGACCTGCCGCGGCAGCGGGCAGATCCGTCGTAGTGGGGGAATCATTACGTTTACCCAGACTTGCCCGACGTGCGCCGGGGCCGGCACCAAGGTTGAGAAACCGTGCTCCCAGTGCCGCGGCGAGGGTCGTCTCCCGCGCAACGCCAAGATCAACGTCCGCATCCCCGCCGGCGTGGACACGGGCTCACGGCTGCGCTCCGTCGGCAACGGCGAGGCCGGCGTCGCCGGAGGCGAGGCGGGCGATCTCTACATCGTGCTTTCGGTGCGTGATCATGAGTTGTTCGAGCGGCAGGGCGACGACCTGTTCTGCGAGATCCCGATCAAGTTCACCCTCGCCACGCTGGGCGGCACGATCGAGGTCCCCACGCTGTTCGGCCGCGCCTCGCTGAAGCTTCCGGCGGGCACGCAGAGCGGCACCACCTTCCGGCTGCGCGGCAAGGGCATGCCTTCGCTGCGCAACCGCGGCGATCAGGGCGACCAACTGGTCCGTGTCCATGTCGAGGTTCCCCAGTCGCTCACCGCCGAGCAGCGGCGCATCCTGGAGCAGTTCGCCCAGGTCAGCGGCGATGCCGAGAATCCCACGTCCAAGAGCTGGTTCGAGAAGGCGAAAAAATTTTTCTGATCCATGACCTCTGAGCCCATCCGCTTCTACGATCGCTACCGCAAGACGATCGAAACCGAGGCCGTCTACGGCGAAGCGTGGCTGCGCTGGGCCTACGAGAATCCGCTGGGCCGAGCCACCACGTGGCTGATCGCCCGGCGCGCGCTCTTCTCCCATTACTTCGGCTGGCGCATGAATTGGCGGGCCAGCGCCCAGCGCGTCTTCCCGTTCATCGTCGACTACAATCTCGACGTCGAGGAGTTCGCCAAGTCGGCGTTCGACTACCGCACGTTCAACGAGTTCTTCACCCGCGCCCTCAAGCCCTCCGCCCGGCCCATCGCCGAGCCGGAGAACCCGCGTCTAGCGGTCTTCCCCGCCGACGGACGCCACCTCGCCTTTGCGGACGTCTCGACCGCGCCGGGATTCTACGTGAAGGGCGCGACGTTCTCCCTCGAGCAATTGCTGGGAGGCCCGGAACTGGCGGCCGAGTTTGCCGGGGGTTCAATGCTGATCTCCCGTCTGTGCCCGGTCGACTATCACCGCTTCCACTTTCCGGTCGCCGGGACGCCGGATGACGGACGCCTGATCGGCGGCTGGCTCTACTCGGTCAGCCCGATCGCCCTCCGACGGAACGTGGAGTACCTGACGCAGAACAAGCGTCGGCTCACGCTGATCGACTCACCGGAATTCGGCCTGGTCGCGATGCTGGAGGTCGGAGCGACCAATGTGGGCAGCATCGTGGAGACGTACGTCCCGGGTCGCCCGCTTCCGAAGGGCGAGGAGAAGGGGCTCTTCAAGTTCGGCGGATCCTGCGTCATCACCGTGTTCGCCCGGGGACGGATTCGCTTCGATGCGGACGTGCTGGAGCAGTCCAGCCAGTTCCGCGAGACGTACGCGAGGATGGGTGACCGGCTGGGAAGCGCTCCCTAACACCCTGCCACGAGAAGAATTTGCGCAGGAGCGGGTTGATTCCGGGCGACTGGTCTGATTCGGTCGAGGCCGCGTCACCTTCGCCATGGATCCCCTGAAAAAGTACATCGAGACGGCCGCTCAGGTCATCGGCCGACGTTCCGCTGCGCAGCAAGCCTATGATCGTGAGGTGCTGCGCTGGCGGCAGATCACGAAGGATCTGCGCTCCGCGCTCGACAAGGCCAACGAGAAGTATCCCGCCCTCGCGCAGAAGGTGTCGGATGATGAGCTCGAGGAGCTCGGTGCTCGCTACGAGTACATCCGCGGTCACGAGCAGATTCTGCGGCATCTGCGCCGCTAGTTCGGGGATCGCGTGTGGCGATGGAGACGCCCGCCGACTGCCGTTCCTGCGGGGCCTGCTGCTTCTCTGATTCGCCGACGTACGTCCGATTGCTCGGCGACGACTGGGCCGCCCTCGGCCCCGACGCCGACCGCTGGGCATGGTTCGTTGGGAATCGCGCGTACCTGAGAATGGAAGCCGGCCACTGTGCCGCGCTGGTGTGGCGCCGGGATTCGGGGTCGGGCGAGGTCAGCTTTCATTGCTCCATCTATGAGCGTCGTCCGACGCTCTGCCGCGAATTGGGTCGGGGTTCGCCGGAGTGCGACGCCGAGCGCGAACGAAAGCACGACGAGGTACGTCGCCTCGTCGCGGAGCAGCCACCCCGTGCACCGTGATCACCGGCCCGGAAGGTGACATCGCGCCGCGTGGCGGCTCTGGGACCGGATGCGACGAGGGGTCGTGATGGCCCACAGGGCGGACGCGCCACGGGCGATTGTCGCAGCGCGGCGCCGTTTTTCGCATCGCCCCGCGCTTATCACCGATCAACGTCGAGGGATGCTCCGCGGTTGCCGCTGCTTCATCGGGTTGCTCGCGTTCGTCATCGTCATCGGCAGTCTTCCGAGCTTTGCCGCGCCACCCGCGGCGGTTCCTCCGGTGGAGTTCTCCTTTGTGCTGGAGCAGCGTGGCGACGCCCCGTTTGCGCGCGATGTGTGGGCGGAGGTCGCCCTGCCGGGCGGCGTCGTCCGGTCGTTCCCGGCGTTCTACGATCAGGGCCGCCGCTGGCGCGTGCGCGTTGCTGCGCGTGCCGTCGGCGAGTACCGCCTTCGCGCCGTCGAGGAGCGTGCCGCGTCCGGGCGCGGGGCACCGGTGGTCTGGCAAGCCGAGGGCGGCGACCAGCGCAGCCATGCCGGCCCCGCCGTCAGCCCATCGCTGATCCGGGTCGATCCGGCGACGCCCCGGCGATTCGTGCGCGGTGAGTCTGGCGCGATCTTCTTGCCGCTGGGGATCAATCTCGGGTGGGGCGACGATGGCTTTCACGCCCGCGCGTTCGCGCAGCTCGCGGCGGCGGGGGGCAACTGGACCCGGGTTTGGATGGCGCATTGGAGCGGACAGAATCTGGACTGGCGCAAGCCGGGAACCGGTCCGGTGGTGCCCCCCGGCGAGATCGACGTGGAGGCCGCCGAACGGTGGGATCGCATTCTCGCGGCGGCTGAGTCGTCGGGCATCGCGGTGCAGGTCGTGCTCCAGCACCACGGTCAGTTCAGCGTGGAGGTCAATCCGGAGTGGCCAAACCATCCTTGGAACGAGGCGCAGGGCGGTTTTCTGGCGTGCGCCGCGGATTTCTTCACCGACGAACGGGCCCGACGGCACACCCGAACGAAGCTCCGTTACATCGCCGCCCGCTACGGGCACTCCTCCGCCGTGATGGCGTGGGAGCTCTTCAACGAGGTGAATTTCACCGACGCCTGGCGCATCGAGCGACGTGAGGCGGAGGTCGTGGCATGGCACGACGAGATGGCGGCGTGGCTGCGGCGTCATGACCCGCATGGGCATCTCGTGACCACCAGCACCAGCGAGCCCCCGCCCGCTGGTCCGCTCTGGCGCTCGATGGATTATCTGCAGCCCCACCTGTACCACGTGAACATGCTCGCGCATGTGCGGCATTTCCCGTCGGTGCCTTGGCCGACTGAGAAGCCGATTTTTTATGGGGAGATCGGTGACGACCATATGGCTTACGGCGATGTGGCGGACCGTGACTCCGGAGCCGGTTTGATTCCGCAGCTTTGGCTGGGGCTGATGGCGGACCACGCACTGCCGGCTCAGCCGTGGTATTGGTACCGATTGCTGGACTCGCCGCGCTGGGCGGAGATGGCGGCGTGGATGGCTTTTGTGCGCTCAATTTCGCTCGAGGAGCGGACCGAAACCTTGCGGAGTTTTTTGCCGCGCGTGCGAAGCGAGGCCCGCGTGCCGGCGCGGCTGATTCCGGGCGTGCATTGGGCGCAACGTCCTGCCGCGACGCTGGACGTCCCTGGCGATGGCCGTGAACCAGCGGCGTGGGCGGACCTGCCGGAGTTCGTGGTGGGAGAGCCGCGTCTCGTGGACGAAGGGCGTGCCGATCGGTTCACCCTGCGATTGCGGCGCGATGCGCCGGGTGAGGTGCGGATTCGTCTGGCGGACCTCGGCCGCGAAGGCGGCGTGCTGGAACTCTCCGTGGCGCCCGGTGCGCCACGCGAGGAGGCGTGGATGGCGGATCCCGTGCGCTCCCCAGCTTCCCTGTGGCCCGCGACCTTCACGGTGTCCGTGCCGGCGGGAGAGAGCACGTTGGTCCTGCGCAACCGTGGTCCGGGCGCCGTGCGTCTGGCTGGCATCGATCTCGATCAGACGGTGCCCGCGCTTGCCGCGGTGGGTCGGCGCGATTCCCGAGGCGCGTTCCTGTACGTGTGGCACCGCGAGCAGGTGCATGCGGCGAATCCGGTCGATGCGGTCGCGGGCACGGTCGAGGTCGAATCCCTCCCCGCTGGCCGCTGGCGGATCACGTGGTGGGACATGACCGCTGGACGGCCCGCGGCGGCGGACGTGGTGACGCATCGCGGCGGACGTCTGGACTTGCCGACTCCCCAGATGGTGCGTCACGCGGCGGCGATTCTCACGCCGGAGTAGGCCGATCCGCCGTGTGGCGCTCGTCGGCGTGGCGCCTCGCCCCGCTCCTCTGTTGGCTTGCGTTCCGGCAAGGCCCGTCGCCCACTCTCTGAACCCCGTTGTTCCCAATGAGTTCCTCTTCTGCTGCTCCGAGTACCGGTCGCTGGTGGCATGGCCTAACCCGTTATCATTGGTTCGTCTTCGCGGTCGCCGCGCTCGGCTGGCTCTTCGACTGCCTTGATCAGCAACTCTTCACGCTGTCGCGCATGCCGGCGATGAAGGCGTTGCTGCCGGAGGGCAGTGATCCGGTACTCTGGGGCGGGTACGCGACCTCGGTGTTCCTCGCCGGCTGGGCTACGGGTGGACTCATCTTTGGTGCCCTGGGTGACCGCATCGGGAGGGCGAAGACGATGATGATCACGATCCTGATCTACTCCCTGTGTACGGGTCTGAGTGCGCTTTCGACCTCGTTCTGGGACTTCGCGTTCTATCGCTTCATCACGGGCCTTGGAGTGGGGGGTGAATTCGCCGTGGGCGTGGCGCTGCTCGCCGAGGTGATGCCGGCGCGTTCGCGTTCCGGTGCACTCGGCGCACTGCAGGCGCTCTCGGCCATCGGCAACATCTCCGCCGCGCTGATCGGAATGGGTATGGCCAGCCTTGAGACCGCCGGGGTGATCTCGCTCGGCAACTCGTGGCGCTGGATGTTCGTGATCGGAGCGATTCCGGCCTTCCTCGCCCTGATCATCCGCGCCCGCATGAAGGAACCCGAGCGCTGGCAGCGGATGAAGGATTCCGGCGAACTCGATCGCCACAGCGCCTTCACCTACGTGGAGCTGTTCCGCGATCCCCGGTGGCGCCGCAACGCAATTCTCGGCATGCTGCTCGTCTGCTCCGGCGTCATCGGTCTCTGGGGAATCGGCTTCTTCACCCCGGAATTGATCCGCACCGTCCTGACCAAGACGTACCTTGCGCAGGGAATGACGAAGGCGGAGATCGGGCCGCTGGTGGACAAGTGGGCGAGCTGGGGCCTGCTCACGCTGCAGATCGGAGCCTTCTTCGGCATGCTGACCGCGAGCTGGGTGGCGGCGCGTCTGGGACGCCGCCGTGCCTTCGCCCTCGCCTTCACGACGTCGATGATCGCGACGGCGTGTGCCTTCCAGTTCTATCGCGACGCGAGCCAGACTTTCTGGCTCATCCCGATCATGGGCTTCTTCCAGCTCTCGGTCTTCGCGGTCTACGCGATCTACCTTCCCGAACTTTTCCCGACGCACCTGCGGAGCACGGGCACATCCTTCTGCTACAATGTCGGCCGTTTTGTCGCTGCGGCGGGCGTCCCCTTGATCGGTCTCCTGAAGACGGAGGTCTACGCGGACTACGCCGAACCCATGCGACCGGCTGCTCTCACCATGTGCGCGGTCTTCCTGCTCGGGCTCATCGTGCTGCCGTTCGCTCCGGAGACGAAGGACAAGCCTCTCCCGGAGGATGAGCGTTTCGGCGCCCACTGATCGGCCGGAAGGCTGGATGCGCGCGCCCGATCGAGTCCGCGCCGCGCGGGAGCTTCAGCGCCGCACCAAATCCAAGAGCTCGCCCGAAGTGATCGTGCCGGCACGTTCGCGGATGGCCGGTAGGTACTGCTGCTGGGTTCCCTTCGCGGGGGCTGGCTCTTGGCGCTGAGGCGCCGCGTCGTCCCGTATCCTTGGCAGGAGCACGCTTTGGTTTGTCATCGGCGTGGTGACGGGAAAACTGTCCGGCGGCAAACCGGAGCTCGCGCGTTCGCGATGCGCCGGCACCGCCTCGCTCCCTGCATGTCACGGCTCTTTCTCGCCTTCTTCGGTTCCGGCTTCGCCGCGTTGCTTTGCCAGGTGGCGTGGCAGCGGATGCTGGGCGTTTTCGCGGGATCCGACGCCGTGGCGGCGGCGCTGGTCGTGGGAGCGTTTCTCGCCGGATTAGGTCTTGGCTCGATCCTTGGTGCGATCCTTGCAGACCGTCTGACCCCCGTTCGGGCGGTCCTGGCCTTCGCGCTCGCCGAGTGCGGGGTGGGTGGGTTCGCGCTGGTCTCCAAGTTGTTCCTCTATGACTGGCTCGCCCGGGATCTCGCGGGATCGGTCGGCGAGCCGTTCACGCGGTTTGCGGTGTGCTTTCTTGGCCTGCTGCTTCCGACCGCGCTGATGGGTGCGTCGCTGCCCTTGCTCTCGCGGGCGGTGTCGAATTCCGTCGATGGATTGGCGGAACGGATCGGTTGGCTGAATGGACTGAACACGCTGGGGGCGGGCCTCGGTGCGCTGCTCGGCGGTTGGTTCCTGATCGGGAATCTGGGAGTGGTCGACGTGCTTCGGCTGGCGGCGGCGGTGAATTTCTCCGCGGCACTGCTCGCGCTGAGTTTTCTGCCTCGGGCGAGCAAGGCACCGCCCCCGCTCCGGGAAGCCGGGCCGGTGGCGGGAAACACCGCCCACGGCGGTCTTCCGATCTGGTGCGTGTTGGTCTTCTTCTCGGGCTTCATTTTCATCGCCCTGGAAATCATGTGGGTGCGCCTGATGGGTCAGGTCGGGCAGTATCATGCGTACCTGTTTCCGACGGTGCTCGGGATCTTCCTGCTCGCCGATGGTCTCGGTATGGCGGTCGGTGTTCGGCTCCTGCGGCGCATCACGGATCCCCGCCCCGCCTTCTTCATCGCTCAGGGTGGCGGCTTCGGGTTGGCCATGACCCTGATCGCGCTGCTTTGGTTCGCGTTTCCGGATGGGCCGCTGGCTGGCGTCTTGAACGTCGAAGGAAATCGGCTCAGCCCAGCGGCGCTGCTGGCGATGGCCGGCCTCGCCACGGCGCTGGTCGGTCCGCCGGCGTTCGTGCTGGGACTCACGTTCGCCTTCGTCCAGAAGGCAGTGCAGCGAGACGTGGCGGCGGTCGGGACCCGCGTGGGCTGGGTGCAGTTCGCCAACATCCTCGGCAATGCGGGCGGCTCGCTGGTCACGGGCCTCGTCGCGCTGCACTGGCTCGGCACCGTTGGCACGCTGAAGCTGCTGGCGGCTCTCACGCTGCTTATGCTGGTGATCTGGTTGGTCCGCGCGAGGCGGCTGCGTCTACCGGAGACCGGATTCGCGGCGGCCTGCGTGCTGGGCCTGCTGCTCCTCCCCGATAATCAAGCTTTCTGGTCGCGGCTGCATGCCGTGCGTGACGGGCAGACCGCGATCCTCGCCGAGGATCGTTCGGGCGTAGTCGTGTTCCGGGCTGAGCGTGATGCAGGTCCAGAGGGCAGGGGACACTTCTTCATCCAGGGCTTTAGTCAGGCCCGCCTGCCGTTCCTCGATATCCATCAGTTCCTCGGCGCGGTGGGGCCGCTGCTGCATCCGTCGCCGCGACGTGTCCTAGCCATCGGCGTGGGCAGTGGTGGCACGCCTTGGGCTTGCGGCATCCGTCCTGAGTCGGAAGTCCGGGCCGTTGAAATCGTCGAACCGGTGCTCACCGTTCTGCAGCAGGTCGCCGCACGCTACCCCGACTCTCCGGTGGCAAGGATGCAAGCCGACCCACGCTGGACCTTCGAGTACGGCGACGGGCGCCGCCTCCTTGCGCGCGAGAGCCGGACTTATGATGTCATCGAGGCCGACGCGGTCCTGCCCGAAGCCTCGCAGTCGGGTCTGCTCTATAGCGCAGAATTCCTCGAGCAGGTGCGCCAGCGCCTGGCCCCAGGCGGCCTTTACGTGCAATGGGCTCCGACGCAGCGCACGGTCGATACGTTCGTCGCGGTCTTCCCGCATGCGTTGCTGCTGCGGCCCGCCGCGGTGTTGGTTGGGTCAAATGATCCGATCGCGTTCGACCCGGAGCGGCTCCGGGAGGCGTTCCGCGATGCCGCCCACCTCGCGCACTTGCGTGCGGGCACCCCGGGGTTTGACGATTGGTCGGCACTGTTCGCGGATCAGGCGGTGCGCTGGGGTCCGGAACGGCCGCGCCGGGTCGCCCCCCTCACGGACTTGTTTCCTCGCGACGAGTTTTTCCTGAACGGACCCTGACGCGGCTGGCGCACCCGCGTGTCCGAGGTGCGGGTGCGCTGTGGTGAGCCGTGGCCGCTTGATCGCCAACCGCCGCGCCTGCGCGGGGCGCGTTCAACGGTGGAGAAAGTCCTCGATGTACTGCTCGACGATGACCTTCAGCGCGGGAGGACGCGGTGCTCCAAGGGCTACGGCCCGCTCCCCGTCGACCTGCTGCGGCCAATTATCGACGATGTCCTGAATGCGCGCGTCGAAGGCGTCGACGATGGGTCCAAGCTGGAGACCCCGCTCCGCCGCGACTTCGTGGATGACGCTCTCGGCCAGTTGCGGGGTTACGCGATGCGCCGGGAGCACGTAAGCGCGGTCCTTGCCCAGCCGTGCCTCGTCGACCTCGGCGAGGATGATGAATGAGTCGATCGCCGTGCGGTAGCCGGTCATCGGATGGGGTTGATCGCGACGGACGGGCAGCAGGCAGCGTTCACCGTGGAGTGGCTCGCGGAACATCCCGCTGGCCCAGCCCGAAGCGGCGGCGTTTGGCTTGCCCGGTCGCACGATCACCGTCGGGAGGCGCACCGTCCGGCCGTCGATCCAACCCTTCCGGGTGTAGTCGTTCACCATCATCTCGCCGATCGCCTTCGTCATGCCGTAGGTGGTCTGGGGGAGCTGCTTGGTCGCGTCTGACATCGTCTGGGTCATGTCCAGCCCGCCATAGCAGGCGACGCTGCTGGCGAAGACGACGCGGGGACGGCCGTCGGCGGCCCGGGCGGCCTCGAAGACGTTCCGCCCGCCATCGAGGTTGACCCGGAGCGCATCGTCGAAGCGGGTTTCGCATTCGCCACTGACCATCGAAGCCAGATGGAAGATGACATCGCAGTGCGCGCCAACGGCCGCCGTGACCGTCGCGCGGTCGCCGATGTCACCTGTGACGTGTCGGACGCGCGCATCCGTCGGTGGCGTGCGAAACGCGGCGTCGAGGAGTACCATCTCGGTGACGGTCCGGCCGCAGAGAGAACCGTGCGCGATGATGCGTTGTGCCAGTTGAGAACCGAGGAAGCCGCCGCCGCCGGTGACGAGGATCTTCATACGAGGAACGGGGAACGGAATTGCCTTCGACCGGCGCTCGCGGTCAGTTCCTCCACATGAGCAAGCCGCTGGTCGGGCACAAGATCGGATTCGTCGGCCTCGGCAACATGGGCCGGGCCAACGCGCGCCACCTGCATGAGGCCGGAGCGGAAGTGGTCGTGTGGAATCGCTCCGCCGCGCCGGCCGAAGCCGCGGCTCGGCTCGGCTTGCGCCGCGCCGAGAGTCTGCCGGAGGTTGCGCGTAGCGTGGGTGCGGGCGTGATCTGCATCAATCTGACGACGACCGAGGTGGTCGAGCAGGTCGTGTTTGGTCCGGGTGGCCTGCATGAGGGGCTGCACCCGGATGCGCTGATCATCGACTTCGGTACCACGGCGGTAGCGGAGACGAAGCGATGGGCGCAACAGGTGAACTGGGTCGATGCCCCCGTCTCGGGAGGTCAAGTGGGCGCGGAAGCGGCGTCGCTCACCATTATGGTGGGTGGCAGTGATGAACACGTCCGGCGGGCCTTGCCGGTGTTGCAGGTGTGCGGGAAGAAGATCACTCATCTCGGTGCCAGCGGAAGCGGCCAGGTCACCAAGCTCGCCAACCAGCTCATCGTGGCGCAGACCATCGATGCGGTCGCCCAGGCGCTTCGCTTGGCCGAGCTCTCGGGCGTGGATCCGGCCTTGGTGCGCCGGGCGTTGCTCGGGGGATTCGCGGAAAGTCGCATTCTCGATCTGCACGGCGAGCGCATGGTGAAGCGCGACTTCCGTCCGGGCGGGCGCGCCGAGCTGCAGCTCAAGGATGTGCGCCTGATGAGCGAGCTCGCTGCCGCCGTGGGACTCGACTCACCGACGCTCCGTAATTCGCTGCAGCAGTGGGAGCGACTCGTCCACGAGAAGGGCCTCGGGGATCTCGATCACAGCGGGTTGTTCCGACTGTACGAAACGCAACCGTGAGTCCGGCCGACGGGTGTCGGTCCAGCCAACGAATTCGCGAGAGGGTGGAGACTCAGGGTAGCTCGTAGATTTCTGCGAGCACCGTGCCGCGCGCGGTGCTCGCCGCGCCGATGATCGCGGTAGTTCCTCCGGGAGCGCGATCGACGACCACCGCAGCGTCGCGCGCGTCGGCCACAAAGGGGAAGGCGCCGGCCTGCGCGGCGCGTTGCGCGGTCACCGCGGCGCCCAAGGGATCTCGGCTCCAGCCGGAATTCGCCGCGATCCACTCTCCGGTCGGGCTCGTGACCGTCAGTTGCGGATCGGGCAGCGCTCCTTCCACGCCAAAGCGGGTGAGGGCGGGCCCCGCCGCGCGGATCAACCACGCTCGCGGAGCCGCCGCACGGGAAACAAAGCCCGCGATCAGGGGCTGCGACGTGCTGGCTGCACCGCGGGTGGAGAGATTGACGAGCCGAGCGGAGGCCGTCGGCGCGAGATCGTAGATCTCGGCGAGGACGGTGCCGCCGCTGACCGCATCGGCGCTCCGTACCAGCACGGTGTAGGATCCGGGAGGAAGAGAGGCAATGAGGGCCGCGTCGCGGCTCCCCGTCGGCAGCGCGAAGGCGCCCGTCGCGGCGAACGCGGCCGGCAGGGACGCATCCGCCGGGGACCAGTCATCACTTTCGGCGAGGGCGCTTCCCGATTCATCGACCAGGGTCATCGCAGGGTCCGGCAGGGGCGAGGGGACGGCAAACGCGCTGAGCGTCGGGCCGATGGCCCGGATCAGCACTCGCTTCACGCCTTCTCCTTGGATCACGAAGCCGGCGATGAGGAGGTCGCCTCGCGTACCCAGCGCCGCCCGCGTGGAGAGGTTCGCGAGTTGCGGTGGACCTGGCGGCGTCGGGTTGGTCCCGAGCGCGAGCGTCGCCGTAGATGACTCCACGGAGCCGAAATCGTTGGCGATCCGCACGGCGTAGGTTCCAGCGTCGGCAGCGGCCACCCGGGGCAAGGTCAGCGTGGCCTCGGTGCCGCCGGCAAGGGGCTGACCGTTGCGGAGCCACTGGAACCGCAGGGTGCCCGAACCGTTCGCCACGACGCCCAGACTCGCGGTCGTGCCGGGAGTCACGGTCAGACTCCGGGGCGCCAGCGCGATGCTCGGTGGACGGCTGCGTTGGCGGTAGACGTCAGGCATTGTTTCCAGCGTGATCGTCCGGGGATCGCGGTAGACGCGCTGCAGGAACGCCGTGCTGTTCTGCGCCGGATCGGACTCAAACCCGTTCCACGTGCAGAACGACGGCCAGCCCGTCCCGTCGGCGAACATCGCGTCCAGATCGGGAATGGGCCCGTTCTCCGTCAGCGTCACGGGCTTCCTTCCTTGCGTGAAATCGCGAAAGCGTCGGAACACTTCCGGGTAATGGGGGTGCGTCCCGGCGGAGGGATAGATGTCGAGCCCGATGAGGTCGACCACGTCGTCTCCGGGATACCACGCCTCGAGTGCGCCGATCGACTCCGTGGGGTTGTAGCACCAGATGAGGTTCGTGAGCCCGTGCACGCGCGTGTAGCGATCGAACATTAGCCGGTAAGCCTGCTTGAAGGGCTCCGGGCCCTTCGCCCCCCACCAGAACCAGCCACCGCTGCACTCGTGGAATGGCCGCCAGATCACGGGCACGCCCGCGTCGCGCAACTTGGCGAGTTCGCCGGCGATCAGGTCCATCTCCCGCATGAACTCCGCGTTCTCCGGCGTGCCGGGCTCCAGGGCCCGACGAATGTCGAAGGAGGTTTCGCTGGTGTAGAACTTTGGGTTTCCCGGCGCGGATCCGGTATCGACGAACCAATGGATGCAGAACTGCACGAGCCCGCCGCGACGCGCCCAGTGGATCGCCCGCTCCGCCGCCCGCTGCCCGGCACGGCCGTCGGCACTGTGCGTGTAAAACATGAAATCAAAACCGCGCACCGCCGGCGTGAGCCCGGTCGCGCGGGTCACGAAGTCGATGTTCCCTTCGTTATCGAGTCCGAACCAGTCGATCCGTTCCTGCTGCCCCGAGAGGATCTTCTTCCCGCTGGTCTCGCGGAGCAGGTCGAGCACCCAGCCCACCGCGGGGATCGCCCCGGGGGTGACGGGCGGGTCCCCCGCCGCGCGCAGGTGAAGGGGAACCAGCAGGAGTGCAACGACGAGAAGTACGCGGGCCGTGGTGAACATGGATTCCTCCCGGTAGCGTAGCCGATCGGGGATCGGCACGCCATGAGAGGCGTTGCGCCGGTGTTGAGAGCCTTCGCGCGAGCCGCTTCAGCGTCCGGCGGCGATGGCGTGCAGTCCGTCGCGATTGCGCCGCAGTACTTCCCCAACATCGGCGTCCTCGACGTGGCCGAGGATCCCAATGGGGCCTCGATAGCCCGAGTCGGCGAGCACGCGGAGCATGCGACGCTCGTGCGAGCCCGATCCGACTGGCAGGATCTTGGGGCCCTCCGGTCGCATGCCGTTGATCACGACGGCTCGGAGGTGCGGGAGCATCTTCGGAAGGAGGTCGCCAAAGCGGTCGATCTGCGCATGGGCATGGTGAAAGTTATAGACCATCCCAAGTCGCTCCTTGCCGGCGGCCGCGATGATCCGGATCTGGTTCTCGGGCTCGCCGAACCAGTCGCCGTGATTGTAAAGGACGATGGTTCCCTGGCTCGGAGCGGCGAGGTCGCGCAGGTATGTGGCCCAGGCTGCTCCCTTCGCGATCCGCTCCCCGTCAGTGGCCTGGCTGAAGACGTTCGCGTGAAAACCAACCCACCATTCGAGCGAGAGTCCGGCCGCCGCAACGGTTTGGACGACGTTCGTGTTGGCCGGTCCCAGGGCGCCGATGCGATCATTTCGTTCGTCGATCCACAGCCAGACGCCGCGCAGTTTAACCCCGCCCTCGCGCGCCGCCTCGATCTCCTGGTTCAGCGTGGATAGATGCCGCTCCCGCCAGTCCCACACGTACTGACGCAACCCGAGCTCGCGCAGCAGCGCGATGCGTTCGGCGGGCGAGCGCTCGCGCTGATCATACGGGACAATGCACCAAGCGAGGAGATTCTCGTCCGCGAAGAGGGGCGAGCGAATCGCTTCGCGGGAGGCCGGGCCCTCTCCCCGCGTCTCTCTCGTCCCTGCGGCGATGAGGAGGAGGGCGGCGCCGACCCAGCACCCGAGCGAACGGAGCGATTTCATCCGGTGGCCCGCTGGCTCGGGCGATTGGACTGGCGGCGGTCTCGGAAGGCGCCGGGCGACAATTCGGTGATGCGTTTGAAGACGACGCACATGTACTCGACGTGCTCGAAGCCGGTCAGCTCCGCGATCTTCTTCAGCGGAAAGTCCGTTTCGGTGAGGAGTTGCTTGATCCGCATGACTTGCAGCCGGCGGATCTCGGCCTGCGGCGACCGTCCAAGAAAGCTCCGGAAACGCTTCTCCAGCTGGCTGCGGGACAGGGTGGAGTGACGGAGGACGTCCTCGACATTGATCCCGCTGCACGCGTGTTCGCGGATGTAGCCGATCGCGGCGGCCACCCCTGGATCCTCGATGGCGAGAATGTCGCTGGAGCGCCGCGTGATCACGCCCGTGGGGTCGACCCGGCGGTCGAGCGCAGGACTCTCGGCTCCATCCATGAGCGCGGCCAGCGTCTCCGCCGCGAGGTATCCGGACAGGAAGGCGTTCGTGCAGACGCTGGAGAGTGGGGGATAGGCGAGGTCGCAGCGGGCCTCGTCATTGTTGGCTCCGAGCACCGCCACCTCCTCCGGCACCAGCAGGTTCACGGTCTGGGCCGCATGGATCACCTGCAGCGCGCGCAGGTCGTTGCATGCCATCACACAGGCTGGCTTGGGGAGCTGCCGCAACCACTTCGCGAGCTGCCGCGTCTGCGCCAGGTCCCAAGCCGGATCGTTGTGGTTCGGATAGTCCGTGTCGAAGACGTCGACCGCGTGGCCCGCGAGTTGGACCGCCTCGACAAATCCGTCGCGTCGCTCGCAGGACCAGCCGTTGTTGCGGAATCCCGTAAAGCCGTAGTTCCGGTAGCCGCGCTCAAGGAAGTGCTCTCCGCCAAGATGTCCGATGGCGGCGTTGTCCGGCCGGATCTTCGGCACGCCGGCGAACGGCGGCTCGTCGTTGAGGTCCACCAACGGCAGCCGCAACTCAGCGCATGCCTGCACCAGCTCCGGAGTGGTGTGGCGGCTGATCACACCCTTCCAGCGCCGCTGCTGCAGCCAGAGTGGATCAGACTCCGCGCGCGCTTCGTCATCCAGAAAGGCGTCCCATGGGCGGTGCGAGCGCGCGTAGTGATTGATGCCGCTGAGCATCGGCTTGCACTCCTCAAAGCGGGTCATGAACACGAGCAGGACTTGGGGTGTCATGAGGCAGGGGATGCGGCGAGTCGGTTCGCAAGATCCGGAGGCAGGAGGCGCAGGCCTTCCTTCGAGAGGGGAGAAGTCGCGTTGAGCAAGCGGGCCTTCTTCGCCTGCGCGAGCAAGCGGTAGAGGCTGCCCGTGGTGAGTGAGCGCAGCCGCGTCGGCGTCGCATCGCGGAGGCAGCGCTGGAGGTGCACGAGGGCGCGGTCGGCGTTGCCGCTTTGCTCAAGAAGCGCCGCCAGTGCGACGCGACGGTCCCAGGCCAACGAGCGGTCGGCACCCGCATCGAGCGCGGCCAGCAGGGGGCCGATTGCCGCGCTGATCGCGGCCGGCTCGCCGCCGGCGGCGGCGATGCGCGCGAGCGCGATCCGCGCCCCGAGATCCGCGGGGAAGCGACGCAGCTCCGGGACCACGCCTTCGGCCAGTCGGCTCTGTCCGATCTCGAGAAAATACTCCGCTTGGAGGCTGAGCGTGCGCGGCTCGCTCTGCTCGTCGACCACTTCCAGCACGATCACCGACTGGTCCTCGAAACCACCGATGCGCGGCAACCGGTACGGGATCGGTCGCAACCACCTCAGCGGAACCCAGCGCTGCAGCGCGCCGACGAAGGCCTGCGCGGCCGGCGGGGCGTCCGGCGAGGGACGGGTCGCGTCCTCCAAAAAGGTGTCCCAGGAAGCGAGGACGATGTACCGGACATCGCGTTGTTGCAGCAGCGCCTGCGCCTCCTCGGGCGAGGAGGCGCGCGCGATGCGCACCGCCGCCCGCAGGCCCGCTTCGTTCTCCCACGCGAGGCTCGCCACGCCGCGGAGTGGAGCATGATGGGCGAGCGACGCGCTGATCTTCGGCGCAGCCAACACGACCGATCCAGCGGCTCCGCTGCGCTGGGCCAGCCATGCCGCGAGGTCTCGCTCAATCACCGCCTCAACATCGGCTTGGCTCAGCTGGCGACGAGTCGCAGCGTCGAGGGGTGGCCGCGCGAGGATCACCCCAGGAACCAGCGCCAGCATGCCGACGAAGACGGCCCATCCGCGGGTTCCCCGACCGGTCGAGAGGGCGGCAATGACGAGTAGGGCGGCTCCCGCCGGGGCGAGTAGCCGGAGCTGCGCGCTCCCGAGGGCAAGCAGCACGGCTGCGGGTAGGACGAGAGCCAGCGCGCGGGCTCGTTCCCGCCGGAGGGCGATCCCCGCCGCACCCACTCCGATCGCCAGCACGCTCAGGAGCGCGAAGGTCTCCGCACTCAGGCCGTCGTGCGTGAGCCATGCCGCCAGCGAGCTCGCCGCGGTCTCCGCCCCGGGCGAGAGCCTCGAAGCGAGGGGATCACGCGAGAGGAGATTCCCGCCGGATTCGGCGCACAGCCAGATCAGTCCGCCCACGGCTGATCCACCCACGCCAGCCGCCGTGACCCAGGCAGCCTTGGCGCTCGTCGTGGCCGACGCTGCGGAGCGCCGCAGACGGGACCATTGCGCCAGTCCTTCTCCCAGCGCGAGCCATGCCGCAGCGGTGACCAGTCCGGGTTGCATCGTCGGATTGATGCGGAGGTCCGAGATGGGCGATTGCGCGATCGCGGCGAGCAGCGTGGCCAAGGCGCCGGCCGCTGACCACCAGCGCCAGAGCGACGGGGAGGCTGTAGTCTCTGGCGATGATCCGGAGGTGTTCCAGGCTTGTTGGCCGACCGCGCCCAAGGCGATGGCAAGGATGACCGGGAGGCCGGTCGCCGGATCGATCGCGGCGGCCAGCGCGCCGAAGGCTCCGGCGGCGGCGCCGCGACGGCAGACCGCCGCCGGGCGCGTGGTCGCGAGGGCGCCCCCGAAGGCGAGCAGGCTTCCCGCGAGCAGCGCCCACGCGAGGCCGCGCGGATCGAGGGCGCCCGGGAGATACGCCGAGGCGAGGGGCTGGAGGAGCACCCAGCCAAGCGCGAGCACGCACGCGGCTCGCGCGGAGAAAGCCCGCCACATCCAGCCGCCGGCGAAAAGCAGGAAGCCGAGCGCGACCGCCGGGTCCGCCCAGAGTGCGGCGCGCTCCGCCGCGAGGGCCAGCGATCCTTCGCTCACTGCGTGCACGAGCCACGCCGTTCCGGCGATCCAGAGGGTGTAAAGCGTGGGGGCGTGATCAGCACGACCCTCCGGCGCGTTATCCCAGTCGATCCTTCCGCGCCGCAGTTCGCCGGTGGCGAACAGGTGCTGGGTGCGCGCGATCCAGCCGTAGGTCTCCTGTTCCCGCGTGGGTGAAATCCACTGCCTCCGTCCATCCGCGTAGCCGGTCGGTGATGTGGAGTCGGCCACCGCCGAGGTCACCGACCAAACCGGAATCGACTCGACGTGCCGCAGTCGTGCCTGGTGCGCGAGCGTCGCGGCGACCAGCAGACCGAAGGCCACAGCCCAGCCCAGCAGCCAGCGGCGGTCGGTATTCGGGTGGGGATCGAACATGCGGTCGAGGCGGTCCGTGGGCACGGTGCCAGCGGACCTTAATCCCAGCGGTTTTCCCTCGATGGAGCAACCCCGTACCCATGCCTCCTCAAGGATTGCCGACGGTGCGCACACCGGCCCAAACTTCGGTGCTCCCCATGCCCCGCCCCCTCGTCGCGCGCCCGTCTCCGCCCGGCCGGATTCGCCGTCTGGGCAGCTTTGCGATGGTGGTCGCATGCTTCGCCGCCGGTTTGCGCGTCGCCGCAGTGGCCTCACCGATCAGCGAGCCGCTCGCCCCCCGCTCGGGCCCGGCTGGCAGCACGCTCTTCGCGACGGTGGAGCCCAGCGCCAGCGGGCTGGTCTCCGAGAACCGCTACGCCGATCCGGCGATGTGGTGGGAGCGCTATCAGGAGTTCACGGTCGGGGCCATCGGCACGGGCATTGCGGTGGGCGATTACGACGGTGATGGATTTCCCGACGTCTTCGTCGTCAGCAAGACGGAATCCTGCCGCTTGTTCCGGAACCTCGGTTCGTGGCGCTTCGAGGACGTCACCGAGCGTGCTGGCGTCGCCGACCGCGGATCCGATGCGGCCATTTGGAAACAGGGTGCCGCGTTCGCCGATGTGAACAACGACGGGCATCTCGATCTCTACCTCTGCCGCTTCGGGGCCCCGAATCGGCTCTACCTCAACCGCGGCGATGGAACCTTCCGCGAGGAGGCTGCGGCCCGTGGACTTGCCCTCGCGGACGCATCGGGGATGGCGGCCTTCGCCGACTACGACCGCGATGGTTGGCTTGATGTCTACATCCAGACGAACCTCCTCGACGCCAAGCATCGGCCCCACGGCCAGCGCGACCGGCTATTTCGCAATGTCGGCGAGGGGCGCTTCCGCGAGGTCACCGACGAGGCTGGCATTCAGGGCGAGACGCAGGGCCACGCCGCGCTCTGGTGGGATTTCGACGAGGATGGCTGGCCGGATCTCTACGTCGCCAACGACTTCGAGTTTCCAGACCAGTTGTATCGAAACAATCACGACGGAACGTTTCGCAACGTCGCCGGAGCCGTCCTGCCCGGTACACCCTATTCTGCGATGGGAGCCGATCTCGGCGATGTCGACGGCGATGGTCGCATCGATCTGCTGGTGGCGGACATGGCGGCGACCACGCGCGCCAAGGATCAGCGCGGGATGGCGGATTCCCGGACCGTGGCCCGGGATCCGGTGGTGACGTCGGAGGTGGCGCCTCAGTTGCTCCGCAACGCGCTCTTCCTCAACTCCGGGGTCGGCCGCATGCGCGAGGCCGCGCATCTCGCGGGGATTGCCGCGACGGATTGGACCTGGTCGGTGCGGTTTGAGGACTTCGACAACGATGGCCGCCTCGATCTGCACGTGACCAACGGGATGGTCCGCGAGCTTCACAATACGGATCTCCTGTCGCGAATGATGCTGGCGGAGAGCCCCGCTGAGCGCATCCGCATCATGCGCTCCAGCCCGGTGCTGGCGGAGGCGAACCTGGCTTACCGCAACGCCGGTGACCTTCGCTTCGTGGAGACGGGCAGGGCCTGGGGTCTCGACCAGGTTGGGGTCAGCTTCGGGGCGGCGACAGCGGACTTCGACGGTGACGGTGACCTCGATCTGATTTTCGCGAACTATCAGGCACCGGTGACCCTGCTGCGCAATGATAGCCAAAGCGGACATCGCCTGCTGGTCTCGCTGCGCGGCGAGCGCAGCAACCGCTTCGGCGTGGGCGCGCGGGTCGAGGTGGAAACCGCGAGCGGCGTGCAGGTGCGTACCTTGGTGCTCTCCCGCGGTTATCTCTCGACGAGCGAACCGGTGCTGCACTTCGGCCTTGGGAACGAAGCGGGGATCCGTCGCATGACCGTGCGCTGGCCGAGCGGTGCGGTGCAGGAGTTTCGGGACCTCGCGGTCGATCGGCGCTATCAGGTGCTCGAGAACCCCACGGGGCCGACCGCTCCCGTGATCGAGCCGCCGCCAACCCCGTGGTTGCGCGACGTCACCGCTGAACTCGCCCCGGGCATTCGCGTCCGGCAGGCGGACGTCGATGAGACGGCGGCCCAGCCCCTGCTTCCGATCCGGCACGACCGCCGCGGACCCGCGCTGGTGGCTGCGGACTTGGACGGGGACCGGAAGGACGACCTTCTGATCGGCGGCAGCGTGCTCGACCCCGCGATGCTCGTGCCGGCCGGCGGTGCCTTGGTGCGCGCGATCCGGGTGCCCTCTGCCGGGGCGTCTCCAACCCTCGTGAACGATGGTCCGATGCTGGTCGTGCGACCCGTCGAGGGAGGACCACGACAGTGGCTGATCACGCGAGGCGGCGTGAGCGAGCCGGCGGGGACGCCAGCCTATCAGCCGACCCTGTGGCAGATCGGAGCCCGCGGGGCCGCGGAGGATGCGTCCGCGCTCCTTCCGCCGCTACCCCTGAGCGTGGGAGCGGTGGTCGCGGCCGACTTCAACCGCGATGGCACGCCGGAGATCTTCGTGGGTGGACGTGTCGAGCCCGGGCGTTTCCCGGAGGCGCCACGCAGCGTGATCCTGACGTGGCGAGAGGGACGCTGGATCGATGCGACGGAGCAGTGGTCGCTGGGCCGGTCTGATCTCGGGATGGTCACCGCCGCGCTCGCTACCGATGCCGACGGCGATGGTTGGACGGACCTGGTCGTCACGCTCGATTGGGGTGGCGTACGATTTCTGAGGAACCGCGCGGGGCAAGCCTTTGAAGATCAGTCTGAGTCCATCGGTTTCGTGGCGGCGGGTCGCGGTGCGTGGAGCGCGCTGGCGGAGGGAGACTTCAATGCCGATGGTCGGCCGGATTTCGTGGTGGGCAACCTGGGTCTCAACACTCCCTACCAAGTGGGCGACGGACGTACGGCAGTGCTGCTGGTTGGGGAGTTTCGTCCGGACGCGGACCCGGTCCTGATCGAGGCGGAGCGGGTGGGGGGTGTGCTCTTCCCTCGCCGCACCGCGAAGCAGCTCGCGGCGGTCGTCCCTTCGATCCGGCGGCGTTTTCCGAAGGTGAATGATTTCGCCCGCGCGTCGGTGGATGACCTCTTCGATCCCGACGTCATCGCGGCGGCGCGGATGTGGGAAGTCACGGAAGCGCGCAGCGGCGTTCTGCTCAGCTCCGTGAACGGGCCTCATCGCTTTGCGCCTCTTCCCACTGAGGCGCAGCTGGCGCCGGTGGGGGCGGTGCTGGTGGATGACCTTGACGGTGACGGAAACTCCGATCTGGTGCTGGGCCAGAACAGCCGTGCGCCCGTACCCTCGATCGGCTGGTTCGAAGGAGGCCTCGGCGTGGTGCTGCGCGGCGACGGCCGCGGCGGCTTCGTCGCGGTCCCGTCGGCCCAGAGCGGCTGGGTGGTGACGGGTCAGGCGACTGCGGTCGTGGCGATCGACCTGGATGCGGATGGCCGGAAAGAAGTGGTGGTTTCGCGCAGCGACGCCCCGCTGCTGGTCTTTCGCCGCCTGCAGATGCCCCGCTGAGCGGGAGATGGGTGCGGTCGCGCAGGGAACGCCGCGTGCAGCCCTTCAGGGCACGTGTCCGAAGGCCTGTTGGTAGGCGGCGGTGAGAGCAGCAAGATCCTCGCGGGTGAAGCGGTGTTGTCGGCGCAGTCGGCCGATCCAATGCCGGGCTTGGGCGGCGTCGCCGGTCTCGATCGAGTGGCGGGCGAGGATGCTCATCGCCAACGGATGATCGGGCTCCGCGACGAGGGCACCGCGAAGTTCCGCCAGACCCTCCTCGATTCGATCCTGCTGGAAGAACAGCAAGGCCAGTTCGACGAACGGGCGCGCCTCGTCGGGCTTGAGACGCTGGGCGTTGCGCAGCTCACCGATGGCGGCTCCGACCTGACCGGCGCGTGCGAGCTGTCGGCCGTTCGCGTAGCGCAGCGCGGCCGAGTCGGGACAGTGACGCAGGCCGTTTTGCAGGGCCTGACGCATCGCCGCGGTGTCACCGGACTTCTCGAGCAGATCGACCAGCAGGCTCCATGCGGCGGAGTCCCCCGGCGAAAGGCGGCTGGCACGCTCCAGATGAGGGCGCGCCTCGGCGAGGCGCGACAGTTGAAACAGCAACTTGCCCATCTGCCGTTCGTAGCTGCCGTCGTTCGGGGCAAGGACGAGGGCGCGCTCGAGTAACTGAACCGCGCGTTCCGGCGCCCCAGAGTAGGTGGCCACGGCTGCGCCCACGCTCACGCGGTAGGCGTCGTAGCAGTCGTCCAGTAGCGCCTCGAGCCACGGATCGGGGACGTCGGAGAATTCCCGCATCGCGATCTCGGCGCGCAGCGTGCGCGCAGCCTCGTCGTTGCCGAGCCGTTCCTCGACCGTGGCGAGGAGGATCAGCGTTCCGACAAAATCCGGTTGCGCGCGGCGACCCTGCTCGAGGGCGTCGCGTGCGGCGCTCCACTCGGCGCGTGCCACGTGCACGCGAGCGACTCCGAGGGACGCGTACGGATTGCTCGGCGTGCGGCGCAACACCTCGCGATAAGCCCGTTCAGCCTCGGCCAGTTGGTTGGACTTCAGGAGTACGTCGCCGAGGCGCAGGCGCGCCGGGGCGTAGTCGGGGGCGAGCTCCGAAGCCCGCCGCCACAGGGGAACGGCCTCCTCGAGTTGTCCGAAGCCGGCGAGCACATGCGCCCGTCGGTGCGGCCACTGCGGGTTCGTGGGTTCGAGCTGCTGCAGCCCCTCGTAAGCCACCAGCGCGGCCGCTGGGAAACCGTTTGCATGCAGCAGCGTCGCGAGCTCGCCCAGCCCCTCGGTGGCGGTGAGCAGTCCTCCGGCACGCGTCGCGGCGGCCCGCAGGCGCTCGGCGAGCGCGACGGAGTTGAGTGATGCTTCCTCGGGAAGCGAGGGAAGATGTGCTGCGACGGTGGCGCGTTGGACGTGAGCGTGCCAGAGCCCCGCCGCACCCCCGCATCCGACGAGCAGGAGGCCGCAGACGAGTGCAAGCTTCCCGCGTGACGCCGGCGCTCCCGGTTGGCTCCGGGCTGCACGCCCGCTCCTCATGGCTTGCGGGGCTTCCACAGCGTCAAGCGCGCCATGTTGTCGAACGGCGGATAGGCGTAGAACGAACCGGTGACGAGGCTGGGGCGGCCCGATCCATCGAGATCGCCCGCCGCGACTGAGATCATTTGAATCGGCTGGTGTGCCAGCACCGTGCGGGTGAATCGCTGCTGCCCATCGTTGCGGAATAGGACCAGCGAAGCCGCCTGCGGGTTCTTCCAGTCGTTGAAGCCGCTGACGCAGATAACGTCCAGCACGCCGCGGTTCTCCAGATCCACCGCGATCGGACTATAGGCCCCATCCATGTCGCCGATGCGGTGATACTTGAAGAACCCCTGGCCGCGATTCTCGAGCCACTGCACCCCGTGCCATGGGCGCTTGCCCGGATCGGCGTACGCAAAGCCATCGCCGTTGCTGTACAGGATGTCCGGTCGGCCGTCGCGGTTCAGGTCGCAGATGCTGATCCCGGAGCTGCCGTAGTCCTCGTTGGTGGAGCCAAAGATGATCTTCTGCGTGAACGTGCCGAATCCGCTGTTTTCGAAGAGATAGATCTCCTCGTAGTTCTGGGAAATGAGTGCCGCGATGTCGGGGGCACCGTCACCGTTGAAGTCGGCGATGCAGACGTTGATCGCCCCAGGCAGGGAGAGGAGCACGTGGCTCTCGAAGCGATTTCCACCGAGATTGCGCATCCAGCGCACCTCCCCTTGATTGTAGCCGAACTGGGCCACCGCGAGGTCGAGTCGACCGTCGCCGTCAAGGTCTGCGGCCCGCGCGTCCGTCACTCGCGCCACCTGCTCAAGCAGCGGTTGGGCGGAGAAGGTCTGTCGCCCGTCGTTTTCGAGCAGGACGAGGGAGCCGATTTTATCGTTGTTGGGAAACACCTGTCCCATGCACGACACGATCACATCGGCATCGCCATCGCGGTCGAAGTCGACGATCTCGGCGTGGACCGGTGCGGGCAGTTGGTCGCGCAGAATGGATTCGGTGAACGTGCCGGGGGCGGTCTGGCGGAGCCAGACGACGGCGTTGAGCTTGTCGTCGCACGCGAGGATGTCGGTGCGCCCGTCACCGTCGAGGTCGCCGGTGGTGACGTGAGAGATCCAAGGTTTGCCGGCGAAAGGTTGTCCGACGGGAAGGGAGACGAAGCGCTCCAGATCGATCTCGGGCGCGGAGGCGGTTGGGGATGCCGGGGTCGCGACCGTGGTGGAGCGGGTCGGCGTCGATCGAGGCTGGACCTCGGGCGCGCATCCACTGAGCACGATGAGTGCGAGTGCCGTGATGCACGGGCGGCTGGCGAGGATCCAGTGCTGGAGGGTGCGACGAGGATCGAGTCCGGCGCGGCTTTTTCCGAGGAGAGTGCGTTCCATGGCGGGCGATCGGTGAAGAAGGTAAATCGGGACACCGCGCAGCGGCAATCCTGCGGCGCGGGAAACGCGCGTGGACTGGGCAAGAAAAAGGGCCGGTGGCGAGTGCCACCGGCCCTGGAGTGAGACCGTGTGCTTCGGGAGCGCGGGTCGCTTAGAACTCGAACGAGTTCGTCAGCGAGATCACGCGTGGCTCCGCGATGCGGAAGGCGCCCGGGCTGCCATCCGGCTGAACCGTGAGCGGGATCAGGCGGTCGGTCGCGAAGAGATGGCGCACGTTGAGCTGGACGCGCCACTTCACGCGATCGGAGAGGATCTTCATCTGGTAGCCGACCCACAGGTCAACCGCGTCCTCGGTCGGGCCGTAGTACGGGTTGTCGACGTTGTACCCGTCCTTGGTCGAGTTGAGGCGGTAGCCGGTGACCTGCTTGTCCTGCCAGCGGTAGCTGCCGCCGATGTTGGCATCCTTGAAGCGACCCGACTTGAACGCGTAGTTGGCGGTGGCGTTGAAGCGCCACGGACGGAGCTCGGTGACGTTCGAGTTGTTGAGGGCGAGCGCCAGCTTGTAGGCCGGGAGCGTCTCGTTCTCGAACTTGTCGCGCACCGTACCGCCGGAGCCGCGCTCCAGCGCCCAGTTGCCATTACCCCAGAGGCGCATGTCGCCCATCGGGCCGGCGTAGTCCTTCAGGCGCTTCTCGATCCAGTCCGAGTAGGCCTTGCCGATGGACAGCCGCTTGGCGGTGGTCTTGGAGGCGTTGATGGAGAGGTCGAGACCGTCGATCGGCTGGGCGGCGAGTTCGAACTCGGTACCCTTGGACAGCGTGTCGCCGGTGACGGCGACGCTGTTCATGCTCCAGTTGCCGGAGCCGGTGGCGTAGCCGGTCATGCCCCACGCGGACTGGAAGGAGGCCGGCACGGGCTTGGCGAGCCAGTCATCCGTCGAGGCGCGCTGGATGTCGTACTGGCGGTCGATGGAGACCTGGCTGTAGGTCTGCTGGTAGCCGTTGGAGCCCGGCTGGCGGCCCTGCGAGTCGGGAACGAGATTCCCGGCGTCGGCCGGCTGCCAGCGCAGGATGTTGCCCGCGCCGAACTTGGAAGCGGCGGAGGTCGTGCCGTAGTTGCCGTCGCCCGGCCAGTTGCCGCTGTTTGCCTTCAGCTGGACGGCGGCGGCCTGACCCCAGGCCTCGCCGGCGCCGATTAGGTAGGCGTTGCCGAGTTCACCCGAGAGGGTGGCGTTGGAAACGGACGTCTCGTAGCGGTTGACCTTGAACGCGACCTTGCCGTTGAGGGCCGTGATGGCGAAGCCGTAGTCCTCGGTCTTGCCGGAGGGCGACGGGATCAGGCCACCGACGATATCCTTGCGGGAGGCATCGGGCTGGAAGTTCGCGGAGCGGCTGTAGAACACGCTCGCGGTCAGGTTGCCCGGGAGCTTCTCCATGATCGCCTTGGGCGCGTGGCCCACGATGCTGAACGTGTGCGTCTGGCCGTCGACGATGCTGTACAGGCGCTCCTTGTACTTGCCGGTGCCCTGTTCGAGCTGACCGGTTGGGAGACGCCACTCGGGATCGGCGTAGTTGGTCACGACGCCCGCGTCCTTGCGCGGGTCACCCGCGTTGAAGTTCTCGGCCACGTCCTTGCGCCAGCCGATCATCGGGACGATCGCGCCGTTGAAGAAGTAACCCTGCCACACGAAGACCTGCGAGTTGATCTCGTCGCGGTTCTTGGACGCCTGCAGGTACGGACGATTGTCATCGTTGTACGTCGGATCGTTCGGGTTCACGACCGGCAGCGGGTAGGCCTTGTAGGTCTTGGTCGTCGCGTCCCAGTTCTTCACGGTCGTCGAGACCGGCTGCTGGATCGCGGTGATGCGCGGCAGGTTCAAGCCACGGGCGGACGTGGCGTTGGTCAGCGCGGAACCGAGGTAGGTCAGGCTGGAGATGTCGCGGGAGGCCTGGCCGACGGACGAGTTGGCGGTCTGGGCGTAGCCCGAGCCGGTGTACCAGTTGGCCCACGACGTCTGGAGCGTGTCGGCGCGCTGCATGGCGCCGCTGTAGGTCATCACGTGGCGGCCGAGGATCTTGGCCAACGGAGCCTGACGATCCATGAAGTCATTGAAATCGAGCTCGCCGAAGACTGTACCGCGGGCGGACTCGCGCTCGCGGACGACGCGACCGCTGCCGGCCGAGCCACCGCCGCCGATGACGACCGGGCGGCCGACGTTCGGATTCGGGGAGCCGTCGATGAACGTGCGCATGATGTCGACCGAGATTGCGGCCGCATCCCAAGCGAGGAAGTTGCGGTAGCCCCACTCCGTGTCCTGCTTGTCGTACGCCACCTCGACGCCGAGGCGGTTGTTCAGGAACGTCTGGTTCAGGGTGACGTTGTAGGCGTCGAACTTGCTCGTGTTGCTCCGGTTCTCGCCCTCGATCAGATTATCGTAGAAGTTGAAGATGCTCGGATCGGTGAGCGACTTGGCCTTGTAGGGATTGATCACGTAGCCATCGAGGCGGAGGTTGCTCGCGATGTTGTTGTACGTGACGATGCCCTTGTACGAGCCGTTGGACGTCTCGTTGTTGGCCGGCGGCAGGTTCGTCGGGTAGGTGTACGGGCTCGCCGCGAACGCCATGCCCGGCGTGGGGCTGTCGGCGTTGAACGCCACGATCTGACCGTCGAAGATGCGGCCACCGGCGGCACCGACGTACGGGCTGTAGCGGGCGTTGGCGCGGTCCGTGATCTGGCTGCTGTTCTGCCAGTCGTAGGTCGCCTTGTTCATCGACGTGAACCACGGCGAGATGGCATCCATCGGCGGGGTGTAACGCGGATTGATGCCCTTGATGTCGCCCGACTCCACGTGCGCGCGGATGGAGGTCTTCGCGCTGCCCTTGGAGAAGAGCTTCGGCTGCCAGTTCACGGCGCCGTACATGCGGTGGTCATCACGGTACGCCGGCTTCATCCGGTAGTTCGTGTTGTCCATCAGCGCCGAGACGCGGACCGCGAGTTCGTCGCGGAGGATGACCTTGTTGAAGTCGACCACGCCGCGGACGGAGCCGAACGTCGCGACCTGCAGCTCAACCTTGTTCGCATCGCGGAACGACGCGGTGTTGAGGCTGCTGTTGATCACGCCGGCCGGTGAACCGATACCGAAGAGGATTGAGTTCGGACCGCGCTGGAGATCGACGCGACCGACGTTGTACGAATCCCACGGGATATCGGTGAGGAAGAAGTCGCGGAGATTGTCCGCCGCCGCGAGACCGCGCACGCGCGTGTTGGCCACCGGGCGGTTGTAGGAACCGTCCTGGATGATCGCGCCGTCGCCGCCGCCGCCGAAGTTACCGCCCTGACCGGCAACTTCGGTGCCCGTCGTGTAGACGAGGAGGTCGGCCGAACTCTTCGAGTTCGTATCCTTGAGGAACTTCTGGGTGACGACACTGATCGCCGAGCCCACGTCCTTCAGCTCGGTACGCAGACGCGTGCCGGCGAGGGTGTTCTTGGCGGAATAACCCTCGTCCTCGTCGGCCTCGATGACGAACGGCGAAAGCTCGATCGTCTCGTCTGCGGAGGGCTTGGCCGCAGAACTGGAGGGCGTGGAGGGAACGGCCTGCGCCGAAAGGCGGGCCAGCGCGAGCAGGCTGAGTGCGGGCAGGAGCGCAAAGGCTCGGGCCCGCGAGAGCACACGGTACTTGGTCATTTGGGGGGCTTGAGGGTAGTAGGACAAACACCGCCCTCGGAGTGAACCAAGGGCAGAGCCGGAGGTAACCTCCGGGAGTCCTAGACTAGAGAACCCAACGCCCGAGGTAAATGAGATCACTTACATCTTGCTTGAGAATTTTTGCCGACTCACCGCCCGGAATTTCCGGTGGGAAAAGCATCCTCACGCCTTCTCCGAGGCGAAGGCGCTATTGAGAATTCCCGGTTGCCTGCAGCCGCCGGTACGCCCCCGGCGATTGGCCCGTCACGCGCTTGAAGAGTACGCACATGTACTCCACGTGCTCAAATCCCGACAGAGCGGCGATTTTCTTCAAGGGAAAGTCAGTCTCTTGCAGGAGCGTCCTGATTGTTGCCACTTGAATGCGTCTGATCTCCGCTTGGGGGGTGCGGCCGAGGAAGTGCCGAAACTTGCGTTCAAGCTGGCTGCGGGAGGTGTGGGAGTGGCGGACAACGTCGTCGACCGAGATGTTTTGGCAGGCTCGCTCCCGGATGAAGCCCAGGGCCGAGGCCACGACGCGGTCGGCGATGGCGAGGACGTCGGTGGAGCGCCGCGTCACCACGCCGGTGGGTTCGACCCGCTCGATGGCTGCGGTGCCGCCGCCGCCGGCCAAGGCGTGCGCGAGGATCTCCGCGGCCCGGTACCCGGATTGGAAAGAGTTGGGGGCGACGCTCGAAAGGGGAGGGAAGCTGAGTTCGCAGCGATTGAGATCGTTGTTCACTCCCAGGATGGCCACTTCCTCCGGCACGAGAAAGCCGGCTTCGCTCGCAGCGGACAGCACCTGCTGAGCGCGAAGGTCCATGCACGCGAGGATCCCCACCGGCTTGGGCAGACCCCTGAGCCAAGTGGTCAGTTGTTCGATCTGCGGCGGATCCCAGACCGGGCGATTGTCACCGGGATAAGGAATCTCCAAGCGCGTGCACGCATGCCCGACCAGCGCGAGGGACTCCGCGAATCCGTCACCCCGTTCGTTGGAATACGATTCGCTGGAGAAGCCGACGTAGGCGAAGTGCCGGTGTCCCCGCTCGAGGAGGTGCTCGGCGGCGAGGTGACCGATGGCTCGGTTGTCCGGACGAATCTTGGGTACACCCCA
>JACCDP010070581.1_pt1 | contig 101261 bp, 161 predicted proteins | sample 7445841 | NCBI WGS metagenome assembly JACCDP01 (sample SAMN15323441, study PRJNA562643) | freshwater metagenome | isolation source: river surface water | place: USA:Blue River Watershed | collected 2017-08-17
ACTCACACCACCAACCACCCTAATAATTTAATAAATGTCAGTAGCAAGTGATAGGATAGTCCTATCAAAGAAAAAGAAGGAGACAACCAATGTCATACAATGTAAAACTAGAAACCTTTAATGGTTCTGTAAAAACTATCAGCCTGCCCTCAAAGGGTGCGGTTGCTCAATTCATATCAACATACCCAACACAATTGCCAGTTGGCGTATCTGTAAAAATCGCTTGCGATACCCTAGGAATTACTGGAACACTAAGAGGAAAGGCTACGCTCTAATGGTACAAATTGAACACTCTCTAAAATTCATAACTGAATTAGACGAAACAAATCCAACCGCAATTCGCTTGCTATCACTACCTGATGAAATGAAAATTGTCATGCTTGAAGGCTTGCTAAAAGAAATGCTTGCACCAATGATACAGCCAGCGATAGATGAAGTTAATGCAGGCAATTCATGGGCTACTCTAAAGGTGGCAAAATAATGATGACACGCAAAGACTATGTAGCGGTTGCAGAAATTTTAAATTCATTTCAAGATTTAATTCAAGACCCATTTACATTTGAAGATTTGGTAAATGAGTTTGGAGATTTCTTTTCTGCAGATAATCCAAATTTTAAATTTGATAAATTTAGGGAGGCTTGCAATGCTAACTAACTGGGATTTACTTGCAATCATAATTGCACTGCTTGGTTGCTTAACTGTAATGTGTTTATTTTGGAAACAAAATATTGCACAAGAAAAAGAAATTCGCAGGTTGCGTAATGAATTGCGTAAAGCACTAAAAGTATAAATAAAAATCCTGAGCATGATCTAAAACTGCTCAAACCTTTTTATAAAAAACTCGGGGCGTTTTCCACAGAGTTATCCACAGGCCTTTACGTGTGATTAAAAACACACCCCAGATTCTCCAGATTCTTGGCTTATGAACTTGAAAATGTCAGCCCTATGATATAAGATTATATTATTAAAGAAAGGAAAACTATGAAAGATTACTTTGATGAATTCTATGATGACTACTATGCTAGCGTTGAGCGTGTTAGCGTGTCAGATTGTTATTGTAAACTAATGGTGTTATGCTCTTATTGTGCGAAAGGATATAACTAATGGGAAAGTTTAAAAATGCCATAATGGAAATACTTGCTCATGGCGATTGCTATGGCGCAGGTTGGCAATTTGTAGGAAATGCTATAAACTATGATGTATGGGCGTGTGAGTGTAATCCTTACAATATCCCTGCTGATGAAATACAGGAATACCACCAATTATTCAAAACTAAGGAGAACGCATAATGGAATATACCTACTCACTTACTACTTCATATGATGGAGAGTTAATTCATACCCTGCGTGTTAGCGATATGCTAGAGGCAGTAAACGCATGGACTAAATGTGTAGACTTTGGCGACGCTAAAGAATACGCAACCTATAACTTGTCAGACCCTACTGGCAAAATGTATACTAAGACCTTCTACCGCAACGGAAATGTGAGTGTAAAATAATATGGGTTCAGTAACCGCACTAGGAATTAAAGATTCAGTCCTTGACTTAGAGACTCAGATTCTCTATCACTTGAAGGGTAATCACTATCCACCAGTCCCCGCAGAAATGGTCGCACCATGTATTGAAGCGATTGATGCTGCCTATGATGAGGACTATGACCGCATGATTGATATGCCAAAAGTTGGTGACTTTCAGATTTTATACAAAGGAAGCACTACCGCACCTGCGTGGGCTATCATTGAACAACACCACCTTGACACTTTCATTGACCCAGTAGATGAGTGGCAAGACGACTCAGATGACTTTCCACTTTCACTAGAATATGATGAGGAATAAAATGATAACACTTGAAAAAGATGATACCATTCCTATTATGGATTACTACAAAGTTGATGTGTTAACTGCAGGTCAGTTAATGGTTGATGATTTTATTCTTGTTGATGGAGAAGTTGTATGTGTTATAGATATAATTTCATTGCCAGATGGATACAGTTTAGAAATTGAAAATGATTTTGGTGAAAGAGAAGTAATTCAAGTTGATGAATATGATCAATTTGATTTGATGATGTTGCAGTAAAGGGCCCGAGGCGTTTTGTCCTATTTTGTCCTAATTACGGATAGTTGATATTTTTCCCAATTTCTGCTAAGATTATTACATGAAAAAAACACAAGAGGAATTACGCAGGCTTATGGAATTACGCCGTAGCAATGCTGCCTCTGCCGTGCCTAATAAAAAGAAATACAACAGAAAGAAATGTCAGTCCCTAATGTTAGAATTGAAAAAAGAAAGTGAGTAATCCACCATGTCAAAATTACTTAGAAGCAAAGATAGAAAGGTCGCTAATGCCGTCACCCCTAATGGAAAACAAGCAAGTATCGCTAACACATTTGGATTACCTGCTGGAAAAAATTTCTCGTGCCCTGGTGCCACTAGTGTTTGTGAAAGCGTTTGCTACGCAGGAAAACTTGAAAAAGTCTTCCCAACAGTAAAGGTTAATTTACTACATAACTGGGAATTGCTACGCAATGCAGACATGGATACTATGCTATTGCTTATTGATGAAATGATTGTTGATTTCGTTAATGATTGTGATAAGCGAAATGCACCTAAACTATTCCGCATTCACTGGGACGGCGATTTCTTTAATGATACCTATGCATATGCATGGAAGACAGTTATCTCTAATCACCCTGATATTCAATTTTGGGTATATACAAGAGTTAAGTCTGCTGCTCTCATTCTAAAAGGTATTGATAATCTATCTTTATACTATTCCACAGATAGCGAAAACAAAGAAGTGGGTACAGATCTAAAGGCTAATCATGGTGTACGCCTTGCATACCTTGCTAAGAATTTTGCAATAGGACAGGCAGATATGAAAGAGTTATTTAACAAGCCTGGCGCTAAGTGCCCTGAGAATAAAAAGTCTATTCCCCTTATCAGTAAAGAGGGGAGCGCTTGCGTTTCTTGCGGATTGTGTGTATACTCTAAAAGCGACATCGTATTTTCGTCATCTAAAAAATAGGGGGTAGCCTATGGAATTGTTAATAATCCTATCAGTTATAGCCATGTGCCTAATATTCGCAGGCATGGGGCACTAGTGTGATATATCTCACATCTCAAAATGTGAGATTTTTAGAAAAATAACTTGCTATTTATCAGAAAAAATGTTAAACTAATAATAACAACAAAACAGAAAGAAGGAAACCCATGTCAGTAGCAAACGCAAACTACAAGGTAGGCGACACCTACACAACACAGAAGTCAAAGGAAACTGGTGTGATTACAGAAATCGTGCCACAAGCCAATGGTAATGTTCGTGTAAAGTTAGACCTAAGCGGTAAGACACGCTGGACAACTTGGACAGCAAAGTAATCTTAGCCTAGTGGCTAAAGTCCTGAGCATGACAAAAAACTGCTCAACCCAAATGTCAGACCAACCCCCTATAATAGAAACCAACCACCAAAGAAAAGGAAACCCATGTCAAGAGGAAAAGCAATTAGCGTTAAAATCGCTACAAGCAAAGTAATCAAAGCCCTAGAAACTCGTCTAGCAACACTAGAGAGCGATTGGGCTAATCAAGAAGCCAACGAAGCAAAGTTCCAAAAGCAAATAGAGAAATGGCGTAAAGAAGTTTCTAAGTTTGCCGTTGCTAATATCTCAAAGGCTCAAAACCTACGCACCAACTATCGTTCTTGGAACAACAACCTTAATGTTGATTTTGATTTAACTTGTAATGAGGGAGATTTTCCAAAAGAGCCTGAGCGTGATTTTGAGCAACTACATCAGCACACTTATCGTGAGATGAAAGACGAACTTGCTAACGCAATTCGTATTCTCAAAATGACAGATGAGGAAACAGTTAGCACTAGCACATACAACGCTATTGCTCGTTATCTATAATTCCTAAACGGGAAAAGTCCTGAGCATGACTACTAAAACTGCTCACCAACTCTAACCACCACAACAAGAAAGGCAATACAAATGACACTAGGCGGATACACATACCAACTTGGTGATTTATTCACCACAAGCAAAACTGGTATCACAGGTAGAATTGTAAAGTTCTCACCTATCAACTCTAAACTAACTAGAGTATCGCTACAGTTAGCAAACGGCTCTCGTCGTCTTGCTATGGTAAGCACAACTAAATAATTTATCTCTGATAAGCACTTGGCTTAATTGCTAAGTTATTCCTGAGATAAGACTCCTGAGCATGAGTTCTAAACTGCTCATTTTTTAATTGCCCCCGCAAAAGCGGGGCCGAGCCCAATGTGATCTAAATCACGTCTCATTATGTGAGATAGTTTAAGACCCCACTTGAAAATGTCAGGGCTCAGGTGTAAGATTATATTAATATCAAAAAGAAAGAAGGCAGCCCCCATGGGATTAGATATGTATCTCAATGCAAGAAAGCATTTATCCAAAGTTAATTGGCAAGTATTACATGCGAATAATGAATTAACTTATAACTCACCTGAAGTCGTTTATCCACAATTCAATGACCTAATGGAACTAACTCAACTTACAGATGTTGCTACAGATATGTACGGAGCAAGTGTAGAAGTTACTTGTGCCTACTGGCGTAAGGCTAATCAGATACATAACTGGTTCGTTACAAATATTCAAGGTGGCGAGGACAACTGCGGTGAATACTATGTTCCTTCAGATAAACTAATAGAACTACTTGCTATATGTAAGCACTCTCTAGAAACTAAAGACCCAAACCTATTGCCACCACGAGAAGGTTTTTTCTTTGGTGGTACAGATATTGATGAGTGGTACTGGAATGACCTAAAGAGTACTATCACTCAACTGGAGCGTATTATTGCTCTACCTGAATTTGATAATCTCTCATTCTACTATAACTCATCTTGGTAATTGACATTTGTCAGTACCCTACAATATAATTAATATAAACAAACTAATAAGAAAGAGGCCCCATAATGTCAACCAATATCAATGACGCCGTAACAATTGATAAACTAGAAGTACCGTACAATCCCAATCTTCTTGTAACGTACAAGGCTATTGCGGGTACATATGCTGCTCCTGAAGAGCCAACCTATTTAACATCCAAGGTAACAGAACTTGAATGGAACCTACATAGTGTTCGTGCTAAAGAAGACCTATTGCGTAATCTGCAGGGGACAGTAAGTCAACTTGAAGATAGCATCGTAGAATGGTATGACCCCAACTATTCTAAAGAAGACGTTCTTGTAGCGTTATGCGAACTATTTGGTATTAATCCAGTCAAGGAAATTGAAGTACAAGGAACAGTTTCATTCAGCGGAACAATCAGCGTCCCAATGTCAGAGATTGCTGACTTTGATTTAAGTAACGTTAGCATAGATGTAGAACTAAGTTCATATGACTATGAAGCAGACCTTAATGTGGATGAGGTTTCTTTGGAGGACTCCTACTAAATTTGATAGGGGGCTATCAAATAGACATGCCGAATGTCTTTAAACTAGGTAAGGGCCCTGAGCACGGCCATGTAAACTGCTCACAATATTCCCACTTATTAGAGTGGTAGTGTGTTAGAGTAAGTGGGTGCTTATCTCGTAAGAATAAGAATACCTGGAGTTCATCAGAAGGATGATCTATAAGCAACAGGGCACACTACCACTTGAATTCCTCGGCCCCGCAAACTTGATCTTGTCAAGCATTTAAGATGTGATTTACGACACCCCAGAAAATGTCCGTTTTGTACACATCTAACTATCCTGATTTGCATATGTCAGCCCACCCTGTTATACTTAAAATAACAACAAAAGAAAGAAGGAAAACTCATGGCACATGACCTAGAAAATCAAAACGGCAAGACCTCTTTTGCGTCTTTTCGTGAACCTGCTTGGCATGGATTGGGTACTGTATTCACAGAAGAAAAAACAACCGCAGAAATGTTGGAAGCAGCAAATCTAAATGGTTGGAATGTTCGTCTTGAAGATATGGAAATCCCATCACACCTAACAAGCGACAAGACATATCAATATGTCGTTCGTACCAATCCTACTACTAATACACAAACTGATGTACTAGGTGTAGTTGGTGAGCGTTATCATGTATTGCAAAATGAAGATTTATTTTCATTTGGTGATAACATTCTTGATGGTGGTGGGCGTTGGGAAACTGCTGGCGCAATCAAGGGTGGTCGTGTAGTATTTGGCTCTCTTGCTCTTGAGCGTGAGACTGTACTAGACCCTAGCGGTGTTGCAGATAAGGTAAAGACTTATTTGCTCATCAACACATCACACGATGGCTCAATCGCTATTCAAGCAAGCATTACACCTGTTCGTGTAGTGTGCGCTAATACTCTTAATCTTGCACTAGGCTCACGCAAGAAGAAGAATGGTATCAAGCAATCTTTCAAGATTCGCCACACACAAACTGCTAATGGTAAAGTGCAGATTGCTCGTGAGACTCTTGGTCTTGCTAATGCTTACATGGACGAATTTGACATCATGGCTAAGGCTATGATTGAGAAAGAAGTTTCTGCTAAGGATTTCAATGACATCATTCTTGCTGCTTATCCTAAGCCAGAGAAAGACTCTAAGGGTTCTCTCAAAAAGTGGGAAAACAAGGTAGATGTTATTAACGACATTTATACTGGCGAATTTAACGGAATGATTGCTGGTTCTGCTTGGGGTGCTTTCAATGCACTTACTGAGCGTTTAGACTGGTATCGTTCTGCTCGTGGTGGTTCTAATGAATCAATCCTTGCAAGCGCAAGCGGATTTGACCCTGCTATCAATGCAGAAAAAAATCGTTTGCTAAAAGTTGTGCAGAATGTAATGCAACTCGCATAACAAAAAAATTCCTGAGCATGAATAAAAACTGCTCACCATTTGGTTCTGTAGCATAGTTGGTTAATGCGCTACCCTGTCACGGTAGAGATCGTGGGTTCAAGTCCCATCAGAGCCGCAAAGTGGGGTCGGGTTTTTCATTTAAAAAATATCATGAGTTTGTTTCATTAAGATAGACTTGATTTTTCCCAGGTTCTCCTGTAAAATATTAATATGACCCAACAAGTTGCAATATATGAAATGAACTACTCCTGCTCTCCTGGTGGTGTTGACTGCTGGGAAGCAACTATAAATGGCTATGGAACTAGTAGTACTGCTAGTGATTTCAAGACTGCTGGAGAAGCCCTGAATTGGGTGCTTGACAGATACCCTGACCAAACCTTAGAATTAGTAGTAACATCACTACCTGCCTATGAAAAGGAATATGCATGACCCAAACAAAACCTTACACAATAGATGAACTAATGCAAAAAATCTATGATGAAAACTTTTCTCACTTTGATTTTATGGATAACATGAATGGTGGGGATTGCGATTGTAAACTACATATTGCGATGGACCTAATGTATGAATATGGTGGTGGTTTATGCTAGGTTATACTAAGACTGATTTAGATAATATGATGTATGGCATTCAGAATGCTGATTTAATGATTAATGCTGATGAGAATCCCGCCATCCATAACTATCTAGTTACTGCTAATGACTTCTTAGAGGGACTATGGGCAGAAGGGTACTTTGACTAATGTCTAATCAGGTATGGCAATTTACGATCACTGATAACATGATTGAACATCTAGACATGAATGAACTTAGTTTATTTATTAACTCATTAGAGGATAGCATTCAAGATATCTGTGGTAACTATGATGTTGAACCTTGGGAGATGTCTAATGTGGATTAAGTATTCCTATGTATGTACTGATTGTGATTCTCTTATGGAGGTTACTACCAATACCGCTCCAGTTATGGATCCAGGATGTGTGTGTGGCGTGGATACCTTTGTCGTACGTACAGCGGTAGAGCCTGAAGCCCTTAAACCTGTGATGAGTATCACATCCTCAAAAGTTGTAAAGATAGATTCAAACCCTTATACTTTATATTAAGACCACAGAAAGGAAATCCCAGAATGCCAATGTATGACATTAAAGTAAGGGTAGATTATCACTACGAAGTAGAAGCAGAGAACGAGGCTGAGGCTGAGGAACAAGGCTGGCACTACGAAGACTATGCCTATACCGCTGAAGTTTATTCTATTGATGTAGATGAACAACCTGAACCTGAAGATGAAGAAGTTGAATTAGATGAGGAAGTAATCTAATGCATGCCTTCATTGAGTATATGAAGATACATGAGATAAGTCTTTTACAGGACCTTGAGAAGATTGACTATGTTAATGAACATCACTTCTATAGGACTAAAGAGGCTGAGATTTATAATACCCGCCACCTTTTGTCAGTGGCAGAGGATATGATTGCATAATGGAAACAACACAACTAGACCCAAGACTGCAAAAACTCGTAGACCTAGGGGAATCAGGAACTGATATCCTCCATGGTGAACTAAAGAATATGATGTATGAGTGTGAGAAGACACTTGTACCGCTGCTAGAGAACTCTGATGAACTTGGTTCTGATGAGGAGTATGAAGACACCGTTGAGCGACTATATAATTCAGGATACATGGACGCACTTACGTCTGTCTATGCTCTTACATATCAACTAGCCTTTGCTATCTCAGATAGGGCCAAAGCAAATGGATAAATTTATTGAGATGACTGAGGATGAGTGGTTTGATACCTACAAACCAATTCCTAATAATATAGATACTAATGCTTCCTTTGATGGTCATATGTTTGAGACCTATGGAGCAGAGGTAGAGTTTGTCAAGAAGGCTGACCCTGCTCATATATGGATGTATGGAGATGGTGATGACGGTGGCTCTTATATCTGGAATGGTTGGCATATTGTAAATAGAATAGGATACTTTATCACTGAGGTTCCGTGCCCACCTGATACTACTATTCAAGTTCAAGTTTCTGTACCGTGGTATTTTTGTGAGAATTGCCATGCAGAACTAGAAGACCCTGATAATCTTATTAGAGATGCCTTCCAAGAGCAGGACTTGGAAAAATGCCCTAAATGTGCTACGATTGAGGAAATGAAAGGAATAGACCTAAATGCGTAAACTAGCAGGATACTTTACAGTAGATAGCGGTCAGGCAATGGTAGGAGACCCATGCTATCTTGATGATTGGGAAACCAATAATAACGAGGAGTGGAACATTAAAGACAAGGTTGGAGAATACTCTTACTTTGGTGCTAGTGCTACTACCCTTGATAAATCTTTTGGAGAGTTGGGGAATTCTAGAGCAGTTGTATTTAATACTGGATACGGCGACGGTATTTATCCAGTCTATGTAGAATTTCACGATGACAGAGTTGCTAAGGTAATTATTGACTTTATGGGAGAACTAGACGAGGAGCAAGAGTAATGGGAGCACGTTGTACATTTGTATTTAAACAATCAGAAGATCTTGCGGTAGCGCTATATAGCCACTGGGGTGAAGACTCTATGCATTCAGACCTAGCACAGGCCCTGCAGCATGCAGCGCTTCGCTTTGGAGATACTGAGTACTATACACGTATGGCTGTTAGTCACCTATTAAAGGACTCCATTCTGGATGAAACAGGGTTTGGCCTCTATGCCTGCAATCCTAATGACCTAGGGTTTGCGGACCATCCAATATTAATTGACTTAACTAACAATACTATTACTGATGAGACAGGTACCCACGAGATTAATAGTTTTGTTAACTACCATTCGCCCAGCGGTGTCCTTTCCACCGTGGGGGCTTCATCAACGGCGGAGGTAGGGGTCACCTCTCGCTAATATAATGAGGGGGCGTAACTTTGTGGTGGGGTTGCGCCCTCTCTCTCTTTTTGATATAATGACTTTGGGGGTATTGTGTACAGACTTAATCGTAGTAAGGTAAAGACTAAAGAGGAAAAGGTGGCAGAGCGTATTACTGTTTTGCTGTCTGACTTTAATCTTGACCTAGAAAAGGTTGGATATTATATTGCTCGTGAAACTCCTTATGTTATTTTTAGTCGTGCAATAGAAGTATTAGAAAGTGCTCAATTCCAAAAACCAATAGTAGACGAAGTCAGGGAAGGAATATATGACGACAGACTTTTCCAATAAGATAACAATCCTAGCAGAACTATGGATGAATTATCGTGAGGATGACCACCTAGATGATTTTATGGAATACAATGATTTAGGTTTGCCAATGGCATATTTGTTAATGAACGAAATTGTTTTGCCAAGCGAACAATCTGCTTTATATATAGACGAAACCTTTGACCTATTGCTAAATGCTCTTAGTGTTGAGGATAAAGGGTTTGAAAGTCTTGACGAACTCTTGGCTGCTGCAGATATGTAGCGCTGCGGGGTCGGGTAATATTAGTACAAATTGGACATAGCCAAACCTTAAAACCTTATTACGATCCACCAGATATTTTTCCATATTCATAGCCAAACCTTAAAACCTTTATATCCGAAAATCTTATTACGATGGTTTGAAAATTTTTCCATATTCATGACAAACCTTTCTATCTAACAAACCTTTCTATCCAGGAATCTCTTGTATCTTATACTAGTGGTATTTGGTATATCTTTTTATCCCCGCCTTTTTTGCAGCCCCGCCTAGCGGGTTTCTCCTAGTACTATTACACATTACGAAGCGGGAATTTAAATCGCAGAATTATACAAACTTCTACCATAATTGTCAAACCTTTCTAGATTTTTTCCTGGTGTTTTATAACTTTTTGTTACATTTTCTGGGCATTTTTATGGGGGTTTTTAGGCTATGAAGGTTTGACAAACCTCTATATCTAGTATATAATGCAGCCCCATATGCAGGATAGAAAGGTTTGGGAGGTTTGGGATAGGAAGGTTTGGCCGCCAGAGGATTACGAAGCCCCTCTTAAAAGCGCTCCATTACCCACTATCCTCCACTTTCCTCCACCAAGACCACATCTAAAAAATATCAGTAAGATTTATTTTACATTGACCAAGGTATTTATAAGTGATATACTTGTACAATTGGGGGTAATAAGTGTCAAAGAATATAAATTTTAGGGCTAGAAGTAAGACTGAATTTGAAGTACAACTTAAACCATATCCAGCAGTGAAACAACTACCTAAGTGGTTTACAGACGCTGAGCCTTACGAAGCCAAGCCTTCATATCCACAAGATGGAAAACTTCATTTTAGAAATAGAATAACAAATGCAACATTTAAAAAATGTGTTCCACTACTTGACAGCCTAAGTGTTGGCTACATCATTCCTTTATGGACAGATGTGATGGTTGAACAAGAAGACAATTTCCCACAAATATATTGGAAAAACATACCAGATGTGTTTGCTTTGCATGGTCCACCATCTAGAGAAATTCCAGCACCAGCAGGATATGATCAGGTAGTATATAAATATTTAAATTGCTGGATACCACAAACTCCAAAGGGATACTCATGTTTGATAGTATCTCCACTTGGCCACAATAATCTTCCATTTCATGCAGTTCCAGCAGTAGTAGATACAGACAGTTCAACACTTGAGTTAGTCTTTCCTATGTGGGTTAAAACTGGTTTTGAAGGTATAGTTGAAAAAGGTACTCCTATGGTACAGATTATTCCTTTTAAGCGAGATGACTGGGACTCTACATTTGACTATTATGAAGATGGAGAATATAAAAATGTTATTGAAGAAAAAAACTTTAATGGCACTATGGTAGGACATTACCTAAAGAACCATCATTCCAGAAAGAAATTTAAATAATCGCAGGGTATTGACAAACCATCCTATCTGGCATATACTGGATATGTGCGTATCGTCATATGTCCTAAGTGTAATCAAGAGGTTCAGGTTAAGTCCAGATTTGCCTATTTAACCCTAGCCAAACATATGAAGTCTTCACACTAGGGGTATTACGAAGCACCTTTTAAATCCCCCGAAATTTTGATACAATAAACCTATGTCTGATTTGCAGTTTACTGTAGGACTATTGGCTTTAATCTTGGTCTTATTTATGCAGAAGTAATCTTGATCGCTTTGTTGATAACTCTGATTATTTTAATTGATGAGGTTTGAGAAGCATCAAAGGTCTCTGTAAAGCCTCCCTGTGGCATCATATCCTTATTAACAAAACCAGATACAAACCTTTTCTTTAGGGTTTGGAGAACTAGCCTTTCAACCTTAAATGCTTGTCCTCTATCCTTAAAATACCAATACTTAACCAACACCCAACCATTACGCCTATGCTCTGAGTATCTATTTCCAGCAAGGTCTCCTACACCTATCTTAAAGGCTTTAAGTATTGGATTGTATATTAGGTATAGTATTGCCATAGATTGATTATACTTGACTTCCCCGCCAAAATTTGATATGATGTTTATATGTGGTGGTCATGGGTTTTAGCAGTTATTGGTGTTGCAGGCATATACTTTGTTGGAAGAAAAGACAAGTGGGGTTGGTTTGTCTTGTTATTCAATGAGTGCCTGTGGATAACCTATGCTCTGATAACAAACCAGTATGGGTTTATATTTTCTGCCTTAGCCTATGCTATTGTTTATATTAGATCATATATCCATTGGTCTAAAGAACCAGTGAATGAAATACCACTCTAAAATGCTGAACATGGAAATTCCTGATCCATTTCAAACCTTTATAGCCAAAAAATATAACAACTTTAAAGGATATGGTTATGATTTCTTTGCTAAGGAGTGGCTGTATACTTGTACCTGTGGGGAAGAACTCTTTGCTCCTACTCGCAAAACTATGACAAAGACTAGACTTTATCATACACGAAACATATGTTTAGGAGGATACTAATGGTTAATGCTTTATTACTTATTCCCGCATTTTTTATGGGATATGTAGCATGTTATGTTGTAATGACATATAAGGTCAAGCAAGATGACTGAGCCTAAGATTATGAAAATGGATTGGCGATCAGCAGGCTATTGGCCTGTGTACAAAGATGGCAAGAAAGTTTGGGTGCCTAAAGAAAAAGTAACCGATAGTGAGTCGTTAGACTCATAGGATGGTTTGCTATTTCTATTTTGCGCCGAACTTTATACCAGCCAAAAATGGTGATATTATATTTTTCTGCACCATTTCATCGTGGAGTCGCAGATATGTCGTGGGGAGACAGCGACGTTAAATAACTGGAATAGTCCTGAGTATGACTGTAAAAAACTGCTCATTTGATTTATACTTGGATGTGTGATAGGCTTTATAAGTGAACTTAAACGAAATGATTAAAGAAGCAATGAATGAAATACCTACAAACCTTACTTGGGATGAGCCAGAAAATGGGGTATGGAAAGGTTGGGCATATAGTCCAGAAAACAATCGCTATTACTTTGATGATATTGGCAATGAGTCTCTTATGGGATTGTGGGAAGATCAATGGTTAAGAGAGTCAGAGTAGTATATGGTTGAGGTTCTTTGTTTTAATTGTGGACATATATTTACCGTGCCTTATACAATAGAGCATCCAACAAAACAATGCCCTAAGTGTAAAGATAAAACTAAAAATGATTTACCAATGAATTAACATGATAAAATAAGACTGTGACTCATGATAATTTGGATGAAATAAAAACACCTGAAAACCTACAAGACTGTAATCATCAATGGGATTTTTCAATTACGCCAATGAAAGATAGCAATTTGTTTACTGAAAAATGTTTAAAATGTTTTTCTCATATTGAGACTTTTGAAGTTTTAGAAAAATAGGATTAATATTTTACTTTAATATTAAAACTTTCTTCACATTTTTTACAATATGAAATAGGACTATTTTTTGTATGATATGTTGTAGATACTAAAAATATCAAACCTTCTTTATGCATATCCACATATTTGGGATTAGCATAGCCATATAGTATTGGAATTAATTTATTGCTACAATGAGGGCACATATTAAGGTGCCGTCCTCATTATCTTATAAGAGTATGGGTTAAGTGGGTCATAGTCTGATCCACGAACACTTTTGTTATACCGTGCCACAAGGGCGTTATATCTATCAAGAATATCTGTAATTACTGTGTTTGCCTTATCAATATCTCGTCCGTGTGCATCTTGCTCTCTTATTAAATCAAGACGGCTGCTTGCAATAATATCACTTGTGTACCTTATGCAGTAATTACTTTGATCAAGAGTCATTTTACGAGACTGTTTTAGATCCCCTCCCATAAAAAGCAGGGCAGTTGCAAGGATTACGATCAGGGTAGATTGTACCCAGATTATGCTTTTAAGTTTAAAACTCATATCAATATATTATACCCTATCTTGACATACCCCTTAAAATTTGATATACTGAGTTATATGTCAGCCAAGTATGTAATAAAGAGATTCAGGTAAAGTCTGCAATAGCACATCAAGCAGTTTATAATCATATGAAAAAGCATTAATGAGAAAAGAAAAAAAAATAAAAGAACTTACCAAACCAATAAATTTGGTAGTTCATACTAAATGTCCTGAAAAATGGATACTAATAGATAAAGAAACTGGAGAAGTGTATCAGGGAAATATTGGTGGATATTGGGATAGGCTTGATCCAGTTTTTAAAAAATAACTAACAACTTTACAAAACAAGATGGGTGGGTTATAATAGTAATATGAAAAAAATAACTACAATAGCAGTACTTTTGATATTATCAATTCCTGTGTCTTCAGCGCAGGCTACAACAAAATCTTTAAATACTAAAAATAATAAAAATTCTTGTAAGTTTATTAAAACAAACTATCAATCGGAAATTATGCTCAATTGGGCTACTGGTAAAGCAAATGACGATGATATGTTAAAAGAAATTGATCAAAATATAACAATGTTGTCTAAAAGAGAAAAACTTGCAAGTGGAACAATTAAAACTGCTATAAAATCTTGGGTTGTTGCAGAGCAAAAAACTAAAAAAGCATTACAGGGCAAAAATGTTGATGCAGTTTTACAAGCAATGGACCTAAAATTTTTATCTGTTGCAAAGTTTGATAAATTGTGTAAATCTATAAATTCTTAGGATTTTATTTAAACACCAGTAGCCAAGTTGGTTAAGGCCCCGAACTCATAATTCGGTTATCGTAGGTTCAAGTCCTACCTGGTGTACTAGTGCTATAATATTGTAAAAGGAGTATTGATGGAAATAAAGTTTACAAACATAACAGAGTATGATATATCTGCATTTGCCCCAAAACCTGCTAATAAATGTTTGCCTGAATGGTATAAAAATACACCATCTTATTTTGGAGATAAAAAAATACCAGCCCCATCAAACAATATACCAGCAACTATAAAAAAATGTTTGCCAGTTTTTGATGCAATTTCTTCTGGTTATATAATTTTTACTCCAGTAGATATTTATGTAAAAAAAGATGAAAATTCAATTAATTTTTATTATCAGTGGAAACTGTTTGATGAATTAATTACATTTCATCCATTAGATCAGGCTGATTTACATCCACAAAGAAAAAAAATGGAATATCCAAAAATACTAAATCCTTGGGCAGTAAAAACAAGTAGGGGATACTCTTCTTTATTCTTACAACCAATGCATCAAGATTTACCTTTTACAATTTTACCAGGTATAGTTGATACAGATAAATATAGTTCTCCAGTAAATTTTATATTTACAATTAATGATCCAAATTTTGAAGGAATGATAGAGGCTGGAACTCCATTAGTTCAAGTTATACCATTTAAAAGAGATAGTTGGACCATGAAAATTGGAAACAAAAAAGATGTAAAAGAAAGTTTACAGGCAAAACAGTTGAGTCTTTCAAAATTTTTTGATGGTTATAAAAAATTTTTTTGGGAAAGAAAACAATATAAATAAAAAATATTGGTCTGTAACTCAGTTGGTAGAGTGGCGAACTGTTAATTCGCAAGTCGTAGGTCCGAGTCCTACCAGACCAGCAAACCCATATAGCCCAGCGGTAGAGGCAGTGGACTTAAAATTCACAAAGCGTTGGTTCAAATCCAACTGTGGGTACCAAGGGATTGAAGCATTAAAGTGATGCTCAGGACTTTTAATCCTGAGAAGAAGGAGCGTTACCTTCCAGTCCTACATATCTGATATGATATACATATGTTCTGTGAATATTGTGGGAGTAGATTAATAAATGAAGATTGTAGAAACTGTTTTAAAAATAATAATGCCCTAAGAGAGTTTGAGGAAGAAAATGACTAATTGGACTGACGAACTTAACGATAAACAAAAAGAAGATGTTTGGAACTTTATTGTTTTTACTGTAAAGGAAATAAGAGAGCAAATAGCCAAAGATATTGAGGCAACCATTCCGCTTTGGAAAGAAAAGGGATTGTTAAAGTCCCGCAGAACACAAAAAGCATTTGAGGCTTCTGCTGCTATTGCTAGAGGACAGAACGAACAGATAAATGGCTAATATAGTCTTTCTTGGTAACTTTGAGGTTCCTTATAGTAGTGAGAATCATCATGCTAAGTCTTTGGAGTCTCTTGGCCATACCGTTGAAAAATTGCAGGAAAAAAAAGCAGGTAGCACAGAAATATTAAACAAAGCATTAAAATCTAATCTATTCATCTGGGTACACACACATAGATGGCAAACTCCAGGATCTAGAACAATGACAGATGTATTAAAAGAATTAAAGGCTGCTGGCGTACCAACTATGACCTATCATCTAGATTTATGGTTTGGCATTGAGCGTGAAAAAGATTTAAAGAATGATGATTTCTATACAAGTATTGGTCACTTCTTTGCTACAGACAAGTTAATGTGTGATTGGTTTAATGAAAACACGCAGGTCAAAGGACATTTTCTCCCTGCTGGTGTATATGATAAAGAATGTTATATCCATGAAGACTATGATCCACATAACTTTGAAAACGATATTATCTTTGTTGGCAGTAAAGGCTATCATCATGAACATAAATACCGTCCAGAATTAATAGACTTTTTAAGAAGCACCTATGGTAAAAGATTTTTACACGTTGGCGGAGACGGTGACACTGGAACTGTCCGTGGAGACAAATTAAATAGAATTTATGCTAAAAGCAAGATAGCGGTTGGAGATAGTTTAAATATAGGATTTAATTATCCTTACTATACAAGCGATAGATTGTTTGAAAGTACTGGTCGTGGTGGATTTACTATCTACCCTCGTATTAAAGGTCTTGAAGAATATTTTGAAGATGAAAACGAGATTGTATTTTATGAACACGGTAATCTTGAAGATCTAAAAACTAAGATAGATAATTACTTATTAGACGGAATATCAAGAGAAACAATAAGACTTAATGGACATGAAAGAACTAAAAAAGAACACACATACGTTCATAGGTGGGCAAGCATACTAGAAACACTTAATATAAAATGAAATACTTAGTTACAGGTGGTGCTGGTTTTATTGGTTCAAACCTTGTTGATAAGTTAATTAGTCTTGGTCACGATGTTGTTTGTATTGATGATGAATCTGCAGAGTGTCATGAGCAGTTCTATTGGAATAATAAAGCACAAAACTATAAGTATGACATTTGCGATTATGATTTAATTGCTCCACTATTTAAAGACATTGACTGTGTATTTCATGTTGCATCTGATGCAAGAATACAACCAGCAATATTAAATCCTAAAAAATCTATTCAATCAAATGCAGTAGGAACAGCCAATGTTCTTGAACTTTGTAGGGTAAACAAAGTAGATAGGCTAATTTATTCAAGCACATCCTCTGCTTATGGCAAGAAATCAATTCTTCCAAACCAAGAAATACAACCATCTGATCCGTTAACACCATATTCTGCTGCTAAAGTCTTTGGTGAAAACCTTGCAAGAGTTTATTACAACCTTTATGGATTAAAGACTATATCCCTTAGATATTTTAATGTTTATGGAGATAGGCAACCATTAAAGGGTCAGTATGCACCAGTAATAGGACTATTCTTAAAACAATATCATGAGGGTAAGCCTTTAACGGTAGTTGGAGATGGATCTCAACGTAGAGATTTTACTCACATATCAGACGTAATACAGGCAAACATTCTTGCATCTGAAGTTAAAAATGGGTTTGGTCAGGTATATAACATTGGGTATGGAAGTAATTATTCTATACTTGAGATTGCCAATATGATATCAAATGATATCAAATTTATACCGTCAAGAATTGGTGAGGTACAAGAAACTCTTGCATCTAATCAAAAGTTTAAAGATTTAACTGGATGGATGCCAAAGGTATCACTAATAGAATGGTTAAGTAAATGACAGAAATGATTAAAGCAATAGTTAACGGAGAGTTTGAAATTATGTTACCAAAGCATCGTGCAGACAGACCTGAATGGTATCAACCTCATGGTTGGGAAAAACTAAGACTTAAATCAATGTCTGAAAATATTGGTAGCGGAGATGTTGTTTATTATGTTGGTGCAGAAGAAGGAGAGATGCCTGCTCTATGTCAAATGTGGGGTGCAGAAGTTGTTTTATTTGAACCTAATCCAAAGGTTTGGTCACACTTTCCATTACTTTGGAGTGCTAATAATTTAGATATGCCACTAGCATGTATTCCTGGATTTGCATCAGATAAAGATAATAAACTTGCACGTATTTATTATAATGAGTTTCCACCAGAAGCAGATGCTCCAATAGAAGCAGCCCATGGATTTAAAGAACTGCAGTATGAAGCAGACAAATATGGTCAAACAAAGATTGATACTATTGTTTATGAAAAAGGAATGAAGCCACCTACAGCAATATCTCTTGATGTTGAGGGTAGTGAGTGGAGGGTCCTAGGAGGGGCTGAGAGAGTTCTTAGAGAGCATAGACCTAAGATTTGGTTATCTGGACACCCAGAATTTATGATGATGTATTGGAAAGAATACTTGCATGATTTAAGACAATTTATTAAAGGTATTGGCTACAAAGAAACATTGCTAGATTATCAACATGAAGTACACTTATATTATGAATCAATCTAAAATATTTTGGGATAATGCTGCATTAGATCCAGATGTAAGATATAAATATATTGCAGATGCTTGGGCATCTACTGAAACATTTTTAAATCTTATAGAAAATAATAATGACTCTTGGAATAATGTTTTAGAAATTGGATGCGGAATAGGGAGGTTGTTAGTTCCTTTGGCAGACAAGCATAACGAATGTAATTTTTATGGAATAGATATCTCTGATGAAATGATAAGCCTTGCACCTAAAAGAAATAATATAAAGTATCAAGAAGTTACAGACAAACTTGATTTAGTATATTCTATGTTGGTTTTTCAACACATTGAACATCAAGAAAAAATTAATTATATAAAACTTGCATATGATAAATTAAAAAATGGAGGAAGTATATTTTTTCAGTTTGTTATTGGAGAAGAAAACTCTCCTTACTCTTATCAGACATCACAGTTTGAAATTGAAAAGATATTGACTAACACAGGATTTAGTAACTTAGTTTTTGAAAATCATATGCATCCGCAATGGATGTTTGTCAGGGCTACAAAATGATAAACGCATATCTTTATTCAGTTAAACAAGAAGATTGTGCTGCTGATAAGTGGGATTACGGTTTATTAAAACAATTTTTTAATAAAAACAATATTAAACCAGATAGGGTAACAACTCTTCCTAACACAGATAGAGCCTTCGTGGTCGTTCCTGGTCCACAAAACGTAGACTTTGAAGATCAAATATCTGAAGAGTTAAATAAGATAGATAGAGTAGTTTTATTTATTACTGGAGATGAAAGTGCTACATTTAAAGTTGATAAGATAAAGCATAACAATATTGAAATTTGGATTCAATACCCGCACAGAAAACATTCACAATACAATAAGTTAGCATTAGGCGTTCCACAACACCTATCAAATAATTTACCAGAATATCAAGATAAATCGTATGATGCATTTTTTTCAGGACAGATAACACATCAAAGAAGACAAGAACTTGCAACGGTTATGCCTGAAATACCAAATTCTTTTTATAATCCAACTAATGGTTTTGCAGAGGGCTTGAGTCCAAAATCATATTACGATAAAATGTTTTTATCAAAGATTGTTCCTTGCCCTAGCGGGGCGATGGTTGTTGATTCATTTAGATTCTATGAAGCAATTGAAATGCTTTGCTTACCCATAGGGGATAAGTTAGATTCAAAAATGCAGCACACAGATTTTTTTAATTTTTTATTTCAAGGTGAGCACTCAATAAATACTGTTGAGAATTGGCAAAAACTACCTAATTTATTGCCTGAATTATTAAATAATTATACATCTGAAATGCACCAAATTGTTTGTTGGTGGATTAAATATAAGAGAGATTTATTTATTGAGTTAATGAGGCAAGTAAATGCATAAAAGAGATATAACAATTGTTATGGCTACATCTGTAATTCCAGATCATCCAAGTACAACAATGATAGAACAAACTATTAGCGATATTCGTGTTCACTTTCCAGACAATGAAATTATTATGCAAATAGACGGTCTTAGAGAAGAACAACAAGATCGTAAAAAAGATTATGATGAGTACAAGAATCGCATTTTGTGGAAATGTTTACATCAAGATAAAAATATTTTGCCTTTTATATTTAAAGAGCATAGCCATCAAACCAACATGATGCGTCAAACAATTAATGAAATTAAAACACCTCTATTACTTTACATTGAAGGCGACGCTCCTTTAACTCCAGACGTTCCGATAGATTGGGATAAATGCTTGGATATGTTTGAATATAACAAAGCAAATACTATTCGCTTTCATTTTGAATCTTTCATACCAAAAGAGCATGAACACCTCATGTTTGGTTTAGAAGATGGATTTATGAAAACTGTACAGTGGAGTCAACGACCTCATTTAAGTAGAAAAAAATATTACAAAGAGATTGTACTGCCAAGATGTAAAGATAAATTTTTTATTGAAGATACCTTTCATGGGGCAATTCAAGACGACATAATCCCATATAATAAATTTAATCAAGAAGGTTGGGATACACATAAACTTTGGATATATCATCCTAAAGGTAATATTAAAAGGTCTTATCATTTAGATGGTCGTCAGGGTACCCGCAAATTTACAGTAGATGATGAAACTTGGGGATATAAAGAATGAGATTAGGAATCATAGCAAGATCAGACAACACTGGTCTTGGTAATCAAACTAGGGAATTAGTTAGTATGCTTAATCCTGATAAGATTCTTTTAATTGACTCTACCCCTTTTAATAAAAATAAACAACATCCAGAATGGTATGAAAAATATAGTTGTATTAGAAGCAATGGATTTCCATCTGTTCAACAGGTTAAAATATTTTTAAACGATGTAGACGTTGTATTAAGTTGTGAAACATTTTATGATCAAAATCTTATAAGGTTTGCAAATAAAAGAAATGTAAAAACTATCCTTCAGTATAACTACGAACTGTTTGGCCATTTAGCAAATCCTAACCAACCATTACCAACAGTACTTTTATCTCCAAGTGTATGGCAAATTGAACACATAAAAAAAATGTTTGGTGGTCAAACAAAAGTTATTCATCTTCCACCACCAACAAATGAAGAATTATTTAGTAAAGTAAAAGAAAATAATTTATCTAAATCACATAATAGAATATTACACATTGCTGGTAAAAAAGCAGCAAAAGATAGAAACGGCACTGAGACTGTAATTGATATGCTTAAGCATTCTAAAGCAGATTACGAACTAGTAATTAGAAGCCAAAGCGAAATAGAAACAAACATTAAAGATTCAAGGCTTAAGGTTGAAATTGGAAATCCAGACAATAGAGAAGATATGTATGATGGGTTTGATGCTATGGTATTACCAAGACGCTATGCTGGATTGTGCTTACCAATGAATGAAGCCTTGCTAAGTGCCCTGCCAGTTTTTATGACAGATATATCTCCAAATAATTTTATTTTACCAGCAGAGTGGTTAGTTAAAAGTGATTCAATAGGAACAATTAGGACAAAGGTAAGGCTTGAATTATTTGAGGCAGATCCAAGGGCTTTAGCAAAAACAATTGATGACTATGTTGCAATTAAAGATAAAACATCTTATAAAGAAAGGGCATATAGCATTGGAATAAACAATTTTTCTCCAAATGTTTTAAAAGATAAATACTCAGAACTTATTTCTCAAATTTAGTTTTTTGTTTAAATTGAACCTTTAATATGTTTTTCCAAATAATATCAAAAGAACTGTCTGCACTAGATAAATATGTGTGTTCTTCTATTCCTAAATTATAAGACTTGAAAACTAATGGCCCCCTAGTATAAACTTTAACATCTTGCATTTCTGATCCGCCAACTTTAAATATATTTCCATACATAGATCTCCATAAAAATTGATCATTATCATTTAAGACTTCTTGTAACTTTTCTTTTTCCATAATCATAGGGACATGTAGTTCGTAATCTAATGGGTCTTCAATACCAATACCTTTGAGTCTTTTATATGTAGCATTAAGTTTTCTAGTATAGTTAGAGTTACCATTTAGTTTTTGATATAAGTTTATTTTATTTAATAGATACCCGCCATGAAAAGTGTCTATGCTATCTATTTTTTTAATAATATAAAAGTCGTCATTCATTAAAACAAATTCATTAGATATTTGTGGTGAAGAACAGATCATTTTTAAATTCTCTACAGCATTTTTATACTTAGTATGTACCTGATGAACCTCAATATAATTTCCTATGTACCAATCAGGCTTACCACCAACAACCCATATATTTGAGTCTGGAAAACTTTCAGCAACAGACCTAATGGAATACTTTAGTTCTTCATTAACGCCTTCTTTGCAAATATATACAAAGTCCATATTTCCCCCATTATAAAAAATAAAGAGGGCAAGTTTTTAAGTTTGCCCCCTTTATCAAAATAAACTACTTCTTTTTAGCAGCAGCCTTCTTTTTTGCTGGAGCCTTCTTAGCAGGTACAATCTTGCTAAGTGCATCTGAAACAGCACCAGTGTCTGGCAGTACGCCAAACGCCTTATCATTAGGATTAAGCGCTCTCAATGCGACGGGTGCTAGAGCAGCAACTAGTGCAGCCCATAGATCTTTTGGATCTGTTACGCCAGCCATATAAAGTGCAATTACTGAACCAAGAACGGATCGTCCATATGATGCTAGCATTGCCTTTGTCTTATCATTTAGTAAGTTATTCATTATTCCTCCTAGGATATAATTTGTGTTAATAGTGTGAAACCAATCCATAGACCAATAATTCCTGCGACTCCCGCAAAAACTGGTGGTGCTGGGACTGGTAATTTGAATGCTGCGAACACGACACCGCATCCAAAACCTGTTAGTGTTGATAGCAAAACATCTTTCATATTATTTCTCTCCCACAGTTGGTGGCAATAATGATAAAAGTTTGTCAGAGTAGTTATCCAAACCTTTGTCTTTAAGTTCTTCCGATACTTCTTTAATAGTTTTTTGTGACATTTCAATATACTCAAAAGCCCAATCTCTTGAATCAGAAAGGAATTTAATAAAATTTTCTTTGTGTACTGAGTCATCTGAAATTCCAGCATCGTTTTTTATTCTAGATGTTAATTCTTCAAGCGCTGCATTTTTTATAAAAAGTTCAGCCATTAAAATATTAGATTTTTTAAGTCTATTAAGGGTAGCCCAATATGCTATACAAAAAGAAAAAGATAGGGTAGCAAAAAATATTACAAGCATCATCTCCATACTAACTATTGTACTCTATCCCGAACAGCATGGGTTGCCCAATAATATAAACATTTATCACAGCAAGGCTTATTATTTTTATTTTTTGTATCAACATAAAATTCAGCATAGTAATCTGAATCTTTACGATAAAGGTTAGCCCTATGAGTAATATTAATTCTATTTAGATGTGGTCCAGAAGGAATAGCCCAGAAAGGCTTATTGGTACCCCATATAGGGCCACAGAGGGCTTCTAGAGCGTCTATATTGGCTTCGTTCTTGTCTGTCTTTATACCCCTTGATTTAGCCTCTGAAATCATGGTTTTAGCATATGTTCTCAATGAATACTCTGCATTTTTCCACATTAATACTGCGGGATGATTTCTCCATGCACCTGAAGGTGATTGACCAGATAAGACTTTAAGGATTTGATAAGCCTCAAGTATTTGTTTATTTAAACGCTTATTATCCAAAGACTCTGCAGACTCTCTATAATTTTGATATGGTAAAAATGTTTGCATTAATCTTCTTCTATATCAAAAATATCTAAGTCAGACATTTTTTTAAAATTAGAGGCTGCCCAAAGAGATATGGCAGTTAAAAAGGATAATAACATTAATATTAATATTTTTGTTTTATTTTTCATATTGCTATTGTTGCTCCGCATCTTGTACATGCATTATAAGATTTACCAGTAAAAGGACATGATCCAGCACTAATTATTTGATGATTTTTAAATTTACAGGTAATAATTTTCAATAATTGTTTTATCATTTTATTGCCTCTCTAGTTACCAAAACAATTGCTCCACAATCTTCTAATGCTTTTTTAAGTTTGACAACATATTGAAGTGCTGATATTTTATCATCATGCCCCATATGCAAAAACTTTTTCTCATCTAATTTTACCGTAAGAAAGTGATCATTGTCAATAATCTGCACTCCAAAACCTTTTGGAGGAATGATTGAGTGTACGACTTTACGCATATTGTTTGTATACATATTGGCTTAATCGTAATTCTTTTTTTCCCAAAAAAACTTTTTGTATGATCTTTCAATATTATACATAAACTTAAAGTTTTCTTTATCTATAAAATCTTTATTATATTTTTTTATATTTTTAAACCAGTGATCTCTTTTAAAAAATGTCATTTGTGCTACTGGAGTTCCTGCTTTAATTATTCCAGTAAAATTATTTTTTACAAAAAATGGAAAATGTACAGAACCATTATATTTATCTGTATCTACTACGCCAGACAAAGTATGGAATGGTAAATCAAACCTATTGTGTGGATGTGTAAATAATGTAGAATATCCTTTAGGAGTTTTTATTATAAAATCGTTATGCCATTTATAAACATATTTATAACAATCTTCAGGTGGAAAAAAGCCTTCCCATTGCACATCATCATGCCAAGTTATGGGGGTTAAATTGGAGTTTCTCCATAAAATAAAGGGCATACCATCTTCTTTTTTTATAACTTCAATATCTTGTGTTAAAGAAAAAATATATCCATTTGTTAAAGCATCTAAAAATGGAGAACATTTTTTATAAGTTGAAGTTGTAACTTGTGGATTTTGAGGATTTAAAGAAAATTTTTCAAATCCTTTAACTTTTTGTGGAGAATTTTTATACCAATCTGGCACATATTTTTGTGCACTTTCAATATTTATTTTAAAAAGCGCCTCTTTTTTTATTGGAATAATTTTTATTTTTTTCATTTTTGTTCCATTGTTAAAGATTGCCAAGTTTCAGACCAGTCTTTTTTAGTTTTATGTTTATTAAATTCTCTTGAAATTTCTCCACTTTCCAAATAAACACCGCCCCAAACACCCCACTCTTTTCCAGAAACACCATTAGCAAAGCATATTTTTTTTACTGGGCACTGCTTACACAATGCATCAACCTTGTGCCTAGAATTTTCTTGATCTTCATATTTATCAAAATAGATATTTGTATCAAGGCCTAAACATAAGGCTTGATCTTTCCACAAATGCTGTTTCAAGATTAATCCTTATACTTATTTGGTATATCCCAGCCAATACGAGAAGGGCTATAAGTTCTATGTAAATACCATTTATTTTTTACTCTAATGCCTAATGGCGAAGTTCTTGCTATTTCTGATTCTTTTAAATCAATAACATCCCAACCATTCCAAATTAAATTTTCATTTTTGTTTACAATTTTTTCCATAGTATTTAAACTTTTAATAATCATTTTTTCTCCTAATATCTAAAAAGACCAACATCAATATTATTTGCTTCTGCAGTTAAAACCAATTTTGATTTTGGTTCTTTTGGATTACTTAAAAAAGCAAAGTAGTTAACTTGATTCATATTATCATTTAGCCAAGCAGGTGCCACATTATAAAATTTAATTTTTTTGCCTCTTGCTTTCATGCCACGTTCTGACAAATTAGAAAATTCTGAAACAAAATTATTTATTTTTAATGGCCCAGCAGAATAAATAATAAACTCATCATCCTGATCTTTCATTTCAGAAAGGGCAACCCCCATAGCACGTAAAAATACGTTATATGCGTTAAACTCTTTGGTTCCCTGTACTGCCACTATCATTTGGACCTACCCCTTGTTTTAAGTCATCAAGTATTGACAACATCTTATCTAACTCTTTTGTTGACATATTTTCAATATCTAATGGTTTTATTGTTTCTTCATCTACTCTGCCATTTATGGCATTAGCAGTATAAAAAACATTATTTAATATCCAATATGCTTTTCCTTCTGTTATTACTACCTTTAGCATATTTTTTTGAATATGTTTTTCAGATTGTGTTATAACTTTAGGTTTATCAAACACTTGTTTTGGAACAATGTTTTTGGTTATTTCATAAATATAACTTTGTCTATACTTATGTTTTCCTAAAAACATCATTCGTTTTTTGTTTGATATTTTAATTATAGACCAGGAAGCAATCAATGTCAAGCCTATAACTAACAAATATTCCATTTATTTAGTTTTTTTCTCTGGTTGTTTATTTAAAGTTAAAATCATTGAATTAAGTTTATTAATCTCAAGTTGTAACTTTAATGACTCTAATTCTGTGTCAGATAGTTTTTGTTTATAAAATGTGATCAATTGAATTAATTCATTTTTTTCTAAATTATCCATATACCCCCCTACTTTCTTAGATCAAATGCAGTCCCCTGCCAAATTTTTTCTACTTGCCTTTTTTCTCTTTCAACAATAGCACGACTCCATGAAAATCCTGCATCTCCTCCCCACGCATCCCACATAATGCGACCATTTGATGGAAATTCTGGACCATCATAAAAACCTTTTCCTTTTTTATCTACTTCATGACGGGAAAAGAATGAATACATACGCTTAACAGTACTTAAAGACATTGCTCTACCAGCAACTATATCTGTTGCTCTACCCCAGCCAACTGGAGTTCCAGCACCTGTTGCTTTACCATCTTCTTTCCATTTTAAAGCACGACGAGCAGCAGCCTTCATGCCAGATGTTGGTGTGTATGTATCAGCCATGATTAACCTTCTTTTGTGATTTATTTAAATATGGACCAAGATCCGCTTTAACTGTTCCGTCTTTTCTAAGGCGAACAATTCTTCCATTTTTAATCTGTGTTGGATTAAAAGCACTTGCTTTTCTTTTTGGCATTATCTTATAAAGTTCTTTGGATCTAATAAACCATCATCCCAGATAGTTTTAGTTATCGTTTTTTCTGATTTATATGTTCCACCACGACGCTTGTATTCTTGAACTACCCAAGAGTTGGCAACTGCAGATGGATAAACATCAAATTTATCTTTTGCTTCTTGAATAATACGTGCATACAATCTAGCATTTGATGGTTCGCTACCACCACTACGTGGTTTAATCATTTCACCATAATTTGGCTTTTCTGCTTTGCCCATTTGTGCATCATACATTGCCATGCCAACTTCACTATCATACTCTGGAATACCAGAACCACTTGAACCCATTTCAACAACGAGATCTACCGCTACAGAAAGTGAATCAATCTTTATTACTTCAGACATCCTTTGGTACACAACTTCTTCTGTTTCTTCCCAAGAACCGTCTTCTTCTTCATACAGTCTTACAATAATTGGCTTATCATCTTCAGCATATTCTAATGCATACTCTGATCCTTCAAGTCCAAGCATTCCTGGATTTGTCATTACATACTCAACACGTCCAACCTGAATTTCTTCTTCTCCAGAAAACATAACAAAGTCACCCTCTGTGACCATTGATTTTTCTACTGATGTAATTGATTTACGAGCAGTGCTTGCCCAGATAGCACGAGCCTGTGCTGCTGCACGAGCCTTTGTTGGATGACAACCATGTACAGTTCCATCAGCACTTACAGTTGGGTATCCATTACACCCATAACTACCTTTTGCACCTGCACGATAACCACCTGCTGGCTTTCCGCCTCCGCCTACTGGCATAGTAAACCTCCTAAGTTTCTATACTGATTATATCAGACTTTAGTTATTTGGATGTTTGCCAGACAGCCTCTTGAGTTCTTCAATAGACCATTTTTCACGTTTATTTAATTTAGATATTTCCGCTTCATCAAATGATTTTGAAGCCAGGGTAACTATTGGGTCTTTGGATAAAAGGTCTATATCTACATACCCTCTTTCCCATAAAGAAAGTATTTCAGTGTTCACAGAATTTATATGATCATTGTATAATTCTGGCATTAGTTCTTTAATTTTTGGGGTAAAGGCATACAATAATGACCCATCCTCAGAATCAATGCCAGCAACTTCTAGGCCACCTTCAAGAATAAGTTTTTCAATTATCTTATCTTCTTCTTTATCCATTAATAAACTCTTCTATTTGTTCTTTAGTTTTTGCACCATTCATACGTCTAATTTCTTTACTATCTTCAATTAATATGAAGGTAGGTATTGCTTTAATCTCAAACTTTCTGCAAAGTTCTCCATTGTCATCAGCATCTATAAACTGAATTTTAATTACATTATCTCTATTAAATTCTTCAGCAATTGGCCTAGTGCGTTTACATGGATTGCACCACTCTGCTGTAAAATAAAGTATATGTTTCATTACTTGCCAGACTTTGCTCTAGCCTTTTTAAGTGCCTCAAAATCTTTAATCTTAGTTTCGCCAAGGTAGCCCCAAGCATATCCATCATTAATCATTTTATTATTAATAGACTCTGACTCTCCATTAACATATACCCAGCCAAGAATACGACCATACTTTTCTGATGAGTCCATTTTTTCTGTACGAATAACTACAGACTTTGCATCCTTAAGTTGTTTCTTTAAATATTCTTTAGCCTCAATACCAAGAGCCTTTTCAGACTTGTCTGTTGTACGTGATTCTGGTGTATCAATACCCGCTAAACGAACACGGGAAGAAAACAGAATATCAAACCCTAAATCAATAATAACATCAATAGTATCTCCATCAACAACATTTTTTACTTCTTTAACAAAATACTCATACATTAGTAGTCTTTACCTTTCGCTTTGTTTTCAATTAACTTTTCACGCTCATCAATAATTGTAAGCATAAAAGACATCATTTTTGCATAGCCTTCTTTATCATCCATAATTCTATTGTAGTGATGACCACAAAACATTAGATCTCCAGTTAAACCAGTGACTTTGACAAGGGCTTCTGCTGCACATGAATCACAGCGATCCTTTGCACTTAAAAGCCATTCTTTAGGTTTTACACTTGGATGATCTTTAATTGCACTATTCATAGTATTATTATACATCTACTTTCTGTTATCGGTGCTATAAAAGCCACGGCCATTAAAAATTATACCTGGAGAACTCCATACTCTTTGCATGGATTCATTACAACATATCGGAAATTGTTCATCGCCAATTGATTTTTCAAATTCAACTTGTGCACTACAGACAGAACACTTGTAATCATATCTTGGCATTTAACAACTCCTTTTTAAAAATAATAAGCAGTTTATGGACATGCTTAGGTCTACTATATATTATACAGTTTTAGTTACTTTTTTGCAACTTTGATAGCAATTTCTTTTGGCTTTTTATCCTCTGGAATAATGCGATCAATGTCAATATGTAACATACCGTCTTTCATTTCAGCACCAGTTACTTCCATATATTCACCAAGTGCAAAGGTACGGGTAAACTTTCTACCAGCAATACCTTTGTGAACAACTTCTGCGTCTGCTACCTCTACAAGTTCCCCTCTGACAATCAATGTTCCATTATCTACGGACACATTGATATCATCTTTAGAGAATCCAGCAACGGCTAAAGACAACTTATATGTGTCTTCATCTAATTTGAAAATGTCATACGGCGGATATGCCTGACGAGTTGCTAGATTGTGTACTGCATTTAAACGGTCCAACTCTCTGTTGAAACCAATAAAAAATGGATCTTTAAAAAGATCCAATGTAAATGAACTTACCATTTTATATTCTCCTTTTCAGCGAGTTTCATTTTTTGTACCCCCTTTTGGCAGGTACAATCCTATTATACCATTTGTTGAGCCTCCTGTAGGATTTGAACCTACGACAACCCGCTTACAAGGCGGGTACTCTACCACTGAGTTAAGGAGGCAGTACCCCCAAGGGGAATTGAACCCCTGCTACCACCGTGAAAGGGTGATGTCCTAACCACTAGACGATGAGGGCATAGAGCGGATAGCGGGAATCGGACCCGCACATTAACCTTGGCAAGGTTACGCACTACCACTATGCAATATCCGCAACACTAAAATTTTAAACTAAAGAAGCCAGCGATTTAAGATACTGAGTAGTCTTTCTATTCTTGAGTTTAAAATTGATAATTGTGAAACAGTGTTTCTTACTGTCTGTTCGGTTTCTGATTTTTCAAAAAAAACAGATTCTTTTACAATAGAGTTTGCTGAATTGTTAGTAACCTGTTGTCCTAAAATAGTTGCAGAAATATCTCCTGAATCTGTTATTAAACCAAAATCAACAGATAAGGTTGTAATTACAGTTGAAGAATCAGTTTTAACAACTTCTGGTCCAATTATAGTTTTACTTAAAACTCCATCATTTTTTATGTCAAAAGTGTTTTCCGTTGGATTATGAGTAACAACTGCTGAGCCACTAGAAGTATATCCAGCAGCATTAAAACTTCCTGGATCGCTTGGTGCTTGAAGAATAATTTTGCATCCATCAGAGCACCCTGGCTGTTCTGATACAGTTTTATCGTTATTACCAAAATATTCTAGGTTTCCAACAATAACATTAACTATATTATTATTTTGATCTACAACTGCAAATGCAGCGTTTGGACTAGTTTCTGGTGTTGGAGGTGTTGTTGTACAAACCATACCCTGACAATATAAAGTTTCTCCGTTTGCATAAGATGGAGAAATTAAAAAAATACCTAATGTTAAACTTAAAAGCATGACTACTTTATTTTTTATTTTCATTTTTACCCCTTATTTTTTTTAAGATATCATCAATCTGATGACATGACAACATGGGTCGCCCCCTGCTTCCCACTCTTCTTGTTCTTCTTCTCCCATATATTCGTATCCACCATCATGTGTATTGCAATAAGGTGGTGTTACCCAACCCCTTTCAATACCGTTTTCAAGCCAGATACCAAACTCTGTCTCCTCTGGAGATAAATCTTCTTTATATGAATGATTCATATTACAAGTATATACTATAGAAAAATAAAAGTCAAATGCTTTTTTTTGGTAACTGATGATCTTTAAATTTATTTCCTCTAACATCTCTACCATAATAATATAATTTGTCTGCATTTTCGTTATTTATATTATTAATCGTCCTTTTTATTGCATTTTCTTTTGTTACTTCCATTTCTTCTTCTATAATGTTTTTGTCAAAAATATCATAGGCATTTTTTAATTTAAAAGAATCACAAAAATATCTTGGAATTGGAATTAATCCAACTAAAGGAGTATTTGGTAATATTTTAATATTTATATTTGGGATATCTATTTTTATATTTAAAGTAAACGTAAATCTAATATTATCAGATTCTACAACTCCAGTCATTGGGCTTAATCCAGGAAGCGGAAAATTTGGTGGGGAAATTGTCATTAAATTAACACCTGGAGGAGTTTTAAGTGTTAGGGGGTAATGAATTGTTAAGATTCCATGCCCAAATACCGAAGTGGGATGTATAAAATTTAAATCTTGATAAGGCTCAAAATCTTCATGATGATTTATTATTACATCTTCAGTAGAGTTTCCTCCATTCCATAAAACAGTTATTGTATATGGCAAACTAAATGCAAATCCTTGCATATTTCCTATTGATAGTGGTAAACATTTATAAAAAAATGGTGTAAACCAATCTCTTTTATGACTCGTGTTTAATGGTTTTAAAAATAAATCAATATCTTTTAAATCAAATGGCTTAATACCATCATTTGGAATAATTGGGAAAAATGCAATAGTTTTATCTGGAACAACTAACCCATCGTCTTGATTTATTATCATATACTTACTACATCAACTGGACCCATACAGGTTGGACTAAATTTAATAGCAGCATTTACTGCTCCCACTACTCTTTTACGAGCATCTTTGGATTTTTCTGTAGCATGTAAATAACCATAAGCGTATTCAGCCCCAGACCCCATTGCTAAATAATCTAGATTATATTTAGATAAAGACATATCAACTGCATTGTGTTCATATATTTGTCCTTTTATACAAATAATTAAACCAAGATCAGCCTCTTTACCAGTATCAACCCACCAGTCATTATAAAAATTTTTTAATTGTTTGATAAATTTAGTTTGCATAAACTTATCTAAATCTTTTATGTCTGGCACATAAGGATTAAAGTTATACCGAATACGTTCTCCATCTAATGATCCTGCATATCCAAGTAAGTATGGACCAAGTTTCCAAACCTTTGGCGCTGTTAACGCAAGTATAGTGTTATCATCTGAGGCACCACGTTCACCAGCCATATAGATTTTATTAGTTGCTGAATCACGAACAACGGCCAGAACAGTCATAAAAAATCCCCCTAGAATATACTATTTAAGTATACCAAACCCTTTTTACTTAGTCAAATACCTTTATTTAATGCTTTGGCCACACGCTGAGCATGTTTTAGGCTTACTAGCAGTCTTTTTAGCAGTACCCGCAGTGGTAGAGCCAAATTTAGGTCTACCAAATCCTACTATTGATATCATTTCGCCTTGTTTATTTTTCTTAAATGCACGAAGTTTCTTTGAAACCTGTCCGCCATTTCTTTGGCTTCCTTTTTTATCTGGGCTAGTATTTCCTTCAATGCACCAGACTGTTCCATCTTCATTGTCTTTTACAACAATTCCAACATGAGAAATTCTATCAACACCATCTGAAGGAAAATCAAAATAGGCTATATCCCCTGGCTCTGGGTCTGCTAAATCTCCATCAATCCATGACCCCGCTTTTTTAAATGCTTGTGCTCCACCTGGAGTATAAACAGTGTTTGGAACTTTTACCCCTGCTTCATTAGCACACCAGTTAACAAATGATCCGCACCATGGTTGGAAGTTAGCCTTTGTATAAGCGCCGTATTTAGTTTCATTATCTTTAGGACCTTCAATGGTTCCTACTTCTGCTGTAGCAACTTCAATTAAACGTGCTGCTGTACCTTGTTCTGCCATTATTATTTATCCCAATCTGTATCAACTGGTTGTTCTTCTGGCATAGCGCCGTCTGGCTTTTTAGCAAGTCTTGCTCTAACTTCATCAAGTTCTGCATCAAGTTTATCTTCTGACATTCTAATTTCTGAATCTACTTTTTTGTTTTCTACTTGTGCCTGCATGATGTCTTTAGCACCGCTTTGTCCAATCAATAAACCAGCAAGTGTTCCTGTGATAAATGTTGCAACTGAACCAAGTACATTAAAAAACATTTTATCATTTTCTGATTGTGCACCAATTGGCTGGCTAACAAATAGAAGACCATACAAAATTCCTACTGATGTAAGAAATAGGATTGATCCTAATGTAATACCTAAAATAAATTTTAATCTTGCATCTAAATCTTGTGGAGTTAATTTTTGTTTACTCATTTGTTGTTCCCCCTGTTGTATTTAAGTTTGAATCTCTATCTATTTTAATCATATCTTTTGTGCATGTTCCAGATGCCTCACAAATTGGAGGATTACATTCTGCCTTTTCCCAATTTTCTGGATTTTGGCATGGATACCTATAATGACCTTGATAGCCACAGGATGTTAAACCTATAGCCAAGGTAACTGATACTAGGAATATGCGTAGTTTTGACATACTCCCATTATATCAAACTTATTAGTCTTCTTTACGAATACCTATGGTTGCAAACCATATGGCTACTGATGCTAGGGTTACATACCCAACCACCGTCTTTGCACTACCCTCTAAAACCACCCATGCTACAAAGAAGCCAAGAAATGTAAAGTTTTCATTGAGGATTGCCATACCCCATTCTTTTAACTTTTTCATTTTTATCTCCTTCTTCTAGGTGCAGTAGCAATAATTACCTGACCAGCAATAATTGTTACTACCACAATATCTTCTGCTTTTTCACGTTCTGGTATAGACATATCAGCACCTATATTAAGTAGGGCTTTACCCAACTCACATTTTTGCTCTTCTGTCAAACCTTCAATTGCTTCATCTGGATTAAAACAAGTAGCAACTGCACCCAACAATGCTGCTGGATTTTCTAAAACTAATAAGGCTGATGCTACCTCTGCCTCAATAACTACGGGATTACCATTAGCGTCTTCTCTTACCTCTACTGGTATTGTTGGTGGAAGATCACGATATTCAAGTCCCGCTGCTTCTATGGCTGATGCTTCAACTGGAGCACCTTCTGCTGAGGTTACCAATACATCTGCAACTAAATCTTTTTCAGCCAAAGTAAATTTTCCATCTTCAGACAATGCCTCTGATAAATTAACAACTTCAACAGTAGTTATTTCTCCATCTGCAGAAAGCATTTCTGTAATAAATTCTGCTTCTGATTCTGTTAATCCACCTTCTGATAATGTAGATGAAACTTCTGCAGCAACTTCTTCAGATACTTCTCCACCATTAGCAATTGCTTCTAAAACTTCTGTAACTTCAGAAGCATCTAAACCACTATCTGAAACTAAATCACTAACTATATCCTGCACTTCTTCTACAGACAAGGTATCATTGTCTTGTGCTATTTCTTCAAAAGAATCCTGACTTTCTTCAAGAATATTTTCTAGTTCATCGGTGGATGAAGGTTCATCAGATTCAGGTGTATCCGTTTCGGGAGATTCAGGCTCTTCGGAAGGCACTTCTTCAACTGGAACTTCTTCAACAGGCATTTCTTCAACTGGAATTTCTTCAACAGGAACATCTTCAACAGGAACCTCTTCAACAGGAATATCTTCAACAGGAATATCTTCTATCACTGTATTATCCTCTTCAGTTGGAATGGTCTCATCTGGTACAGTTTGTTGAGGAATATCAGGCACAGAAATAAAAACTGGTTGTGATGGAGCAACAACAACTGGTTCTGGTGCTGGTATAGAAACAATAACTTCTGTATATTCACTTACAGGTCCAGACCAGTTAGCAACTCTAATAGAATATGTGGCACCTTCTGTTAAACCAGTTAACTCAATAGATTCTGGGGCACCAGTTGTATTATAAGTGCCACCTTCATATGGGTTTTCTGCATCTGGATCATTTGTTACTACTTGATAAAACCAAGTATTTGCTACATACCCTGTTGGAAGTTCTGGCGCTATAGTAACGCTAGTACCCTGAACAACTGCTTCTGAAATTACTGGAGCAGGAGTAGGAATATGATTGCTAATTGCTGTAATTAATTCTTGAGCATTTGTATTTAATTGTGTTTGTAAGTTTGTTTTAGTAGATACCGCTGAATTTAAAGCATTTGTCAATGAAGTTGTATTAATAGCATTTATTGCTGATGTATTTATGGTATTTTGAGCAACTACTGGCGTAAGACTTTGATTTAATTGTGTAATAGCAGCATTTGCTGCATCTACTGCTGCCTGTACAGTTGCTGTACTGGTATCTACAATTGGAGTAAATGCAGGACCTTGACTTATTTGTCCAGCAAATCCTGATCCCACATTTGTATCTACAATAGGAGTAATAGTTCCATTAGTTGTTTCTCTAACATTAAATCTTGCCTGATTTGGTATTGGTCCGACTGCAGTTACATTTGCCATCCAAGCACCATTATTTGGATTAACATCAGCATTAAATCTAATTTGAACCATTTGTGTTGATGCATCTTGTTGTGGAAATGGTCTAAGGTCCCATGCAATATCTAAACTAGAACCAGTTGTTGCGTATGTAATTCCTGTTCCTGTACTCCATGTTGTCCAATCCCATCCAGCAATAGACACAGAAGGTGCCACTGGCGTATCCCAATATACATGCCCCTCATTTGTTCCAAACGTTATTGTTGCATTAGATCCAACGTAAACATTGTTATAAACGGTGCCACCCATTTGCATTCCAAACGGAAGATTCATTTGAACGCCAGCATCATCTACGCCAGCCAAAACATTTGTGCTAGTTCCAATAGTTGCTTGTAAATTATTAACTGCTGTTTGAGCATTATCAATTGCAATATTGGCTTGAGTTAATTCGGTTTGTGCAGTTGTTCGTGCTGTTACTGCTGTAGTTCTTGCTGTAATAGCCTCAGATATTTGAACCTGTGCCGTTGAAGTATCAATGTTGTTTATAGAGGTTTGGGCTGTAATAATAGTATTTTTAGCATCTTGGACTACCTGCGAACTTTGATCTACTGGTGTAACAGATAAATCTATAGCATTAATAGTGGCTGTGGCTGTGTCTACTAAGGCTACGTTTGATTGTGCTACTACTACTGTGGCTGTTACTGTATCTACCGCTGCTTGAGCCTCTAACCTTTCAGCAACTGCTACTGCTATGGTAGCGGTGGCTGTGTCTGTGGCTGCAATTGCCTGTTGAACCTCTGTAGTGGCCGTTGCAAGGGCTGTATTGACTGCTTCCTGGGCAGGACTAACCACTACCTGCTCTTGGTTATCATTAGCATAAGCCTCGTTAGGAGCCATAATACCAAAAATTGTTAGGCATAATCCCACCCCAAAGGCTAACATTAGTCTTCGTTTGAGATTTGTCAATTGAGTGGTGGTCTCCTATGTGTAATTATATAAGTAATTATACCATTTTATGCAAACAAAAAAGGGAGCCAAATTAATGACTCCCTTAGTTGTTGGATTAGTTTACTTCTTTAGAAGTGCAACCTTTGCCTTTGGATTCTTCTTGTTCCACTTTGTAGCAAGTGTATTGTACTGTTTTACAAAAGCAGCACGATCAGTAATTGCTTTAGCCTTTTCAGCAGCAAGTTCTGCTTTAAGACTATCAAAGATTCCCTGCATTGCGGTAATCTGTGCAACCAATGTTGCAAGAGTAGCATTTGTGCTAGATGAAGAATTTGATACCTTTGCTGTTGCAGATACTGCTACCTGACCAGCAAGTGGCAATGATGTTCCACCTGTTGCAGAAATTGTTACAGTGTTTTCTGTCAAAGGCATAAATACCTTGTATGACTTTACTGTTTCTGTATCAGTTACAACTGATGTTGCTGTGATAACATCTGAACCTGAACCAAATGCATAAGTAGAAGTGATTCCACCTGTAGCAAATAGTGCTGAGTGTGTCTTTCCAGATACTGGTAGACCTGCTGCATCAAGAACTTGTACCTTAATGGTTGCTGCTTCACCTGGAAGATATGTTTCTTTATCAAATGACAACTTAACTGTTGCTGCTGCTGATTCTACACGAGTAGATACTGGAGCAGATACAATCGTTCCTGCTGCATTTTTAATTGTAATTGCAGCACCACCAGCCTTAACGCCAGTAATTGTAAATAGTGCTTCACCATTTGAAATTGCTACTGCTGTACCTGAATCAGATACTACAGACAAGTCTGATGAATTAGCATAAAGTGTTCCAGCACCAACGGTCACGCCTGATGCATCTTTAGCAACTGCCTTTACGGTAGTTGTATTTGCACCAACTGCAATAACAGACTTAACTGGAGTTGCAACGATTGATGCAATATCTCCGTAGAATGTTACAGTCTCTGTTGCAAGAACTGTGCCTGTAAGTGTTGTGATAGTGATTGTTCCAACTCCTGCTGTACCGTCAGCAAAAACACCAATGTAGTTGCCTGATGGTATTACAAGTGAACGACCTGCTGATCCAATTGTTGTAGCGTTTGTGCCATAACCAACAAGACCTGAACCAGTTACTGTAGCAAGAAGTGATTCTGAAGTTGCTCTACCCGCTGCGTTCTTTTGTGAAAGAACAATTACGGCTGCAGCATCTGATGATGCTACCTTTGGAGCAAATACTGAATCATCTGCTGTAGCAGTAATGACTTCTCCTCTATTGAGAATTGAAGTTGTTGTTGATGCTGAAGGAGTTGTATCTCCCGCACCTACTGTTACTGTCCAAGACACGGAAGGACCACTTGATGGACGTGTTGTAAGAATTGTTGCAACATATGTTCCAGCAACTGTTGGCGCTGCCAAAGTAACTGTAAACTTTGCTGTTACATATCCTGCTGTGTTAATTGTTGAGTTAACATTTGCAGTTAAACTGTCTCCTGCAATTACTACTGTTGCTGTATTTGTTTCAAGCAATGTAAGTGTTGCAGATTTGTTAGCCGTAGATGGCTGTGTAAACATAGCGGATAGAACTGTTGCTGTATCTGCTGATGTTTCTGAAATATATGACAATGAAACTACTGCTGTTGCAGTCTCACCTACGATAATTGAATCTGTAGCAGAGTCAATTGTCAAGGTTGGTGCAATGACAGCAGCATTTGTCGGAAGTGCTGACATGACGCCAAAGGACATGGCTGCAGCGAGTCCTAGGGCAATTTTCTTAAATGAATTCATTATTCTCCTTGTTATTTTTATATTAAGTTAAGTTTATCTAGAAAATCCTTAACATCGTTAGGCATTTCCCGATTATCCAATTCTACCATACGTTGCTGCTTTTCTGCAAGTCGTGTAGAAGAACTCCATGTGTGAATTTCTATCTCTGTATTATTAGTCTTTTGTGTATGGGATATTGCTCCAAATACCGCCCCACAAACCGCATCAGCCAAGTCTTTTGATTTTTTACGAGGGTGGTCTACCCTATTTCCCTTCATTATTTTTAACTCTGACATTTCTTCTAGTAAAATTGGAATCATTGGGATGGCAACACGCTCTTCATAAATCATCATAGCCAAATCTTCATAATGCTTTTTAGCAACCGAAACAGTCTCTGTTTTAATTCCAACAGCCTGCAACTCATTCTGAATATCAAAAGATTGCCATCTATCAAATGAAACCATCCCGATATTAAAACCTTCTCTACGTAAATTAATAATCCACTGTTTTACTTCAGATAAATTGACTGGTCCTTCTGCTCTTGGCTCCCACCAGGCAACGGCATCAACAACAACTATGGGGGCTACCTGTTCATAGTCTTTAATAACTTGAATGTTAACCCATTTATCAACATGTGCAATAGCAACAGCACACTTATCATGTTTTTGTGCAAGGTCAGCATGAATATAATATACTCTTTCTGGATCTGGTTTAAACGTTGCATCAAACCTTCTAAATTGGTCTAATGGATTTCTAGTATTCATACATTTTTCTAGTTTGTCTTTTTGTTTAAAAAATGCATCTGATGCATACGTAGGCATACATGCAAAACGCATCATCGCATCGCCAAGGTCTGTATAAAATGCTAGTTTAAAATCTTCTATTTTGCGTGTTGGGTTTACTTCCCATGTTGGTCTTTTAAATGCATATACTCTTGGAATTTTGTATGACAATATTGTATCTTCTTCCCATGAAATTTCAAATTGATTTCCTGGATCATCGTGTGGTAGTTCTTCATTCATAATAAATGTGTGTGTACGTTCAATAGTTTCTTTTTCTGCGATTACTGATTCATACCGTTGAGAAATAAAGTCACCCTGATATCTTGGGAATGAAAGTAAAACAACTTTACCAAGATCAGGAAAACGAGAATCTACAGTACCACGAAATGCTTTATATATATTGTCAGCAGTCTTACCCTGTTCATTGCCAGTATTAACCTCTGTTGCAAAACCAGAAATCTCATCAAGTACTGCCATAAGAAGGTTTAATCCCTCATGCGATTCTCTTTCTGAGTGACCAGAATAAACAGTAATTGCTTTATCAAACTCTACAGAATCTGCTTTAGCATTATATCTTCCAGCAAACCATGGTGACTTTTCAATCTTAGTTTTAAAACCTTTAAAGAAAACGTTTTTAGCCTGTTGAGCGTTAACTGCAACGTTAATAATATCAATTGCATCTCCTGCAGGCTTACCAAAATAGGTTGCTGGATCCTTAAGGCATAAAAGTTTGTATACTACATATGCACATGCTACTGTAGATATAAAGTCTTTTCCAGATCCCTTGCCAAGTTGCAAAATAAGTTCATTCTTTGTGTATTTATTAAAATGGTTTAGCCCTTCAGCATCACCCATTAATTCCATGAGGTCTTCTTTGCGATAGATTTGGCTCATAGCCTCTACGATTTCATACTGAATATCAGACAGTAGTGGTTGACCAAGATAGTCTGGAGACTGCACAAAGGTTTTTACGTCAACTGGTTTTTCAATAAAATGATTTTCTTTTAATACTTCAAGAAAGTCATTGAACATCGTGGACAATTGTAATCACTTCGCCTTCTTTTGCAATAGATGAAAGCCTATGCATAATTAAATCACGAACCTCTGGATGTTCTGATGCAATGTCTCTAAGAATACCAACAAGAACTTCTTGACGACGCTCAATCTCAACCATCTCTTCTGCAAGTTCTTTATTCTCAAGAAGTCCAGCCTTTTGTAACATTTCAATTCTAGACTTTTCAATGTCTACAACTAATTTAATTGCTTGTGTTTTTGCACTAAGATTATTTGTCATTGATGCTTCATCAATAACCTCATAAGATTTTGTAATTAATTTACTATAATGTGCATCTGCTCCAGCAAGTGCTTCTTTTGCACGAGCACGAATTGCTTCATTAGCGGAAGCCATGACTTTCCACTCATTAATTAATGCAACAACACGAGTTCTTGGCATGTCCAAGTCTTTAGAAATTTTTGTTGGATCTTGACCCTTAAGATACTCTGCAACAACTTTGTTTACTTCATCAAGGTGTTGAATCAATTCTGTCTCAGTTGACATTTTTTTCCTTTGCTATTTTAAGCAAAACCAAATATCCAATAAGATCATCTATATCATTATCTCCAATATAGTCCGTACCCTTCATAAGTCTGCTTAACTTATCATCAATTCTAACTCTAAGTTGTTCTACTGGATCTGATTTACTAAAAATTCTAACAGGATCTAAAGCAGAATCTCCATATGCAATGTTTTTATCAATAAGCATTTTTGCAATTCCATGACATGTTAGCCAAATATCTTTGCCCGAAGGTGCTCCTATAGAATGAAGGTATAAATCTTCACAACTAAAATTTTTTACATCTTTAAATACTGGTTGCAAATTCATCGTCTAGATTTCCTCAATCCAAATTTTGCAAGGTATACGTAAATAGTTTCAACACTAGTTCCACACTCCTTAGCAATATCTTGCGGGGACTTTTTGTCCATAACAAACCTTTTACGGAGCCACGCCTCGCTTGTATACAGTTTACCAGTCATAAGATTATTTGTCAAACTTTTCGTTAATATCATAATTAAACCTGTCGGAATCTTCTAATATCCACTTATCTTGATTTTCCACATCATATTTTTTTTCATTAATTATTCTATCAATGACGTAGTCTTTTTTAAGTGTAAAAGATGGTTCATAAACTCTCACTCTATTGTTAGGTTGTATAGCAAAATTACCATCATCTCTCTGTATAACGTGCCCACATTTATGATCCGCTGGACTTTCTGAATAGCCATCATCTAATACATTGGTGTCAGGGTTATGCCAATCAAGAGTAAACAAGTATGTTCCCTTAATAAAAGTTTTAGTTCTATCAATATAAGACATTCTAAGGTTAGTTAGATTTTCAAATTTAGTTACAGAAACGTGATGACTAAATGAATTCCACAATACTAAATTATGTAAATCAACTTCTGGAACGCCTGGTTTTGTACAAAATGCAGATATGGGAAGTCTCCACCATAAACCACCGTCCTCCATCATAATATGAAATAGTGGACTTCTTGACTTGATGCTTGAAACACCAAATATAACACATTCAAAATATTTGTCATGGCTATCTTGATGATTTCTTAAATAGTTACCTCTTACATAACAATTTATTGGTGGTATGTTTGCATTTAACTCAGGCATTATTCCTCAATCCTCATTGCTTTACTCCAATTATTAATAGCCCAATGGCCGATGCCACAAGCGTCAGCAACGTCATTATCGTTAATAATTTTATCATAGTTGATTTCAATTAATTTTATGGTCCTTTCTTTTCTAATTTGTCTTTCATATGTTTTATACCAAGATTCTGATTTTCCAGGAGTTTTTAGTCTAATTGCCACTTGTTCTTCTTTTGTTAATTTTTTATTTCCTAGATAATTTTGCCAAGTAATAGGGGCTACAGTTCCTATACTTTTTGTTCCAGTAAGTCCTGCTGCGCCTAGAAGTGCGCCTTGAACTAATGCTAAATCTGCAGCAGTCTTAGGGCTATTCATAAATACTGTATGCTCAATTGCAATTGCTTCAAATCCTCCACAATATTCAAAAAAGGCTTTTGTTTTAGCGCAAGCGTCCATAACTTTTTCGTAATTTGTTTTTCCTTCAAAATTAATTTTACCAATATTTCCTAAAATGTTATTATTAAAAATAGCAAAAGCAAGACTATTAGTGCTTGCGTCAATAGCACAAATTGTTTTTGGATTACCACTGTTGTTCATAATCAATAAATCCTTTTATTTCTTTTAACATTTTGTCCACTTCTTTTTTATTTACATTACAGTTAGAGCAAAATCCAGAATCATTATATATAGACAACTGTTCTCCACAACCACCTAGGCAAAGTCTTTTTTTTCCTTTTCTTTTTTGTCTGCGAGTTATCTGATACCTTTCGGCTATCTTTGCTTTTGTTGCTTCTTCTCTACAAGAGTTTCCGCAATAAATTTGATAACTTACTTTAGGTTTAAATGGGGTCTCGCATCTTTCACATAATCTCACATCAATTAACCTTCTTCATCCTTTAATAATACCAAAGGTTTAATTTTTATTGTCCCTGGCCCTGCTTCAGCACAGGCTTTTTGAATTGGACATACTTTACAAATTTTTGAATTTGAGCGATATGGTATTTCTGGCAAATTTTGATCTTGCCAATTCTTATAAACCACTCTCATCCATTCAAAAGCCTGTTCTACCCAATTACGATAGTGCTCATTTACTACTACAGGCAACGTAAGTAACTCGTGGTTATTTTTATTTTCATAAATCATAACGCCCTTACGAATCTTTAAAACCTTCATATACATTAACAACTGCATTAGGTGACCCATTTTAGGTCGTCTACTTATTTTTTTGTATTGAAATCCATCATTGGGCATTGTTTTTATTTCACCAACAAGTTTTTCACCTTTATAATTAAGCATTACATCGCCATATCCATCAAATGGTGGGTCGTCAGTTTTAACTCTAAACTCCATTGCTGGATGAGTTTGTTTATTATATTTTCTTGGAAGTGGATCAAACTCCATGTCTTCTACAAGCAATCCAGATGATGCTATTGCCTCCTGAATTCTTTCATGCCCAAGACTTCCCTGAGTTCTATTTGCTACACCAAAAGCATCTGCATTGTCATAAAATATTTGACCTTCAAATGCTAAATGCCAATACCTTGGACATTCTCCAGAACCGTAGGTTAAATTAGATGCAGAGAAATTACTTTTCTTTGTAAATTTTGGTTTTGTTTTAGCGAGATACCCAGAGTTAATTGCGTCTACCAAACCCTCAACAAAACTTTCGTCCTCTTCAGTATTTGTAACTTTACTTTTGGTATCTTTAATCATAATCTGTTTTAATAAATTTTTAGCCATTTTTTATCCCTTGTTTATATTAAGTATAGCAGGTTAGCGCATTATGTATTTAAGCGCTGATACCAAATCGTTTATTGCTTGTGCTGCTGTAAAGTATATATTTTTCTTTGCCCTGTCTGATTTGTCAACATTAGCCATCCAAGTTGCTTTAAATGACATTTTTGCAGCAATGGCCTGAAGCCTGACAATTTCAAGACTAGCAGCCTGAAGCGGAATATCTGGCTTTATAATAATTTTTGCAATCATGGTTAGAGCAACAGTCAACTCTTCGTCTTGCATATAATCTGCAATTTCTGTCAAACCATTTACCATATCAAGCGTTGTTTTTTGTGATCCTGCCTCACTCATCTATTTTTCTCCTCTGTTAATTGTTCTAACATATCCATTTCAATTATAGCAAGTCTTACCTTTGTATTACCTTCTCCAAGTATTACAATAATTGCTGGAGACTTATCTCTACCCGCCTGAATAGAATCAGTAACTACTTTAGCCCAAACATCTTTATTTAATGTAAAAGATTTACCTGCTTCTTTAAAATCAACAACAAACTCTCTCCAAGTAGCATCGCCCTTTTGTGTATTTCTTCCTGAATTTTTATGCTGCTTTGCACCAATTCTTTTTGATTCATTTTTTTCACTCATTAACAAAATCCTTTTTTCTTTTTTTAGGAGGAATTAAATTAACTTTTGAAATATGTTTTTGCGAACACATCCAGGTAGCGTCTCCAGTTTCTTGCCAATATCTTAAAGTTGTTACAATTTCTTGACATATTTTACAAGGCCATTTGCCAGGATAGGTTGAAAATTTATATTCAGGCATTAACTATTTTAGCCTTAAGTTCTTCTTGTAAATTTAAATCTTCTTTAACACGATTAATAAAGCCGTCACGACCTTGCACCTTAGTTCCGTCATCTAACTGATACCACGCCCCAGTTCTGTTTACCAAGCCCATTGATTCTGCAGTATCAACCAAATCTCCAATTGCATCAATACCAATGTTGTCACCTCTAAAATAAAAATCATATTCGCCAGATTGAAACCCTGGAGAAGTTTTAGAGAATTGAAGTTCCCAGCGAATCTTTCTACCAATCTTTTCTTCAATTAATTTATCACCAACTTTAATTTTTCCTTTAAGTGCTTGGTTGTCAGATTCCGAAGAAAATAATTTAATTACGCAAGAAGAATAAAACTTTGTTGCCTGGCCACCAGATGGTTGCTGACTTGTGTACATTGCATTAATATTATTTCTAGATTGAGAAATAAGAACAAGAAGTGTAGGCTTTATTTTATTGTTTGCATAATTAAGCATCTTCCAGGCATTACTAAAATCTCTAGACTCAGCACCAATCTGCTTTGTATTTTCAAGTGCTTTCATTTCATCTGAATCTTTTTCAAAATATATAGCAGGAAGCATTGAAGTAATTGAATCAATCACAATAAGATCAACTCCAGCATTTATTAATCCCACACCAACGTCTACCATATCACTAATGGTACGTGCTTGTGAGTAAATTAACTTAGTAGGATCTACTCCTAATTGCCGTGCCCAATCCTCAGAATAAGACATCTCAGAATCAATCCATGCACAAACCTTGCCTTCTTTTTGTGCTAAAGAAATCATCTGCAAACACATTGACGACTTTGCTGAAGACTTGCTTCCCCAGATCAATACTTGTCTGCCATAGGGTAGTCCTCCGCCTAGTGCACGATTTAATCCAAAACTTGGAGTTGGTTGATATTCAAAATTAACTCCTTCTCCAGTTCCAAGTCGCTTTCTAATTCTTGGGTCTAACTGAGACAATACATCTTCTACACTAACCGACATTTACATCCTCCATTATAACGGTTCCATCTTTGGTTTTACCAAAACTAAATTTATACGCATTGCCCTCTTGAACATGCATGTAGGCTTTTGGAAATGCTGTTGGAAATACTGTAACAGAGTGTAAGTCTCGTGCAGTATCTGCTAATGTAAGTGAAGCCATTTTTTTCCCAGCCTTTGTAATTCTTGGTTTAAAAGAAACAACAAACATTTCGTCTTCTTTGTAAGGAAGTTGCTTATAACTTAAAAATTTAATTAACGCATTTGAAGATTCTTTTATTTCATCTACAGGAATTGCAGAAACAATCCTATTATCGCTAGCAAGAATTAAGTAGGTGCGACCTGTTTCAATAGTAGTTGATTCTTCATCAAATATACCAACAGATCCTGTCTTGTCAAGAACTTCAACTCGTGACCACCCAGTTCCTCTTTTAATTGCTTTAACCATTCCCATTAATATAAAAGAACCTTTTTCTTCAAAGTCCTCTACGTCATTAATAAATGCATAATAGTGAGATGGAATTGTAATATTAAACTCTGGAAGATTTAGATAGTCATATAAATTTTCCTTAATCTCATCATCATTCCTTGGATTATCTGGAAATGTGGCAGCGCCAATTGACCTTAATGCCTGTAGTGCACGAGAGTTTACTCCATTTCCTTTAGTAAAAGTAAATTCTTCAAGTTCTTTATAAGATTTAAATGGTCTTGCTGCAATGTACCTTTCTGCAATTGTGTCAGATATGTACTTAATAGCACTCAACCCAAAACGAATACCCTTACCTTCAATCTTAAAATCTGTATCTGAATCATTAATATGAGGTAGTTTAATTGAAATGCCCATACGTTTTGCCTCAATTAGATATTCAGTTCTACCGTCTTTATCTTTCTCATTTTTGAGAAGAGCAAACATAAACTCAAGTGGATAGTAATACTTTAGCCACGCCGTCCAATACGAGACTGTAGAGTAAGCAACCGCATGACTCTTGTTGAACGAGTAGCCTGCATGCGCCTCAAAGTCATGCCATAGATCAAGAGCCTGATTGGGACTAATATAGGTAGAAGCACCTTTAACGAATTTGTCTTTGAATACATCAAACTCTTTAGCATCCTTTTTCTTGCCAATGATTTTTCTAACTTTATCTGCTTCCGACATGGACATACCGCCAAGGTATACGCATGCTTGCATAACTTGTTCCTGGTATAAAACACAGCCATATGTATCCTCCGTAAATTGTTTCATTACCTGATGAGTATATGATACAGACTGTTTTCCATGTTTACGTGCAATGTAGTCCTTACCAATAGTATTCATGGCACCTGGACGAACCAACGCATTTGATGCTGCCAATTCATTTAAATTCTTTACACCCATCTTAATTAGAAGGTTTGTATAGGGGGTTGCTTCGCACTGAAACACTCCCTTAGTAAATCCGCTTGATAACATTTCATATACATTAGCATCTTCAAGATTAATTTCTAATAAATTAATATCTTTAAAGTGATTTGTTTTAATCATATCAATAGTATCTTTAATAACACTAAGAGTCTTTAGGCCTAGTGCATCAATCTTAACTAAGCCAATTTTTTCTGCTTCTTCCATGTCAACTCCAACAACTGGTATACGTTCATCGCTACCAGTAGAAGATCTTGTTTCCATAGGGGCATGCCTAAATATTGGCTCTTTTGCAGTTACAACACCAGCAGCATGAATTCCTGTACCACGAATACGACCACGAAGTTGTTCTCCGTATATCTCTACTTCTGGATATTTATTACGAAAGTCTAGCGTTGACTTAGAACTACAAAAATCATCCCATGTGTCTACAGTTTTTAATACTTTGTTTACATCTGAAAGGGGAATGTTTAATACTCTTGATACATCACGAACAATGCCTTTACCAGTAAACTGTAAAAAGGTAGCAATAGATGCAACATGCCTATATTGTCTAACAAGATAATCTTTTACTTCTTCACGGCGAGAATCCTGAATATCGGTATCAATATCTGGAAAGTCATTACGCTCTGGATTAATAAAACGAAAGAACAATAAGCCATACTTAATAGGATCAATATCTGTAATGCCAAGTGCATAACAAACTAAAGAGCCAGCAGAGGATCCACGACCTGGGCCAACCATAATTTTTTCTTTTTTAGCCCAAGCAATCATGCTCTGAACAACAAGAAAATATGAATCAAAGTTTTTTGATTTAATAATTTCTAACTCTTCATCTAGCCTATCTAGATAAACTTTATCTAAATCTAAGCCACGGTCCTTTAAACCTTGTATAGCAATAGACCTAAGTTCTTTGGCAGGATTCTTATACTGTACTGGTAGTAAATTTAAACCATCCTTAATATTATAATCTTCAATCTTATTTGCAATGGCTATAGAGTTGATATACATATCTTCTCTGACTATACCCTGCGCTTCCATGGCTGACTTCATCTCATCATAAGAAAGAAGATGAATATCAAATTTATTAAATGACATTTGTCGGTCTTCGCCATACAGGTAATCTAGGCGCTGAAGCATATCGCCCTTCTTCTTTGATTTTTCATATGTTGCATCCTTTTGAACTTTTGCATGAGAGTTCATGAGCAACTTAAATTCTTGAATTTCTTTTTGTGATTCGTCAACATGGTGACAGTCTGGTGTTACAACAGTCTGAATTTTAAATTCATCTGCAAGGTCTATTAGTTGTTTATTAACTTCTGCACCATTATGTGGCATTAACTCCATATAGAAGTTATCATTAAACACTCTCTTAAACCATTCAATATGTTTCTTGGCTTGAGCATACTCTCCGTGCTCAATAGCCTTTGCAATGATACCGCTTAAACATCCAGATAAAACAATAATGCCTTCGCTGTACTTCTCAAGAACCTCAAAGTCAAAGCGTGGCTTACTGAAATATCCTTCAGTCCAAGCGATTTCATTAATCTTGTTTAGATTCTCTAAACCAAGTTGGTTCTTAGCGAGAAGGATAATGTGGTTATAGACCATATCAGTTGGCTCAGTGCGTTCTGCCTTTGCCCTCTTGTCAAATCTATCAGCACAAAAATATCCTTCTACGCCAAGAATAGGCTTTACACCTTTTGCTTTTGCAATTCGGTACAGTTCCCGATGCCCAGATAAGGTTCCGTGATCTGTGATAGCCAATGCTGGCATACCAAGTTCAACTGCTCGGTCAATATATTCTTCTGGAGTAGCAACACCATCAAATAATGAATAGTGTGTGTGTACGTGTAAGCCTACGTAACTCATCTTACCAATCTACGTTGGTTGCAGATGAAGTTGTTGGGCCATCAAAGCCCAAATAGAATGCTTCTTGCTCGGCATAAGGAATTTTCTTTAGTGCCAACTCAAGAGGATATGGCTTAACTTCGGACCAATCAAATGGTTCCTTGTCTGGTGCACCTGGAATAGTTGTATAAGATGTTTCAGTTCCCTGACCATTACGCTTTACTTTCCATAGTACGTTGGAGATGCTTCCTGTTTCAAGAGCATACTCACGAATTGTATTAAATGCTGATTGCTTGCTAACACCCATTGACCAAATAGCCACATAAGGTGGTTCAATGCCATCGTCAACTAGAACATTGCAATAAAAACGAAGACGTGCTCTCCAGCCAGCCTTTGGATCCTTGCGATGCATTTCTTCTGCCCAGTCACGACCTTCTGACTCCATTGTGTCTACAGCCTTGCGCTTGTAGTCCTTTGGATTTGTGTGTTCCTTAACAACTAGTGCAAGACCACGTTCTGCGTTATAATTTGCAGAGTCTTCATCTAGTTCTTCAATGAAACGAATTTTTGCTGATTGACCATCGGCAAGTTTTAACCATCTTACCTTTGGTGAATTTTCATCATATTTTGGTTTGTCAACTAGGGCGTTAATGTTTTTTAGTCCCTTTACTATAGTCATATTATTTTTTTCTCCTTGTATGCTTTTATCTATTTTAACATGCCGATGATAGAGTTGTCAAACTGAAACTCCAATTTTTTAATTGCCTCATCATCCATATCGCCTATATCTTTATATTTTTTATCTATATAAACAGAAGTAACAACTGGTCCAAGTTTTTCAACTAACTTATCTCTCATTATCATTCCTGCATCATCGTTATCTGCAATCAAGACAATGCTATTAAAATATTTTTCTAATAGCCTTATCTGTGCTGCAGAAACATTAGCCCCTAACGTAGCAACGGCAGGGAAACCCACTTGATCTAATCTAATTGCATCAAAAGATGATTCTACTACATAAACTATATTTGATGTCTTAATTCTATGTAAATTAAAAAGAATCTTTCCTTTTGGTAAACCTGGAGTATTCTTAAATTCTTTACCTTCAACAGTTCTAGCAACAAAGCCTATACACATACCATCAGGAGAATAAACTGGTATAGTTACAGAATCCTGTTTTTCTGAATAGCCAAGATTAAATTTAATTACAGAGTCTTTTGTTATTTTTCTTCCTTCAAAATATCTAATTGCCCTTGGAGAATCAATTGCCTGATTGTTTAATCTTTTAATAAGTAGTTCATCATATTGAACAAACTCTGGCTTATCTATTAGCGCTTTATTTATAGAATCTTCAATACTTGTTTCTTGCTCTTTACTTTTAATATATCTAACAGATTCAAAGTATGTTCTATTGGACACATGCATTACAAATTCAATCAAAGTTCTTGTAGTTTGACATCCGAAACAAAAAAACATTCCATGATCTTTTGATACTTCTCCTGCAGGAGTTCTATTATTATTGTGATAGGGACAAAAAACAATGTAGTCAGTTCCATATTCTGCTTCAATGTCAACACCTGCCCCAACTAAAACACGACGAACTTGGTCTGCAGTATAAGAATCTTTATTTGCCATCTTCAAAATCCTTATAACGATAATATCCTCTATCAAAGTCTACCTGTACTAAAAAGTCTCCCATAAAACCATTTCTATTTTTTCTAAATACGCACTCAATAATATCGCTATTGGTAGCACGACCTAACGCCATTACCCAATCAGCATCATAGGCAATCTGTCTTGACCATGCTGTTTGACCAAGTGTTGGAGCACTGCTTAGGTCTTTTACATCATCAGGGGTAGCGGATGAGATAGCAATAATAGGCACTTCTTCACTAATAGCCATAAGTTTAAGTTCTCGTGAAAGGTTTTTCATTCGTACCGTTTCATTATCTGACTTTTGGTTTGGACTCATAAGTTGTAAGTAGTCTACAACAACAAAGTCTGGTCTATATTGGTCAATCTTTCCACGAATAACTGATGGGGTAACTTCTCCACCATTGTCATTAGAAATAATATGAAACTCTGGTCTACCAGCAACTTTATTAGCATGCCAATTTTTAAGCATATCAAGTTCTACCTCACCATTGCTTAGTTTACGATGAGACCAAACACCCTCACCCATAATTGCAAATACACGATTACGAACTTCTGTTTCAGACATTTCAAGAGATATGATTAGTGGAGACTTGCCTTGCTTCCATGCTTGTACAGCAAAATAAAGAGCCATCCATGATTTACCAATACCAGGATAGGCTAAAAATACTCCTAATTGACCAGGCATAATTCCAGAAGGAAGATAATTATCAAACCCTGGAAGATTAGTCTTAATACCAATCTGACCAGTCTCTTTTTGTTTTTGCACATTTTCATAATATGCAATTGCAGACTCTAAATCTGTTGCATCAATATCACGAATAGCAGAAGTATTCTTTTTTAACTCAGATGTTTTTGTAATTAACTGTTCAAGGGCATTAGATCCATTTCCAACCTGAACCTCAGATGCTGCATTACGTAAAATATCTTTTAGACTATCATTTAGGTATTCTGTTTGTAATTCTTCAAGGTGATGCTTTGTTGATCCTACACCGTCCACCGTAGCAAAGTCTCTAAATTTTTCTATTACCAGAGATGCTGGAGGAACTGATTGATTGTTTTCTGAATATAATCTAATAAAATTCCATACATCATTGTGTGTTCTTAAAAGATTTTCAACATTAGCCTGCAACAAAACATGAATTTGTTTGTCATTGAGCACTGCTGTGATTAATTTTGCTTCTGTATTATTCACTCAGCCACTCCTTTGCTTTTTGTCTTAATTCTGCTCTTTGTTTAATATCTTCTTCTACTTCTAGTTTACCATTTAAAATTTTTTCTGCACTGTATGCAAAATAATTCCATGTAGGGTCTTGTGCAATATTAAAATAATATTCCAGTAAATCATAGCATTGTGATATACCATAAGACTCAATAAGTGCATCAGCAGCCCATTGTTCTACGTTTAGGTTCATGTTAGACTTTTGCTCGTACCTTTGCAGGTAAAACTTATTAAATCTACTGAGCAAAGCCATTCGGTCTTTGCGGTCAGCCATTAGTCTTTACTGTCAGACTCTGCTTCTGCTTCTTTAACTTTTTCTGTTAATTTGTCTTCAACAAATTTATACATTCTTTCAAAAGCCTGATCTGTATTTTCGCCATCACGCTTTGAATCAACTACACCAAAGTCAAACCTTAGTGATTGGAAATTACCCAAATTGAGGGTATATCCTAGTGCTACTGATATCTTTGTGTTTTCGTTTTCCATTATCCCCACCATTTCTATTGCTAAATATTTTCTGCCCAAACAGGAATGAATCTACCATCTTCTGTCTTTGTATATGTAAGTATACCGTCCCCCATTCGCCGTGTCAATTCTTGGCTTGTGGGTGTCATGTTATTTGTTATAAGTCCATCTTTTCTTGGTTGTCCTATATGTATAGTAGCCAGTATAGCACGAATGTCTCTGACCATGCTTTCTGAATAATAAGATCTTATTCTAAATCCACGCTCACCATTTAACTTTGCACCAACTGGTGGTGGAATCATGCCAGTTTTAATTAACTTAGGCATATATTTTCTATGACGATTAATTAACTTAGCAGTCTCTGCAACGGTGTAGGCTCTTTCCCTGTTTTTTCTAAAATCTGAACGCAAACAAGTTTCAATTCTATCTTTAGTTATATTGTAAAAAGAAACCATTCCAGTAGATCGTGAACTATGATGAATCCTTACTAAGTCATTATTTAGAAACCATATTTTTTGATTTCCTTTTATTACAGTCTCGTTATTGTAAATTTCGCCCTGTATAATTCCTTTGCCAGTAACCATCTTCCCTCTTCACTTTCTGCTGGTGGATGAAAAAACTTTCTCAAACCACATACGACGCAATAAGTTTCTATATGCTGAATACTACTATATTGCCTATCAACAAAAGTTCTACCCTTGCATTTTGTGCAAGTAATCATTAAATTATCCTTTAGTTTGGAATTCCAACAATTATTAAGTGTACTGCTAAAGATAGATCGCCAGAAGCCCCAAACCTTACAATACCCTCAACCCTTGTTTCTGTAACACTTTTTAAAATAACATTTACATTTTGTCCCGCTGGAGTTTGGCCAATATTAACTGGTGTGGCTGAAACTATTGGGGGATACTTAAAATCTTTAAAATCATAAGTAAATGTTCTTTCGTTACCAGCAGAAACTGTTGAGTTATTAGCAACTTCAACGTAGCCACCAATTATTCTTGAACTTGAAGTTTTAATTTCTTGTTTACCAGCACTTACAGTATCTATAACTGTTTTATTGGTAGTAGTAGATGAAATTTGTGTAGAAAGATCATTTACAGCATCAACTAAACTATATAAATATGTAACATCAAGAGGTTGCCCTCTTTCTGGTAGTGGTATTTTAGCCATTATTTCCTCCTATTAAAGTATATCATTAAACGGTGTGCGGTCCATCTTCATAAACTAATAACAAAGAGGACTCCCTAGTAATTGGATTTCCTTTTAAATATATTTCTGCTGAAAGTTTGTTTGGTGCAGAGCCCTGAACTGCCCCATTTATTGTGTACGTATTGGGAATTGGAAAAGAAATATTTCCACCATCAATTCTTTGTTTGTATATCCAGTCTCCGCCATCATTTCTATCCCATTTTAACCAAACATCAAACTCGTGTGATTTTCTAATTTCAACTCCATTTTTTTGTATTGAAACAGAGTCCCACGCTAGAGTTGCAACCTGTCCTGATTTATTAAAAGATATATCTCCAGCAACGTAGGTATAATCTGGTTGAACAACAAGTGTTGGTGACCATTGAGATGTTCTGTTTTTATCTTCAGAAATCACTCTATACTTTAAAATATATCCTTCTTCATTTACATCTATAGTAGGAAGGTTCTTTTGTCTTATTCTTATTTTTTTAATTCCTGAATCAGCCATTATGTTACACCAACTGAAAATCTAAATTCAATATAGTTGCTAGTGTTAGGACTTTTTACAATGGTTGATGCGTCTGCATTTTGAATTACCGAATATCCAGTTAAACCATAAAGCGGATTAATGGTAGCAACATTTTCTAATCTCATTGCATCTAATGCTACATAATAATTATTAGATGGAACCCCTGCATCAATAACACATGCATATATTTTTACTACCGTAACAGCATTCCATGTAAAGTTAGCACTTGTATATAATTCCTGAAGTTGTTTTGTTACAACAAAATATCGCTCTGTAGAAAAATCATAGGCGCCACCACTACTATCATCAATAACCTCTGCTTCAAATCTAGCATATTCTGCAGTCTCTGTTTCTGTTGATGCAAATTCAACCATTATTCTTACATTTTCTGGAGTTGTCCCAGACTCGCCATCTTTATTTATTAAAGAAAACGCTAAGCGTAATTCATCTGTTGGAGAGTTTCTTGTAAAGTCAATATTAGCACCAGTTAGGTGTATGTGGTTTGATCCAGCCTCTATTACAAAATGATCTTGTGCTGCGCCACTTTCTTCATTAATTGTGATGTCAGAATCATCACCTTGTATTAAAATTACATTATTTAAAAATCTTGGCCTTTCATATCTTTCAACTCTTGGAGATTTAAAAAAGATTGGATTATCTCCACTTGTTTGAAAAACACTATCTGCAACTGCAATAATATTGTCATATTCTGGTGCATCTAATGCAGTAGAAAATGTATCAATTGCTACCGCTGCTTCTGCTGTATGATGTTGCCAATTTTCTGTTTGTGTAAAAGCAAATACAGTTTTACTATCATAAGCGCCAGCAGAGGGATTTGATCCAGCAGAATAAATTCCAATCTCAGAAATTTCATATCTTTCTTCAGTTGGCAATTCTGCAGTTAAAACAATTTTATCTAGTCCACCCTCATTTACAAAACCTCTTGAAGATATTGGAACACGAAACATTTCAAAATCTAAATTTTGTTTTGCTGAGTAGTTTCCAAGCGGGTCTCCCGTAGTCAATGGTGTAGCCCCACAGCCAATAGCAAGATAAGATGCATATGCTGGTGCCTGTCCAAGCAGGTATTTTGCAATAATAGTTTTGCCAGTATTAGTTATCATGAGTTTATTTCTCCAAGATCCGCTTCATATATTGTACCATCTGAGGTAATTTGTACCTCAATTTGCTCATCATTGTTTATATTAATAAACTCAATAATTAGATCGCCAGTACCTTCTTCAATATAAACATTTTCCCCATTTGCTCCATTTCCCTCATTTGGAATTTTATCTTCTAACTTTATTGAAAAACCAGCAAAATATTTATCTGCTGTTTGCTGAAGACTAAGTATGTTGTTTGGGTTATATCTTTGTTGTATAGATGATAAATTTTTAATAGGTTGATAAGATATTTTTTGACCATTGATAATATCGGATCTTGTGATGTTAATTAATTCTTGTCCTCCAATATTTTCAAATATTAGATCTGCCATAGTGTCTACTGTAGTTGCTTCGTCATCAAACAAAATAATATCAAGAGTTGCAGTTTTAACTGGTGGAGGTGGAGGGGTGACAGCAGTTGCAGATATTGCTGATGGAGTAAGTGGTGTTGGCGTTACAACTGGTATAAAGTTGTTTGATACAAGTGAAGCAGAGCCAAAGTCTTGTTGCGATGCATAAAATGGTTCATTAGATTTTTCTTCTGCTTTTCTAAAATCTCCTGGAGAGTACTTTGATGTCACTTCTGGCACATATCCAGTTTCTGTGCGAACTGTTCCTGCTGGAATTGGACCAACAAATAGTCCATTTGATGTTGATGGTTTATAGGGAGAAACTGTTGGTAGTTTAGCCTTTACAGGCTCAGTTGGAACAAAAGGACTATACTTTGAAGGACCAGTAAACTCTGGTTCTTTTTTAGATGTTTTTACAACTCTATCTTCTCTTGTATTGGCGTTTATATTTTTTGAATTACCTGAGTCTACAATTCTCATTTTATACCTCCGCCAAGTAAAGTGTCATTTCAGGACCACTTGTTCTTCTTGTATAGTCAATATTATATACTATAAACCTAGAGGTATCTTTTGTTACTAAATCTAAATTATTAGAATCTTTATAATTAACTGTAACAATGTCTCCAAGTTGGATAGTTGGAGTTGTAAAAATTTTTACTCCAATAGATTTTTTAGGTACCATTAATTTATCTATAAGCCATCCCATTAAATTTTCAGCATCATCGTGTGTTTGGATATAAGGTGTATCCAGAGTAAATTCATTATTACCATATATCATTCTGCTTAATTTTATATTATCAAATTTTTCTTTTTCAATAAGTGGAGAAATAATTTGAGAAGAACTGGTTAGTTGTGGATTAGAAAAATTACTACGCTTTTTAAAATATTCGTCAACTGTTAGTTCATGAGTTGTATCTTGAGTAAATGTGATGCCTTGGATTCTCAAATAATTTCCACTAGTTTCATCAAGATTGATTGCTGTATCTGTAGCATTAAAAATTAAAAATTCAGCACCATAAGAATCAGCATAAAATCCAGATGTTGTATAACCTTTTATTTTATTAAATGTTGGAGATATCTGAGCATAAAGAGCAGGATATGCACGATCATATTTTATGTCAAAATAAGAGCATTCTCTCATAATTGAGCCAAACTCTTCAAAATATAAATTATATTTAGGTGATTCTTGAGAACTAATTCCAGACAAATAGGTTGACTGAACAATTCCACTCATAGCATACCTTCTAAAAGATTCGCTAGCATTTATTTCTTTATTTCCAAATGCTGATGAAAGAGTTTCTCCAACTGTAAAAACACTATTTTGAGAATAGTTTTCGGATAGTGCATAAATATTTTCAAACATAACTCTAGAAGATCCACGAACAAATGGAGCCATATTATTATATATTGGAAGTGGGTCTGGATCATCTACAACCTGAATTAATTGATTATTAATATATAAGAAGAACCTTCTAATTTTTCCTATATCCTGATATTCTACAGCCAAATCATAAACCGTTGGGTTTTCTTCGCCAGTCATTCTGTATTGTCCTGTAAATCTACCATCATCAACTATAATTTTTGACAATCCGCCCCAAAGTTTTACGGGTATTGCCTCTGTATTTGAAGAGTTCTTTTTAATTTTATAAAATACTACATTATTAACTGAAATACTAGATTTATTATTGTTATCTAAATTTAAATATGACTCTACATTTTGCTCTGTTAAGGCAACAATTTCAAAATAGTAACCATTATTTGTTTCTGGATTAAGCAATACCGCTAAACCACCAGAGCCTCCACCGATGTTGACGTTTTGGTCTGGCCTTACTCCAGCAACCTGGTAATACGTAACGCTTCCTATTGGAGTTTGGCTACGAGTTTCATTGTTCTCAATTTTTCCAATAATTCTTACTCTAGCCCCAAAATGCTTATATGCGTTATTTAAATTTTTATAAACATATGAAACTAAATCAATAGGTTTTTCTGTTGTAGCAAATGATGGACCGTTCATAACTAAGGCAGAAGACTGTATTGTTCCAGACTGAGTTGATAATGTGTTATTGACTGATGTCTCAGTTGAATAACTTGAAGACATAAAGTTTTTTATAGTTCCATTTCTTGATGTTTGTCTTGCTTTTGTATTGTTAATTCCTGCTGCACCAGTAGTTGTTGATGGTACTGATATGTCTTCAAGTAGCGATGTTGTAAACAGGTACTCTGTTTTCATTTCACATCCTTTAACATAATCATTATTTGACCAATAAGAATTTATTCCTGCAGAGTGTGTTGTAATTGGCGTTCCAAATTGTGCACGTCCATGCTCATAAACTGAACCATTTTGTAAACGAGTAATTCCATCAACTGTTTCATAAAAAGGAACAGTGTATATTCTAACTAATCCTGTAGGATATATTTTTCCATTAAAAGGTAGTGATTTAAAATAATTTTGATATTCTTGATTATTTGTAATCCAAACGTTGCTGCTACCTTGTCTATGTGAAGTTCTCCATGCCTGAATTTCTTGGCCTTTCTGTGCTTCTGTAATTTCTCCATTTGCAACTTTTTTATCTAAATTATCAATAAAGTTAGTTGGAGCCAATCTTCCAGGCAAAACAATTTGTGGTGAAGAATCTAGTAAAGATCCATCTGATTGAATTGGATACCAAATTGCAAGCGTAACATTAAATTGGGCAGCATCATATCTAATTATTTCTCCGTTAGAATAAAAATATCCTTGGTATCTAGTAAGCCAATAAACGTTTTCTCCAAGATCCATTACATTATTTTGAATTTGATGATTAACTACTGTTGGAATATTGTTAGATAAATCTGAATTAATTGGCATTGCACCAAGAACATATTTTGATTGTTTAGATGCAACTTCGTTAATTGTTTTTGTTGAATCAGTTCCAGAAGCCTCCCATAATAATGCTGGTTTGTATATCCAAGTTTTTTCTTGATCAATCATGCTTGCTTGACGAATATTTCCATAAGATCTTTGAATATATCTAGTTGTATAATTAATTTTTCCATTATTATAAACTCTTTTATCTTCAGATGCTATTGATAAAATATTGGGCAAAGTTCCTGATGTTTGATTTTCAATTATTCCACTAATAGATTGATTATTTAATCCAGACAAAATAAGGTTAGTGTTTCTCTCATTTTCTTTTGGCAACATATAGTTTTTGCTCATTACTACAAAATTATTATATTCATCAAAAAACATTGCAGTTTGTGTTGCTACCGCTAATTGATTTAAAACTTCTGCTACAGTTTGATCTGGTGCAATAAAGAAATATGGAATTACTGCTTCTGGCTCATCTATGTTTCTATAAAAAACATAATTACTAAATCCAATATAATCAAGAATTAAACTAATAGCATAACTAAGTGATACTTCTGTAACCAGCATTCTTGGCGCTGGCATAGATTCTAAAAAGAAATAAAAATCTCTTAAAGATAAATCTAGTGTTCCAGCAGTTACGTTTGCCTGTGGAAACCCATCTGAGTATAAAGTTTTAATAGGTACCCAATAATCATATCCGCTTACATTTAATATTTTTTCATAAAAATTAAATTTTATATTTTTACGAATATAGTCACTAACAATGCTATTAGTATTATTGTCATTAAATGCCTGATCATCATCAAATATAGATAGGTTTCCAGTTGAGGCCAATAACTGCCCTACTGGTAAAGAAGAATTCCCTAAATCTGCAAGCATTTTTTTTACACTATATTCTATAACTTTGTCAGATATATTAGCAATAAGTCTTGGTGACATTTCAATTAAATCAAAAGTAGAGTCAAACTTATTCATTCTTTCTACAACAATTCTTAGTCCACGAATGTTTTGAAATTCTCTATAAACTATTTTTCCATTTATTGTTTCTGTAAAAGATAATGGTGATGTTAGGTCTGTTACAAAACTTGTTTTATTATTAATTTTTTCATTTCCTAAAATCCAACCATACGACGGAACAAACGTTTCATATTCTTGTGTAGTTGAATTCCAAACATAAAATATTCCAGCGTCTCCTTCATTTTCAATAACTAAATATGCGTATCCATCAACCGACTCTGTAGGTAATAGTGTTGCAGAAGAAAATGTTTCTGCTATAACAAAACTATCTTTAAATTTATCTGGAATATTTTTTAATGCATACTGCAATTCAACATACCCATTACTAGAGATAATTGGAAATCCATCTTCTCGTAAATCATTTTCATTAAAAACATATGCATCGGTCCAATTGTTTTCTTCAAGGTATTGAATTTTCCATCTTGTTGGAGTTGTTTTATTTACATCACCATATAGTGGATCTGAAAACGTCTTAGAAATATCTGTAAAATCTCCAAGATTTATGTCACCAACATTAGTTTGCATTTTTACAATAATTCTATTTGCTGGTACATTATTTTTATATACAACAAAAGGAACAGCGTCATCTATATAATAATTTCCATTAACTACTGTTTTACCAATACCTCTCTCAAGGCCACCCTCAGTTCTAAAAGAAGTCCAGTATTTAAATTGATCATATCTAGATGGCATATAATATCTTGGTCGTCGTGCAATATCTTTACCAGAGTTTGCTAAATATTTTCCATTAAAAAATGCTGCCTTATTAATTCCAGACCTTGGTCTAAAAGGTTTTATACAATCTTCTAAAGAATATAAAAGTTTAGATTTTTCTTTTGTTGAAGTAAAAACTTGCGGTGTGCCATTATCCTCAAATCCTCCATCAATAACAACGTCTGCATCCGTTGCACCTGTATAAAATAAACCAATATCTGCTGGATCAAAAGTATTTATTAGTGTTAAAAATTGAGAATTTTGTTCTTGAGGTCTATATCTATAGTTTCCAAGTTTAGATATATTATCTGGCATGTTCATATTCCACTCAGCCAAAACTAAAGACTCTGTCTGTATTGTTGCAGATGTTTCAAAGTGATTTTTTAACTCAGTACTTTCAAACATTTAAACTTCTTCCAGTGTTACCGATATGTTCCAAAGATCATGATTTGTTGCACCACGTTTTACTACAGAATAATTAAAATCTGCAAAATAAACTTGAATAATTTGGTTATATCTATTTAAACCAGCATACTCGTATCCTTGTCCTTCTAAATTTGTATACTTATCATAAGCAAGGTACATCCAAAAAGGCCCTTGGTGTGTTTCATACCAATCAAGAATTTCTACTCCACCAGCACCACCGTCTGCTGTATATTCTGATGTAGATCCTTCATTTGGTGCTATACCAGTTGTTTCATTAAAATTTGCTAATCCTGCATACCCTCTTGAAGGAATCATATTCCATGACACAGACATGCTTAGTTTATCTGCAATATGATATGAACGCATACGACCATTAATTGTTCTTGTTCGTTGTTCAATTCTTTGAGTATTAAATTGCATATCACCTCTATTGTGATCAGACAAAATAATAAATTGGTCTAATAGGTTGATATCTGTTTCTTCTGTGTCTGCTCCCACCTCTATGCCATTAGGCACGTATAGGCCATTAGAGAGGGTTCCAGGGTTGTTTGCCCATAATATACCCTGTGGTCTTGTATACCTGCGTCTACCTGTCAAATAAGCACTAGTAGCCATTATACTCTTTGCCCCCTAATTCTTTGTGCATCAACATTTTTAATTTCTCTCATTACGACTCTAGCAATGTCATTGGCATTTGCGTTACTTCCATTAATGCTAAAGCCTAAATTATAATTATACACTGCCGTTGAGTTGTCGCTTACAGATGTTGAAACATTATTAATTGGAGTTTGTGTACCAAACCCATTACCGATCATTGATGGATATTTTGATTCATTTAACATTGATAGCATTGGACCAAATTCTGCAGTTGCCTTTTTATTCATTACAAACTCACCAGGGGTAAGCATTGTTGGTACGCTATCTGAGCCTATGCGTCCACCAGTAGCAAGGTACTTAGGAACCATGCCACCCATACTCATTGGCTTAACCATACCGCCATACATTTTCCCTGGTATCTTAATTACCTGTCCTGGCCTAATTAAATTTGGATTTGAAATTTGTGGATTGGCTTTAATTACATCTGAAAGGCTAACTCCTGCTGCCTTTGCAATTCCACTTAATGTATTGCCAGATTTTACTGTAACAGTTGATCCACTTGATGCTGTTGCTGTTCCTGTTTTTGTGGCTGATCCTGCTTGGCCAAATGGAGTTCCAGAACCTGGTGCACCTGTTCCTGGAACACTAAATGATGAGGCAGCCTTCATTGATTCAAGAATGCTTGCCCAGGCACCCGCTGCTGTAGTAGAAGAAGTTGCAATTCCGTCTATGTTAATCTTAAGGCTGTTTGATTCTTTATTAGATGCTTCAACATATTGCTGAATAAAGTTCCATTCATTTCTTGTCATTCCATTAATCTGTAAAGATTTTTGTTCTCGGTCAATTTGGAATGCAAGGTCTGATAAAAGTTGTCGTTTTAAATCTGCTTGTCTTTGTAAAGGCTCAAGTTGTACCACTTCAATATTATAGATTTGGTCACTTAGTGTAACAATTTCTGTTTCAATTTGTTTTCTAGTTAATTTTTGACCATTAACAACTGCTGTAATTGAAGATAACTCTCTTTGTTTTTGGACTTCTAAATTATTTGCTGCAGTTTCTAAACCACTGCCCATTCTATTAAGTGCTTCTTGTGCAGACTCTGCTCTCATTTCTTGTGCTGCTGAGGCTGCTGCAGAAATATCACCCTGTGTTAATGCATTGGCAAGACCAAGTTGTTTTTGTTGTTGTGAAATTAAAAATGAATTTATTGATTTTATTGATTCCAGAGCATCTCTTTGTTTATTTAAAGAATCAATCTTTTGGTCATACGTCTCTGTGATTGCAGTTTCTTGTCTACCAATCAAATCAAGGGTACGGTTATAAGATTTAATCTTTGAATTAATATCACCAATCTCATTTTGTATTTTATCAATTGATCTTTCATCCAGAGCAACGCTTAACTCCATTTCTTCTGGAGTCATTTTATTTATTGATTTAAATGCTGCTCTTGCTTTTCTTTCAATTTCAAGAAATCCAAAATCAAATCTTTCACTTAACTGTTCTGCTGCACCTTCTGCTAATTCATCTGCCTCAAATTGAACAGCCTTTAATGCTGCCTCAAATTCTTTGGTTGCTGCAGTGGCCTTTTTTGTTTCTGTTGCCATCTTAGTAAATGCTTCAGGGGTTATTTTTCCAGTTGCAACTGCTGCTGCCATTGCTGGGTCTTCAAGCATTTTTAGAGCGGTGGCTGCATCAACGCCCTTTTTCTTAAGAATATCTAATGCCTTAATCTGTATATTATTTTCATTTTTTATTTTTTCTTGTGCTCTTAAATAAGTTCCAGCCTGAATTGTAGGGAATAATTGATTAAGTGCTTTACCGTAGTCATTTAAAACTAATTTTCCATTTTTAGCCTTATCTGTAACTTTATTAAAGAATTTAGCAGCATTTTCTGCATCTAGACCTTCTGCAAATTGTAAGACGCTTTCATTAACTTTTAGCCTTGATAGTTTATTAACAACGCCATTAAAGTCATCTATTGTTTTACCTTTACCAAGTTGTTTTAATAATTCATTCCAGCCACCCATAGCATTTACGGATTCTTTTCTAAATAATTTTAATTTTAATAGCAAGTCATCAAGTAGTGTATCTCTATTTTTTGTTTTATTGTCAACTGGGTCTGGACCTGTTGGAATTGGTCCTGGTAATATTCCACCCTTTGCAATAATTTCTGCTGCACTTTGACCAGCAGCACTACCAAAACCTGTAAAGTTTGGATCATTAGATACAACATCAAAAGCAACTTTTATATTTTTATTTACTAAATCTTTGCCTTCAGATAATATTGTCCATTGATCGTAAAACGCTTTCCATTCCCCTGGTTTTTCTTCTGCAAGTTTTGCAACTGCTTCTTTTGTAAGTTTGTCTGGAAGTGCTTCAACTTGTCTTAATGCGTTTGTTGCGGTTGCTAATTGTTGAATCCCATTGGCCTTAAGGTCAAGGGTAATTCCATATGTAGGATTTATTTGATTTAAGAAACTTAAAGCCTGCATATCTTTATCAAAATCTTCTTCATTATTATTAATATATCCAAGCATAAGGGTTCTGGTTGTATCATTAGCGCCCTCTGATGGTAATAATTCTGATATTAATGAAGCATCTGCAAGACCTTGCTTGTCAACCAAAATTTTAAACCCTGTTTCAAATCCTTTGTTACCTGCTGCAGTTGAAAGAATTTTTGTAATTACTGTTGGACTAACCTGTCCAGATGCAAGGCCTACCTGCAGTTCTGTTTTAAATTTTGAATCCTTTAACTTGTTTAATGCCTCTATTGCCTGATCCTTAAAGACTGCCATAGGGCCTTCTTTATACATTGCATCTGCTGCAGCCTTAATACCCTTAGTAAATCCATCTACGCCTAACTGATCTTTTTGTTTAATTAATAGATTTAAAGCATTTGCATTACTTGTATTTAATTGATTAAGAGCAACTTTTCTTTCTTCTTGAATTGTGTTTATCTCTTGCTCAGTTTTTGCAGATCTTAACTTTATATCATACTGTCTATTTAATGAATCTACAAGCCCTTGATTTTGTGCCACTTCTTGTAATCCTAATTCAACTGCTGCTGCTGTAAGTTTTGCAGATTGCTTTCTTTCTCCGAAATAATCAAAAAGTGTTGTAGGATCAAACAAATTTTTAAATCTATCAAAAATACTTTCTGGAGCCATATTTAATTTTGCTCCAGCAAATGTATTTTTATTTTCTAAGACTCCCCTTATTGCAGTTTGAAATGCTTGTGCCTGCTTGTCCATTGAGGCTCTTTGTATTTCTAAAGTTACCTGCAGAGGATCTGTAGCAAGATTTTCTCCATTAGGACCAAGCAATGATACAAGTTTTCCACTGACAAGTGCTGGTATCTCATAACTTCCAAGTTCTTCTCCAAGTGCTGCAGCAATACTTCTTGCTTGACTTGTTGTCACTGCTCCCTGAGCAACTGCAACTGCTAAATTGTTAGCAAGATTTTGAGATATTTGTTTAATAGATTGACCGCTCTTGGATTGAATTTCTATGTCTGCAAGTATTTGTTTTCCAAACTCACTACCTAGTACATTTTGCCCAAACTGTCTTTGTCCTTCAACTGTTCCAGAAACAATATTTTTTCTTCTTCTTGCAGCCTCTTCACTTGCACTGACGGTTCCAGAAATAACAGATAAATCTACTATTTTTTTAGATGTCATAGACATAGCGTTAGCAAGATTAATTCCTTCTTGTCTTGCTTTTTCCATATCTTTAGACATCTTATATAGCGTTCCTCCAACTACTGCAATTGCTGCTACTGCTGCAACCCATGGATTTGCAAGCATTGGAAGTAATGCCACTATACCCTGCAATCCAAAAACAAATGGCATTATTGTTTGAGCCATTTCTCCTAACTTACCACCAGCAAAAGATGCTGCAATTGTAAGTCCAGATACTGCGCCTATGCCAAGACTTGCCTTTGAACTAAACTCTGATAACTTTTGTTTTGTTGTTTTTTGAGCCTCTGTAGACTCATTCATTGCATTAGTTAATTTTCCTTCTGCTGCAATACGTCGTTTGGCCTCTTTTAAACTTATCTTTTCTACTGCTGCCAACAACTGAGCACGAGATAACCTTGCTGATTGTGAAACTTCTCCAAGTGTAGTGCTTCCAGTTTTTGGATCAACTTGTGGTGCATTTGCAAATCCACGAAGTCTTCGCATTCTCTGAACGACAGTTTCTCCTGGGTTTAAAGTTGTTGTTCTATTATCTGCAACATTTCTACTTGTTGTTTGAATAGATGGTGGTTTTCTTTCAGTGTTTTGTCCAGTTAATGGTATTAAGTTGCCCTTTGCGTCAACCTTATATTCTCCTCTTGCTTTAACAGCAACAGTTTCTTTTTGAGGTTGTTTACCAATTAATCTATCAAAACGATCATTCATTGACTTAGTAATCTTAAGGACCTGTCGGCCTCCGCCAAGAAACTCTCTTTGTGATTTAAACTTACCATCAATTAATCCATTAATTACATTGTTCTTTGTAATCTTTCCACCTGTTATTTCGGGTCTACGGTAAGCAACAATTTCACCCTTATCATTTAAACTAGTTGGAATTAATAGTTTTGGATCAATTGCTTTTAGTTCATTTAATTTTTTAACCAATATTGGATTTGAGTTAGTTTTTTGTACAGCCTTAATAACATCATCAATTGACTTTAACTTATCTGTTTTAATTTTTGATCCACCAACAGCGCTTGTAGATGCTGCACCAAGTAAAGTTCTTGCTGATCTAGATACAATTGGATCTGCAGATTTTGCAAGAGCACCCATAATTCCAGATCTTTCATTGCCCATTCTAGAATAAATCATCTTGTCATTAATTAAGGCATTGTCTGGCAAAGAGTTTAAAGATTTTAATAAATTTGCTCTAATTTGTTTTGCAACCCTAAGCGCATCTGAATCTGGTATTCCCTGCTTAGAAAGACTTATTGTCATTGTCCTTAAAGAGTTATCATCAAGAATTGCTCGTCTATAGGCTCCAGCAGTAACTGTTGAATTTTTTCTATTTAGTTGAGAGTTCATCTCTTTAGGGATGTCAAACCCAACAGCAGTATATAAGTTTTCTCTTCCAAAACCAAGTTGTCTAAATTGTTCTGAAACCTTTGCTCCAGAAACTTGCTTGTGGTCTACAGCATGTCCAAATACTAGATTTGATGCTGTTGCAGATTTTTTTGCATTCATTTTTGCAAGCAATGCTGCGCTTCTTGCAGCAAAGGCTTCGTTGGTTTCTGTTGTTCTAGATCTTCCTGCAACAAGATCATTGACTTGACTTGGGTTTATGCCAAGAACTTGTGCTGAAGGTCCGCTTAAGTCCATTTTTGGTTGGAACTGTGGAGAGTTAGCAAATGGCTGTGCATCTCCAGTACCAGTACCGAATGCCTGAAGTTTACCGCTAAGCAATGCTTCAATAATTGGTTGGACCTGTGGGTTTTGTGCAATGTCTGTTGGAATTACCGCTTCTCCAGGCATAAGTACTGCAGGAACATTATCCTTATTACCTCTTCCTGGTACAGATGTAGTTCCTCTTGCAAATTTCTTTGGTGCCCCGCCTCTGCCAGGTATCATCATTCCTGGATTTGTTCTTGCAAAGTTGGCTGCTGCGACTGTTGCATCAATATATGCTTGACGAAGTGCTCTTACAGCAGATGCCTCAATATTAAATTGTTGTGTAAGTCTGTTGTGTGCTTGGTTTAGCGATGCTGCTACTGTTGCAGCCTCTAGTTGTTCTACCGATAAATAGTTTGTTTGCTCTGCAAGAATTTTGCTATTTCCACCAAGTTTTAAAAAGCCTGTACGCATTATTGCAAACAGTTTTATTCCGTTTGCTACTGCGTTCATTAATAGACCAAAAGTCATCAATAACACTGGACCAATAATTCCAACTAGCGTTGTTGCAATTACAATAAACTTCTTTGTGCCATCTCCAAGATTATTGAACTTATCTAATAGTTTTGCAACTGATTGTGCAATTGGAGTCACTGCTTCTAAAAATGTCTTACCAACTGGCTCAAGTGTTAGTTTAAGATCCTGAATCGCTTTTTTAAATTTAGTTCCAACTGCATCTTCCAAAACCCCAAGTTCTCGTTCTGACATTATTGCAAGTTGTTCAACAGAGTTTGTTGTTAGCCCAAGAACCTTTGATGCCTGTGTTCCATCCTTAGTTACGTTTTGAAACAAAGTTGATAAACGTGAAAATTGGAACTTACCAAATAATTGTTCAATAGCACGAGCACGATTTAATGGATCTAGGGTATCTAGCGCTCTTGCAAAATCTATAACTGTTTTTTGAATATTTCCTTGATTACCTTCAACAATTGCCTTAATATTAATGCCCATATCAGCAAGCATTTCGCTTGCTTTCTTAGTTGGATTAATTAATGCTGCAAGACCAGACTTTAATGCGTTAGCACCTTCTGATGCATTAATGCCACCTTCTTTCATAGCAGTCAAGAAAAATGCTAAGTCTTCAACATCTCCACCAAGTTGTTTAACAACTGGACCTGCTTTAGGAATTGCAATAGTTAAATCTTCAATAGATACAACTGTCTGGTTTTCAACAGCGTTAAGGAAGTTAATCTTCTTTGCTAAATCCTCTGCTGCTGTACCAAATGCGTTTGTAATAGATATGGTTGTTTCTAGCGCTTGTCCTTGTTCTACCCCGCCAAGAACAGCAAGTCTGGTAGCCTGTGCAACCTGTGCGGTAAGGTCTGCTCCAGTCTTACCCATTGCTGCAGCATCTGCAGCCATCTTCATTGTATCTACAACTGCAATTCCATATTTAGTAAATGATTCTGCCAGTTCTCTTACATTATTAAGAGCCTCATTTGTTTGTTCTGTTGTTGTAAATATATCTCCATAAACACGCTTAAATCTAATAGCCTGCGCTTCAAGATCCATAAATGTTTTAGCAGCAGCAGTTCCAAGATAAGCAAGAGGAATTGTAAAACCAACCATAAGTTGGCGACCTGCCCACTGAGTGTTCTTACCAAAGTTTAGAAGATTGGTAGAGCCTTGTTTTACTAATTGATTAAATAGTGCTTGCTTTTGTGCTGCTAATGCAACCTGTGTTCCGTAGTCTTTCATGTTTAGGCTAGTTGGAGTAACAGAGATAGCCTTCATTGCACCGCTTGCATCACGGCCCAACTTAACATATTGTGTTTGTAATCTTTTTACACGATCTTGTGCTACCTTGCCAATTGTGTCAAATTCTGATTTAAATAATCTTCCAAATGTTTTTGTAGATCCGCCAGCGTAACGGAAGTATTCCCGCATTGATAGTTTGTTTTTTTCAAGAGCATTTGTAAAAGATTCTGTGGATGTTCTAACGACGCCCATCTGTGCTGAGAATTTACCAGTAGCATTTATTGAGTTCAGCAGATTCTGCTGCATGTTTCTTTGTTGAGCAGCAGCAGAAGCACTACCCTTTGATACCGAAGTATGGAATAGTGCTAACTGTCGCTGTAAACTTTTAAGTTCCGCTAACGCCTGCGACGTATCAATTTGTACGCCAATTCTGGCATTAACATCACTCATTTGTCACCTCATTGTTTAATTGTTTGCAAGAACTGTGTTCAAGAGTGCATTTGCATCTTGAAGTTTTACCCCTGAAGCAGATTCAATAATTTTATAAACAGTTGGAAGATCAATATTCTCTTCTAACTTTTTAGCATCATCTGCAATTTCTGGCTTATATTGCTTCATAGCAATTTGAACACAATCAATAAGGACAGTCGTTGACTTGTCATTATCTTCTGCCACCTCTGCTAGTTCTGAAAACTTCTTCATAAATGGACGAAGTAATGAGATTTTAAGCGGTCTTGCTTTAATCTTTGTACCATCCAAAAGAACTAGTTCTACCTCTTCATACGTGCTTGTTGCCATTGATTTTTCCTCCTATAGGCTATGTTAATTATAGCATGACGATTGTTTATTTTTTATTATTTTATTTTGTTAAATCTTCGTACTCTAGGCCCATGCCAATACCAAACCCTGCTTTTTTGGCATTTTGTCCTTGGAGCGCTAAGATATCTTTACTATCATTTGTTGCACCCTTGCTAAACACTCTAGCCTTCATGTCTTCCCATTCTTTCTGCCCCCGTGACGATCCAGACTGCTTGTCCAAATCTACCCCCTGAATTGCAGCAAGAAATTTTTTTTCTTCATAATCAAGTTCTCTACGACTAGAAAGTGTAGCCATTAACTCTGGCATAGACAAAGACTCTTCTAATTCTTTATAGTCTTTCCAGATACCCAATAAAAATGCCTCAGCCTCAATTTTTGCTAAGTCTAAATCAGACCAGGTTGATCCACTCTCTGTTGCTTGAGCCTTAACAGTTTCTTCTGATCCTCTGTTTATTTTTATTCCTGCCGAAACATCCAAAATTGTATATATTGTAGGCATGTCAAAACTGTCTTCTATGTCATCTTTTTTTAACGCTATTCCTGGATAATATTGTTTCATGGTAATCCTAACGCATTCCATTAAACAATCTATTGCTTCATCATCGTCTTTGGCATTTTTTACATTTTCAAAAGCCTCCATGAATTCACGAAGATATTTTATTTTTAATGGAATAATCTCTAGTTCTGTTCCATCAATAAGATTTATTACTTTATTTTGATAAACTGTTGTTGCCATGATTTATCTATTCTATCACAGGCAAAACAAAAAACCCACCTCATAAGAGATGGGCTTTTGCTTTAATCTAAAATTAGATTATGATTGACCAAATGTACGATCTACGATCTTACCGTATGATCCTGACGCATCTTCTGGAAGAAGACGGAATGAAACTTCAAACATTGACGCTTCGTCACGCTTTGCGGATACAGTTACGTTCTCAATTGATAGAGCACGATATGCTGTGTAAACACGCTCAACAGAGTCAGAGTTGTCGCAATCTCCAGTTCCTGGTCCAACAGCAACGATTCCTCGTTCTACTGGACATTCTCCAAGTTCACCTGCAGATAGATTAAGTGTCTGACCTGTAGATGCTGCCTTGTTTCCTGTAAGTTGTGCATCAGAGAATGCTAATGCAAGAAGCAAGTTTTCTAGTGTTGCTTCAGCAAAAGCGGTAGCAAGATTAACTTGCATACCTTGCTTATATAGTTTTGCAACGTCAAGAATTTGGTCTACCTGGACTTCACCGAAGTCTGGTTGGAACTGCAATTCTAGACCGTTCATGGTGTAACCTACGTTAGTGTATGCTGCATCTGCTGTCAGAGTATCCTTAAAAGACTCACTTGAATCAAAAGATTCTAGTGTGCCTGGTGTAAGGGTAGTATCTGCAACGAAAAGTGCTGCTGCACCAACGATAATGTTGTTTGACGTACCACGGCTATATGGCATATTATTTCACCTCTTTCATAAAGTATATTAAGTTGTTTGGCGTGTTTCCTCAAAACCTATTATACCGCTGTTTATGTATATCTAGAATCTGGCTCAGTTTTGATGTGATAGTCATACTCAATAATTAGTTTGTTAACAAAAAGGGTTCTTGCCGATGCTAACTCTGCTACGTCCCTGCTTTCGTCTGCCTGATATACCCTGGTATTGTGAAAATAAATGTTATATGGAATAGATACCTCTCCAGCAGAGTTTAATATGGGGTTTGAAATACTGTAGGAGTTTATATCTTGGGCTGAAGCGTCTTCACGATCAAGGGCATTTGAAATAACACGCACAGAATCTATCAACTTGCCTACATCTGTAGAATATATGAAATATATAAGTTGTTCTCGTTTATGAGCATAAAATGGGGTAGGTCTAAATCTCATCAATCTATCATAAACAATTAACACTGGACTTTCTGTTTGCCTAATTTGAATACTATCGTTGTATAGATCTTCAATATTTGTTGGACTTTGTGCTGGAATCATGGGGCTTACATTTTCCCTATCAGTTGTATTTGGAGTCAATATGTCTGATTGTGCCATAAGGCTATAAAAGGCTAACTCAGATAAAACATATCTGTTTAAAAATGTAGGTGGAAAACCAGTGTCTGTTAGTATACTCATAGTCTTATTCTACCCCAATTGTTGCATTAGCAATCCATTTAAATCCTGTATCAATGCCTTTGGCTCTACCCATTCTTGATCCAGCCTTCATGTTTGTTTTATAAAGTTTTGGTTTTTTAATATAATCATAAATGCCAGAAGCCTTTAAAAATGATTGTTTAAAATATCTTAACATAAACTCATCAACAGTCTTTTCAAAACTTCCATAAACCATATCTCCGCCAGGACTATCTACTGTTATTGGCTTGCTTGTAAACACTTCTCCGCTTGGACCATTAAACTTTAACACCCTAGACCTAGTTGGTTTAATTGTAACTGGAACACCATTTTCCATAATTTTTGCTTTATTATAAAATGGTACAGTCATGTTTTTAGATACTGTTCTTGATTGTCTGAATGAAGAATTAATAGATAGTCCAAGATTACTAACAGTATACTTTAAATCAAATAATCTTGCATTTGGGCTACCAGTTTGATTCCATTCATAAATATGATGTAACGCTTTTGGATTTGACCTTGCTTCAACATCAACATATTGTGCAAGAGCACTGATCACTCCAAGACCTAACCTATCTAAAAATATTTTTTTACCTTTATGAATTCCGTCTAAAAATCCAACAGAGTAATCAATAATATTTTTCATCTGTTTATCAAAAACTTTTGTATTCATTGTAACTATCATTAGTCACCTACAGTCTGGTTTTCAGTTCTACGCCACAACATCTTATAATATTCTACAGATCCAAATGGTCCAGTAAATGGCTCAACTGTTGCTATTTCATAAATAGTTCCTCTGCCAGATCTTGGTCCAGCAGTTTCTTTATAAATTATATTATCGCTTGCATCTCTTACATTTGTTACAAGTATGTTTGTTGTTGCATTGTTGGCATTATTTGAAGAGAGTCTGGGGTCATTTTGGGTCCTTGCAATAAGTTTGTTTTCGTATTGTAAAAATGCTTCTGGTTTAATGTCTTCTGTTCCCAAACCACCAACTGGTGTTGCATTACAAATTACAGTTCTATCATAAACCCAATCTTTTTTAGGTTGACCGTAATCTCCTTGTGTAAGAATTGGAAAGTATATGTCAGCCTTCATTGGATACATAAAATCTGTAACTTCGCATGAGTTCATTACAAAACTCCAGGACGAACAATATTATCAACATATTTAGACAAAATCTTGTCTACAATAATATTTCCAGTACCCTCAATCATTCTTTTATCGTACTCAATTTTAAATTGATCAGTGCTGTAGTTTTTTACATATCTCTTGTAATAATCTAACTTACCACATTTAATATCATTAATTAATAATTTTGTAGCATCTTGAATGTCAATAGGAACTACTTTATACCCTGTTTCTACCAAGAAAATATAATCTGTTCCGTTTGGAAATCCTACGCCAGCAGTTATGGTTTGAACATTTCCGCTATCTTCTGTATCAAATATTGCAAATGAGTCTGAAGAAGCAACGGGAATTCTTGCTGGACGTCTTTCCGCTCTATTTAAAGAATCTGTTGCCTGTACTGGATCTTTTGTAATCGCAGTTTTATCTTTAGTAATTAAATAATTAAAGTCTCCCAATGCTGGGCCATCTGGATCATTAATATCATAAACTAGTTCTGCATTTTCATATGCTTTTAAAATTTTATGTGTTCTATCCCAAAGTGGAATATAGTCTGTTTCTTGTCCAACGATTTCAAGATATTTGCGCTTATAGTAAAATCCGTCAACTATAGTATCAATAATTGCTCTTGCCAATGATTCATACTCTTTATATTTGGCAATATCTGTTGCAGAGGTTTCATTGTTTGCAATTGCCAATTCTGTTGGATCTATGTATGGGCGCTCAATCTGTAGGTTATCCTCAACTACAATGTCGCCACGTTCTCCATCAATATCTTCATAAATAGTAACTGCATAAGATTTGTCATATTTTACAAAATCTCCATTTAACTCATATGTAATTGTTCCTTCTGAGGAAGATGTTAATCCAGATTCTCCACTAATGAATTCTTCAATTTCTGTTTGCTCTGGAACATCTTCAATAACAAGAATATAGTCTGCTGTTTCATCTGGAACCTTATAGGTTACGGAAAGCGGGTATGGTGGTAAGCGAAGTACTGTTGACATTAGTCTTTACGGTAATAAGATGCTACTTCTTCAGGTGACGCTATACGTACTAGCCTGTGAGTTAGCCACTTTTCCGATGCCTCCTTTGATACTATGTTATACCCCACCTTTAATGCACCCAAGTTATCCATGTGAAGATTTTTGTCTGAATATAAGGCTACCTTGTTTGTTATGTTTTCGGCCTTGTCTATCTCTTCTACACGCTCTTCTTTATTTTCTGGTGGAAACCAACTAGCAATAATTTCCAAAATTTCAAGTTTAGTACTTGCTTCAAAAAGTTCTATATTATTTTTTTTAGCATATGACTTTAATGCTAGTACGCTTTTAGTTGATAGTTCTTCCATTGTTGTGTTCATAATTCTCCTGTACTCATTTGTAATTATACCAGAATAACAATAAGGAGGACGGTTTTTATACCGCCCTCCCTAGTACGTGATTGTTATATTTTAGGAATCAGCGCTATCTGAGTCAACATAAGCGACTGCATCTAGTTCTTCCCATTGGATACCAAAGCGTACGAATACTGTGTATTCAATTGTGTCTTTCTTTGGCTTGTATTCACGGTTTACAGTGATGTCTCTCTGGAAGCCCCATACACGGTTCTGAGGGAATGTTAAATCAACATAACCTGCAGGATAGTAAGGAACCTCAAGAACATCTACACCAAGTACACGAGTTGTACGTGTATTACCTAGTGTCTGTGCTCCACCATCAAGGAATTCTTGACGATTTGCTTGTGTGCTACCAATACGATCAGAGAATGCTGATGAGATGGCGTCTGCAAGTGTACCGTTGTTACGAACGATACCAGCAAAAGCGTCAGTACCTGCGTAGAACTTAAGGTTTGACTTAAGTGCACGGTACTTACGTGGCATTGCTAGAAGCAAGCCCTGCATTACTGATGTAGTGTAGTTGTTATCTGAAACTGTTGCAGCATATTCGTGAGCAGCATTTCCTACTGTTCCACGAGTTTGCTTTACGAAACCTGCCATAATTGACAAGAATGCGTCTGCGCCTGTTCCAAGACCGTTGATAGCAAGATCTTCAATATCGTTTGCGAAAGCATTGGTCATCAAGCGAACTAGATGATCTTCAAGTGCTCCACCTTCAATATTGTCTTCAAGTGCTTCAGTTGATACTTCCCAATCAAGACGAATCTTTTTGGTTGTAAGTTCTACCTTTGAGAATGTTGCACCGATGTTTGTATAATCTGGTGCGCCTTGAGCAGCAGCACGAATTACACGTTCACCAACGTTTACCTTCTCAATTTCCATGGTGTTTGCTCTCATGGTGACACGACGGCCATCTTTAGCGAGGACAGTTGCATCCCATACGTAGTCAATAAAACGACGTGCTTGCTCTGGTGCTAAAATACCACCTGCAACACCTGTTGGGTTTACTGCGTTTGCTCCAGTTGTTGAACCGAATGCTGCAGTAGCAGTGTTACCAAGTTGTGATCCTACAGACGCTGCTGCAGAGTCCAAACCTGTTGCACCACCAATACCACCAGAAACGAAACCGCCCTGAGAGTTAATCTCATTGCCTGCTCCGCCTGATCCTGGATAGTTTTTTTCTAGGTCTTTATTTTGTTCCGACATTATTTTTCACCTCCTAGTGATTTTACCTTAGTTAAATAGGTCGGTTGATGTGAGGAAACGACCGCCCCATAGGGATTTTTGAACCACTTGTGGTGATTCCTGTACGATCTCGCCTAGATCGCCAGACTTGCGGAAAGCGGTATCTTGTTCTACAAGATCTACTCGCTTGCCAAACTCGTTAAAGTTATTCTTGATACCGTTAACATCTGATGTTACTGCATCAAGAGATTTTGTTACTGCTGTTACCTTCTCATTAAGAGATTTGATAGTTGCAGCAAGATCGCCAAAGGCATTAGTAAGAGAAGTATTAATTTCTGAAACTGCCTTAGCAACTTCTTCTTTAACGTCTGCAATAGATTTTTCTACCACATTCTCTACCTCAACTGTTGTTTTTACAACAGAAGAGTCTGCACTAGCATCGTCTGATTTAGCAACCGCAAGTTCTTCAACTGCTGGTGCTTCTTCAGCGACTGCAGGGGTTTCTGTTGCTTCTGCAACAACTTTTTCTGCTTCTGCAACAACTTCTGTTACTGCTTCTGCATTTACCTCTGCTGGCTGTGCCCCTGGAGCAACCTCTGCATTTTCAACTGCAGTTTCTGCAACTGCTTCTATTGATTCTGTCATTAGATTTACCTCCTTAGTAATCTTAATTGCATTAATGCCTTTAGCACTATCAACTAAGAATTTTATCATTTCTGCATTATCTTTATCGTTCTTTTCTATAAAGCCAATGTTTTGCATTTTGTTTCCAGTTACTGGACTTGTTACTGAATCAGAATCTGAAACCATAACAATACCGTTTTCTGAATCCCAAAATACGTTTTCAATTTCTGTTTTTGATAAATAACCATCCACAACGTTTTGTCCATTTACTTTTTCAATAGATAAAATATTTGCAAACTGGTTTGCTGGATTATCTACAAGAGATAACTCGTGTAGTTCATATGTTTTGATTACACGAATTGTTTTATCAATTTTTTCATCATAAGCATCATCCCAAGTCTTGATGTTTCCACCAATTGAAAATCCAGTGTACGTTCCATCTAAAACCTTTTCCCAGGCATCTTGTGCACCCTTAGAAACATAGGCAGATACATAAACTCCGCTATAAAATTTTTTGTCATTTGGATCAAAGTATTTGTCTTCTTTAAAAGAAACAATCTTTCCTACAGCGCTTGGCTGATGCATTTCACGAAGATTCCCACGAAAGTTTTTAAAAGCCTCTACGCTAGATTCTGTTGTGACTATGTCCCCTTGACGATCAACGTTGTCAAGCGTAGCAAAACCAGACACCATACGGCGTTCAATATCTACTTTTCCAATGGGCATTGAAAGGCGAACATTGTCACCTTTAGTTTCCCAATGAGCCTTGTTTATTAACATAACGTTATAATTATAGCACCGCTTTATATAGTTTTCTCAACTATTGAGACGATCTACCCTCACCTTGTGGATTACGACCAGCAATGGTAGTTGATGAATCAGAATTATTATTTGTTCTTTCTGAATCTCTTTGGCGAGTACCTGCTAAGTTTGCCCTAGAATCAGTTGCCTGTCTTGGTGACATAACAAAAGGATCATCCCCATCTGCTCTTTGTGGCAAGTCTAATTTTTCACGAGCCTCATTTGGAGTCATAACCTGAGTCTTAACATAACGCTCAATAATCTGAGATTGAGCAATTTCATCAGTAAGGGTAAGTTCATTAAATTTAAGTTCAAGAATATCTGTTTTTTCCTTAATAATCTTATTAACTACCTTTTCAAGATGTTTTTGTGCTGGACGAGAGACCTGCTCCTTAAAAGTACGATCTTGTGAAAGTGCTGCTGCAATGCCTGAATCAGCACCGCCAAGTTTAGAAATTGGAACCTGATGTGCAATTAAAATATCATCACGGTTTTGTTTACGATACTCTTTAAATGATCCATCTTGGATACCATTTTCAATTGGCTCCATTTTAAACTCAACCTTATTGCCATCGCTATCTCCAGGAAGTGGGATGTAAAGAGTTCTATGGGATTGAGCCTTAAGGCCAGTCTGCAAAAACCTAAACATTTTATCTTCAGCATCGCCAGATAATTTTGCACCCTTTAGTGTCACTACATATCTTGGAACCGCCTTGTTTTCAAAGTAGTCAATATTATATTGAGATGCTAACTGGTCTCCAATTAAAGATGGCATTGCTGCAACAATATCTGGAATTCCATAAAATGTATTTAAGGGAGAGTATTCCTTAAGATGAATAATCTCATTTGGTCTTGGATCTGTACCCATAGGGTTTGCATTTCTTGCTCCAAAGTTTCTAAAATAAACTACCTTTTGACCAATAATCTGAATAAAACCATCACGCAAACGACGTACACGAACAGTCGTTGCTGGAATATGGCCAACATATCCAATATCTCCAGCCACTGTTCTGCCTACTTCAATAAATCCATTACCAGTTGCTTGAAGATCTGTGTAAACCTTTTCCATAGTTTTTGTAAAACTATCATCATCATTTAAACTTTCTAGCCAATCACGCAACTGTATCTTTGCTCTTTCAATACGATTACGAGCACGATCTACCGCTGCTTGATCTTCGTTCATTTCAAACCTTAACATAGTTCTATCTGAAATATCAAAACGGTATCCAAGGCCAACAACATTTTCTACTTTGGCATCAATAGCAGCATGATTAGCAAATGATGTGTCATAGAAGTTTGCTAATTCATACATGTTGTATGGAGGAGTAATTACATCAAATAGTCCGTAGCCATTTCTATATACCGTGCCAGGATTGATTTGCTTTGAACTTGCATCTACCCCTGAAGGTGTAACATTTGCTGCATTTAAATATGCCTGGTTTGTTTCTGGGCTAATATATTTTGAAAGATTGCGTGTTGTTCTACGACGAAAATTTTGGTCTAATCCAGAATAGTCTTTTAAGTCGTCCCAACTTTTATTAAAAGGATCTTGATGCTTAAATGGGTTTTCTTCTTTGTTTTGCGTGTTAAGACCTACACGAATATATTCTTGTTCGTCACTCATTTACAGCATCCTTTCCATATTTATCTAACGTCTGTTGTGCTGCATGCCAAGCACCTAAGTCATTCATTGAAGGAATTAGTCCTTCTCTCATTCTTTCTTTTTGTTCAGAATATTCTTCTTCACTAATTCTTGTAAGCCCAGGAACAAAAACCGCTTTGCCTTCACCGTCATCTCCATAATGCATGGCAGCCTTTCGCAGTTCTGCAATCTTGGATAGATCGCCACGGTCTGAAGGTATGTTTAAAATTGATCCAGTATCGTCCGTAAACCACTTTCCATCAGACTTCTTGTATACGTAAAGTCCCCAGTCATAGTGCTTATCTATTACCTTGCGACGAACATTTTGTACATACGGCTTACCAGTTTTTGGGTTAATTAGTGATTCCATAACCACAAGTATATCAGATTATACTGGTGTGGCGACAGTGCTTAACCATTCTACTTCTGCGTATATTTTTAATTTTTCAGGCTGATAGACTAGCCCTTCTCCATCATCAACTATAATTTTATTTGTCCCTATGTATGTTTTATAAATATCCAATGGATTAATACCGTAAAACTCTGACGATCCTATGACCAACATACCATCCCAAGTAAAGTTATTGCTCCAGAATTGCCAATCAAGGGTAGTAATTCCGTCTGCCAAAACTTTATACCATGGTCTAAACGTTCTACTTTCAACCTCTTGTAAACTGTTGGCTTGATAATACGCAATATTATTAAATAATGCTGGGCCCGTAATATTTATACCTCCTAAATATGAGTTATAAATTAAAGATGTTAAAAAGGAAATACCAACAGATGACCACTCTTTAAGCGATATCACTGGCTCTCTGACAAGGTTTCCATTTAAATAAAAAGCCACTCCATTATACTCAACCCCATTTTCATTTAAAACAAATATTTTTGCTCTGTTCATACTAGAACTATTGGCCTGAATATAAAACTTTAACGTGCCATCTTTATGATTAATTTCAAATATTTCTGTTGCTGTTTCTGGAAAAGTATCTTGATCATATCTTAACCAAAGTTGCATAGCGCTTACCTTATAAGATGTTGCAAGTTCTTTGTTAATTGGAAGAGAAAGTCCACGATTTTCTAAAAGATTAAATTCTCCACGCACTTCCAATCCAGATGTTTTCGTTAAATAGAGATATGGGGAACTTTCTTTATAAATACTAAAAGGATTTTTTGATTTATAGTCAAAATATATTCCATTTTTCTTATATGGAAATAGATCTACACCAAACCTTGTTCCAATAGGATTAGACGAGTTATTATTAAACGCCTGAGATGCCAGTTGTAATTTATTTAACAATATTGGCTTTGTTAAAATACCACGACTGTTAAATTCAAGGCTATATACAATTGCTAAACTGTTAAAGTCTTTTGTTTTAATAGGATAAATTAATGTATTATTTAATATCTCAAATCTTGTGGTTTCCCAATCTTCATAATCATTTATATCAACAACTTTATACTGATTTAGAGTTTGCTCATTTGCAAAAGGTAAAGCAATGTTTGCTCCTTCAGAAACATACTGAAAGGTAATATAACTTTTTATTTGTGCTCCAGTTGTATCATAATAATATCCAGCATTTCCAGACTCTTCTATTAAAGTTGTAGTAGTTGGGTATCCTAAGTTAAACTGTAAAAAATCTAAATCATAGTATTCTTCATTATCTTTATTTTTGACAAACTGCCCAAAATAAGAGAGTGGTAAGTAATCTTGCCAGTATCCAGCAACACCTATATCTAGAAAATATTTTTGATATGCTTCAGAAGGCAAAAGCGTATAACTTGCTGTATGAGAAATTAGTGGTGAGCCATGGTTTAAAATGGTGATTCCATCTTCATTAAAATTGTTTGATATTTTAGAAAAATTTGTTGTACTGCAAATACCAATAGAATAAATTCTTCCAGTAAAAGAATATTCTCCAGAGTTGTCTCCACCTACGTACATCTTTAAAGAATTTTGATTTCCAAAAAATGAACTTACACTTCCACCAAAATTATCAGAAATACTTCTTAAATTAAAACCTGCTGCAAAAATACTGTTTGCTGCTATTGGGTCTGACGTAAAAAGTAGTTCGGTACTTCCATTATAAGTTAAAGAATATTTAATCTCATCAGCGTCTTTTATAATAGAAAAATAATTTCCAGTTACAGGATTATATATTTTAAACAATATTTGTTCAGAAATTAAATCATGGGAACTAAAAACACCATAAAAAGCATCAACCTGATTTGCCAAAATGTTAAACTCATTAAAATTAATATAAGTATTTTCAGAATTCCAAGTATTGTTTGGTCTAAAAGATAAAAACTTATTATCAATAAATGGGCCAGACTCATTATCTTGTATGACTTGATTGTCTTCGTATAATTCTTCTAATGTTTTACCATCTAAAAATATTTCAGGAAGTGAATATTCTGGTGTTCTTAGACTTGTTGTAGTTGTTGTTAAATTATCAAAACTTCCTTGGTTCCATCCTGCAAAGTCTGGATAGTTGTAGTTTGCCGTATAGTTGGCAAATGGATAATCTACGAATGCGGTTATTCCTCCATAAGCAGAGTTAATTCCTTCTGGAGATATTACTCCTTGTCCATATACCCATCTGCGTTTTGCCACTGTAACTGGTACTTGATATGAATAAATTGCAACACAATCAATTTCAAAAGGATATACGTTAGCATTTGCATAAAATCCAAGCCAGTCTTGACTATCTCCGTTATTATCAAGTTCTTCTGGTAAAGAAAGTGTAGATGTATCAAAAGATAAAGATAAAACCTCTTCTCCATTTATTAATAGTGATGCTGAATTTCTAATTAAGCGAATATGAACTAGCATTGGTCTAAACCATTCACCAATAAAATGAGAGGCAAACTGATTTCCAATAACTAAAGTTAAAAATCCATCTTCAACATATAGCCCATCATCAGATGCAATTGGTCCAAAAATTTTAAATGGTGTTAATGTATTTGCTGCTATTCTTGTCCAAAATTCAATTGTATAGTCGTTGTACTGCCCAGTCTTATTTAAAAATCCTTTACCTGGAATTATTAAAGACGCATCCGTATAAGGCTCTAGCCTTGTTGCTCCACTTGCTCCATATACTAATGGAATTCCTGCATTTTTACATTTTAGTCCATTTTCTGTAATATAGTAGCCAGAATCTTCTGCAATACCGTATGCTTGAGCCTCTACTGCATCCAAACCACCATAAATACTTACTGTTGATGGAACTGTAGTTTCTGCTATTCCATTTAAAGAATAGGTATTAAATTCTTCATTCCATTGACCTAAAGTAATACCATTAAAATAAAATTGATTTTCTGATGTAAGTCCTGATCCCTCAAATATTTTTATTTTAAAAACAATTCTTAGTTGTGCAGAAACATTGGGAATTGCAAAAGTTTCAGAAATAAAACCCCACTTTTGATAAAGTGTACTTGTAAAAGTTTTTAATTCTTGAACTACTTGAGATGTGCTTGGATCTGTATATTCGTATCCTATAGAAACACTCTGTAAGTAAACGCTATTTGAATAAAAATATGAACCTATTGTAAAAGTTTCAAGATCTTCAAGAGTGTTAAAGTTTAATATGTTAGGACTAACCATTGATGCTTCAAGAGTTTCAGCAAGTGGAACATCAACTTCAATTAATGTTAAAGCACTATTTGAAAATGGTTCTTTAAGAGATTCTGACTCCAATGTTGCTGTTGCATCTGATATAGTCCAAGAGTCAGAGATATCTCTTTGTGCTTCAGAAATTAAACTTTTATAGTCAAGAGTATCGTCTAAAGCCCACAAAACTAGTGGGTGCTCAGAATATATTTTTTCTGCATATAAATTTGATGGGGTAGACATATTTCTCCTATCACCTTATTATAGCAGGATGGAAACTAATATAATTTAATTTCACATGCGTCTGTTGAGCAGTATGCCTCTCCTTGTGCTTCAAGATTTTCTATTCCATCATAAATAGCAGACCAGTCAATCTTGCCAATCTTGCCTACATAAGCGTTGTATTCTTCTCTTGTTATTTGAGTATATGGCTGTTGTGGATATGTTTGGTTGCCCATTGGTAAGAATGAAACTGCTTTAAGTTGTCCCTCGTACATATGAAGTGCTGGAGCAATATGCTTAGACTCTGACTCTTTGTCAAATGAAAGAGTTACAGATACGCCATTGTCAGACCAATATTTTTGAGCGGTAGCAGCCAAACCAATTTTTTCAAAAAGACTTACATCCTTCTCAGATCTTGGATGTCCAGATGCTACTGGGAAATATACTACTGAAGTGTTTGCTGATACTACGTCGTCTTCAATTTTATACCCTGCTGCTTTAAATAAATGAAGCATTGGATCTGTATTACCAAACCTAATAGCACGAAGATAGAATGCTCCGCCAGGACCCCAATGAACTCCAGGAGTTGCACCAGAAAGTAACGATACAGAGCCAGAAGGTTTCACGGTAGTTACACGAATTGACTCACGTACACATAACCATTCTGAATATGAGTGATCATATGAACGAATTTTTTTATATCCTTCATCCATCCAATTACGAACTGTTGGCATACCCTTTGTATCTGCAAATGATGCAATACCAGTTAAAGATGTTCCGATACGACGATTACGTTGCATAATTCCATTTGTAGTTTGCCAATGTGTTGGCATTAATGTAACTGTCTTGCCATATAGATATGCAAATTTTAATGTACGAAGAAAATCTTCTTTATCTTCATGACGGTTTAAGTGAACCTCTACAAGAGTACATAACTCGTAAGACTCTAGTGGTTGTTCAGCGCATGGGTTAAATCCCATAACACGAGAATCCTTATAATCTGGAGCATCCGCCAGTCTTCCATAATCTCTAGCAACATCTAGCCAAATAAATCCTGGCTCACCATTGTCTGCAATTAAATCTACATAGTCTTCATACTTTGTTCCAACTTCTGCAGCAATAGAGTTATTAGACATCCATGCCCATCCTGGATTTTTTGAATCAAAAGAATTTCTATCTGGAAAAACCTCTGCATTTTTTAGATTAATAAAATCTTGATCTCCCGCTAGTCCTAAAGCCAAGGTAGCAGAACGACGAACATTTCCAGAAACAACACATGTACCAATAAGATTGACAATATCCACTATTGCCCTAGAATCAAGTTTTTCTCCTGCTCTACCGCCAATTACTGCGTCTATCTTATTGTGTAGTGCAATAAGTGGTGCTGGACCGCTAGCAACCCCTCCAAAGCCTTTTATGGGGGCACCTAGAGGACGGATAAGATCATAGTTAAATTTTTGTATAGCCTGATTAGGACGTAGATATGAGTTTAAAAGCATTCTTACAGAGTCTACCCAACCTTCACGAGTATCTGGAATTTCCCATACATTTTCTGGTTCGGTAGGGGCATAGATAGGCATTTCTTTTTCTTGACCAATAGTGTCAAACCCTACACCTATGCCTAGCATTAAGGCATCCATTACCCATGCAAACAAGGCTCCTGGATCATTACGATCAATATCACGAGTGGATACCATAGCACAATTTTGAAGGGAAGCAGAGTTGCGCTTTTCCATAGTCATGGGGGTTCCAAATGCCCAAAGACCACGGCCTGGCGGAGTCCACTTTAAATTAAACATTCTGTCATAGGCTTCTTGAGCAGACTTTTGAGCCTTGTTATCATTCCAGGGTAAGCGATTATCTTTAGCGTGATTCTTTTGTACTGAGTACATTCCTTCAATTACCCGCTTACAAACCTCATGCCATCTCTCTTTTGTTCCATCTTCCTTCATACGAGAATATGTACGTATAAAGGTAATTTCGCCTAATGAGTTAGAGCCTGCATCTGTAAAACCAAATGGTGCTGATACTCCAACATATTTATTTATGAATTCATCTGTTAAGCGAAAAGAAAAGATATCTGACATTTATGTTCCAACTTTCTATTAAAATATTATAAGTACTTTGAAAATTACAAAGTAGTGTTAAGTATATCATAGAATTAAAAAGAAAAACACGCTTGTTTAGGGCGTGTTAATCTTTAGTTTAGAGTTAGTGCTTTGTATTTTATAAAGTACTATGCACCAATCAACATTAGTTCGCTAAATGCTGCACCTTGTGCTGGTGTTGTCCATGCAAGTGTACCAGATCCATCTGTTTTCAAAACTTGGTCAGCGGATCCGTCTGCTGAAGGAAGTGTCCAAATTCTGTTTGTTGAAACAGTTGATGGAGCCTTAAAACCAACATAGTGGCTTGAATCTGTATCTGCAAGTCTAAGTTCTGCTGTAGCATTAAGAGTAAGAGATGTTGTTGCTACTGGACTTGATAAAGTTGGAGAAGAAGATGGTGCTTTAGCATCAAGTTGTGTTTGAATTGCTGAAGTAACACCGTTAAGATATCCAATTTCTGTATCAGAAACATCTGCTACACGAGTTTGTGTAATTGATGTGTCAATAGTAAATGTTGTGCCAGTTAATGTTAAGCCGTTTCCAGCAGTATATGTGCCTGCGCCAGAAAATTGAGTAAATGCAATTGCATCAGTGCCAATTGTGGCAGGTCTATTTGTTTGTACCCAACCAGTTGATCCATTTACAGTTCCTGAGTATACGAAAACAAAGTCTCCGCTATCTACTTCAGTTGCTGTATCAAAGTCTGTAGCACGAGTTGGTTGACCAGATGCTTGGACTACATAAATACCATTTTCAGATGCAGTGCTCTGATTCTTTACAAGAATTCTATTTCCTGTAGCAAGTGTAATACCGTCAAGAGTATCTCCATTTTCAAGAGCACTTGATAAAGTAACATTTGTTGTTGTTGCAGCAATTACTGCTTCGTGAATATGCAAACCTTCTGTTACCGCATCTACATAAGCCTTTGTTGCTGCGTCTGCAGAGTCTGTTGGAGTGCCAAGACCTGTGATCTTGTTTGTACCCATTGCAATGGCACCAGTCATTGTGCCACCAGCAAGTGCTAGTTTGGCTGCAAGGTCTGTAGTAAGTCCTGAAATCTTTGATTGTGCAATTGCAGCAGCAGCATTAACATCACCGTCAACAATAGTTCCATCTGCAATCATTGTTGAGGTAATTGTTCCTGTTGGTGCAGAGAATGTTCCAGTAAATGATGCGTTAGCAGAAGGAGCCTTAGTGTCCATTTGAGTTTGGATAGCAGATGTTACACCGTTTAGGTATCCGATTTCGGTATCTGAAACATCGGCAACACGAGCCTGAATAGTTGTTGTGTCTACTGCTAATGTTAGTGTGTTTGCTGCATCGTTATAGGTCTTTGTTATACCAGTGCCTGCTGTAAGTGCTGTATCAATTGCATCTTGTGAAAGTTCTGCAATATCAGATGTAAGGGCTACTGTGCCTGTTGCATCTGGAAAAGTAATTGTACGATCAGCAGTTGGGTCTGTTACCTGAAGAGTAGTCTCATAAGAGTCAGCGGTAGCACCTTCAAAAACAATGCTTGTACCAAAGGTAGGAACTACTGTGGAGTTGGTGTCGGCAAAGTAGTCTAGATCTGCCCAGTGGTTTGTTCCATCACCAATCTTAAATTTGTTAGTGTCTGATTCCCATCCCATTTCACCAGCATTGAGTACTGGGTTTGCAGATGTCCACTGTGAGGCGGTTCCTCTGCGTTGCTGCATTCTGGTTGCCATTATTACTCCTTATACTTAGTTATATTATAACAGATAATTAGTTAAAATTATCTATTGCTGTTCCGCCATCATACGTTGCTTCAAATGATGCTGTGTTGTATAGTCCTGCACTTACAAGAACTCCTGGTTCGTTATATGCTCCACCACTAATAAATGTACTAACAATTAAACCAGTGCCATCAATAGCAGTATCATGAATGTGATCCTGTAGTGTTTCTGCATCTTCAAGTGTTGCAATTGCAAGCCACTCAGAACTGTAGTAAACATGTATACGCTCTGTCAATGTATCAAACCACAAGTCGCCATTTGTTGGAGAAACTGGTTGTGTTGTTGGAACAGTTGGTGTACCAACGGCAGTGTCTACATATAATTTTGTTGCAGCATGATTATTTTGAGTTGGAGTGGCAACTGTGACTGTTGATCCAAAGATTCCGCCTTCGGCTACGTTAATGCCGTGCTTTACTTTGAAGTCTTTATTTACTGTTGCCACTTCCTACCTCTATTCTTTAATTATGCCTCAATATAAGTTTTGCTTACTTTAACAGCAGTGTCTGCAGCAGCAGCAGTAACTAGAAGACGAACATTACCACCGCTATAGTCAGCATCTGTTGTTCCTAATTGAGCATTGCTAATAACATCTGCGTATTCTGTTAAGTAAACGTTGTTTGATCCATCTACAGTAACCAAAACTTCAATTACTTCAATGTCTCCTGATTTTTTCATCTGAACAATATATTTTGCAGATGAATAAGTGGTTGCTGACCATGAGTCAACTATTGTTGCGCTAGTAGAAGCGGTAGCAGTAGCAGTTCCAAGTAATGCATCTGTAAGAGTTACAGATCCTACTGTTACACCGCTAAATGATGGTGTTGCACCAGAATGTAGGTCCTGTGGACCAGACAGCGTGATTGCACCAGTTGATCCGCTTGCAGTAATTTGGTTTGCTGTACCAGTGATTGAAAGTACACCAGTATTTTCAATTGTGTCAGCATTTACTTGAATACCAGTTCCTGCTCCAACGTTAAATGTTGTTCCATCTAGTGTTAAACCAGCGCCACCAATGTATGTACCAGCACCTGAGAACTGTGTGAATGCAATTGCATCTGTTCCAATTGTTGCTGGACGATTTGTTTGTACCCATCCAGTGCCAGCGTTTACTGTACCTGAATATACGAATACGAAGTCACCAGAGTCAACCTCTGTTGCTGTATCAAAGTCTGCTGCACGGCTTGGCTGACCTGATGCATTAACAGTATAAATACCGTTTTCTGATTGAGTAGTTTGGTTCTTAACAAGAATACGGTTGCCAGTAGCAAGGGTAATTCCGTCAAGTACATCACCATTTTCAAGAGCAGTTGCTAGTGCTACGTTTGTTGTTGTTGCTGCTACTACAGACTCGTGAATGTGTAGGCCTTCTGCAACAGAATCAACATAACCCTTTGTAGCAGCATCTGCTGCATCTGTAGGTGTTCCAAGACCTGTAATCTTGTAAGTAGCCATTGATACTGCGCCAGTTGGTGCTCCAACAGCGCTTAGTGCAAACTCAGATGGGTCTACAGAAATTGCTCCTGTATTGTCATCATAGTCAAGACCGTTACCTACGTTATTTCCAACAGCATCTTGTGCTAATTCATTTGAAAAATACTTGTTAGTTCCTTCAGAAATATCATCTGTATCAAGTGTTAAAGATCCACCTAGTGACAATGAGTTTGTATTTATGGTTACTGATGAATTTTCAAGTTTGTTATTTGCAATTGATCCTGCAAGCATTGCATTTGTTACAGTTGCTGTGTCAGCAGCAGTAATTGCAGTTCCAGAAATCTTGCTTGCTGCAATGGCAGCAGATGCGTTAATGTCTGCATCAACAATAGTACCATCAGCGATCATTGTGCTTGTAACTGTACCAGTATCACCAGTTGTTACAAAGTTAGCATCTGTTAGTGCTGTGTTAAACTCTGAAGTTGTTCCAGAAAATGTGTTGCTTGATAAATTGATTGTTTTGTTTGTTAGTGTGTCAGTTGTATCACGAAGAACCACTTGACCTGTTGCATCAGGAAGTGTAATTGTTCTATCTGCAGTTGGATCAGTTACCTGAAGTGTTGTTTCGTGATCGTTTGCAGTTGCACCTTCAAATGAAATACTTGAATCAAATACTCCAACTGCTGCTGGTGCTGCCCACTCAATTCCGTTTGTTGCTCCAGAATTTGCTGTAAGAACATATCCGTTTGTTCCCGCTGCAAGGCGAGTTACGGTATCTGCTGCTGAAGCAACTAATAAATCACCTTTGGCGTCTACTAATGCTTCTGTTAATATGTCGTGGCCGTTTACAGTTGCGGTTGATCCCTCAACTACCAGCCCCGCTTTTACTCTAAAGTCTTTTGTTACGGTTGCCATCTTTTATCTCCTTGGTTAGGCCTTTAATCCCATACGCATATAGCGTAGGGTTATCGGTGTAATTCCCCCTACTGGAACAACAGTTAGTGATACTGTGTCTCCAGCCCTTGAAACAGAGATGGTGCCAATATTCCCATCATTTTCAATTGTTGCATATTCGCTGACAGATACTCCTGATCCATCAATTAATATGTTCATTTCTGTAGAGTAGTACTTGTTTGCACCACCTGCTACATATTTAATGGAAATCATATATTTCATTGATCGCCATTCACTTGCGGAAAAGTTATCAAAAATTGTTGAGTTTTCTATACCATTAATGGTTAACTCATTGTTACCGTCTGAACCGAGATCTGTAGATCTAGCAGAAGCACTATCAATTAAATCTATATAGTCTTCTTGTGTTGGGCGGTCGCCAGTCTGAAATTTGGTTTTAACGTTTGGAATTGATACCTTTGCCATGCCACTATTATATCATTATATGTTAAAGAATATAGTTATTGATACCAATAATTTGAAGACCAATTCCAGGAACATTTGAGTATGCTGAACCAATTCCTATAGTGGTAAATTTAACCCTAAATGGCAAAACCTCATTAATTTTTACTGCTCTTGCTTTATAAATTATTTCGGATATTGGGTAGCCAATAGAGTTTATCTTTTTTGCTTTATGGCTATCGGTATCAATTATGATAGCGGATGCCATTAGGACTCACTATTTGTTACGTCTTCAATTACTTTCATGGTGCCTCTGGCTACCGTCCAAACACGACTTTCATCACTTAATTCAATGTCAAAAATATCGCCAGTTTCTAGCAATACAGATTCATTTGCTGTGAGAGAAACTGTGAACTCTCCAGCATCATCTATTTCTGTTGGAACTGGTTCAAGTTCAACTATTAGTTCTGCATCATCTGTAAAATCACCAGGCTTTGTATTTGGGCGTTTAATCTCCATTGCAATAGTCCAGTCAGCAATAACTAGTGGATCTTTATTATCATCTGTAACATAAACACGAAATGAAGCGGTATCACCACGAACAACTGTCCATAATACGTTTGGCGGTGTTAAACCAACTGAATAAGAGTCTGAGCCTTGATTTCTAAATGTAGCCATAATCTTATCATTATACCATCAACTAATAACAATATTATAAATATTTTTTATTTGGTGAAGGTATTTGACTCAAAAGGTCAAAAGATGGTATAATTAATGTATGCTACCAATAGGTAGCATTTGTTCTCTAGGAGGTATTTTACAATGAGAGAGTCAAATGTTTGGCTAGGGGTATTAACGTTGGTTATTTGCAGTACCGTTTTTTCGGCTTCTGCAAATGCAACAAATGAAAATAATCTATTGATTAAAGAGTCCGTGAAGTCTGCCACCCAACAGGTGGCTTTTTTGGTTTCTAAGGACAAAAAATTAGAAAAGTATGAAAATGCTCATAATTTAACTGATGAGCAACTGGTTGATATGTTGCGACATGTAGGGTTTCAAGGAAAGGCTTTAAGGTCTGCTTGTGCAATTGCCAAAGCAGAGTCAAATGGTCGCCCCCTTGCCTTCAATGGCAATGTAAAAACTGGGGATAGTTCTTATGGCGTATTTCAAATTAATATGCTTGGAGAACTTGGACCAGATCGTAGAGAAAAATTTGAGTTAGATTCAAATGCTGAATTGTTAAATCCAGTGTTGAATGCACAAATTGCTCTACATATGACCAAGGGTGGAAAAGACTGGTCTTCCTGGAGTTCTATAAATGGAACACGGTACAAGGAGTGGTATAACAAATATCCGTGTAAATAACAATTAAATAAAAAATCCCCCTTGGCTATATGCCTTGGGGGTATTTTTTTTTATTTATTTTTTTAATCTTCATCTCTTACAATAGGGGTTGCATCCCAGGATAATGTTTCTTCGTTCCATGTATAGAAATGTGGATTTTCTGGATCAATTGTTGGTCTAACAATTGGTGCCTCCCATATGCATGTTTCTTCGTCTAATATCCAAGATTGATATGGTTTTGGAGGAATAAATGCATCTTTTTCTGCATCATAAAAAAATCCAACTGAACCATAATTTTTTCTAAAAGCAGGTTCATCAACTGGGGCTCCTGTTTCTGGATTTATACGTTTTCCAGCATAAGAAGTGTATGATGTACGCTTACATGCCTGATTATGGAAATCACCATAGTAAGCCTCCCAATCAGAAATACCGTCTACCACTTCATGTTCATGGCGACCAACAATAACATTTGTTACAAAATTGTTTTCATCTAAAAGTGCATAATGTGCCATTTTACCAACTCACGTTTCCAGAACCAGCAGTAAATGTATAGACAGTATCTGATCCAGAGGTAGTCTTTGTATATGTAAGTCCACCGCTAATTGAAGCCAAATCAGCATTGCTATTATTATATCTAATAATAACCACTCCAGATCCTCCAGGTTTTCCAGGTCTTTGATCTACGTTGTTGGCCTGTCCATAACCACCACCGCCACCACCGCCTGTATTGGCGCCTCCAGGTGATGCGCCTCCACCACTATAGGTTGCAAAACTTAACTGTCCTACGCCACCGCCACCGCCACCGCCACCTGCGCCACCGCCACCTGCTGATGGAGGGCCATAGTAGTTAAATGATCCTCCGCCACCGCCACCTGCATAGTATGTTGATTTATATTGATTTCCACTTCCACCAGTACCTCCGCTACCGTTTGCGCCTGCACCAGCACCGCCACCGCCGTTGAAGATAGAGTTGCCTGGGTCATTACTACCACCGCCACCTGATCTATTTTGAGGTGATCCAGATGGACCACCGTTACCACCGTTACTGTTTGTACCAGTACCACCGCCACCTGCTGTTACGCCAAATGCACTTGAACTACCACCTGAGCCACTTGGGAATGATCCTCCACCAGCGATGCTTATTGAATAAGAAGTTCCAGCACTAACGGCTTGCGTTTCACTTGTTTGTGTTCCAGCGCCACCGCCACCGCCACCGCCTGCGTTTTCACGAGGCGCTCCACCGCCACCTACTACTAGGTAAGAAACGGTTGAAGGTGCTGGCTTAAATGCAAGGACTGAATTTGAAGCAGCCGTTGATGGACCATTTCCTGAACCATTACTTGCTTTTACAGTAAATGTATAATTTGTATTATTTGTTAAACCAGACATGGTTATTGGGCTTGTTGCAGATGATGCAGTAAAACCTTCTGGATCAGATGTTGCAGTAAAGTTAGTTGCTATTCCTCCACGAGATGATGCAGTAAATGGGATTGTTGCTGTAACTGCTGAAACTGTTACGGTTCCTAGTGTTGGTGCATCTGGCAAAGCAGCAATTTTTGTTGTTCCTGCTGAAGCATCTTTAAATTTAGAACCTGCTAATCCAGAAGCACTTGCTTTTGTAATTGCCATATTTTTAAGCCTTTCTTAATTAACTAAGTTCTGAACCAAATGCGTTAAATGACATATCTGCTGAAGATGCATAGACACGAATTACGTCGCCTGCTGCAAGAGTAATTCCAAGAGTTAGCATGATAGAGTCATTTGCTCCAACTGTTGCTCCGTAAACGATGTAATGTTTTTGTGTTGTTGATGCATCTGCTGATGGACGTACCACAATTCGGTATGTTCCAGAAGAACCTGCCTGATTAGCAATTGCAATAGTGGAAACTACTGCTGATGTTGCTGCAGGAACTGTATAGAGAGTTGTCTCTGTAGTTGCTGATGGTGCTGCCTGTGCTAAAACCTTATATGTTGTTGCCATTTGTTATCCTCCCATTAGTAGGAATAGTTCTGGCAATCCGCTTGAGTCTTGCCATGATGTTATTATACCATCTGTTTGTAATACTTTTCCAGCATTTCCTGCTTGTGCGGGAATAAAAGGAATCCATGATGATCCATTATAGAACTGAAGTTGATGAATAGTATTTCCACTACCATCTTGTCTTATCAGGCATATTGATCCTGCAACTGGAGAGGTAATTGATGCATCTCTTGCTGATGGATTAAGGTAATTGTTTATACCCTTTTTTCCAACAAGATGATCTATAACAGTAACTGTTGATAAATGTGTATGTGGTCCAGCCCATTCAAAAGTTCCAGATGTATCTGTTTTTCCAGATAGTTCATACCAAGTATCATCTGCTGCATTATAAATGTACCCTGGTTTTCCGTCGTAATTAAATGATGTTGGCATTAAATCACCTGATCAAAACTGCTAGTATCTCCATTATAAACATACATTTCTATAGGAGATGATCCCTTTTTAATCCAAATTACACCATTGGCTAATCCAGTTGTTGGTTGTGTTGCTGTATAGATTGATGTTGCTGACAAATATCCAACTGGAGCAGGCGCATCTTTGTCCACCCAAATATAACCATTTGGTATTGTGGCAGAAAATGTTGAAAAGTTTGCTGCTACTGGTGCAGAGTTTTGTGCTGAAGATATATCTCTTGCTGCTAGTTCTAAAGCAACCTGATCATCTATTTGTTCCTGTAGATCATTAATTGTATGTGCCATTGATGGCACTAAAAGTTCTGCTGGATCATTTTCTGCAGTATCAAAATCATACGATCCATAATGATATGCTCTTAAAGCATCTTGAATGTTAGCATCGTCAATTAATGCTGGAATTTTAGTTGGTACTAAATTTCCTATATTTTCTACAGCCATTGGGTCACCTCTTTAAAGATTATACCATTTTTATATCAAACTATAGATATAAATAAATGTACAGTTTTGCTTCCAGTTAATGCAGACCAAATACCCCCACTATATTGAACTGCGTCAAAATTTATTACTAGGTTTGTTCCAGCCCCTGCCAAAGCGGGAATTTCCATTGATGCTGCAATGGGATTTGCCCCCTCAATTTGAAACTGAACATTAAAGTTTGAAGCAGTAAGTGGTGATCCAGTTACGGTTACTATGTTTGATATTGGAATAGTTGTAGATGCAGATCCAGAAGTAAAAGAAAGTGTTTGTATTGTAGAATAAATCGCTGGGCTTATATTTAAAACCTCTACCCAGGTATTTCCTCCAGGTTGGGAAATATACTGGTACATATATCCATAATTTGCTCCAGGATCGGTTTGTATATATATGTCATTTAATATTAAAGTTGTACCAAGCAATACTCCACTAGATGTCTGTGCGTTTGGTTCTCCAGAGCCAACAATAATTTTACTACCACGAGTTCCTTGTGGACCAATATCTACCAACACATCAACTGAGTCTGGTGGTCCTAAAACAACAACATCTTCAGTATTAAGTAATACATCTACCATTATGATTCATCTGCTCCAGAGATATCATCTGTTACTGTAATGCTTCCAGTCAGAACGGTATAAATTTCAGAAGCGCTTGCGTCTATTTGAACATCATAGACGTAGGTTCCAGCAGTCAAGTTTCTACCTAAACCAGGAAGAATCGTGCAGGTAATTGTGTCTGCTGAGCCGTCAACTACTGCTTGTCCTTCATACTGTGTTTGACCTTCACCTCTTGCTGTTGCAATAAAAAAGTCTGCACTAAAACCTGTTAAGTCAAAGGCATCACCATTTGCTGTTTTTGGGCGTACCACAAATTCAGCGGTGTCGCCACGGTAGTAATTAAAATTATAAGAACCTGGAAATGCCATTATTCCTCCTAGAACATTATACCATTATGATACTGCTATATATATGCCTTTTAAAACAAAAGACCCTTCATTGTCTGTTCTTATTTGGGGGGTGCCACCAGAGTTTCTAACCTTGTCACTAGTTATAAAAATGGTTTGAGAATAAGATAGGTCATACTGATATTGATATTTTAATAGTCCCACATATCCTATTGGGGACAATTCCTCATCCTTTAAAAGAGTCCTGACCCAAACCTCTGTATTATTTGAATAAGTTTCTAAAGAAAAGTCATATCTAACTTCTATCTTTGATCCCACTTTAAGTGTTTTTAAATTAATATTTTTTGCTACCTGATTTAATAAAGAAACTGATTTATTTGGAAGATAGGTTTCAATGGTTTGGTCTTGATCTATATCTAAGAAAAAAGAAACCCAGCCATCTTCTCCTCTTTCTGGACCAACCCTATGAATACCAGTTTCACTACCAGCATAGTATGCCCAGCCAGGATATTGTCCAGATGGACTATCGTAGCCTTCAGCGCCTTTGCCTGGATCTCCTTTTTCGCCTTTTGGACCTTGTGGACCTTGAGGTCCTTTTTCACCTCTATCGCCCTTTTCCCCTTGTGGGCCTTGGCGACCTTGTGGACCAGTTTCACCTTTTTCTCCTTGAATTCCAGGAACAGCAATGTATTCAGTAAACTTGGTTTGTTCTACAGTTTCGTTATATTTTTTCTTTTTATTAGGAAAATCCATATTTGTAGCCACAAGACTCCCCCTACTTTATTTTTGTTTTAAAAACCTTTTTGCCAATTTTTACAATTGGAGGAATATTTGTATTAGGAGTAGAAGCCTTTACAACTGGCATTATAAACTTCCTCCAGGTGTAACATTTCCAAGTACACAGATTGTTCCAACTACTGGAGTCCAAATTGTATCTTGCTCTCCACTACCGCCAGGAATTGTAACCTGTAGGTCAAATGGTAGTTCTGATACAACAGATCTATACTGATTTCCCCAGTTAAGAGTAGTCTCTGCTGGAACAGATATTGTTACATACCCTGCTTCTTCGGTTACTGTAAGTTCGTCAAGAACATCTCCTGTTGGGTCATAAGAGGTTGATAGAAAAGTCCAACCATCTGTGTCCCAATATGTAACCTCATCATCTTCAAAAAATTCTATTTTTAATGTTGCACTATTTCCACGGACAACGGTCCATTGAATATTTGCTGGAGAAGCGCCATATTTTTCTATTGTAGGAGCACACATAATAATTGATTATACCATTAAATAAATAAAACTGGACACCTAGACGCAGTGGGGTGGGGGTAGAATCTAGGTGCCAGCGTAAAAATTATATCATTGTATTATTAGATATATATATTATAACAAAACGTTACAAATTGGACATTTAAAATAATCGTTATAAGATTGTTACAATTGTTTTTTGATAAACTATAAAAAACCAGGGTATAAACGTGTATACTTAAAATATATAAAGAAAAGAATAACTAGCAAATAAAGTATTTAAAATATCTTATATATTATATATAGAGAAATTATTTTTTAGAATGATCTTTTAAATGTTCAAGCAAAAGATCAAACAATTTGTCAGTTTTTTCCTCTAGGCGATTAACGGAGTCTTTGAGACTGGATCCTGAATTCGGCTTAAGTTCATTTAAATAGTGTTTTACAAGCCAGCGAACTCCACCCGCAACAATAGTTGTAATTGTAAGAAGAGTTAATATAAACGCAGCCCAGTCTTGTGGAGTCATAAATCAAATTATATCATTATTTGAGATGATTATTCACAAATGTATGAGAAAGACATGTGAAATTTATCTTCAACGTTAGGGCTAAATGGAGTATTGTAATCCATTGGCTCATCATTTCCAGAACCAGCATGTTGCCACAATGTCATTGTTGTACTTGATGGAATTAAATGTCCTTTTAAACTATAGTGTCTTAGTGTTGGTAATGTGTCATGTGCCGACCCACCATAAACATCTGTGTGATATTTAGATGCAAGTGGAAGTGTTAGAGAGTATTGCCCAGTTCCAAAATTTGTAACAGTTGTATACAAAACATCAATTTGAACCATTACAAAATTACCAATTTTAATATATGATCCTGTTGCTGGAGTATTATTAAATGTTAATCCAGTTCCAGACCATACTGGAGAATAAGATTTTATTTGAGTTGTAAGTCCGTCGGTATCACCAAATGCTGGATGAGTAAATCTAGCCACTTAAGGCTCCAAGCCAATTTGAATCATTGCGACATTCATAGAGTTAACGGATGAAGTAGCATACAATGCATCGTTTGATACTAATTCAAAAGAGATTGAGTGGTTTGGCAAAATTCTAAAACCATAATTTGAGGATGTAACTCCTTCGCCACCAATATAAATATATCCAGTTGCGTTAACATTTTGGAGAGTAATATCCATCCCACCGTGTGCGCCTGGTGGCGTCAAGCGAGTAGCGGAAGAATCGCTAAGTGTGACTAATGAATGCGCTGTTGCCATCTATTGAGTATATCGTATTATTTCGGCGGGATTTAGATTAAGCCGAAAATAGAATATCAAACCACTATACGACACACTATGACTGCAAGCAGTCTAATAATGTCAATATGTTGAATATCTATACTTGCTTAATAGCCCGATATGAGTTATAATGAGATGTGCTAGATAAAATTAAAGAAACCCTTATAACTGGTTTGACAGAAAAATTAAAGGTCCATCATTCGGTATATCGCCTTCCTTGCACAAGCGAATTTCTAGAAGAACTCATTGCTAGCGTCCTGACAGAAGCGGGGTATACAAACGACTGGCAGCCCAATAGAAGCCATAGTATCAGTGTAGACATGTCTTTAGACTCAGGGCAATCTTTCTCCGTTAAATCAGGCGTATATGCAAATAACACACTAACATTTTCAGGATCCAGGCTAGGTAAGCATGTAGGTTTGGATAATATGATAGCCAGCGTTATAGATAATAGTGCTGATTACTATGTGTGTCTTGCAAAGAGCGACCAGGATTGGTCTTCTGTACCGTCGCAAAATGAGAAGAAGGTTTATTATTTGTTTGTATTTCCTTCCCAAACCTTGATATACGATAGTGGGGTTTGGAATAAGGTTGAAACCAAATCTGGAGGATATAACTACGTTATGGATTCTATAGGTATGTCTGCTAGAATTAATACTAGTATGTCGTCACAGTTGTGGACTAGTGTTAATGAGTCAATTGTTGGTTCCCCGACAAAATTGGAGATATTATGATTTTTAAAAAATCCGATAAAATACAGTTTATAAGTACTCTTGAAGGCTTAGAGTCTATAGAAGAATGCTTGCCAAGACCTGCTAAACAGTTTATTCCTAAATGGTTTAAAGATATCCCAAGTTTTATAGAAGGCGTAACCACAGTTAAAAATTGTCCATCTTTTCCAGATTATTTTTCTCAAGGATATATTATTCCAATGTGGTCTGATGTTAAATTAAGATATGATGAAAATGTTTGGTCTTGGCATACCCCAAGAACTTCAATATCTTGGGATACTCATGGTGAAAAACAATTTTTAGATTATGTAGATGTAAGTTTTAATGGAATTGATAGCCAGTTTGTTTTTAAGGCAAACTGCCCATGGAGAGTTATAACTCCACCAGGATGGTCTGTTTTACAATTACCTCTTTTTTATCATTTTAATAAAGAATGGTCAGTCCTTCCTGGAGTAATAGATACTGATATACACTCAGAAATAAACCAGCAAGTTTTATATCATGGAAATGGGAAAGAAATTTTAATAAAACGTGGAGATCCATTTGTTTTGTATATTCCTTTTAAAAGATCAAATAAATTAAAACATGAAATAAGATATCAGAATGAAGAAGATAAAAAAAATATTATAAAAAATGATTTAAAAATTGGAATTGCATTTAGACCAAATGGCCAATATCGTCAATTACAAAGAAAAAGAGACAAAAACAATGACTAAAGATGCTAAACCTTGGGACATGATAAATGGATCACCTAGAGTCTCAGCAGAGTTAGTTAAAGAAAGATTAGATATTTGTCACACATGCCCTGCATTTAGACCACTAACTCAGACATGTAAAAAATGTGGATGTTTTATGAAAATGAAAACTCAATTAGAAAAAGCCTATTGTCCTTTAGGTAAGTGGTGATTATTCCTCAAATGAAGACTGAGTCTCCATAAGTTTATTAAATTTTTGTTCTTCACTATTATCACATTTACAAGTATCACAACATTTTGTTGTTTCACTTATAATGTTCATACCTTTAGGAGTATGTCTGCTCCATGATTCAGGATATTCAGATTCCATGATCCTCCATGTACTTTAGTCGTTCCATAAGTTTATGATGTTCTGGATCTTCAAGCATTTCTTTGAATGCATTTAAAACCTTTTGACTCGGCATTTCTTCATCTGGTATAGAGTTTTCAAGATTATCTAGAAAAGCCATAGCGCTGCCAAACCAATTATTACGACAGAGATTAATATTTTCTGTTTCATTTTTTGCAAATTTGTAGTCTCAATAGGCTCATATATATATTCTATCATATTGTGCTTAAATTGACCAAATGGGCAATAAGTGATATACTTTTATATAAAGGGGTAAATATGAGCAAAGAAGTTATTAATGTGTATTGGTCTTGGTACAACGAAGATGAAAATAACGATTGGTCATTTTTGCATAAGACCCCTGAAAATTTATTTTCAATGTTATCAGAACAAAGGGTCAAACCAGAAATAGATAATTTTTTTTTAAATAGCAATACTAATTTTTTAAGTTGCCCAGCCATTAATTCAAAATTTAGAAACACATATGTTTTTTCTAATTCTTTAGAAACAAGATATAGTTATGATTTTGAAGACAATAAAAAAGAAGCATTTGCAGTCGGAGATGGTGGTTTAAATTTTGCTATTAAGCATGTGCCGTCTATTAAGGCTGGACCATTATTTGAAATTAGTTCTGCAGTTATTTTGTTTGCTGACAAACCATTAAATGCAACATTTACTGCTCCATTTTTTCATAAACCAGGATATACAAACTATGGCTCCCCAATACCTGGTGAATTTGACATAGGGAAATGGTTTAGACCATATATATTTGAAATTCAAATGTGGAATAAAAAAGGAGAGTTTGTTCTTAAAGAAGAGCCTATGTTTTATGTGTCTTTTCCAAGTGAAGAAAAAATTAAAATGCATAGATTTAATTTTTCAAAAACTTTATTCGGATATTCTAAAGCATCGGTTGGAACCACAAATCTTTTTGGAAAAAAACAAACCTTATTGTCAAGATATGATCGTTTCAAGTCTGTCGGAATGAGAGAAAAAATATTAACCGAAATTAATAAAAATCTTGTTGATGAAAATTTATAAAATATTATAAGAGACTAATAAAATCTAAATTGTCCACCAGGTATTGTTATTAAAAAAGAATCCAACCTTTTCCCTGTATTTGGCATAGCCTTTATTTATGTTGTTCCAATTAGGATCATGGGTATCAAAACCACAATACCCGCATGGTCCAGGATTTGTATATTTATAGACGTGTTCGCACATATTTCTATTATACCCTGCCAAATCTGAAAAAATTTTCATTTTCATAAAATCTGAATATTTTTCTAAGATGTATGATATGTATTTTAAAAAATAAAAATAAAAAAAAATAGTGAGCACACCATTGAGGCATGCCCACTTAGGGGATCTATATGCTAACCCTTGCGACCTTGTATCCAGCCATTGTGAATACCAATTAGCGGTGCGTCAATACATACTGCCGTGCCAATAGGTAATGCGTTAGCATATTGTTCAACGAATTGATTTACACTAGCCCTATCAGGCATAGTCATTTTCTTTTCGCTACCATTCCATGTAGTTAATTTAATTTGTATCATTTATTCCATCCAATCTAAAGTTAATCCATCATTTGCATCAGCCACGCAATCGCATGGCTCTATATTGTAATCATGGTTATCACCAATAAAGATAACACCATGACCATAGCATGTATCACATGCAACACTTAGTGCAGAGTTAATCATTTGGACACCACCCAATCTCTCCACATAGGTAGACGCTCAGGGTCTGAGTCATCATACCAACGCTCTATATTTTGTTCACAAACCTCGCAGAAAGTGAATTGGTCATCATTTACTGATGAGATAGCATTTTTATTTGGTGTATGCTTAACACACTTTGTTATTTCTAATGTAGTCATTTTGACCACCTTTCTTTTTTAATTCTTATACTAGTATCCTATCAGATACCACTGACATTTTAGGGTCTTATTTGCTTAGGCTCACTGTGATTTATCTCACATTTATTTGCTAAGGCTCATACCCTGCTTCTTTATTTAATTTGATACTGGAAGTATAACATAGATACCGCCAAAAGTCAACACGACACGCCGTAAATAACATGCGTGTAATTAGTGATTTATACCACACGACAAAAGGTGTAAAACGGACATTGGCTCGGGCTATCTCGGGTAGTTATCCACAGGTTTATCCACATGATATACATCACACCTAATTTTACGCTCAAGTTATCCACATGACATACATCACATTTCTAAATGTCCGTTTTGTCATACTTACTGATGAGTAAATGTCAGACCCCCATGCTAGAATTCTAGGTATAGAAGGTTGAAATAGAAGTAAGCCTCTTAACGAAAGGAGCATAAATGCTCACTCAAAATACATTAGATAAAATTGTCTATGAATATCAACATGGTGGTGTTAAATCTAATCACCCTGAATTAACTACATATGAAAGAAAGGCGTTGCTAAAACACCTTTTCTCTCTCCCTACTTATTGCAATCTTTGCAAGAACGGAGGTTCTCACTAATGCAAAAAGAAATGATAACTCTCTCTTGTCAAATCTGCGAGAAGCCAACTGTAGAAGTGGCTCTTGAAGATTCTACTTATCTAGTGGCTACATGCCAAGAATGTTGGGACTAATAAAATGGAAACTGATATGCAATTACTCAAAGAAGTAAAAGAAATGTCTGCAAAAATTCGTAATGGAAATGTAGATAGTGGAAACGCTTATTTGCTTGGATACTTGTGGGCAACACTTACACCAAAACAACAAAAACAAACTGCAATTGCATTTGCTGATGAAATAATTGAAAAGTTAGAAAAAGAAAAAGAGGAATTACTTACATGAAAGAATTTTATTTAAATGGAAATGCTGCATTCTTTTTTTGTTTTTTTGGTTTAATTTATTCTGTATGGTTGCACTTAACAGAGTGATCTAAAAAAATAATTTAACTTTCAACTAAAAACCCGACGCACACGGCGTGTCGTACACAGCCTGTGGATAACTTTTACGTACGATGTGATTTTTCTCACACGATTTGAGCGTCTCACTATTTGGATTTACTGGCTAGTAAGTTGAAAATGTCAGTGGGTTTTGGTAGACTTACTATGTAAGAAAATGAAAGTCTCTTGAAAGGGGAACTCAATGTCCGCAAATGTCTATTCAATAGAAAACCTACTTGTAGGAAAAATCTATAACTCAAATACCTTAAAAGGTGAAATCATATCCGCAGAAAAACACCCTCAGCCAATTTGGTATGAGAATTGCGAAACCTATCTTGTAGAGGTTGCCCCTCATAGCGGTTCTAATAACTGGGGTCGCAAGACTTTCCGCACAGTTGCTGTAAAGGTAAGTGATAACTAATGGGATATATAGAAATTTTTCGCCTTGATGAGCAGGGTGCGGGTTGGGTTGACCTATCTGAGGCTACCCCGCAAGAATTGCTTGACCTAGAAATAGGTTTATTTGAGGAAGGTGCGTTGTGAGATAACTCACACCACCAACCACCCTAATAATTTAATAAATGTCAGTAGCAAGTGATAGGATAGTCCTATCAAAGAAAAAGAAGGAGACAACCAATGTCATACAATGTAAAACTAGAAACCTTTAATGGTTC
>JACCDP010245566.1_pt1 | contig 101227 bp, 80 predicted proteins | sample 7445841 | NCBI WGS metagenome assembly JACCDP01 (sample SAMN15323441, study PRJNA562643) | freshwater metagenome | isolation source: river surface water | place: USA:Blue River Watershed | collected 2017-08-17
GCCACGCACTCGGCGAGCGCTGCGGCGACACGCACTTCTGGGACGTCTGGCATGCGCGGCATCCGGTCAAGGACTACGAGAAGTGGGCCTTCCGCTTCGTTTCCGAATTCGGCATGCAGAGCTACGCTTCGCCGGAGACCAACGCGACGTTCTGCCCGCCGGAGGACGGGAACGTCTTCGGCCCGACGATGGAGAACCACCAGAAGAACCGCGCCGGAAACCAGATCATCCTCGATTACGTCTCCCGCCGCTACCGTCTGCCGAAAGACCAAGACTCCCTGATCATCCTTTCCCAACTCAATCAGGCCTACTGCATGCAGACCGGTGTCGAGCACTACCGCCGCCTGATGCCGCGGTGCATGGGTGCGATCTACTGGCAGCTCAACGACTGCTGGCCCGTTGCCTCGTGGAGTTCGATCGAGTTCACCGGCCGCTGGAAGGCGCTGCATCACCTCGCCCGCCGCTTCAACGCCCCCGCCCTCGTCTCCGCCCATGTGCCGGGCGACGAAACCACCAAGATCGGCAATTACCGCGGCACGACCGTGAGCGACGTACACCTCTACACCGTGTACGACGCCCCCTCGGCCAGCCGCGGCGTCCTGCGCTGGGACCTCTTCCACCTCGACGGACGCCGACTCGAGGGCGGCCGCCGCAACGTCGCGCTGCGTCCCGGCGAGAGCGTCCGCCACGCGACCGTCAACGTCGCCGCCGCCATGGCCACCCACGGCCGCGACCATCTCTACCTCCGCATCGCCCTCGACGTCGCCGGGCAGACGGTCAGCGAGGAGACGGTCTTCCTTGCCCCGCCACGTTTCCTCGCTCTGCCGCGCGGCCGAATCCGGACCCGCGCCAAGGCGATCGACCGCAGCGGCCGCGAATTCGACGTGACGTTCCAGTCCTCCGTCTTCCAGCACCGGGTCCACTTCGACCTCCCCGGTCTGCGCCACGAAGCTTCGGACAACTTCCTCGAGCTCTACCCCGACGAGGCCAAGACGGTGCGCGTCTCACTCGCGCGCCCGCTGACGCCGAAGGCCTTGCTCGCCCGCTTGCAGACCGGCTCCCTCGTCGACACCTACGTCTGAGGTTGACCGGCGCGAGGCCCGGCCGCCAGGAGCACCCTCGCGCCGCGCCACGACCGCCGGGGACGACCGCGGCCGCTATGCCTTCCGGCGGCGGCCCGATGCGCGACGCGTGCGCGGCGCGGTGGCGGTCGCGGCCGCGCGAAGGCGGTCCGCCCGCACCACGCACACGCAATCGCTGCCGTCCTCTGACGGCAGCCACAGCAGGTCAAGGTGGCCGAACTCCTGCTCCATTGCGGCCTGCAGCCCGCCGACCTCGATCGCGACGATGCCGCGTGGAGCGAGCCGGGGCGTGGCCTCACGCAGGAGACGGCGAATGATGTCGAGCCCGTCACGGCCACCGTCCAGCGCGAGCCGGGGTTCGCGCCGGAACTCCTCGGGTAGCCGATCGCAGACCGCGCTCGGCTCGTAGGGCGGATTGCTGAGGATCAGGTCGTAGCCACCGGCGGGAGCCGGGACGGAGGCGAAGACGTCGCTTTGATGCAGGCGTACCCGCCGGGTGAGCCCGTGCGCGCGCACGTTGACGGCGGCAACGGCGAGTGCGTCGGGCGAGAGGTCGATGGCGTCCACCTGCGCCCGCGCGAAATGCTTCGCCAGGAGGATCGCGAGACAACCAGAGCCGGTGCAGACGTCGACCACGCGCCGCACGGCGGAAGCCGCGCCGATGAGGAGATCGAGTTGGCCCGATTGCAGGTGTTCGACGAAGTAGCTGCGCGGGATGATGACGCGCTCATCGATCTGGAAACGCAGCCCGCCGAGCCATGCCTCGCCGACGATGTAGGCCGCGGGCACACGGTCGCGCACGCGACGCTCCAGACCCTGCCTCAGCCGAATGCGCTGCGCCGGGTCCAGCCGGCGATCGAGCACCGATTCATCGCTGTCGAGCGGCCAGTCGAGCAACCGCAGCAGGAGGAAGAGCGCCTCATCGTGCGCCGTCGCCGCCACCTGCCCGAGAGCCAGACCCGCATCCGCGTAGGCCCGCTCGGCGAATGCGAGCCACGCGCGCAACGTCGCCAGTTGCGTCGTTGGCGCGAGGCCGGTGGACGCCGACGCGAACCCCGTGGACCGGGCAGATTGAGGCTTAGGACTTTTTCGCGTCGCCATCGGTCAGCACGTGTTCGTGGTTACGGATGTGCTCCGGGCAGTAGCACTGGTCGCCGGCGCATTTGGAGCAGTAGCGGAAATCGAGCTGCGGGTGGCTGACATCCGTCTTGCCGCAGACGTAGCACCGATGCCGGACCTGCGGTCCCTCGCGCCGTTCGGCGCCCGCGCGCGCGCGGCGCACGCCCTGCCGCAGGGAGAGCCACAGGTCGTGACCCATGAAAAGGAAGTAGTTCGCGAGCGCTGCCGCGATCGACAGTCGAGTGGCGAGATCACCCGTCGCGAAACTCCACCCGTACCCCAGCCATGCGATCAGCGCGAGCCAGCGGATCTGAATCGGCAGCACGAGGAACACGTACATCGTGAACGTCGGATTGAGCTGCGCGAAGGCCAGGAAGATCGATCCGCCGATGAAGAGATTGCTCGCCGGGGCATACGGGGTCACGAACGCCGTCCCCACCACCAAGAGGTAACCCACGAGGAGAAACAGGTTGTAGCGCACCGTGCCCCATTGCTCCTCCAGCGCCGAACCGCTCAGGTACAGGAAGTAGAGCGCGAAGGCCAGGAACAGCCAGTGCGCCGCCGGCGGATCCGCCACGAAGGTCAGCAAACGCCACCACTCCCCCGCCATCACCGCCGCCGGGACCAGCATCACTCGGGAGGGATCCAACAGACCCAGGAGGGCCGTCAAATACACAAACGCCTGCGCCACAACCAAATATAGGGTGAGGTGCGGGAGAGCAACAGGACCTAGCCAGCGTTCCAGTCGATGCAGCCACGACATGCTCGGTCAAAGTAGTCCCTCCCCCGCGTGGGACGCTACCCGAAAAGCACTTTCCTGCCCACGCGGCCTCAATCCGATCGGTCCCTGAGTCGATGTTTCGTAAAGCGCCCGCCCTCCTTCCCTTCCGGGTGCGGTGATCCTCGCGTCCCACCATGCTCCTTCGCCTTTCACCCCTTCCTCCGCTCCGCCTGATCCGGAGCCGAGCCTTGGCCGCGTTGGCCGTGCTCACGCTGGTCAGTGCCTCCGCCTTCGCCCAGGTCACGCAGCCCCGCCCGTTGAACTCACCCTCCGCCGAGTACCCGGCGGCGCTCCGGAAGTCGCTCCGCCCGGGGCAGGCGGTGGTTCAGGTCACCGTCTCCAAATCCGGTGTCGTGGCCGATGCGGAGGTGAGATCGGCCGACGATCCCGCCTTCGGCGAAGCCGCACTGGCCGCGGTGCAGCAGTGGACGTTCGCCCCCGCGACGCGTGACGGCGTGCCGTCCGCGTCGTCGATCGACGTGCCGTTTGTCTTCACGGTGCCGATCGAGGACCAGGTCAACGCGAGTGTCGGGCGCGAGGTATTCAAGGAATTCGATCAACCCATCATCGAGTCCTCGGCCCTCCGCGTGCGACCCACTCCGAACAAGCCGGTCGTTCCGATTTATCCCAAGGACCTGGTCGGCTCCGGCAAGTCCGCGGACTACAAGATCGACTTCATCGTCACCCGCGAGGGCCAGGTCATCAACCCGTCGATCCCGCCCGAGGGTCCTGACGCCCTGCGCATTGCCGCGCTGGTCGCGATCGCCCGGGCCGAGTTCACGCCCGTCTTCCATCAGGGATTGGCGGTCAACTGCCGCACCTCCGCCGTCGTTCGACTGCGTGAGCCCAAAGTCACGCCCACTCCGCGGGCCAAGGCGCCGCCCGTGGCCGAGCGGGCCAAGCGCGACGACTCCTGAGGACGCTGGTGTTCCGCGCGGGTGCAGCGTCACGCGCCGCGCCTTTCCTCACCGATCGCCGGTGCGGCCCGTATCGCGAGCGGCGTGCGAAGCGCGAAGCGTGCCGGAGCACCTCGACGGCTTGGCGAGGCAGCGCTGGTCAGGGGACGCAGACTATTCGGGCTCGGCGGTGCCCTCGACGACCCAGTCGCGGGCCTCAGGCACCTGGACGAAGAATTCCCGGAGTGCGGCGCTGAGGTGCTCCGCGTAGCGGAAGTGTGCGCCCATGCCGGTCCGCAATTCCGCCTCGTAGATAAACTTGTCCGCGTGGGTGCTGTGCTCGAAAGGAGTCTGCGCCCCGAGCAGCAGCGAATACGCGTAGGCGGGCGAGCCACGCCGCAGCAGCTCGGCCGTCAAGGCCACCTGCTCCGCCAACAGCTCCGCATGCGCGCTGCGGGCGATCTCCGGCGGGAGGTAGAAACCGGCCTGGATGAGCGGCGTGAAGCGATGGCCGGTGCGGTGACGGTTGAGGTCGCGCAGTTCCGCGAGCGCGAGGTTGTTCCACGCAAAGGTCACCCGCATCCGCCGCGTCGCCAGACCCTGATAACCGTAGCGGTTACGGCGGTGACGCAGCGCCTCGGGCACGCCCTGCTCCTCGGCGAGGAACGGCGGCGCGGCCCGGTCGACTCGCACCCAGACCTCATCCGCGAGGCCCTCCGTCGAGAGGCGTGCCAGACCCATCCGGCATGAAAGGTCGAGTTCCTGACGCGCCTGCTCTTCGAACGAAGCCTCCGCCCGGCTGTGGCGCATCAGGCGGGGGGACTGCTTCAGAAGTTCGTCGCGGATCAACGTCGCGGCGGCGCGGGCCTCCGGCTGTGGCAGCGAGTCGAGATGCTTCACTGTCTGCGCCCACATGCGCGAGGTCTGGACGAGACCGACGTTGGTCCGGGTCGCGAGCGGAATGAAGTACCGTGCCCGGTCGAGGGCGTAGTTCTTGCGCAGGCGCGTGACGACGGCGGGCTTGGCGTCGGCGGGGAGCCGCACGCGCTCCGGCTCGGCGGTCGCCAGCGCGTCGAGCCGGGCGTACTCGGCATGGTAGGCGGCGAAGCTGCGCGCGATCACGCTCCGCCAGCGGTCCGCGAGGTCTTCCGGCACGCCGAGTTCCTCGGCTGACGGCACCTGCGAGGCATCCATCGTGATGTAGCGCGTCGACGACTCCTGTCCGTCCGCCATCTGCGCGATCTCAAACAGCTTGTACGCGAGCCACATCGACACGCCATCGAGGGCCACGGCGAGGCCGCCGGTGAGGCCACCGATGGACGCATGCCCGTAGTCGACGAACTTCAGGATGCGATCGATCGAGGCATCCGGATCGCGAAGATCGACCTTCGCGAGGATGGCTTCGAGTCCGTCGTTGCTGCGCGAATACCGGGCGAGGACCGACGCCAACAGTTCCGGGGTGACCTGAGGCAGGTCGGCAGCGGTGGGCGGGGGAACGAGGGCGAGGCCGGTGATGCGCATGGCGGGGCGGAGCGTTGGGGTAAAGGGATCGGAGGCGCGGCGGTGAGGGGTGGCGGCGTCCTCCGATTGACCCGCCTCAACGCGCGAGCAGCCAGCCGATCAGCGGGCCCTGCCAGAAGCCGAGGACCACGGAGGCCACGGCGAGGGTGCCGAGCGTGATCCGCGCCGGCCACGCCACGGGGGTCCGGGGCAGGCTGGGGGTCGCCTCGCCCGCCGGGGTCGGCAGGCGCCAGGCGGAGAAGCACGCCGCCTTGATCCAGCCGAAGTAGTAGTAGATCGAAATCACGACGCCCAGCACCGCGATGCCGAGCAGCCAGTAGAGCCCGGCCGAAAACGCGGCGAGGAAGATCATCAGCTTGCCGATGAAGCCAGCCAGCGGCGGGATGCCGGCCAGCGAACCGAGCCCGATCACCAGCACGAGCGCGAGGAACGGATGCGTCCGCGCGAGGTCGGCGTAGTGCTCCAGCTCCTGATCCGCCTCGTTCTCCCCGCTGACGTGCGTCATGACGCCGAACACGGCGAATGAGGCCACGAGGTAGGCGATGAGGTAGAAGTAGACCCCGCTCAGCGCCGCCGGATCGTAGTACGCGGCGATCACGCCGATGAGGAGGTAGCCAGCATGCGACACGCCGGAGAGCGCGATCAGCCGCTTCACATTGTACTGGGTGAGGGCCGCAAGATTGCCGAAGAGGATCGTCGCGCCCGCCATCACGGACAGGACCGGGATGACCAGCGTCTTGCACGGCGCGAACACGCCGGCGAGCACCACCAGCGCGCCGAAGCCAGCCGCCTTGGAGCCCACCGCGAGGAAGGCCGTCACCGGCGTCGGCGCCCCCTGATAGACGTCGGGCACCCAGATCTGGAACGGGACTGCACCGATCTTGAAGGCCACGCCGGAGAGCACGAGGACGATGCCGACTTGGGCGAGGAAGTTGTCGGGATGCGCGAGGAGGAATTGCCGCACGGAGGCAAAGTCCATCGCCCCGGCCGCGAGGCCGGACGGCGCGAGCGCCGGGTTGCCGACCGCGCCGTAGAGCAGCACGATGCCGAAGAGCAGCATCGCCGAACTGAGCGCGCCCATCACGAGGTACTTCAGGCCGGCCTCGAGCGAGAGCGGGTTCGTCCGGAAGTAGCTCACGAGGATGTAGAACCCGACCGTGACCGTCTCCAGGGCGACGAAGAACATCACGAAGTGGTGGCTTTGCACCAGCAGCATCATCGCCGCCGCCACGATCATCACGATGTGGAAGAACTCGACCCGCGGCATCCGCTGCCGCGCGAGACTGACCACGCCCAGCACGCTGACGAGCAGCGACGTGACGAGGAAGAGCACCCGGAAGAACTGCCCCATGGGCGAGTGCCGGATCAGACCGTTGAACGTCAGCTGCTCGGTCATCCCGCCGCGCAGATTCACCAGCAGCGCCACCAGCAAGGCGAGCTGGCCCAGAATGGCGACGACCGGGATGGACCGATGCTGCCGCTTCGGGAGCACGATCTCGAGCACGAGGAGCAACAGCGCCAGCAACGCCAGCGGCAGCTCGGGGAACAGGGCCGCCCAACGATTGTCGGCGGCGGCGGACTGAAGAAGGGAGAGATTCATCGCGACAGGCGGCGGTTAGGGACGCGGATCGGCGGCCGCCTTGACGGCCAGCGCCGGGGCCAGGGAACCGAGGGCGGAGTTGAGCGGCGCGGAGAGGGACCGCGGCCAGAAACCGATGAAGAGCAGCAGCCCGAGGAGCAGCAGAGCCGGGACCCGCTCGGACCAGCGCAAGTCGACGGGCGTGACGTGGGCGACGACCCGCGAGAACGCGTCGGTCGGCGGACCGAAGAAGACCTTCGCGACTGCGCGGAGCGCGTAGATCGCGGTGATGACGACGCCCGCGACGGCGCCGGCCGCGACCCACGGCGAGAACTTCCAGATCGCCACGAAGAGCGCTAGCTCACCCCAGAAGTTGGCGAAACCCGGCAGGCCGATCGACGCCATCGTGGCGGCGACGAAGAAGGCGGCCAGCACCGGCGCGTGCCGCGCCAGCCCGCCCATCTCCGTGAGGTCGAAGGTGTGCGTGCGATGATAGATGCAGGTCGAAAGGAGGAAGAGCAGCGCGACGGACAGCCCGTGCGCGACCATCATGAGGACGGCACCCCCGACCCCGACGACGGACATCGCGGCGATGCCGAGGAACGCGTAGCCCATGTGCATGACCGAGCCGTAACCGATCACCTGCTTCAGATCGCGCTGCGCAAGGGCGATGATGCCAACGATCAGGATATTGCCCAAGGCCAGAACAGTGAGGACCCCGGACCAGTGCGCCGCGCCGACCGGGGCCAGCGGCAGAGCCACCTGGAGGAGACCGTAGAGACCGAACTTCTTCAGCACGCCCGCGTGCAGCATCGCCGCGGAGCTCGGAGCTGCACCGTAACCCAAGGGCGCCCACGTGTGGAACGGCCAGAGGGAAACGAGAATGCCGAAGCCGAAGAGCAGTAGGCCGAAACCGTATTTCTGCGCGGTCACCGACAGCGGATGCGCCATCGCCTCGGCCCGCAGCGTGATCAAGTCAAACGTCTGCGCGCCGCTCTGGTGGTAGATCAGGATCAGCCCCGCGAGCGACAGCATCGCGCCCACCGTGAGGTAGATCGTGAGCTTCATCGCCGCGTAACCGCGGTCGCGACCGCCCCAGATTCCGACCATGATGAAGCTCGGGATGAGCGCGAGTTCATGGAAGAAATAGAAGAAGAAGACATCCACGCTCGCGAACACCCCCATCAGACCGCCCTGCATGACGAGCAGGAGCGCGAGGTAGATCTTGAGCCGCTCCGCGCCGGATTGGATCGCGTACAGGCCCGCGGCGAGCCCCACCACCCCGGCGAGGACGAACAGCGGGAGCGAAATGCCGTTGAGCCCGAGGGTGAGCTTGATCCCGAGCAGCGACAGCCCGAGGTCGCGGCTCGACATGAACTGGTAGGCCTCGCCGGCGTTGGCCGGGAAGCGGCTCCAGAGCCACAGGGCGATGGCGGCCGGAGCGACGAAGCCGACGTAGGCCAGGCGCACGGAGTAGCGCTTGGGCAGCCCGGCGAAGATCGCGGCTGCCACCGCCAGCGGCACCGCGATGGCGAGAAGGAGAGGGTCGAATTGCATGGTCAGCGCTGGTTCGGGGAAAACGAATTAGAATGCGCCGGCCACGAACGCCCAGAGAAGCGCTGCGCCGAGGAGGAACCAGTACACATAAACATGGAGGCTGCCGACGTGCAGCGCGCGGACGCCGATGCCGACGAGGCCAACGAGGCCGGCGGCGCCACGGATGATCAGGCCGGCGAGCACGATCTGCTCAAGGAAGTTGAGCAGCATCGCGAAGCGTTGCTGCACCTTGGCCACGTAGAAGGAGTAAGCGGCGTCGAATGAGCCATTGAGCAGCTGGAGTCCGGCGTAGGCTCCGGGGACCCGCTTCGCCAGCGCATCCTCGCCAGCGGCCGGGTAGAAGGCCCACGCCGCGCCGGCGCCGATCGCGAGGACCGCGATGCTGGTGACCAGCACCGTGATGTGGTCGGTGCCATGCGCGTGCGGGAGCAGGTCAGCGAAGGAGCCCGCCAGCTTGCCGTAGACGCCGCCGTAACCGGCGACCACCGCCAGCACCGCGAGGACGATCAGCGGCACGGTCATGCTCGCCCCGCCCTCATGCGCATGGGAGGCCGACTCACTGCGCGGCGCGCCGAAGAAGACGAGCTTCCACATCCGCACCATGTAGAACGACGTCAGCACCGCGGTGAGGGCGAGCACGCCGAACACCACCGGGGAATTCGCCAGCGCGAGGTACAGGATGGCATCCTTGGAGAAGAAACCGGCCAAGCCGGGCGTGCCGATGATCGCCAGCACGCCGAGGGTGAAGGTCGCAAACGTCACCGGCAGCCGGCGGAGCCCACCCATTCGCAGGATGTCCTGCTCATGGTGGCAGGCGTGGATGACCGCACCGGAACCGAGGAAGAGCAGCGCCTTGAAGAACGCGTGCGTCGTGAGGTGGAACATCGCGGTTCCCGCTCCGGCCGCGATCGCAATCTCGTGGGCCGCCGCGCCGTCACCGTGGCGCATCCGCAGCGCGCCGAGGCCGAAGGCGGCCACCATGTAGCCGAGCTGAGACAGCGTCGAGTAAGCCAAGACCTTCTTGATGTCGTTCTGGACGATCGCGCAAAGCGCCGCATACAGGGCGGTCACCGTGCCGACCCACAGGACGACATCGAGCGCGACCGGCGCCGCCGCGAAGAGTGGCTCGATCCGGCACAGCATGTAGATGCCCGCCGCCACCATGGTCGCCGCGTGGATCAGCGCAGACACCGGGGTCGGGCCTTCCATCGCGTCCGGCAACCAGACGTGCAGCGGCATTTGAGCCGACTTGCCAAGGGCACCGCAGAAGAGCAGGAGCGGGATGCCCGCCGAGACCACCTGGCCGCCGCCGACGGCGGCCGCGATCTCGGTCAGGTTCACCGTGCCGAACGAGGCTTGGCACCAGAGGATGCCGAGGAGGAAGCCGAAGTCGCCGACGCGATTCACGATGAACGCCTTCTTGGCGGCATCGGCCGCCGAGGCCTTCTCGTGGTAATGGTTGATCAGGAGGTAGGAGCTGAAGCCCACCAATTCCCAGAACACGAAAATCATCAGCAGGTTGTCCGCGAGCACGATGCCGAGCATCGAGAACATGAAGATCGAGAGCCCGCCAAAGTACCGCGCCCGCGCCCCGTCGTCGTGCATGTAGCCGAGCGAAAACACGTGCACCGCGAGACCGACGATCCCGACGATCGCCAGCATGAGGGCGGCGAGGTCATCGAACTTGAAGCCGAGCGACAGCGTGAAGTTTCCCAGTTGCAGCCACGGCATCGACGCCGCGAAGCGCTCGCCGCCCAGGGCGAGCGCGAGGCCGGCGCCGGCCACCGCCACGGCCGCCGTCACGGACACCAGCGAGGCCAGCCCGCCACGCCGGCGGAGGAAGAGCGCGATCACCGCGGCCGAGGCCAGCGGCGCGAGCAGGACGAGAAGGGCGAGAGAAAGGGGGGCCATGGAATCGGAAGGAAGTTCAGCCAGTCGAGGCGGGCGCTCAGTCGCGCAGGGCGTTCAGTTCGTCAACCTGCACCGTCTGCCGGCGCCGGAAGAGCGCCACGATGATCGCGAGGCCCACCGCGACCTCCGCGGCGGCCACGGTCAGGATGAAGAACACGAAGACGTTCCCATCGAGCATCCCGTGGAAGCGCGAAAAGGCGACCAGCGCGAGCGTCGAGGCGACGAGCATGAGCTCGAGGCACATGTAGATCACGAGGGTGTTCTTGCGGAGCAGCACCCCGAGGAACCCGAGCGCGAAGAGGATCACGCTCAGCGTGATGTAGGCATTGAGTCCGATGGTCATTTGATGTCCTCCAACCCCTCGAAACGCTTGCTCAGCACGATCACCCCCAGCATCGCGATCAGCAGGAGGAAGCCCACCACCTGCACCGGCAGGAGATACGTGGTGAAGAGCTGGGCGGCGTAGCTCTTGAGCGTCGCCCCGACGACCGGCAGGTCGGGCGAGACCGGCGCGGCGCTCAGCTGCGCGCGCTTCACGAAACTCAGCACACCCACGGTCAGGAGGCCCGTTGCCGCGACGGCCGCCGCGATCGTTGCCCGCGTGAACGGCGGGCGCACGCCGCCCTGCATGTCGAGCAGCATGATGATGAAGAGGAACAGCGCGACGACCGCGCCCGCGTAGACGAGCACAAGGAGCACCGCGAGGAGGTAGGCGTCGAGGAGCACGAAGAGCCCCGCCGTCGCCAGCAGGCTCAGGAGGAAGAACATCGCGGAGTTCACCGCGTTGCGGCTCAGCACCGTGAGCGCGGCGGTGCCGAGCGTCACGCCGCCGAGAACGTAGAAGAGCAGGTCAGCCATGGCTGGAAAGAGTCGCGGGAGAAAAAACGGGGCGGTTCAGTTCAGTGATGGCCGCCGTGCGCCGCCGCGTCCTCCGCGGCCTTCTTCTTGTCCCACTTGAGGTGCGCATCGGGGAGCGTGCCACCCAGTTCGTAGAGGCGGTCCTTGTGGTTGACCATCTCCTCGCGGGTGTACCCGGTCATCGAGTACTGGGTCTGCAGCCAGATCGCCTCCTCCGGGCAGACCTCCTGGCACAGGCCGCAGTAGATGCAGCGGAGCATGTCGATGTCGAAGGCCTGCGGCGCGCGCTCGACGTGCGCCTGCGCGGAGTCCGCGGCGATCTCGCCCGGGGTGATGCGGATCGCCTTCGGCGGGCACACGAATTCGCAGAGCTGGCAGGAGACGCACTTCTCGCGGCCGTTGGGGTCGCGGACGAGCGTCGGGACACCCCGGTAGCCGCCCGGGATCTCCGGGCGCTGCTCCGGGTACTCCAGCGTCACGTTCGGCGCCACGAGGTGCCGGAACGTCGTCTTCAGCCCATGGACGATCTGCGGGATGTAGGTGCGCTCGGCGAGGGTGAGCGGTTTGCGTTCGACGGGAATGACGGCCATGGGGAGAGCGGGATGAAGCGGACGGATCAGGCGCGCTCGATGAGCGCGATGGCGAGGGCGTAGGCGATGAGGTTGGCGATCGAGAGCGGCAGCAGCTTCTGCCAGCCCAGGGTCATCACTTGGTCGTAGCGGAAGCGCGGCAGCGTCCACCGCACCCACATGAAGAAGAAGATGAACGCGACCACCTTCCCGAGGAAGAGGAGGGTCGCGAGCGCGCCGGTGAGCACGGGACTGCCGGCGATGTGAAGCCAACCCGACACCGTCTCAAGCGAAACCCACGGCAGCGGATGCCAACCGCCGAGGAACAGGAGGACGAAGACGCCGGAGCCCACGATCATGTGGCAGTACTCGGCGACGAAGAAGAGCGACCACTTGAACGCGCCGTACTCGGTGTGGAAGCCGCCGACGAGGTCGGCCTCGGACTCCGGCATGTCGAAGGGCTGGCGGTTCGTCTCGGCGAAGAGGGCGACGAGGAAGATGAAGGCCGAGATCGGCATCAGCACGCCGTACCACATGCCGCCCCAGAAGCCGGGCTGGCTCTGACTCTGCACGACGTCGAAGAGGCTCAGGGTACCCGAGCCGCCGGGGGCGTTGACCCAGAGGAACACGGGCAGCACCGACAGGGTCATCGACAACTCATACGAGATCAGCTGCGCAGAGGCGCGGACGCCGCCGAGGAACGGGTACTTCGAGTTCGAGGCCCAGCCGGCGAGGATCACGGAGTAGACACCGAGGGAAGCGACCGCGAAGACGGCGAGGATGCCGACGTCGACATTGGCGAGAACGAGCGGGACCGCGCGGCCGGCGGAGTCGAGGTACGCGCCGAAGGGGACGACCGCGATCGTGGTCAGCGCCGGGATCATCGCGAGGATCGGCGCGAGCACGAAGTAGACCTTGTTCACGTGCCCGGGGATCGGATCTTCCTTGAAGACGAACTTGCCGCCGTCGGCGGCGAGTTGGAACAGACCCAGCTTCTGCAGCACCGGGGCAACCACCGGAATCCACCGCAGGAACGGCGGAATCGTGCGGTTCGGGCCGGGGCGGCCCTGGATCCACGCGGAGATCTTGCGCTCGGCCATCGAGCAGGCCGCCGCGAGGGGGAAGAGCACGGCGATCACCGCCACGCCTTGGAGCGTGACGCGGACCCAGGCCGGAAGGTCGAAATAAAGGGAAGCGTCCATGATGGGGTCCCTCGGGTTCAGGCGTTGGCCACCGCGCGGGCGGGGCGATGGTGGAGCGACTCACCCTCGACGAAGGGTAGTGCGGCCCACGGGGAAGAATCGAGCATGACGCCGGTTTCGGGCACCGCCGCATACGACACGCCGCGGAGCGCGGGAACCTCGGCCGCCAGACGACCCCACACCCCCGCGAGATCGGAAGGCTCAGCGGAGCCGCCGGCCGCCGTGATCAGCCGCGCCAGCACCTCAAGGTCGTCAAACGCGCCCACCGGGCCGGCCACCGCCTTGGCAAAGCGCTGCAGGCGGAACTGCTGGTTGACCATCGTACCGGCCTTCTCGAAGACCGTGAGCGTCGGGATCACCACCGCCGCCGCCACGCTCGAGGCGCAGACCTGCGTGCCGAGATGGATGATCGAGACCTTGGCCAACTGGGTCGCCGAGAGACCGGCGGCCATGAGGTCCTCGCCCACCGAGACCACAGTGCGCACCTCGCCGCGGTCGATCGCCGCGCCCAGCTCATCAAGGTAGGACTGCGGAAGCGTATCGATCAGCCCCGTCACCAACGCCCCGCGCACGTTCGGATTGCGGTCGGCGGAAACGAGGATGCCGTCACCGGCAGCGGTTCGGGAAACCAAGTACGCCGGCGCGTGGAGCGCGCGTGCCAGCTGACGCGTGAGGAACTGCTCCTCGACGCTGCTCTGACCTGAGCCCACCACGGCGGCGAGGCCCGGCGAGAGCCGGAGGATCGTCTCGGCCCGCGCGAGCAGCGCGGCGAGCGATTCCTTGGCGGTGAGCCGCGACTCGGCGCGGACCGCCTTGTAGAGGAGACGGCCGCTGTCGGCCATCCACGTGTCGTTCACCTCGTCATTGCGGCGCGGCGTGATCCGGTAGATGACGCCCTCGCGCGACCAGACGACGGTGTTGGCGCCGACGGAGGATTCGGTGTCGAGGCTGTTCGTCTGCTTGAGGAACCAGACGCGCATCTTGAACCGGAAGTCGGTCGAGGTCAGCGCGCCGACCGGGCAGATGTCGACGGTGTTGAGCGAGTAGTTGTTCTCGAGCTTGCGGCCCGGGTAGCAGGTGAGCGTCGAGTAGCTGCCGCGGTCGATGAAGCCAAGGACGTCATCCTTGGCGATTTCCTTGGAGAAACGGATGCAGCGGGAACATAGGATGCAGCGCTCGTCGTCGAGCGTGACGCGCGGCCCGAGCTGGGTGCGCTTCGGCTTGACGTTCTTTTGCTCGACGAAGCGGGAGTAGCCGCGGCCGTAGCCGGTGGACTGTTCCTGGAGTTTGCACTCGCCGGCCTGGTCGCAGATCGGGCAGTCCAGCGGGTGATTGATGAGGAGGAACTCCATCACGCCCTCGCGGCAGTCGCGGATCTGCGGCGTCTGCGTGCGGATGTGGAGGCCTGGGGAGGCGTTGGTCGCGCAGCCGATCTGCGGGCGCGGGATCCAGTTGATCTTCTGGCGGCCGGTGGCCGGGTCGATCACGGGTGCCTTGGTCGCCGGGTCGACGGCGGGCATGCCCATTTCGACGAGGCACATGCGGCAGTTGCCGACCACGCTCAGCTTCGGGTGGTAGCAGTAGTGCGGCACGTCCACCCCGACCAGCCGGGCGGCTTCGATCACGTTCGTGCCCTTGGGCACGGCGATCTCCTTGCCGTCGATGTTGACGGTGACGAGCTCGGTCTTGGCGGGCGAAGTCATTGCGCGAGGAAAGAGGGAACGGACACTCAGGCGAGAGGGACGGCCGGGGCGGTTGCGGACTTCCGGGATTCCGGGTACGCCTTGAACTCGTCGCCGAACTTGGCGAGGAAACTCTGGGTCGGCCATGAGCAGGCCTCGCCGAAGGCGCAGATCGTGCGCCCGGCGATCTGATCGGCGACGCTCTTGAGCAGCGCGCCGTCCTCGGTGCGGGCCTCGCCGTGCACCATGCGGGCGGAGATCTTCTTCATCCACAGCGAACCCTCGCGGCAGGGCGTGCACTGGCCGCAGCTCTCGTGGGCGTAGAATTCGTTGATGTTGGCGAGCGCGGCGACGATGTCGACGGAGTCATCCATCACGATCACGCCGCCGGAGCCGCCCATCGAGCCGATCATGGCGAGGCAGTCGAAATCCATCGGGACGTCCTCGACGCCCCAGTCGTAGTCGACGAGGTCATTACCGATCTTGCGCTTGCCCTTGAAGCGCTCGCCGAAGCGGAGGACCTTGGCGGACGAGCCGCCGGGGATCACGGCCTTGAAGCTCCGGCCCGGGAGCGGGCCGCCGCAGACCTCGTTGAGCAGTTCGCCGAGAGTGATCTTGCCGACCTCGAACTCGTAGTAGCCGGGGCGTTGGACGTGGCCGGAGACGCAGAGGATGCGGGTGCCGGTGTTGTTCGGCGTGCCGATCTTGGCGTAGGCCTCGCCGCCGACATCGACGATCTTCTTCACGTGGCACAGCGTCTCGACGTTATTGACGATCGTCGGGCACTGGTAGAGGCCGAGGACTGCGGGGAAGTACGGCGGCTTGATGCGCGGGTACGGGCGCTTGCCCTCGAGGGACTCGATCAGGCCGGTTTCTTCGCCGCAGATGTAGGCGCCGGCGCCGCGGTGGACGTAGATCTCGCAGCCGTAGCTGGTGCCGAGGATGTTGGGGCCGGCGAAGCCGCCGGCGCGGGCCTCGGCGATCGCCTTCTCGAGGATGCGAGCGCCCTCGGGGAATTCGCCGCGGATGTAGATGTAGGCCTGCTTCACGTTGTTCGCGAAGCAAGTGATCATGATCCCCTCGATCAGCTGGTGCGGATCCTGGTGAATGATGTAGCGATCCTTGAACGTGCCCGGCTCGGACTCGTCGGCGTTGACGACGAGGTAGATCGGCTTGCCGCTCTTGCGGTCGACCAGGCCCCACTTCACGCCGCACGGAAAACCCGCGCCGCCGCGGCCGCGCAGGCCGGACTTCTTCACCTCGTCGATCAGCTCCTCCGGCTTGCGGGTGACCGCCTTGCGCAGGCTCTCGTAGCCACCGTGCCGCAGGTAGCAGGCGAGATCGTTGGTGTAGCCGGGCTCGTCGATGTGCTGGAAGATGATGCGACGTTGTGCGGGCGCGGGCATGGCGAAAGGAAAGGGCGAAGGAGGGACGGGACGAAGAGCGGGACGGGGCGGGCGGGGTGAGCGGAGCGACTCAGGAGCGCGCGGCGGCCTCGCGGCGAATCTGGGCGGACAGTTCCTGGGCGCGTGCGACGTCCACCTTCTCGTGCAGCGCATCGTCGATCATCACCACCGGGGCGGTGCCGCAACTCGCCAGGCACTCCACGAAATCGACCGTGACCTCGCCATCGGCGGAGACCTCGCCACGACGGACGCCGAACTCGCGCTCGAAGGCCTCGCACGTGCGGTAGGCGCCGAGCAGCGCGCACGACAGCGTGCGGCAGACCTTGATGTGCCGCCGGCCGATCGGCTTCTGGCGGAACATCGGGTAGAACGTCACGACCTCGTAGACGTTGATCGGCTGCAGCTCGAGCCGCGCCGCGACCCATTCGATCGCCTCCTGCGGGATGTAGCCGACATCCTCTTGGATGAGATGCAGGAGCGGCAGCGTGGCGCTGCGCTTCGACGGGTAATGCGGGATCACCTCGTCGATGCGCGCCAGGGTTTCGGGCTTGAGATTCATCGAGCGAAAAGGGGCAGGTTCAGCGGTCGCACTCGCCCATCACGAAGTCGAGCGAGCCGAGGATCGAGACCACGTCCGACACCATCGTGCCGGCGCAGATCTTCGGGAGGATGGAGAGATTGCAGAAGGACGGGGCGCGGATCTTCAGGCGCCACGGCACGCCGCCGCCACGCGAGACAACGTAGAAGCCGAGCGCACCCTTCGGGTTTTCCGCCTCGAAGTAGACCTCGCCGGCCGGCATCTGCGGGCCCTCGGTCACGAGCATGAAGTTCTGGATCAGCTCCTCCATCGAGGTCAGCACCTTGTCCTTCGCCGGACTCACGATCCGGCGCGCATCGGTCGCTTGCCACGGACCCTTGGGGAAGTTCGCGAGGACCTGCTTCACGATGCGGACCGACTGCTTCATCTCCTCGCCGCGGACGAGGTAGCGGTCGTAGCAATCGCCCTTCGTGCCGACCGGCACATCGAACTGGTAGCGCTCGTAGCCCGAGTACGGACGATCCTTGCGGAGGTCGAGGCCCACACCCGAGCCGCGCAGGTTCGGACCGGTGAGGCCGTAGGCGATCGCGTCCTCGCGGGAGATGACGCCGACGCCGACGGTGCGGTCCATGAAGATCTTGTTCCGGGTGAGGAGCGCGAGGATCTCGTCGAGGATCGGCAGGAACTGGTCGCAGAACGCATTGACGCGGTCCGTCCAGCCCTCGGGAACGTCACGCGCCACGCCGCCGATGCGGGTGTAGCTCGTGGTGAAGCGCGCACCGGTCAGCTCCTCGAAGAGCTTGTAGAGCTTCTCGCGCTCGGTGAACGAATAGAGGAACACCGACCACGCGCCGACATCGATGCCGTAAGCGCCGAGACCGAGCAGGTGCGAGGAAATGCGGGCGAGCTCGCAGGAGACGACGCGGATGGCCTGGCAGCGCTCGGGCACCTCGAGCTTCGCGAGGCGCTCCACCGCGATGGCGTAGGCGACGTTGTTGGCGAGCGGAGCGAGGTAATCCAACCGGTCCGTGTAGGGCACGAACTGATTGTAGGTCATGTTCTCGGCGATCTTCTCGTCGCCGCGGTGCAGGTAGCCGATGATCGGCTCGCACTTCGTCACGACCTCGCCATCGAGCTCCAGCTGCAGGCGCAGCACGCCGTGGGTCGAGGGATGCGACGGTCCCATCGAGAGTGACATCTTCTCGGTCTGGAACTCCGGCGCAGCCGCCGCGGTCTTCGCGCCGGCATCGGGAAAGGCAAATTCGGTGGCCATCGAAAGGAGGGGTCGGGTCGTTGCGGCGCGGCTTACTCGGGCTTCACGTTGCGCTCGTTCCAGCTCTCGTCCTTGGCCCGCGGCTCGGCTTCCGTCAGGTTCATCTCACCGGACGAGGCGACGAAGGGACCGCCCGCCATCGGTGCCGGCAGGACCTTGGTGCCCGTCTCCGCGGCGACCTCAAGATCGGGGAGCTGAGTCTCGACACCCGCGAGCGGGAACTCTTTCCGCAGCGGATGGTGCGGGTAACCGTCCCACATCAGGATACGCCGCAGGTCCGGATGGCCCTCGAAGCGGATGCCGAACATGTCGAACGCCTCGCGCTCGTGCCAATCGGCCGCCGGCCACAGGGCGGTCACGCTCGGCACCACCGGAGCCGCGCCACCGCGGCAGTCCGTCGCCACGCGCACGTACGTCGAGGTGGCGGTCGAGAAAAGATGGTAAACCACCGTGAAGCGATCGGCGACGCCCTCGCCCTGATCGATGGCGGTCAGGTCGACGAGAAAATCGTAGCCGGCGCGGTCGCGCAGCTGGCGGAGCGCCTCGACCACGGCCTCGGCCGGGACATTGATCGCCGGGTGATCCAGCGACGCGCGATCGGTCGCCTGAGGAATGAGCTCTTTGATCGCGGCAAGGGGATCGACGGAGGCGGACATCACGAAGGGTTCAGAAGGTCGGGTCGGGCGGGACGGTGGCGGGAGAGCGAAGCCGCAGGATCAGGCGGTGAGCAGCGTGCGGGCCGAGGTCTCGCGACCCATCTTGGCCTGCAGCTTGATCAAGGCATCGAGGAGCGCCTCGGGCCGCGGCGGGCAACCGCTGATGTAAACATCGACCGGCACGATGCGATCCACGCCCTGCAGCGTAGCGTAGCTGCGGTACATGCCGCCGGAGCTCGCACACGCGCCCATGGCGATGACCCACTTGGGCGACGCCATCTGGTCGTAGATGCGGCGCAGGTGCGGCGCCATCTTGTACGTCACGGTGCCAGCGACGATCATGCAGTCGGCCTGGCGCGGGGAGAAACGGAAGACCTCGGCGCCGAAACGCGCGATGTCGAAGCGGCTCGAGGCGGTCGCCATCAGTTCGATGGCGCAGCAAGCCAGCCCCATGGGCATCGGCCAGACGGAGTTGGCCCGGATCCAATTGATCACGGCATCCGCCCGGGTGACGATGACGTCACCCTCGATCTTGGTATTGTAGGCGAGCTCGTTGTTTGACGTGACCATGGTGATGGCGGTGGCGGAAAAGGCGTGCGGACGATGAAGGAAAAAACCCCTGCAGGGTTACCTCCCGGGTAGCCCCGTGCAAGTGGCTTTTTTCCGAATCACGCGGACTTCCCGCGCCCTCGGCAAAACGTAACCCGCGAATCCTTCGAATCTTGGCCTGCGAGTCACGGTAAATCCGGGATTTCACGGGACTTTACCGGCCTCCCGACCGCCCCCCCTGCCCCGTGGAAGCCTTTACGGAGCGGGCATTGTGTGCTCTATTTCCGGCGTCGTGAACCCCGCCAGCCGCCTTGCGTGCCTGCTCAGCCTTGCCGCCGGCCTCCTTGCCGGCTGCTCGAGCCCGCAATTCAGCCGGATCGAGAACAGCCGCGAAGCCTACGAATCTTGGCCGCTGGAAATGCGCCAAGCCGTCTTGGACGGCCGGATCGAGCCCGGCATGACCCCCGAGATGGTCGAGGTGGCGTGGGGTAAGCCCGACGAAGTCATCGCGCGTCGCAACGGCCCGCACGAGGACGAAATCTGGATCTACCGCAAGACCTCCGGAGGAGATTATGTCTATCCTACGACCCCGATGGGAGGTTACCCAGGCGTTTACCCGGGCGGCTACCCAGTCGGCGTCGGCGGCCGCTCCACGGGTATCAGTGTGGGCGTAGGGACGGGCGGCGCGACGGGGGTGAGCGTGGGGACCGGCGGCATTGGAGTCGGCACCGGTGGAGTCGGCATGGGCGGAGTAATGGCCGGTGGCCCGATCATGGTCCGGCCGCCCGTGACGACTGAGCGCGAAGTGGTGATCCGGGACGGCGTCGTGATCCGCGCCGATCAAGCGGACGACGAAGAAGCGCCCGAAAACCCCTGACCCGCACCGGTCGGTGAGCGCTGCCTAGGCGCGGGCCGGCACGTCCGCTTCAAGCGCCACCCGGTAGGGTCCGCTTCCGGGGGATGCGACGGACCGAGCGGCTACTCCGCCGGAGGAGGACGGGACTCGACCGGTCGGTGGAACCGACTTCGGGATCGATTGAAGCAGGTGAGCCACGATGACCGGGAAGAGATCCATGCCCTCGAGGGGTGGGAAGTAGTGAGCTCCATCGGTTTCCTCCCCGACTCCGATCTTCGCCACGACCAGCGACGGCGTCAGTCGCCGCAACTGACCAATCAACTCCTCGACCTCGAAGGGAGCGCTGCGCCCGGCGAGCATCGCGACGGACGGACGCCGCGGGGACAGGACCGATTGCGCCAGCGCCTGCAACCCATCCGCGGCGATCCGCGCATCGACACCCAGCGCTGCCAACTGGGCCTCCGCGGCGTGCCGGAGCTGTGGATCGGCCGAGACAAAAAGAACGACCGGCGACCGATCTCGACCCTCGCCCAAGGCCAACGGCGACGCTGACGCACCCGCGAGGGAAAACAGCAACGGACCGCCCGGCTCCACCGCGAGTGAAAACTCCTCGACGCCGACGCCGAGCGCGTGGGCGGCCTCGATCGAACTCCCGCTCACGCGCAAAGCCCGCTCCAGGTGCTCGCGCTGCGCCTCGCCAAGTGCCTCCGCCAAGGTGGCCAGCCGCGCACGGTGAAAGCGTTCGGGCAGGTTCGCCAAGGTGACCCGGGGGGATCGCATCTGCGTCAATGTCCACACCGCCACCCCCCGCAACTCGGCCAGATTATCCTTCCACGGATGCGCCTTCAACGCGGTCAACGCCACCGGCTCGATCGTCACGTCCGTCCCGCCAAAAGGATACCCGGGCGCGAGGCGCAAGGCGTCGATGAACAGCGCGTCCAAGTGTTCGCTGAGGTCCGCCAAGGGTGGAATCGGTACCGTGAGGCTCGACAGGCGGAAATACAGCGCTTCGTCCAACCGCCCCTCCTCCAGCAGCACATCCGGATCCCGCCGTACGGTCACGATCAACCGCGTGGGGGGCAGCCGGCGCGACGACGCCAGCAACTGCACCTGCTCCACCACGGGCACTGCTTCCAAGTTTTGCACCACCCACGTGCCCCCGCGGGCCAGATCGTCGGAGTCAATCAGCCCCCGCACGGCCTCGGGAGTCTCGACCGCATCCACGATCTTCCACACGGCGTTGGGCTGTGGCGAACCCGCCCTCCAAAGATCGAAGAAATCCGGCGTGAGGACACCGCGTGGCGCAACCAGCAGCGCGTACCCGGGGTGCGCGATCGCGCGGGTCAGACTCGCTCGGGTAGCTGCATAACCCTGACCCGGGAACAAGGGCGCGAGGCGTTCGTTCAGCGGCGAAATCGTCGCGGCCGGCGTCCGGACATCCGCCGCGACGGCTGAGCGCGCCACCGTCGCCTGCATGGCCAGCGCCTCCTCCGCGCGGGCGAGCACGCGCCGCACCTCTTCGATGCGGAAAGGCTTGTGCACCACGTCGAACGGTTTGTGCGGCTGCTGCTCGATACGGACGTGCAGATCGGAACACGCGGAGGCCAGCACCACCAGGATACGCGGGAACTCCACCCGCGCGCCCTTCAGGAAACCAAAGCCGTCCATTGGCACCATCTGGACATCCGAAATCACCAAGTCGCAGGGCGCCGCCCGCAGTTGCTTCAGCCCCTCCGTGCCGTCCAGGGCATGAACCACGGTGTGACCCGAGGAGGTCAGGAGCAGCCCGAGGAGCTGCGCCGTCGCCCGATCGTCTTCGAGGATAAGAATGCGCATGATCGTTCTCCGTGCTGCGCTCAGCCCGCCACCCGTGCGGCCATCAACGCCAGCAGCTCATCCGTCGGCGCGTCGAGCGTCGGCAGGTCCACCGCCACCGGTCCGGGCACAAACGCATAGCGACAGGCTCGCAACGAGGCGGCCCGAAGCAGCGCCGCTTCGCCCGGCGCCGTGTCCGAGGACTGCGCGCCGACCAGTTGCCCGTCGGCCAGCGCCAGCGACACGCGGATGCCACCCGGCGCATCGAGCTGCAAATGACCCGACTTCCCGGTCAGCGTCATCGACCGCACAATTTCCAGTAAAACTTTGGGCGTGCACGGCCCGCTCAGCACCGCGCCGTCCGTGCGCTCTCCCTCGCTCCCCTGCGCCAAGGCCTTGGCCCGCTGCGCGGCCCGGGTGGCTTCCTTGATCCAGCCCGCTTCGGCATAGCCCGACGCGAGCTTCAGATAGCCATGCGCATCAGGATTCTCGGCGAGTCGTCGCTCGTGCGCGCTGAGCTCACAAAGGAGGTCCAAGGAGGGAGAGGTGTCAGCCATGACGGGTCGGTGCGCGGTCCGCGCCACCGCCGGGCAGGCACGCCGAAGGAGGAAGCGCTTCCGTCCGTGGTGCACTCAGCCCGGCCGCAGAGGACCGTGCCCGCCGTTGATCGTCACCGACGGATCGAGTCTTGAGCTGGAATTCCGGTTCCGCCGCGCGCCGTTGAAGCCCGCAGGAAGCGGTGGTTGATCGGCCGCCGCTGCTCCGGACTCAGGGGCGGCAACTCCGGCAGGCTTTCGATGCGCAAGTCGTTCACGTACGCGCGCGCCATGGCCCGAAGGGTATCCCAACGCTCCGCCAGGAAAAGCGCCGGCGCATCCGTCTTCTCCCCATGAAACACGATCGGGGCCGCGGCCGCGATCTGCCGCAGCAGGGACCGCCACTCCGTCATCAGGCGGTCAATGTCCCCCCGCCCTGCCGTCTCCTGCGCCTCCGCCAACACCCGGAGCCGCTCCCCTTCGACGCGCGCCTTGACCACCTCTGCCGCGCCGTAGCCGTACTGCGGGGGGATGCCATTGACCAAGTATCCGTCGATCGAAAAACGGTGGAACGCCTTCTCGCACACCGCCGAAAGGCGGCCGAGGATCCGCGGGTTCGTCCCCGCAAAGCGCTCTCCGGAAAAGAGATTCGCAAGATCAAAGATCAGCGTATCCAATGGGTAGCGACGGTCTTCCAGGCCCACGGCAATCGCCAGACCCTCGGGGCCGAGGAAGGAGGCGACGATCTGCCCGCGGGGGGTGAGGCGGAGTTCCCGATCCAGGACTCCGGTGCGCTGGAGTTGCCAGAGGAGCGTGGGCTGCGGGGAGAGTGCAAGGCATTCGGCGCGACGGGTGCAGGTCGCGCAGGCCGGGAAGGGGTTCTTTTCCCGCCGGACCAAGCGCGCCCGGCCGGTGTCCGTGCGCTGTTCACACGGCAGCGTTCCCGGCGCCAACGCGCTGGTCTGCTCGAGGCCCAGGACCAGGGGTTCGTCGGTAAAGAACCGCTGCCGCAGGTCCGCCGCCAAGCCCACCGCCGTCTCGCCCGCCCGTAGTTGGCGCAGGAAGAAGGCCCACGGCAGGGGAGCTCCGCGCTTGAGGCGCATCTGCGCGGCCCGCCGCAGCCGGGGGGTCGAACTGCTCACCAAGACATACCCGGTCTCGTCCAAACCGCGTCGGCCGGCGCGGCCGGCCATTTGCAGCAGCTCGTGCGGCTCAATTTCGTGCTCTAGCTGCCCATGATGGTACGAACCGGCCGTGATCATCACGGAACGCAGCGAGAAGTTGATGCCTGCGCTCAGACCCAAGGTCGCGACCACCGCGCGCAGTTGACCCGCCTTGGCCAGCGGCTCGATCACCCCCGCCCGCTGAGCGTAGGTCAGGCCGCTGTGATGGTAAGCCACCCGCGCCTTGATCAGCTTCGCCAGCGAAGGGCCGCAGAGATCCTCCTGCTCCTGGGTCAGGGTCAAGGGCTCCGGCAAGGGCATCTCCCGCGCGAACTGCCGCGCGAGCCGCTCCGCATCCTGCCGGTGCGGCGCGAAGACCAGCACCGGCCCCAGCCCCTCGCGCAGCGCGCCGGCGACGCGCCGCGACCAAAACCCTTCAATCGTGCGCGGCAGTCCGTGCACGAGGTCGTCCGCTTCGACTTCCTCGAGGGGAACCGGCCGGAGCTTGGTCTGCACCACCACCACGTCCCGGCCAAGTCGACGCAGCCACGCCGCCACGTCCTCCGGATTGCCGACCGCCCCGGAAAGCAGCAGGAGCTGCGTTTCCCGGGCCACCGACATGATGACGCCTTCGTAGTGCGAGCCGCGGTGGGGGTCCGCGAGCCACTGGTACTCATCAACCACGAGGAGCCGAAACTCCGGGCCGGTGTCCCGACCCCCGGTCACGCGGTGCTGCACCGCCTCCAGGGTGGCCACCACCAGGGGCGCCCCAGGGTCCACCGTCACGTCACCGGTCGTGATCCCGGCCCGCCATCCGCGGGCGCGCCATTCCGCGAACTTGTCATTCGCCAGCGCCCGGGTGGGCACCGTGAAGAGCGAGCGGCGCGAAAAGTTGGTTTGCTCGGCCCAGCGCTCGAAAACGTAGGTCTTCCCCGCGCCGGTAGGCGCGTCCACGATCACGTCCTTCCCGGAGCGCAGGGCTTGGATCGCCTCCGCCTGCCACCGATCGGGAAGGACCAGCTGCTGCAGACTGGATAACTCCTCAAGACGCACCCCGTGACCGTAGGTCTCCCACCGCCGAGGTCAACCGGGGGCTCCGGTTCCGCACCGCTTTCGTCTTCCGTCGGCGGACTGTTCCGCTATCTCTCTGTCCCCCACCGACCTCCCACTCCCGACCGTCCATGCCCCCCGTCCTTCTCGTCACCGGCTCCTCCGGTCTCATCGGCTCCGAGGTCTGCACCTATTTTTCGCGGGAACTGGGCTACGCCGTCCATGGGGTCGACAACAACCAGCGCGCGGTGTTTTTCGGACCGCAGGGGGACACCCGGTGGAACCAAGCCCGCCTCGCGCGCGAGTTGAGCGGCTTCACCCACCACGAGCTCGACATCCGCGACCGCGCCGGGGTGCTCGCTCTCGTGCGCTCACTCCGCCCCACCGTCATCGTCCACACCGCCGCCCAACCGTCGCACGACCGCGCAGCCGCCATCCCGTTCGACGACTTCGACACCAATGCCGGCGGCACGCTCAACCTGCTGGAGGCCGCCCGCCAGGCCTGCCCGGAGTCGCCGTTCATCCACCTGAGCACGAACAAGGTCTACGGCGACGCGCCCAACCGGATCGCGCTGCGCGAGCTCGACACGCGCTGGGACTTCGCCGACCCGGCTTTCGCCGAGGGCGTCCCCGAGACCTTCACGATCGACCAGTCCAAGCATTCGCTCTTCGGTGCCTCGAAGGCCGCCGCCGACCTGATGGTGCAGGAGTACGGCCGGTACTTCGGCATGCCGACCTGCTGCCTGCGCGGCGGCTGCCTCACTGGACCGCGCCACAGCGGCGTCGAACTGCACGGCTTCCTCTCCTTCCTGGTCAAGTGCAACCTCGAGGGTAAACCGTATACGATTTACGGATACAAAGGAAAGCAGGTCCGCGACAACATCCACGCGCTCGATGTCGCCCGCTTCATGGCGGCCTTCGTGGGGAATCCGCGATCGGGCGAGGTCTACAATCTCGGAGGCGGCAAGGCGAACAGCACGTCCATCCTCGAGGCGTTCGCGCTCGTGGAGCGGTTCTCCGGCAAGCGGCAGGTCTACACGTACTCCGACCAGAACCGGAGCGGGGACCACATCTGCTACTATTCCGATCTACGGAAGATCAAGGCGCACTTCCCCGGCTGGGACATCACGCAGTCGCTGGAGGAGACGGTGCGCCAGATCGTCGAGGCGTGGCAGACGCGACAGGCCTAAGTTTTCCGCCGCCCGCCCGCCTTGAGCTCCCGCCCCCCGATGTCCGCGCCGCTCCAGTTGTTTTCGGTCGTGATCCCCGCTCGCGACGAGGAGGAGTCCCTACCGGGGACGCTGCGGGAGTTGTTCACCGTTTTCTCGGCGGCAGGGGTGCCGCATGAGATCGTGGTCGTCGACGATGGCTCGCGTGATCGCACCTGGGCCGTGCTGCAGGAACTGCAAGCCGGCCCGGTGCCGACGCTGCGACCGGTGCAGAACCTGGGTGCACACGGCTTCGGCCGCGCGGTGGTGCACGGGCTCAACCACAGCCGCGGCGACGCCGTGGTGATCATGATGGCCGATGCGTCGGACTCGCCCAACGACGCGGTGGGTTACTGGCGGCGGCTGAACGAAGGATTCGATTGCGTCTTTGGCAGCCGCTTCGTCCGCGGCGGCCGCGTGGAGGACTACCCGCGCGTGAAACTGCTGCTCAACCGGATCGCGAATGCCTTCATCCGCGCGATGTTCGCGATTCCGCTCAACGACACCACCAACGCCTTCAAGGCGTACCGCCGCACCGCCATCGATGGCTGCCGCCCCTTCCTGTCACCCCACTTCAATCTCACGGTCGAGATTCCGCTCAAGGCGATCGTGCGCGGGTATTCCTGGACGACGATGCCGATCTCTTGGCGCAACCGGCGCCACGGCGTGGCCAAGCTGAAGATCAAGGAAATGGGCAGCCGCTACTTCTTCATCTGCATGTACGTGTGGCTGGAGAAGTACTTCAGTCGCGGCGACTACCGGAAGTCGGTCGACTGATCGTTTGTCCCCATCCGCCGGCCTCCTCACCGGAGTCGTTTGCGGAGAAGCGCAGCTTCACCGCGCGCGGCGGGTCAGCCGCAGCCCCGCCACGACCGCCCGCCGGATTTCTGGACGATCACGGCGCCAGCCACGGCCGCACGAGCGGCGCCCAGAGCTCGTAGCCCTTTCGATTCATGTGGAGCTTGTCCGCCACGAAGATGTCCGGCTTCGGCAGGCCGTCCGTGCCGAGCATCACGGTGTTCACGTCGAGAAACTGGTTCCGCTGATCCTGCTCGAGGTACGCGCGCACCTTGGCGTTGGCCTCGAGCATCAGATCGCGCTTGGCCCACCGCGCCGGGTTCAACGCGAGTGACAGAAAGAGCACCCGGGTATCGGGCAGTTCGCGGTTGATCCGATCCACGACCTGGCGGACGTCCGCCACGACCTCATCGACAGGGACGCCACCGTTGATGTCGTTGGTGCCGGAGTAGATCACCACCTGGCGCGGACGGTATTGCAGGATGACGCGATCGAAGTGGCGCACGAGGTCCTTGACCCTCGAACCGCCGAAGCCGCGGTTCATGACGCGCAGGCCCGGGTAGTCGGTGCCCAGATCCTTCCAGAGCCGGATCGAGGAACTGCCCGTGAACACGATCGGGCGCTCGGGCGGCGGGTGCGCCGCATCCTCCGCCGCGAACGCGAGCATCTCCTTGGCCCAGCGGTCATCCGCCGCCAGCGCCGGCAGCACGGTCGACGTGGCCGGGGCCGCCGCGGACGAAATCGCGACCGGGGTCGTCGTCGCCGCACGCGCGACTCCGGTCAACAGCAAGACCAGCAGAGCAACGAGGGTCGGGTTCATTCGGGGAAAGAAAGGAAAACGACGCATCCGGGCATGCTGACGCGGAGCGCGCGGCAAGTCGAGCCCGCCGCGCCGCGAGCGGAGCACGGGGCACGTATCCGACCCGTGACGGTGGCACGGACGCCGCCGCAGGTGCAGCGTAACCGGCGCGGTCCCGCGACGGGCAACGAGGGAGACACTCTACTCCGCCCCACGCCAGCCCACCGCGCCGCGCCCGCACGCCGGAACACTAGCGGGACCGCGGCGGGAGGACGGAGGCTCGATCGACCTCGCACCACGCCCCGGGCTTGAGCTCAAGCCCCGCAAGCGTGAGTCCGCCGATGCGCGCCCGCACGAGCCTCAGCGTCGGATGCCCCACCGCCGCCGTCATGCGACGCACCTGCCGGTTCTTCCCCTCCGTGAGTTCGAGGGCGATCCATGCATCCGGCACGGTCTGGCGCTGCCGGATGGGCGGATCGCGCGGGGGCAGCATCGGCGCCGGATCCAATCGCCACACCCGACCCGGCCGGGTGCGATGGCCCGAGAGGTCCAACCCTCCGCGCGCCAAGCGCTCGAGGGACGCATCGGTCGGCACGCGCTCGACCTGCACCCAGTACTCCCGCGGGTGGCCTTTTTCCGGATCCAGCAGACGCCCCACGAGATCCGCCTCGTCCGAGAGCAAGAGCAGGCCCTCCGAATCCGCATCCAGCCGACCCACCGGATAGACGCGCGCAGGGAGGCCGAAGTCCGCAAGCGTCCGCCACCGCGAGCCCGGCTCGGGCGTGAACTGCGAGAGGACGCCATACGGCTTGTTGAATGCCACCACCACGCTGCCTGCGAGTAGGCGGATTCCCTCGCCCGCCGCAATCCTGCTCACCGCGGTGATTGCCTCCCGCCGTCTCCTTCGTCACTCGTCAGGCATGCGCGCCGTCCAGTTCACCGCCCTGAATCACCTGTCCCTCGCGACTCTCCCGTCACCGGTCCCGGGCCCGGGCGAGGTCCGCGTGCGGCTCCGCGCCGCCGCGCTCAACCACCGCGATCTCTGGATCAAGCTCGGCCAGTACGCTGGCATCACGTACCCGTGCACGCCCGGTTCCGACGGCGCCGGCGTGGTCGAGGCGGTGGGGTCCGACGTCGACCGCGACTGGCTCGGTCGCGAGGTGATCATCAATCCCAGCCTGGACTGGGGTGACCGCGAGGAGGCGCAAGGGCCGAACTTCTCAATCCTAGGCCTGCCCCGCGCAGGGACGCTGGCGGAGGAGATCGCGGTGCCGGTCACGCAGCTTTCCCCCCGGCCCGCCCACCTGAGTTGGGTCGAGGCTGCGGCGCTGCCGCTGGCGGGTCTCACGGCGTATCGCGCGCTCTTTTCGCGCGCGCGCCTCGAACGGGGAGATCGGGTGCTCATCACCGGCATCGGCGGCGGCGTGGCGCTCGCCGCGCTGCAGTTCGCCGTCTCGCTCGGTGCCGAGGTCTGGGTCACATCGGGTTCGGCCGACAAACTGGCCCGGGCCTTCGCGCTCGGGGCGCGGAACGGCTTCGACTACCGCGATCCCGCATGGCCGCAGTCCGCGGTCCGGGCCGCGGGCGGGCCCTTCTCGGTCATCGTCGACAGCGCCGGCGGTCCCGGCTTCGAGTCGCTCGTCGATGTCGCCGGTCCCGGTGCCCGGATCGTTTTCTTCGGGGCCACGGCCGGCAATCCGCCGACCCTGCCCTCGCGCAAGGTGTTCTGGCGCCAGCTGTCGCTGCTCGGTTCGACCATGGGCAGCCCGAACGACTGGTCCGCGATGCTCCGCTTCGTCGCGGAGGAGCGGATCGCGCCGATCGTGAGCGAGGTCTTCCCGCTCGCCGAAGCCGGCGCGGCGTTCGATCATCTCGCGGCCGCCGGGCAGTTCGGGAAGATCGTCTTGAAGATGGAGTGATCCACTGCTCGACCGCACCCGCCCTCGTCCGTCCACTCCGCTCGTTGCCCAAGCCCTCCCGCCGCTGACCGCCCGTGTCCGCTCCCGCGCTTGAAGCCTCACTCTACCGGCTCGCCGCCCTCGCCACGGAGGTCGACGATCCCGTGATCGCGCTCCGGCGCATCCTCGAAGTACTGATCGGGCATTTTCGCGCAGACTCGGGATCCATCGCACTGCTCAACCCCGATACCGGCCGCCTCGAGATCGAAGCCCAGCAGGGACTGCCGGAAGACTACCGCGAGGTCACGCTGCGCCTCGGCCAAGGCATCACTGGCTGGGTGGCCTTCCACGGTAAGCCCCAGTTCGTGCCCGACGTCCGCCGCGACGCCCGCTACGTCCGCCTGCGCCCGAGCGTGCACTGCGAAATCGCCGCGCCGATGGAGGAGCACGGTCAGGTGCTCGGGGTGGTCAACCTCGACAGCGACCGGCCCGACGGTTTCACGCGCGACGACCTCGACACGTTGATCCGCCTGACGACGCAGGCGACGGCGGTGCTGCAGCGCCTTTGGCAACTGCAGCAACTCCGGGGCAAGGCGCGCCAGTTCGAGTCCCTCGTCGGCATCGGTCAGGCCTTGGTCGCGAAGGTCGAGGAGCGCGACCTGTTCGAGACCGTCACCCGCGATGCGCGGCTGATCATGCAGGCGCGCGCCTGCGGGCTTTACCTGCACGATCCCGCGCGCGGTGCGCTGCGGCTCGTCGCGCTGTCCAATCCCGACTCGACGCTCGTCACGCAGCCTGGCCCCGCGGACGACCTGCCTCTTGAGACGAGCGCGATCGGTGCGGTGATTCAGACCCGCCGCGCCCTGGAGTTCGCGAACATCCAGTCGCCGGAGTACGTCGACGTCGTCGACCTCCCGGTGGATGCGCGACTCCGCTCCCTGCTCGCGACGCCACTGGTCTTTGAGGGGGAGGTCCTCGGCGTGCTGGCGATCTTCACCGAGCAGATCCACCGCTTCAACAACGACGAGAAGCGGCTCGGCGCGACGCTCGCCTCCCTGGCCGCCGTCGCGCTCCAGAATGCGCGGCTCTACGCCCGCGTGTTCCGCAGCGAGGAGTCGCTGCGCAAGAACGAGCAGCTCACGACGCTCGGTCTGCTCGCCGCGGAGATCGCGCACGAAATCCGGAATCCTCTCACGGTCATCAAACTGCTCTTCGGCTACCTGAACCTTGAGTTCCCGACCGACGACCCGCGGCGCACGGACGTGCGCGTGATCGGGGAGAAACTCGATCAACTGGAGGCCATCGTTTCCCGCGTGCTGCAGTTCGGCAAGGCCCCCGCGAGCCTGCACGCCCCGTGGGTCCTCGCGGATCTCGTGGAGGACACCGCGCTGCTGATCCGCCTGAAGCTCGCGCAGGGGAAGATCGCGCTCCGGGTCGCTCCGATCCCTCGCACCCTCGTCGTCGAGGTGCACAAAGGACAGATCCAGCAGGTCCTGCTCAACCTGCTCTTCAATTCCACGCAGGCGATGCCCAACGGAGGTACGATCGCGCTGCAGACTACGACCGAGGAGCGCGCGGGCGGAGGGCGCATCGTCCACATCGACGTCGCCGACACGGGTTCCGGCATCCCGGAGCGGCTCCGCGCCCACATCTTCGATAACTTCCTCTCCGGTCGCCCCGATGGCACCGGGCTCGGGCTCGGCATCGCCAAGCGCATCCTCCTCTCTCACTCGGGCGACATCCAGCTCCTCGACACCAGTGCCGCCGGCACGACGCTGCGGCTGACGCTGCCGCTGGCGTCACCACCCTGAGGAAACCCCCGCGCCCAGCGGGCTCCCCGACCCTTCTCACCCATGCCCACTCCTCCGTCCGCGTTTGAACGCAAACGTTCGTTGCTCAAGATCGTGGCCATCGCCCTCGTCGCCAGCGCGGTGCTGGTACTCGTGCTTCCCCTGCCCCTGCCGTGGTCGCTGCGAGCGGTGGTCGCGGGTACGGATCTGCTCGCCGCCGTCGTCGTCGCCGTGTTGCTCCGGCAATCCGGCCGTCGCTGAGCCCCGGGGGCCGGCGGCCCAGCCACGGGTGCCGGGGATCGCATCACTCCACCCCTCCTGCCGCTTGACCCACCGCGGCTTGTTTCGGAGCATCGCGGCCCGACCATGCTCATTCTCCGCGGCTCTCCGGCGCTCTCCTCCTCGCGCAGCCAAAAGCTCCTTCAGGAACTGACGGCCGAAGGCGTCCCGCTCCGCGGCCTGACGGCGCACTTTGTTCATCTCGTCGATCTCTCGGCGCCGCTGTCGACCGAGGAGCACGCCGTACTCGAGCGCTTGCTCACGTACGGTCCGCAGGTCGAGGCCGTTTCGCTCTCCGGCGAGCGCCGCACCCGCGTCGTTGCTCCGCGCCCCGGTACACTTTCCCCGTGGTCGTCCAAGGCCTCCGACATCGCCCGGATCTGCGGGCTGACTGCGATTCGCCGCATCGAGCGGGTCGTCGCCTACGAACTCGCCGTGGACGCGGGCACGCCCGACGCCGTCGTCGATCGGGCCACGGGCCGGCTGCACGACCGCATGACGCAGGCCGTGTTCGGCGCGGTTGAGGACTGCCAGGTCCTGTTCCGCCACGAGAGCCCACGCCCGCTCGCGGCAGTGCCGGTGCTGGCCCAGGGACGCGAGGCGCTCGTCGCCGCGAACGCCAGCCTCGGTCTCGCGCTCGCCGAGGACGAGATCGACTACCTCGTCAATGCCTTCCGCACGCTCGGCCGCGATCCGCACGACGTGGAACTGATGATGTTCGCGCAGGCGAATTCCGAGCACTGCCGGCACAAGATCTTCAACGCGTCCTGGGAGATCGACGGCGAGGCGCGCGAGCGGTCGTTGTTCCAGATGATCCGGAACACCCACCAGCTGCACAGCGAGGGCATCCTTTCCGCCTACAAGGATAACGCCGCGGTGCTCGTCGGCTCGCCCGGTGGCCGCTTCTTCGCCGATCCCGTCTCCGGCGAGTACGCCGCGCATTCCGAGGACATCCACCTGCTCTGCAAGGTCGAGACGCACAATCATCCCACGGCCATTTCGCCCTACCCGGGTGCCGCCACCGGCGCGGGCGGGGAGATCCGCGACGAAGGAGCCACCGGGCGCGGGGCCAAGCCGAAGGCGGGGCTCACCGGCTTCACGGTCTCACACCTGCGCATCCCGGGTGCGGTGCAGCCATGGGAGAAAGATCATGGCAAGCCGGGCCGCATCGCCTCGGCGCTCGACATCATGATCGAGGGTCCGCTCGGAGGCGCGGCGTTCAACAACGAGTTCGGGCGCCCCGCCCTCACCGGCTACTTTCGCAGCTTCGAGGCGGAGATCCCCGCGGCCCCGGGCACGCCCGCCAGCGAGGGGGCAACCGAGCTCCGCGGCTACCATAAGCCGATCATGCTCGCGGGCGGCCTCGGCAACATCCGCGCCGACCACGTCCAGAAGGGCGTGATCGAGCCGGGCGCCCGGCTCGTCGTCCTCGGCGGTCCCGCGATGCTGATTGGACTCGGCGGCGGCGCGGCCAGCTCGGTTGCGACCGGCTCCGGGCAAGAGGACCTCGACTTCGCCAGCGTCCAGCGGGACAACGCGGAGATCCAGCGGCGCTGCCAGGAGGTCATCGACCGCTGCTGGGCACTGGGCGCCGAGAATCCGATCGCGTTCATCCACGACGTCGGCGCCGGCGGCATCTCCAATGCTCTGCCGGAACTGGTCAACGACGGCGGCCGCGGCGGCCGTTTCGAATTGCGCGAGGTGCCCAGTGACGAGCCGGGCATGAGTCCGCTCGAGCTCTGGTGCAACGAGTCCCAGGAGCGCTACGTCCTCGCCATCCCGGCCGCGCGCATGGCCACGTTCGCGGCACTCTGCGCGCGCGAGCGCTGCCCGTACGCCGTGGTCGGTGAGGCCACCACCGAACGCCAGCTCGTGCTCACGGATCGCCACTTCCGCAACACGCCCATCGACCTGCCGCTCGATGTGCTCCTCGGCAAGCCGCCCCGGATGCACCGCCGCGACACCACCGTCACCCGCGCGCTCCCGCGCCTCGATCTCGGCGGCCTCGAATTTCCCGAGGCCGTGCGCCGCGTGCTCAGTCACCCCAGCGTGGCCGACAAGTCCTTCCTCATCACGATCGGCGACCGCTCCGTCACCGGACTCGTCGTCCGCGACCAGATGGTCGGCCCGTGGCAGGTGCCGGTGGCCGACTGCGCGGTGACGGCGGCCGCGTTCGACGTCCACAGCGGCGAGGCCATGGCGGTCGGTGAGCGCACGCCCACCGCGATCCACGATGCCGCCGCCTCCGCGCGCCTCGCGGTCGGCGAGGCGCTGACCAATCTCGCCGCGGCCTTCATCCCGGATCTTGGTCGCGTCAATCTCTCCGCCAATTGGATGGCAGCCCCGGCTCTTCCGGGTGAGGGCGCCGCGCTCTACGCGGCGGTCCGCGCCGTGGGTCTCGAGCTGTGTCCGGCGCTCGGCATCACCATCCCGGTCGGCAAGGACTCGATGAGCATGAGTACGGTCTGGCGCGAGGGCGACCGCACCCGCCGTATGTCGGCGCCGGTGTCGCTGATCGTTTCCGCGTTCGCCGCCTGCGCCGATGTCCGGCGCTCCCTCACGCCCCAGCTGCGCACCGACGCCGGCGAGACCGCGCTGCTCCTGATCGACCTTGGCCGAGGCCGCAACCGCCTCGGCGGCTCCATCCTCGCCCAAGTGATGGGGCAGACCGGTCGCACCGCGCCCGACCTCGATCATCCGGGCGACTTGAAGTCGTTCTGGGCCGCCATCCAGCAGCTGAACGAGGAAGATCGCATCCTCGCTTACCACGACCGCTCGGACGGCGGACTCCTCGCGACCCTGGCCGAGATGGCCTTCGCCGGGCGGGCCGGCATGGACCTGCTTCTCCCCGCCCCGCTGCTGCTCAGCGGCGCGGACGGCGACGGCTCGCCCCGCGCCTCGGCGCTGGCGGCCCTGTTCGCCGAAGAACTGGGTGCGGTGATTCAGGTCCGCACCGCCCATATTCCCGCCGTCACCTCCATTCTCCGCCGCGGCGGCCTCGGCGCCTGCACCCACGTCCTCGGCACCCTCAACAGCGATCAGCGCCTTCGTATCCGCACCTTGGAACACGTGTTGCTGGACGAGGACCTCTTCGACCTGAGGCGTGTCTGGTCGGACGTGACCCGCCGCATCGCGGGTCTTCGCGATAACCCGGCCTGCGCGGAATCGGAGCACGCGGTGCGCCTGGACCGGGCGGATCCCGGGATCACGCCCAAGCTCACCTTCACGCCCTCCGCGCCGGCGGTGGTGCGGTCCGGCACGCGTCCCGCGATCGCGATCCTGCGCGAGCAGGGCGTGAACGGGGAGGTGGAGATGGCGGCGGCGTTCGACCGGGCCGGCTTCCGGGCGCTCGATGTGCACATGACGGACATCCTCGCGGGCCGCTTCTCGCTGGAGAGTGTCCGCGGGCTCGTGGCCTGCGGTGGCTTCAGCTACGGCGACGTACTCGGCGCGGGGGAAGGCTGGGCCAAGAGCATCCTCTTCAACGCGCGGGCCAGGGAGGCCTTTCAGGCATTCTTCGCGCGGCCTGATTCCTTCGCGCTGGGCGTGTGCAACGGGTGCCAGATGATGAGCAACCTCCGGAGCATCATTCCCGGGGCGGCCCACTGGCCCCGTTTCGTCCAGAATCAGTCCGAGCGCTTCGAGGGTCGGTTTTCTTCGCTGCGCATCGAGTCGAGCCCCAGCGTCTTCTTCGCCGGCATGGCTGGCTCGGTGATCCCGGTGGCCGTCGCTCACGGCGAGGGCCGTGCCGAGTTCGCTGACTCTGCGGCCCTGGCGGCCTGCGACGCCTCGGGCCTCGTGGCCGCACGCTTCGTCGACCACCTCCACCAAGTAACCGAGCGTTACCCGCTCAATCCCAACGGCTCCCCCCGCGGCATCACCGCTCTCACCACGGAGAGCGGTCGCGCCACCATCCTGATGCCCCATCCGGAACGCGTCCACCGCACGGTGTCACTCAGCTGGCGGCCACCCTCCTGGACCGCGGAGGAAAGCCCCTGGATGCAACTCTTCCACAATGCCCGTCGGTGGGTCGGGTAGATCGACTGACCGCGTTTCCGGGATCTTCAGCCGGGCCTTGAGGAGGCTCCTTTAGGACTGTTTTTAGGACTGAGGGCATTTGGAGCGGTGATTTTCTTAACTATAAAAGACTGCTCCCCGCATGAGGTAATCACGCGGCTGGACCCACGCCCCGCTGCAAGGCTATCTGCCTCAATCAAATTCGCTTACAAAGGATCCGGTCGGGCCTGGAGCCTGCACGACCGGCCTCGGGAAGGGATCTGGGATACGTAGATCCGCTCCCGTAGGTCCATATACAGTCCTGAAAGCGCGCCGGAGGGATGACTGCGAGCCTCGGGTTTTTTTACTGGCCCATCGGGCTTTCCGGAATCGGCTAGGTTCCACACCCTATATACTAATTAAATATCTGATTTGGAATTACTAACGTGAGTAATTTTATCCCTCGAATCGAACAGCCAGTTCTAGTCGGAGGGAGGAAGCGGTACTCCACGAGCCTTCACGCTCACTGGAACTTCGGCGAGATAGGGTGTTTTTGGTCGGGCGAAGCAGCTGAGACTCAACCCGACGGAATGCCGGGTTCAAGATCGGCCTGGAGCCCGCCTTGACCCGTTCCACCGAGGTCAGCGCGATCTGGTCGGAGCCATCGAGCGGGCAAGGACCGATCGGATCGACCCGGGCCCGACTCGATCTCTGCCAGAACGTTCCTTTCGAGTTCGAGTCGAGGGCATCGGTTCGGTCCCACCACCGCTTCGCTACCGAGGGTCCACGCTCGCGATGCCCGCGGCAGGCGGCCCCCCTAAACTTCCTTACGTCCCGCAGCTAACGCCGGCCCTTTCGCACTCAAGCGCGCTCGCTTCGCAATTCGGAACGAAGGACCCGCACACCAAGACAGCTCGCAAAGGCCGGTTGTCATTCAGATTTCGTCGACTCCTGCGGTGTGGAGCGAGTCCCTGCGGCGCCGGGCGCCGTTACGAGTAATGGCGGAGAGGGAGGGATTCGAACCCTCGGTAGGTTGCCCTACACACGCTTTCCAAGCGTGCGCATTCGACCACTCTGCCACCTCTCCGGTGGAGAACCGGCGCAGGCCCCTTGCGGGACGCCGCTCCGTTCCAAGCCCGCAACATTGGCCAAGGCAGCAGAACACGGTCAACGGCAAAGTCAGGCCCCCAGTCCTCCCTCGGAGGAACATCGTCCACCGCGCCGAGGCGAGCTCTCTACCGGGTGTCAATTCGCCGCTTCGGCTCCGAAGGAAGAGCAGAGGCGAGCCCCGGTGCCACGCAGGGACTCACGCTTGACATTAATGCTATATGCGCACATGCTCATTTACTTAAACTTAATCGGGTTTCGTTCCTTCGACCGAAAACACCGGTTCCACGTCTGATACCCTCCCTCGTCCACTCCGTCTCATCACCATGAAATCCGAATCCCTCGTCCGTTTGCTCGCCGGCACCGTCGTGCTGGTCGGAACGCTACTCGCCTGGAAGGTCAGCGCGTGGTGGCTACTGCTGCCCGCCTTCGCGGGGCTCAACCTGCTGCAGTCCGTGGTGACCGGTTTCTGCCCGCCGACATGGCTGCTGCGCAAGCTGGGGTGGATCGACGCGCAGGACGTCATTCACTGGGGCGGCCGCCGCCGCTGAGGTCTCTGCCTCCTGCGTCCCCCGCGCGTCTCTCTTCCCGGTCGCCGTGACTTCACTCGTGCTCCCTCGCTCTGCCCGTCCGCGTTCCTCCTTCGCCCCAGTCCGTGCTCCCACCGCGGTCGCGCATGGGCGCGCGCGTGTCTCCGACTTCATTGTTGCGAGGTCTCTGCTGACGGCGCTCATCCTCATCGCGGCGTTCACGTTGGCTTCGTCGGCCTCCGCTGCAGAGGTGTGGCCGCTCGAGCGATGCGTTGCCGCCGCACTGGAGCGGCACCCGGATGCGCGGGCCGCGCGCGCGCGGGTGGATGCCGCGCGCGCACTCGTCGATCAAGCCGAGTCAGCATGGAAGCCCCAGGTCATGCTGGGCGCGCGCTACACGCAGACCGACAGTCCGATGATGGCGTTTGGTTCGATCCTGAATCAGCGGGCCTTCACGTTCTCACTCGACTTCAACGATCCCGGCCGGATCGACAATCTCAACGCCACCGGGACAATCGCTTACAACCTTTACAGCGGGGGACGCGCCACCGCCGGCCGCGACGCGGCCCGAGCGGGCGTGGAGGCGGCCGGCCATGATCTCGCTCTCGCACGGCAACAACTCGCCGCCGAAGTCGTGCGCGCCGCCCTCAATGTGCGCAAGGCCCGCGAGGCCGTCGTCGCGCTCGAGGGAGGCCTGCGCGCCTACGATGCCGCCGTCACCGTGGCCGAGGCCCGCCACGCAGCGGGGCAGATGCTCAAGTCCGATCTCCTCGCGCTTCACGTCCTCCGCGCGGGCACCCGCGAGTCGCTCGGCACGGCGCGCCACGGCGCCACGCTCGCGTTGCTGGCGTTCCGTTTTGCGGTGGGACAGGAGCCCGGCGATCCGGAGATCGAACCCCTCACCGACGACCCGACCCTCGCCGCCGCCACATCACCCGACAGCGGTGACTTCTCGCGCCGTCCGGAACTGCTCGGTCTCGCTGCCCGCCTCCGCGCCGCAGAGGCCATGGTCACCGCCGCGCGCGGGGGGCATCGTCCGACCGTCAACGCCTTTGCCAGCGTGCAGCATGATCAGGGTTGGGAGACGCGCCGCGATGGCCGCAGCTGGCTCGCCGGCGTCTCCGTCGACGTAAATGTCTTCGACGGCGGGCAGACGTCCGCACGCCTCCGCCGCGCCGAGGCGGAGCTCGCCGAGGTCCGCGCCCTCGAGCGCCGCGCATCGCTGGGCATCGGTCTCGAGGTCGAGCAGGCCCGGCTTGCTCACATCGACGCCCGTGAGCGGGTCGCCGTCTCCGCACTCGCCGCCGAGCAGGCCGAGGAGGCCGCCCGGCTGTCGCGCCTGCGTTTCGAAAAGGAATCACTCCTCGCTGCGGACCTGATCGGCGCCGAGGGACGCCGACTCGAGGCTCGCCTGCGCCACGTCATCGCCACCGCCGACGAGCGCATCGCGCTGATTTCACTGCGCCGCGCCCTTGGCTTGGACCCGCTGCCCCAGCCGTAACCTCCGCCGGCGTCACACCTTCTCCGCCCGTTTCTTCCACCCCCACTCTCTCCTCCGCCGCATGAAACCGTTGCTGTCCTTGTGTTCCCCGACGCCTCGCGCGGGATCCGGTCCTTCCACACGATCCCGCCGGTTGCCGGCATCAGCGATTCGCCGGATCGGCCTGCTGGTCGCGCTGCTGTCGGGCGGTGTCGCGCTGACCGGTTGCGGGCGTCCTTCAGGTAACGCCGGATCCGGAGACAGCGGCGGCGCCGCCGACGTGGCGGGCCGTCCGGTCGCGCGCGTGTCCACCGCCGTCGTCCGCGCGACGGAGCAACCGTTGCCGACCGAGGTCGTGGGTACGGTCCGTCCCGCGCAGCGCGCGGTGATCGCACCAAAACTGATGGGTGCGATCGAGTCGCTTCCGGTCACGCTCGGCCAGCGCGTCGTCGCCGGCGAGGTGCTCGCCCGGATTTCCGCGGCGGAGATCCTCGCCCGAGTCGCCCAGGCCCGCGCGCAGCTCAACCTTGCCCAGCGCGATCTCGACCGCGAGCGGTCGCTCCTCACGCAGGGCGCGAGCACCGCCGATTTGGTCCGCTCGCTCGAAGACCGCGCCACGATGACCGTGGCGATGGTCCGCGAGGCCGAGGTCATGCTGGGCTACGCCGAGATCCGCGCACCGTTCGACGGGGTCGTGGTCCGCAAGCTGGCTCAGGCCGGCGACTTTGCCTCGCCCGGCTTCCCGCTGCTGGAGCTCGAGGGTACGTCCGATTTTCAAATCGAGGCCAATCTCCCGGAATCGCTCGCCGCCACGCTCAGGGTCGGTCAGGAAATCCCGGCCGTCACCCCGAGTTCGGGCGCGTCCTTCACCGCCCTGCTGGCCGAACTTTCGCCCTCCGCGGAAGCTGCGGCGCGCACCGTGCCAGTGAAACTTTCCGTGCCCGCCGGCGCCGCGGTGCGCTCGGGGGAATTCATCCGGCTCCGCGTCCCCGGTCCGATGGTCCGTCGTCTGACGATGCCCGCCAGCGCGCTGTCCGTGCTCGGCCAGATGGAGCGTGCCTTCGTCGTCACAGGCCCGGACAGCACGGCCGCCGCCGCGGGCACCGGAACGGCGGCGAGCACCGCTGCCGCCCCCGCCGCCACGCCGCGCGCCGGGCTGCGGTTGATCCGCACGGGGTCCACCCTGCCGGGTGGCGATCTCGAAATCCTCGCCGGTCTTGAAACCGGAGAGCGTGTCATCCTCAACCCGCCCGCCAGCCTGCGCGAAGGCGATCGTCTCGAGGTGCTGCCGTGAGTTCTCCCGTGCCTTCTCTCGAATCAGCGTCCTCGCCACCGGCCGTGGATGCTCCGACCCGGGGCATCGCAGGCCGGCTCGCCGCGCTTTTCATCGACTCGAAGCTGACGCCGATCGCGGTCGCCGCGTCGCTGCTGCTCGGCCTGTTCGCAATCCTGATGCTACCCCGCGAGGAGGAGCCTCAAATCAAGGTGCCGATGATCGACGTCTTCGTCGGCATGCCCGGCGCCACGCCGAGCGAGGTCGAGAATCGGGTCACACGCCCAATCGAGGAGCTGCTCTGGGAAATCCCCGGGGTCGAATACCTCTACTCCACCGCCAGTCCAGGCGGCAATCTCACCATTGTGCGCTTCAAGGTGGGCACCGATCTCGAGGCCGCGCTCGTGCGGCTCAATCAGAAGCTGCAGGCCAACCTCGACCGGATCCCGCTCGGGGTCACGCCTCCGCTGGTCAAGCCGCGCACGATCGACGATGTGCCGATCCTCGCGCTGACGTTGCACAGCGCCCGCTACGATCACGCCACACTGCGGCAGATCGCGGTGCAGCTCGACGATGCGGTGAAACAGGTGCCGCAGGTCGCCGAGACCACCGTGATCGGCGGCCGACCGCGTTCGATCCGCGTCCAACTCGATCCGCAGCGGCTCGCCGCCCGCAATCTGAGCCCAGGACTCGTGGTCCCGATGCTGCAACAGGCCGGCGCCCAGACCTACGCGGGTGCACTGCCGGCCGGCAATGTCGAGACGCTGCTGCAGGTGGGCACGTTCTTCAGCGACACCCACGAGGTCGGCGCCGTGGTCCTCGGCGCCCACGGAGGGCGCCCGGTCTACCTGCGCGAGGTCGCCGACATCGTCGATGGTCCCGCGGAGCCCGCGGACTACGTTCTCCACGGCGCCGGTGGCCCCGGCTCCGCCGTTTCCGGCGAAGAGGCCGCCGTCACGGTCAGCATCGCCAAGCGTCCCGGGGCCAACGCAGTCGATGTGGTCACCGCCGTGCTTGCCCGGGTCGAGGGACTCAAGGGCAGCCTGATTCCAGCCGACGTCGGGGTCGCCGTCACCCGCGACTACGGCGCCACCGCTGCGGAGAAATCCAACGAGCTCCTGCTCCACATGGGCATCGCCGTATTTGGTGTCGCGATCCTCATCCTGCTCTTCCTCGGCTGGCGGGAGTCGCTCGTCGTGCTCCTCGCCATCCCGGTCACGCTCGGGCTCACGCTCCTCGTGTTCTACCTGTACGGTTACACGCTGAACCGCATCACGCTCTTCGCCCTGATCTTCTCGATCGGCATCCTCGTCGATGACGCGATCGTGGTCGTGGAGAACATCGTGCGGCACCTCGGCCTGCCCGGTGGTGATCGGCGAAGCTTCCGCGAGGTCGCGATCGAGGCAGTCGACGAGGTTGGCAATCCGACGATCCTCGCAACGTGGGCGGTGATCGCCGCGGTGCTGCCGATGGCGTTTGTGAGCGGGTTGATGGGACCGTACATGCGGCCGATCCCGATCGGTTCGACGGCCGCCATGGTCTTCTCGCTGCTCGTGGCCTTCGTGGTGACGCCTTGGGCCGCGCTGCGCATCCTGCGCCGACACTCCGGTCATGGCGCACTTCGCGGCGCCGCAGCGGGCGGGTCCGCACTCACGGATGAACCGACCGGCACGGCCGGCGGCCGGGAGGCACCCACCCCGGCTTCTGGCGCGCACTACCCGCCAGACTCCAATCGTTTCACGCGCCTTTACTACCGCCTGATGCGGCCGCTGTTCGCCCACGCCGGTCGTCGTTGGACCCTTCTCGCAGTCGTGGCGCTAGCCACCGCCGGGTCGCTCGGCCTGGTCGGCATCGGCGCGGTGAAGGTCAAGATGCTGCCCTTCGACAACAAGTCAGAGTTCCAGATCATCCTCAACCTCCCCGAGGGCACGACGCTCGAGCAGACCGCGCGGGTGGCGCGCGAAATAGCCGCCGCGCTGCGGACCGAGCCAGAGGTCCTCGATTATCAGGTCTACGCCGGCGTGGCCTCGCCGTTCAACTTCAACGGTCTCGTCCGGCACTACTTCCTCCGCCGCGGACCAAACGTCGCTGACATCCAAGTCAATCTCCGGCCAAAGCACGAACGCGACGCACAGAGCCACGAGATCGCGGGCCGCCTGCGTCCGCGCCTCGCGGCGATCGCCGAGCGCCACGGCGCCGCGCTTGCGGTGGCCGAGGTGCCCCCGGGTCCACCCGTCCTCCAAACCATCGTCGCGGAAATCTACGGGCCGACCGAGGCCGACCGTCTCCGCCTAGCGGAGAAGGTCCGCGAGGTGTTCCGCGCCTCGCCTGGCGTGGTCGACATCGACTGGTACGTCGAGGACCGCCAACCCCGCACGGTCCTGCGCGTCGACTCCGAGAAGGCGGCGCTGCACGGCATCACCGAGGCCGCGATCGCCCGCACCGTGCAGATGGCAGTGCAGGGCTATCCCGTCGCGCTTCTGCACACGGACACCGCGCGCGAAGACGTGAACGTCGTCCTCGAACTCCCGCGGGAATTCCGATCGCGGCCCGAGGACCTGCTCGCACTCTCCGTCCGCTCCGACTTCAACCCCGCGGCGCCCCTCGTTCCGCTCCGCGAACTTGTCACGCTGGTCCCCACCGCGGCCGAACGGAACATCTACCGCAAGAACCTGCAGAACGTCACCTACGTCACCGCCGACGTAGCGGGCATCGTGGAGAGCCCGGTCTACGCGATCCTCGCGATGAACCGGGAGCTCGCGAACCTTGATGCGCGGGAGTTCGGTAGCTCGACCCCGCGACTGCGCGTGCTCAACGCCTCGATGCCGGACGACGACCGGGAGCCGGCGCTGAAGTGGGATGGCGAGTGGCAGGTCACGCTCGAAGTCTTCCGCGACCTTGGTCTCGCGTTCGCGGCGGTGTGCATCCTGATCTACATGCTGATGGTCGGCTGGTTTGCGAACTACCGTACTCCTTGGGTCGTGATGACGGTGATCCCCTTCTCGCTGATCGGCATCCTGCCGGCGCACGCGCTGATGGGCGCGTTCTTCACCGCGACGTCGATGATCGGCTTCATGGCCGGCGCCGGAATTGTGGTGCGCAATTCGATCATCCTGGTGGACTTCATCGAACTGCGTCTGAGCCAGGGGCTGAGCCTCGAGGAGGCCTGCATCGAATCGGGAGCGGTGCGCTTCCGCCCGATGATGCTGACCGCGCTCGCGGTGGTGGTCGGCGGGCTGGTGATTCTGGCGGACCCGATCTTTCAGGGCCTCGCGATTTCGCTGCTCTTCGGCGCGATCGCCTCGCTCCTGATCAGCCCCATCGCCGTGCCGCTGCTGTACGCGATGGTGCGCCGCAAGCCCGCACGGTGAGGCAATGGTGCCAGCGGCCCGGCGCTGTGCCGCTCGGCTGCTGACATCAGCCGTGTCGCGCGACCCGGCGTATCCTGCGGCCGCGCTCGTCGCTCAAGGCGCCCCGCTTCAGCGGTTGTCCTGAACCCGCGCCACGCGTTCACCGCGGGCGGGAAGCAAGCTGGACCCAGACATTCGCAACGGTGATCAAGCCCCCGCCGACGAGAAGCGTCCACGTCGGCTGCTCGTTCGCGTAGGTGATCCCAGCCCAAACGGAAAGCCACGCCGGCAAGAACAGTGCCTTGATGGATCCGAAGATCGGCTCCACGCAGTACAGGAGGCCCGCCTGGGTGGCCGGAATCTTCGGCTGCCAGATGTTCATCAGGGAAAAGGCCCCCAGCGTGCAAAGTAGCGTCAGCGCCCCGGTGAGTCCCCACCACGCCCCCGAGTAGGTGAAGGCGCCTAACCCGGAAAACACCGCTCCGAGAGACTGGCCGGGGGCGACCGTCCACGCCGCTCCAAGAAAAATGACCGCCTCGGTTCCGAACATGATCAGAGTCAGGGGTACCGCGCGGTTAGCGGCGTATTCGGAGCGATCCAGCCAGAGGATCTGTCCCATGAAAAACAAGGACGCGAGGAGCGTCTCCAACTCCCCGCGGCCGAACGAGAACGTCTGGACGTTGAACTGACCGAGAATGCCGACGCCGACCAGTACCAGACCCGCGCTGGCCCAGACGGCCAGACCGGGGTTGCGCCGCGTGCGCCACGCCACGTAGAGCGGGATCAGGATGGCATACAACTGAGTCAGGAAGGCGGACGTGCTGGCCGCCGTATAGTGCAGACCGTCGCTCTGCAGGAGCATGCCGCCCGACGAAAAAAGCCCCAGGATTACTCCCTGCTTCCACTCGCCCTGCGTGAAATCGAGACGGCGTACCCGTACCCACTGCCAAACGACCAACAGCAGAGTCGCGAGGAAGAAGCGCGGGAACAACGCGAGCGCCGTCTGGAACCACCCCGGCGTCCCCGGCGCGAGAAGTTTTTCCTGCAGCAGGAGCAACCCCTTGATCAAGGGGAACGACAGTCCCCAGAAGAGGTTCGCCAAGAGGAGTCCAAGGACGGCGCGGGTGTGGAGGGAAAGGGCCAAGCGCCGATTGAGTCACTGCTCCGCGATGAAGCGCAAGGCCGTTGATGCGGGAAGGGCAGACCAGCGGAGGAAGGCAACCACCCGAGCGGAATACCCAAGGCAGCAGGCCACGGCGAGCAAGGTGCCACCGCCGCCCGAGCACCGCCTGACCCGTGCGCCACCCGGCGCTGTTCCGCCAGACACCGAACGCCACGTCCAGATCAACGAGGGCGCAACCCGCGAGCTACGCCTTGGTCTCCAGCGCGGCCTCGATGACCTTGCAACTCGTGCGGAGGATCTCGAGGCGGGCGTGGCGCTTGTTGTTCGCGGGTACGAGGTGCCAGCGGGCGAAGGGGTGGTCGGTCAGCGCGAGCATGTCGCCCACCGCCACTTCGTAGGCCTCCCACTTGCGGCGGTTCCGCCAGTCCTCCGCGTTGATCTTGTGCTGCTTGTACGCGGTGTCCTCCCGCGCCCGGAAGCGGCGGAGCTGCTCATCGCGCGAAATGTGCATCCAGAACTTCAGGACAATGGTCCCATGCTCCGCGAGCTGCTCTTCGAAGTCGCTGATCTCGCCGAAGGCCCGGCGCCACTCGTCCGGTCGCGCGAAGCCTTCGAGCCGCTCGACGAGCACGCGGCCGTACCAAGAGCGATCAAAGATCGTGACATAGCCGTCGCGGGGGATCTGGCGCCAGAAGCGCCAGAGGTAGTGGTGCGCCTTCTCCTCATCAGTCGGCTTGGCGATGGGCACCACGCGGTAGAAACGCACGTCAATCGCCGACGCGAGGCGGCGGATCGCCCCACCCTTGCCCGCAGCATCCCAGCCTTCGAAGACAAACACCACCGAGCGGCGCGCCTCGTACGCCGCACGGAGCGCGCGGTAGAGGCGGCCGAGCCATTTCTCACGCTTGCGCTCGTAATCATCCTCGCCAAGGCGCTGATCCAACGGCGTGGCGCGCAGCCAACGCACGCCGCTGGGCGCCAGGGCGCGCGGGGCGCGGTCCGGACGGCCGGTGGCGGCAACGAGGCGCTGGGCCTTCTTCAGGTGGGCGCGGAACTGACGGAGGATGATTTCGCCGACGCGGAGGTTGCGGGCACGCTCGTCGAGCGCATCCACGACCGTCCACCGCGCTCCCGGTCGGTCGGTCTCGTCGAGGATCCGCTGCGCGGTCCGCGCCAGCGGGGTGTAGCGCTGGTGCGCCAACCAGTCCTCCTCGGTCACGCGCCACGCCTTGTCGGGGTCGGCCTCCAGCGCCCGCAACCGGGTGCGCTGGTCCTTCTTCGAGAGATTAAGCCAGAGTTTGATCACCAGCGTGCCGTCGTCCGCGAGGAGCTTCTCGAAGTGGCGGATCCGCCGGAGTTCGTGGTCGAGCTCAGCCCTGGCCTTGACGCCACCGTGCAGCTGTTCGTGGAGCGTCTCCGTGTACCAAGAGGAGGCGAAGACCCCGATGCGGCCGCGCACGGGGAGGTTGCGCCAATAACGCCACATCAGCGGGCGTTCCCGCTCTTCCTCCGACGGCGATTGCAGGGCGAAGGTCTCGACGCCGCGGGGGTCCAGCCACTCCCCGAGGGTGTTGAGGAGGTCGCCCCGGCCCGAGCCGGCGACGCCGGCGACGATCAAGACGACGGTGAAAGGGGCGTCCTTCAGTTGGACCTGCAGCTGGACAAGTTCCTCGCGCAGCGCCGGGAGGCGGGCGGTGTACTGTTTCTTGGTCAGGCGGGGGACCGCCTTGGCCGGGGAGGAAAGGCCCATGGACAACAGGAGACAACCTGACGGCGGCGCTGTCGAGTGTCCGCGCCGCCCCGCCGGAAATCGTCACCCGACCGGCCGCCAGCGCCCTCCGCGTCGGACCGCCGCCAGACCCGGGGTCCCGACCCGTTTTCCGGCATCGCGGGGGGTGGCTGTTCTGCGGCTTGACACCCTCCTGCATCTCCGGCACTTCAGTCATCTCTTAATCAACTTCCGACCATGCAACCCACCTTCCGCCCGCATCGCAAGAAACGCGCCCGCAAGATCGGTTTCCGCGCCCGCAAGGCCACCAAGGGTGGTCGCAAGGTGCTGGCCGCGCGCCGCCGCAAGGGTCGCAAGCGCCTGACGGTCGTCTGATTCCGTCATCGCCCGCCCCGCCCTGGCCAGCGTCCGCGTCCGCCATGCGTTTCCGCGCCGAGCAGCATCTGCGGCGCCAGCGCGACATTCAGGCGGTCCGCGAGTCGGGCCGTCGGTGTGACTGTGGCGGGTTTACGCTCTGGTACCGGCTGAGGCCGGCGACGCCCCCGCCACCCCTGAGTCTGCGTCGGATTTGTACGGTCGCTTCGACCGCCGCCGTGGGGGGAGCCGTCGAGCGGGCCCGCGCCAAGCGTCGGCTGCGCGAGGTATTTCGGCAGCATCAGGAGGTGGTGCCGCCCGGTTACGATTTACTGCTGGTTGCGAAGCGTTCGCTCAATCGGCTTGAGTATCGGGAAATCGAACGGAAGTTCATCGAGGCCTGCTCGCGCCTCGCGCCCCGTCCTTCCCCCTCCGCATGACGCCTTCGGAGTCACCGTCGCCCGTCTTTCGCCTCGCCCGCGGCCTCGCCGCGCTTCCGGTATCGGCGCTCCTCGGGCTTATCCGGGTCTACCAGCTCGCGGTGTCACCGGTGCTGCCGTGGATGATGGGGCCGGGCTGCGGCTGCCGTTTCTATCCGAGCTGCTCGCACTACGCGGCCGACGCGCTGCGGGAACATGGTCTCGCGCGCGGGAGTTGGTTGACGGTGCGCCGGTTGGGGCGCTGCCATCCGTTCCATCCGGGCGGGGTGGATCTAGTCCCCCCGCGCACCACCCCGCGCTGCACCGCCGTCGCGCGGTCCGCGCCCCCTCCCCTTTCTCTCGCTCACTCCGCACTCGCCGGCACGACCTCTGCCGCCGTCCTTTCCACCGCTTCCGACGTTCATGGATAAAAAGAACACCCTCATCGGCGTGGCCCTCATGGCCGCGGCCATTGCCTTCCTGATCTACGGCAACAGCCGCACTCCGCCGCCCCCGGCGCTGCCCCCGGCCACGACCGCCACGCCGGCGCCCGGAGCCCCGGCCACGCCGAGCCTCGGCGCCCCGGCCGCGCCGGCGGCCGCTTCATCGACCTTCGCCGCGCTCGTCAGCGACGACGCGGAGGCCCGCGTCACCACGCTCCGCAACGCCTACGTCGAGGTTCGCCTGAGCGACTTCGGTGGCGCGGTCCGCGAGGTGGCCTTCCTGAAGTATCCCGCCATTCAGGATCAGCCGGCTCCGTTCGTGTTCAATTCGCTCCGCGCCGACCCGATCCTCGCCTTCGCCGAGTTCCCGGGCCTCGACCGCAAGGCGCGCTACGAGCTGGTTTCCGCGTCGGCCACCGAGGTGGTCTACCGCATCGTGCTCGAGAACCGCATCGAGGTCACGCGCCGCTACTCCATTCATTCCAACGACGCGACCCTCAAGGAAGGCGACGATCCTTACGAGATCCGTCACGAGACGTCGTTCCGCAACCTCACCGACCAAACGATCGCCCTGCCCCGCGCCGCGCTGAGTCTCGGCACCGCCGCGCCGTTCAGCGCGCTCGATTACGGACAGTACCTCAACGTCGGGTTCTTCAACGGCGAGGAATTCCAGTTCAACGAACGCAGCGAGCTCGAGGGCGGCGGCTTCCTCGCCGGCATGGGCTTCGGCGATCCGAACCCCAAGCCCCAGATCGAACAGATGGGCTCCGTCGTCTGGGCCACCGTCAAGAACCAGTTCTTCGCTTCCATCCTCCACCTCGACCAACCCGGCATCGGTATCGTCACGCGCCGCGTCGAGTTGCCCCCGTTCCCGGGAACCACGTCCCCGAACATCGGCGTCGCCGGCACCGTCCGGGTCGACCTGAAGGCGCTCGCACCGCAGGCGACGGAATCCTTCGGCGGCGATCTCTACGTCGGCCCCAAGGAGTACAAGCGCCTCGCCGCGCTGCCCAACCAGCAGGATCGCGTGATGCAGTTCGATCGGTACTTCTTCAACCGGATCCTGCTTTCGGGCTACGTCGGGCCGTTCCTCCTCACGCTGATGCACAGCGCGTATGACTTCATCCCGAGCTGGGGCTGGGCGATCGTGCTCATGACCCTCTTCCTCAAGATCATCACGCTGCCGTTCACGCTCGCCGCCTCCCGCGCCGCGAAGCGCATGCAGAAGCTCCAGCCGCAGCTCCAGGCCGTCCGCGAGAAACACAAGGACAACCCGCAGAAGCTGAATCAGGCCACGATGGAGATTTTCAAGGAGAACAAGGTGAACCCGCTCGGCGGCTGCCTGCCGATCCTGATCACCATCCCGCTCTTCGTCGGCTTCTTCGCGATGCTCCAGAGCGCGTCGGAACTGCGCTATGCCTCGTTCCTGTGGGCACACGATCTCTCCGCTCCCGACACCGTCGCGCGGATTTTCGGGCTGCCGCTCAACATCATGCCTCTACTCATGGGCGCCACGATGGTCGTGCAAATGCGGCTCACGCCCACGCCGACGACGGACAACCTGCAGGTGAAGATGATGCAGTTCATGCCGATCATCTTCACGCTGTTCTGCTACAACTTCTCCTGCGCGCTCGCCCTCTACTCGACCGTGAACGGTCTCTTCACGATCATCCAACAATTGCTGGTGAACAAGTTCTCGAAGGATGATCCAGCCCCCGCCGCCACCCCCGCCGTCGTCGGCGGCAATCCGTGGAAGCAGGCCAAGCGCTCGAACAAGAAGTAAGCTCTCTGCCAGCCGGAGCAGCGGAGCCCCCCCCGCCTCCGGCTCGCGATCGTTCCCGCCCCCCGCGTCTTTCCCTTCCGTCACCCGCCATGGCAGGCCATAACAAATGGTCCAAGGTCAAGCGGCTCAAGGCCGTGACCGATGCCCGCAAGGGCAAGGTGTTCTCCCGGCTTTCCCGCGACATCACGCTGGCCGCCAAGGCCGGCGGAGGCGACCCCGACGCGAACGCCCGGCTGCGCACGCTGCTGCTCAAGGCCCGCGAATCCAACATGCCCGCCGACAACGTCGATCGGGCGATCAAGAAGGGTACCGGCGAACTCCCAGGCGTCGTGTACGAGGATGTCACGTACGAGGGCTACGGTCCCGGGGGCGTCGCTTTCGTGGTCAAGGTCACCACCGACAACAAGACGCGGTCCGCTCAGGACGTGCGCAGCATCTTCGCCAAGCATGGCGGCAACCTCGCCGCCTCGGGGGCGGTGGCGTTCCAGTTCCTGCACGCCGGGCAGTTCCTCATCGCCAAGGACCAAGTCACCGAGGACCGGCTGATGGAGATCGCGCTCGATGCCGGCGCCGACGACGTGATCACGACCGACGAGGGTTTCGAGGTCCGCTGCGAGGTCACGCGCTTTGACAAGGTGCTGCACGCGCTCGACGCCGCGGGGATCAAGACCGCCAGCGCGGAACTCGCCTACATCCCGACCAGCACCGTGCCCGTCAACGCCGCGGGGGCCACCGCGATCGAGCGGTTGCACGATGGACTCGAGGAGCACGACGACGTGCAACACGTCTTCTCGAACGAGGAAGCGAGCTAGACTCGCCCCGCACGAGGGCCGCAGCCGGGATCTCTGGCCGCGCGACGGCCGCGCTCCCGCTCAGGCGCTCTCGGGCAGGAAGGTGGGAAACGCGAAGCCGCGCGGACTGACGCGCAGCGCGGGGTGCTGCACCCCACTCCGGCCCGACTGCGGCAGCGGCACCGGCCGTACCTGCGCGACGTGCAACTCGACGTTGCGGCCGCCCAGCGCATACAGCAGAGCCACGAGGCCCGCGGCCGCCGCCGGCGCGAGGACCAGCACGCTGCCACCGCGAAAAGCATCCAGCGCAGTAAGGAGCAGCGCCTCGGCCGTCGCCTCGTCATCCACCGCCCCTGGCCCAACGGCGCGATGGTGCGGGTGCACGCTGGCGACCAAGTAACCCGTCAATGCCCCAGCCGCGTCCTCCGCCACCCAGACCCGCCAGTCGCCCACGCGATTGGCGAGAAAGAGCGCATGGTCTTCCGGGCGCGCGATGCCCCGCCGGGCATGCTCGTACGCCGTGATCCTGGCCGCATCGTCGGGCGTCGCCGCGCGCACACGCCGCGGTGCAGCGACCCCCGCGACGCCCGCGCGGGATGCCCTGATCCGCGCCGCCACCTCCGGCGGCAACGCCAATCCAGATGGCGGCACCGTGAGCACAATGTCCTGATACACCTCCTCGGGCACGAAGCCATGGCGCGTGTAGAGCGAGTACGAATCGAGGTTGAGCAAACTCGACACGAGCCGGGCCGGGACGCCGAGTGCGTCGGCGCGCTCCAGCGCACGCACGAGGAGACTCCGGCCGACGCCCAGCCCCTGCGCCTCGGGTGCCACGGCGACGATCCCGAGCGACACATGCGTGGGCCGCGGATGCACGAAGCACACGCCAAGCAGCTGGCCGGTGTCCGCCGCCCGCGCCGCCAGCGCCTCGCCCGGATCCAACGCGGCATACACCTCGGGGATCAGCCGGAAAGGCTCCGGGCGATCGCCGAACCGCGACCCCTGCCCAAGCTTCGACTCGTACCAGCTGACGAGCGAGCGATGCAGGAGCACCGCCACGGCGTCGTGCTCCGAGGCCGCGAGCGGGGTGAAGACGGGAACCAGCGTGCCCATGGCGGGACCGTAGCGCGCGCGAGGAAAAAGCCAATCCGCACCCCGCATTTGCGCGAAGACGAGGCCACGGCGCCGGATCCCACCTTCATGCGACCGCGCCGGCGAAGCAGAGCGGCCGCTTCGCCCCGCAGCGTAGCATCGACCGGCCGCGACAGCGGGCCGTCGCGGGGTCGAACGGTGAACCGCCACGACCGCCGCGATCCCGCTCAGGCTCCCACGCCCAGAATCCAGCCCTCGTAGCGCGCCTGCCGACGCTCCTCCGGCCTCAGCGGCGGCGCGAGCAACGACTCCAGTTCCCCGGACCGATCCGCCGCCGCCAGCGCCGCCGCCACGCACGCCGCATCGTGCTGGTCCGGCGTGTGGTCCGGGTCCCGCGGGATCGATTGATTCCAGCGGGCGGGGTACACCTCCGCGAGCACGTGGCGGCCGGGCGGTGGATTCCAGCCGTCGAACGGCCACACGTGGATGCGGTCCCAGCCGACAGATTCACCGATCGCCCGGATCCACGGCAGGCCGGCGTGAGTCGACTTGGCGACCGAGCCCGGAACGTCGAAATGGAAGACCGATTTAGCGGGACCGGAGCGGACCTCGGCCAGCCGGCGCCAACGAGATTCGCCGCCGCGGCGGGCCGCTCCCTGGCTGCGTGACCGACGGAGCGCCTCGACGGTCACCTCAGGCGCATCCGTCGGCCAATGCCGGCAGAAATCCGCCAAGAACCGATGCCAGTCCCGCGGCACGCGGTGCGCCGCGAAGTAGGCTTCAGGAAACGAGAAGCCATGGTCGATGCCGACCAGCATCGGCTCCCGGACCCCCGCGAGCGCGGCCACGACCCATGCCGCGAGCCCGCGCCGCGTCCAATGTCCCCGCCCCGCGCCGGGACGGTGTTCCTGCGCCCGTGCCCCGCCGACGTCGTCGGTGGGTTCGGCTGCCTCAAACAACCGCAACCCGGTGAGCGGTGTGTCGGCCGTGCCGGCACCGGAGTAGTCGATTCCGAGATAGCGGGTAAAGCGCGGCATCGCGGGAAAAGCCTCACCTTGCCCGTTCGACCCCGCAAGCCGATGCGGAACTCCGGTCAGGACGCGTGGCTCGCCGCCACGACCGCGCGCTGGTGGGCCCACTGGGATTCGAACCCAGAACCAAAGGATTATGAGTCCTCTGCTCTAACCGTTGAGCTATAGGCCCGGGCCGGGGCGCCCTGAGGCGCTCGAAGGCTGCTCGGGCTGCCCGGCTGGCTCAACTGCAAAGCGGCGCTTGGCGGGCCGGGCAGGCGGCGCTAGGGTTACTCCATGACCGCGTCGCCATCCCCTGACCCCCTGCCGTCGTCTGGGGAGGATCGGGCGGGCGGTGGCGGAAGCCGGACGGACGAGGGCGCGGCGCGCTCGCCCCGCGTCTTTCAGTCCGCGCACCCGCCGCGCCCAGAACGCTCCGCACCGTCACCTCTGGGTACGCGCGCCCCTCTCTCCGCTCCCGTCCTCCCCCTTGTGCTCTACGACGGCGAATGCGGGCTGTGCAGCCGGAGCGTGCAGGCGATTCTCCGGCGGGATCCGGCCGGGCACTTTCACTTCACGGCGCTGCAATCTCCCCTCGGCCAGCGACTCCTGACTGAAGCGAACCTGCCGACCCAAGACTTCGACACGCTGGTGCTGGTCGACGCGAAGGGTGCGGTGCGGCAGCGCTCCGACGCCGTGCTCGGGATCCTCGCCGCGTTGCCGCGGTGGCGCTGGACCGTGATCGGGTGGGCGATCCCACGCGTGCTCCGGGACGCGGCGTACGCCTGGATCGCGCGGCGAAGGCACCGGCTGTTTCGTCGCCCCTCGGCATGCATGACGCTGCGGCCGGAATGGCGACGACGATTCCTCGACTGAGCGGGTGGCTTCGCGGGGTCAGCCGCTGCGGCGGGTCATGGGCCCCGATCCCCTGCCGGGAGACTCTCCACAGGGTCCCAGTGCACCCCGCAGCAGCGCATCGCGGACGAATGCTCGACGCGTTCGTCAACCCCGCGCGCCCACGTGGCGAACCTCCCGCCGGTCTCGGGTGAGCCGAAGCCAGAGCACCGGGGCCGACGTCGACATCGGACCGCCGCCGCGCGTCGACGGCCAACCCGAAAAACAAAAACCCCGCCTGCGATGCCGGATAACCGGCCCGCGGGCGGGGTTTTGCGTGCGGAGAAACGAGCGGTGATTACGGCACTTCGTAGACCTCGACGAGGCCGACGCCCGTTGCGCCGCCCACGCCGGAGACCTGAGCGGTGTAACTGCCCGGGGGCAGGGTCAGCAGGACCGCCGCATCCTTCCCTCCGGCCGGGAAGGCGAAGGCGCCGGTCTTGACGGAGCCTTCCCGGAGCAACGCGAGGTTGTTGCCCGACTCCCAGTTGTCGTTCTCACGGATCACGGTCGATCCCTGGAAGACGCGCAGGAACGGATCGGTCAAGGCACCCGACACGCCGAGGGCTCCGAGTGCGGGCCCGGCCGCGCGGACCAGCACCTTCTTGGCAGAGGTGCCATTGACCACGAAGCCGACCAGCAGCGCGCGATCGCCGGTGCCGACATCGCCGCGCGTGGAGAGGTTGAGGACCTTCTGGGCGGTGAACGGCTCCGGCACATCGAGATCGAAGACCTCGACCAGCGCCACGCCCGTACCCGCGCTCACGCCCGAGACCACGGCGGTGTAGATGCCGGGGTTGAGGGTGACCACGAGTGCGGAGTCGAGACTGCCGGCCGGCAGCGGGAAGGCGCCGACCTGGGTCGCCGCGGCCTGCGCCTCGGCGTTATTGCCCCAGTCGTCGTTCTGATTGATCACGGACTGTCCGCGATAGAGCTGCAGGTTCGGGTTTGCCAGTACTCCGGTGACGCCGAGGCTCGCGAGGCTTGGACCGACGGCCCGCAGCAGCATCCGCTTGGGCTGATCGCCCGCGACGACGAATCCGGCCACGAGCACGCGTTCGCCGGTGCCCACGAGTCCGCGGGTCGAAACGTTGCGCAGCACGCCGTCACTGAACGAGGCGCCGCTGGAAGCTGCACCGGTGAACGTGCCGGCGAGTGAACCGCCAGTGATGGTGCCGGAGATGAAACGGCTCGCCGTCTGGATCGTGCCGGAGACGCGAGCTCCGGAAGCGAGGTTGAAGGCAAACGCGCCCGAAGCGCTCACGCCCCCCGAACCCGCATCGCGCGCCGTGCCGTCCGCCACGTAGAGCGAGAGCGTGCCATCGGCGCCGACGATGCCCACGACGCTACTCGTGGCGCGGCCCGTCAGATTGCCGTTGTACAGACCCGAAGGCGCCGCCGTGGTGCTGGTCCCGAACGTCAGCGGCGAGATGAACGACACCCTGCCGCCATCGAAGGTCCCGGTCGCTCCCGTGTCCGAGAAACGACCGCTGATGAGCGTGGCCCCAGTGCTGTCCGTGAGGCTGAATCCGCCACCGGAGTCGACGGTGATCCCCTGGTAGAAGTAGAACGACGGCATGGGGCCGTTCGTCTGGGCGATCGCGACTGCGGTCTGGCCACCCGAATTGATCAAGGTGATGCGCCCGGACTCGGTACCCGCGGAGAAGTTCCCGGTGTAGATCGTGTCTCCGCCCATTGAGGAGGTGTCAGAACTCACCAGCACCGAGGCGGCGGTCGACATGGTCTGCTGGCCGCTGCTGTCCTTGGCCAGCGCCGTGATCCGGTAGACGCCCGGGGAGGCCGGGTTGAAGCTGACGGTGTACGGAGCCGCCGAGGAACTTCCAATCGGTGCACCGTTCGCGAAGAACTGCACGTCGGAGATGGTTCCATCGACGTCGGAGGCACTTGCCGAGACCGTGAAGCCGCGCCCCAAGGGAGATGCCGAGCCACTGGCCGGCGACGTCATCGACACCTTCGGCGGAGAGCCCGCCTTGACCGTGATCCGTGCCACCTGGGAGACCGTTGTCCGATTCTCCGCCCGCAGGACGGCATGGATGTCATACGCGCCCGCGCGGGTGATGCCGAGATTGGCCGTGAACGGTTCGGCGGTCACCGTCGTGAAGATCGAGCCATTGACGTAGTAGTCGATGACCGGAGACGGACGATTACCCGCATTGTGCGAGGCGGCGAACACGATCTGACCGCCTGCCGTGTAGCTCGCGCCCGTCACCGGACTGGCCAGCCTGACCTCGAGGGGAGCGGCGGCGTTGGACGGGATGGTCCGGATCGCCAGCGGCGCGGCGCTGGTCACGTTGCCGGAGTCATCCGTCACCACGACCGTCGCGATCACATTGCTCAACGTGTCGAGCGACGTCACCGTATAGAACGGTGCGGCGTTCACGGAGGCGATCCGACGACCGTTGATGAAGAAGCTGGCGTTGGTCACGGTGCCCCCCTCGTCGACGACGCCGGCGGAGAGGATCAGCTTCGAGCCGTAAGCAACGTCCACGGGCTTCAACAAGTCCGCTTCCTTCGGCGGATTGCTCACCCCGCGTGTCGGGTCATTGAACGCGAGGCTCGCGACCGGCACATTGCCCACGGCCGGCTGGACTGTCACGGTCGCCACCGCAGAACCCACGCGGTTGCCGGCGTTGTCCGTGGCAATGGCTGCGACCGAGTACACGCCGGGAGCGGAGGGAACCCAGGGAACGACGTACGGGAACGCGACGACGGTGCCGATGGATTCGCCGCTGACCAGGAACTCCACGGCCGTGATCGTACCGTCGCTATCGACGGCGGTGGCGGCCAAGGCGACAGGGGCTCCGACGGTACCGAGGGCACCATCGACCGGCGAGACCAAGGCGACCTGCGGCAAGCCGGCGCTGGGGGCGACGACATCCACGGGCACGGTGGCGGATGCCACGTTACCGTCGTTATCGAGGGCCTTCACCACGAGCGCGTAGGCACCGAGGCTGTTCGGCGTCCACGTCGTCGAATAAGGGAAGGTCGAGTCGGAACCCACGCTTTGTCCGTTGGCGAAGAACTGCACCGAAAGGACGTTGCCATCGGGATCCGTGGCGGAAGCGCCGAGGGTGATCGTGTCACCGGCGCGGATCCGGGTGCCGGCGCCCGGCGAATTGAGCGTGACCGTGGGCATGAGACCGATGCTGCTGCCGCCACCGCCACCGGAGCCGGTGACCGTGACGTTGATCGTCCGGGAGATCGTCGTGATGCCGAAGTTATCCGTCGCCAAGGCGGTGAGGAACGTAAACGTCCCGTCGCGCTTCTGGACCGGGGTCCACGCCACACTGTACGGCGCGGTCGCGTCATCGCCGATGAGCACGCCATCGGCAAAGAACTGGACGGACGTGACCGTGCCGTCGGAGTCGCTCGCGTTGGCGGTGAGCGTGACCGGGGCGCCGGCGGAGAACGTCGAACCATCGGCCGGTGACGTGACGGTCACGGTCGGGGGAGCGGAAATCACCACCCGATTGGAGGAGGAGGCGACGACGTTGTTCTTGTCGTCGAACGCGAGGGCGGCGATGCGGTAGGTGCCCGTGGCCTGGGGTTGCCAGAGGAAGCCGTACGGGAACTGTTGATCGACGCTCACGAGCACGCCGTCGACGTAGATCTCAACCTTGGAGACCAGACCGTCGGCATCGTTCGCGATCACGCTGATCGGAATCGCGGCGGACGCGCTCTGGACGTAGTCGGGAATTCGCAACGCGGTATCGTTGGCGGGGCTGGCGACGGACACCGTGGGCAGGAGCCCGATCGGAGCCACGCTATTGATCTGCACCGGCGTGCTCGTCGGGAGAACGTTGCCGTTGTTGTCCGTGGCGACAGCGGTGATCTCGTGCGTGGTCGGAGAAGCCGGCGGCGTGTAGAGGATCGAGTAAGGTGCGGTCAGGTCGACGCCTTGGCTGATGCCATCAACGAAGAACTCGATCTGCCGCACGAACCCGGAGGCGGGCGTGGCGTCGGCCTTGATGACCACGGAGGACCCGATGGGCACCAGCGTATTGGGGAGCGGATTAGACACCACGGTGCCGGTGGCGAAGTAACGCACGGCGAGGGACGACGCGCGGTTGCCCACGGCGTCGGTGGTGGAAGCCGTGATGAAGTAAACGCCCGGTTGCGGTGGTGTCCACTGGGCCACCACCGACGGCAGCGCGGTCGGCACGAGCGCGGACGCGTGATTGATCAGCAGCGTGACGGGGGCGCCGTTCACGAAGAACTGGGTATTGTAGAGACTGGCGGTACCGGTGACCCGGGCCTGCAGTTGGACGGTGCTTCCGGCGGGGCCACTGGCCTCGTTACCGGGCAGCACCATGTCCACAGTCAGGACCTGGGCTCGGGCCGCCGAGGCTGCGGCCAGCAGGAGCCAGCAGCCAAGGAAAGCGCGAAGAAAAGATTTCATGGTCGCATCGATTAGGGATGGAATGAGCGGAGGGAGGGACCTCCCGGGCTCACGGCTTGGACTTGGACTTGGAGCCGGACTGCGCCTCCGGGGACTCCGAGACGAACGGATCGGAACCATCGCGGTAGCCGGGCAGTTCGTCCTTGCGCAGGCCGCTGGAGCGGACCGCGCGGGGATCGAAGACCTCGCCGACGGCGGCGCCGTCGGCCGAAACGGTCTTCGCGGTGATGAAGATGAGCAGGTTGGTGGACTGCTTGTCGTGATTGTTCGAGCGGAAGGCGCGGCCCAGCACCGGGATGTTGCCCAGCACGGGGACCTTGTTGGCGCCGGTCTCGGTGCGAGACGTGATCAAGCCGCCGAGACCCATCGTGTGACCATCCTTGAGGGAGACCTGCGTCTTCGCCTTGCGGGTCGCGATGATCGGAATGGAAGCGCCGCCGGCGCCGCCGAACGTCGTCTCGCCATTGCGTTGGCTGACCTCGGGCTCGACGCTCATCCGGATGAAACCCTGCCCGTTGACCTGCGGGGTGACCTTCAGGATGATACCGATCGGGCGGTACTGGAAGCCAGAGACCTCGAACGTGCCACGCTCCTGATTGTAGGTGTAGTTCGGGATCGGGTATTCTTCACCGACATTGATCGAGGACTCGGTGTTGTTCAGCGTGACGACCGTCGGGTTGGAAACGATCTTGATGTCGGTCAGGGTGCTGAGCGCGCTCAGCACGACGTTGAACTGGTCCGCGTTGAAAACGGCGGAACTGACGCGACCCGTGGAACCCGCATTGGTCAGGTTTTGGAAGGCGTCCAACGCACTGGTGACGGCGTTATTCGACTCGCCGAAGGAGCTGCTCTCTCCGCTGTTGGCGAGCGACGAAGTGCTGCCCGTGTTGGAGCGGCTGCTGACGGTACCGTTCACCGACGCTGCGCTGCCGTCGTTGGAGGCGGAGCTGGAGTTTTCGGACGCCGACGCGGACGCGGAACCGGAGCTGCGGTTGTTCTCCGAGCCAGAACGGGAGTCCGAACCGGTGGCGTAGCCGCCATCACGCGAGCGGTTGAAGGTCTGGTTGAACGGACCGCCGCCGATCTGATAGCCGGCGAGGGAGTCCCACTTGACGCCGAGGTTCTTCACGTCGCGGTCGGTGACCTCGATGAACTTGGACTCGATCATGACCTGCTCCGTGGCACGATCCAGACGATCGATGATCGTGCGGACGCGCTGCATGCGCGTGGGACGCTCAGAAATGACGAGGGCGTTGGAGCGCGCGTCGACGATCAGGCGACCACCGGCGGCGGTGTCGATCAAGGGCTCGATGGACTTCCGGATGTCCTCCGCCTTGGCATAGTTGATCACGTAGACGTCGGTGCTCACCGGCTCGAGGTTGAGGGAGTCGGTGGTGACGATCTTGATGATGTTGCCGTCCTCGATGAAGGTGTAACCGGCGGGGCTGAGCGTGACCTGGAAGATTTGGCGCCAGGTCACATCGCGGAGCTTGATGGACGTCTTGCCCTGGAGCGTATCCGGGATGACGAGGTTCAACTCGAACAAGTCCGCGACGTTGCGCAGGATCGTGCGGATGTCCTCGTCCGGGAAATCGACCGAAAGCGTGTCCTTGGCCTTGGTGGAGAGGGTGATGGGTGCCTCATCGGCGAGGACGACCTCTGCAGTGGCAGGGGCCGGTTCCGGGGTTTGTTCAGGCTGTGCCGGCGCCGGAGCCTGCGAGCGGAGCATCGGCAGGGTGGCGGCGACCAGCAGCGCGAGGATCAGCGAGCGGGTTCTCATGGTTTGGTTCCTGATTTGATGGGACGGGTAAGTTCCTCTCCGTTCATGCGGAGGGTGAAGCTGTCGCGGGTGATGGCGGTGATCGTGACGGTGTAAGCGCGCCCCTCGAACGTGGCGGACAGGGCGTCTCCGACGCGCACGCGGCGACCGCGGATCAGCAGCGTGGGTTGGCCACCCAGCAGCACGACCCCGGACGGCTGGATGGCGTTCGCGACGGAGGCGAGAGCGTTGCGCTGAGGGCGGGACTGGGCGGCGAGACCGGCGCGGCGGGCATTCTCGGCGGCCTCGGAGGCGAGGCGCTGCTCGTCAGGATCCGGGGCGTCCCAGCCAGCGGGGCTGAACGGATTGACGGACTTCGCCGGCAGGCGGGGAATCTCGGGCGTGGCCGCGAGCCGCGTCGCCAGCTCAACGGTCGTTGCCCGGCGCGCCGGCGGGGTGAGGTCGGAGGTGGACTTACGCTGGGCCCACGCGGAGGAGCACAGGCCCGCCAGGAGGACCGAGACGATCAGGACCCGCCCACAACGGGAGTGACGGGAAGGCGAGGGCAGTTTGGCAGCGTGCATGGTCAGGGTTGGCCGAGCAGCTCGATCGTGAGCGTGAGGGTGACCATCGGATCGTTGATGTCGTTGGACTCGCGCGACAGCGTCGCACTCGAGACCCGGCAGAACGGGGCGCTGTTTTCCAACCGTCGCAGATAGCTCAGCAACTGGCCGTAATTGCCCTCGACGATCAGATTGTAGGGGACCGCCACGTAGGTCGTGCTTCCCTTGACGGCTGGGACCGGCGGCAGCTGCTTGAGATCCTTGTAGCGCGTCCCGGTCTCGGACTCGATCCGGTAGAAGAACTGCTGGTTGTTCGCCAACTCGGCGGGGCGGATCAGCCGCGCGGAGACGGCGGCGTTGGCGGCGACCACGGCGGCGCGCTGCTCGGCCAGCTGGGCCGAGTTGACGACGTTGAGCTTGAGTCGATTTCCGACCGTGGTGCGCTCCTCGAGCAGCGCGGTCGCGGCCGGGAGCCCATCCTGGCGATACAGCCGCGAGAGAACCAGGCCCACCGAAAGCGCCACGGAGACGACGATGATCGGGTACTTCTTGATGCCCGCGACGAGATCTTCGGTCTTGAGACTCATTTGGCGGCGGGCGCCGGAGCGCTCTTGAACTTGAGGAACAACTCGAACGTCATGCGTCCGCTCTGCGGATCCCGCGCGAGCGACGTTTGCGAAATGTTGCCGAAGAGCGCCGCGAACACGCGATCGCGACGCAGTTGCTCGACGTAGGTACTGACCTCACCGCTCGCGCGGTCGCCGGCGCCCCGCACCATGCCACGGATGATCACTCCCGTATCCCGGTAGGACACACTGCGCAGCGCGATGCGGTTGGGTAGAGTGCGACCGATGTCCAGCATCAGATCCGACACCGCCACGGGGCTCCGCAGAAAGGTCTCGAGATCGAGGATCTTCTTCTCCTCTTCCTGGAACTGCTTGAAAAGCGTGACCGCCTGGCGGCTCAGCTTGTGGTCGCGCTCGATCTGCGCTTCCAACTCGGCGATCTGCCGGTTGACCGTGAAGAGCGCATACTCTTGGTAGGCGACGAAAAGCAGCAGGACCAGCGCCACGACCACCGCCAGACCATTGATGAAAAAGACCGTCCGGACCGGCTTCGTGTCGGGCAACCGCTGGAAGTTGCGGAAGTTCGGGTGCCACGCCGGCACCAAAGGCGCACGGGCCTTCTCAGGCTTTCGTTTGGGAAGCGTTGGCATCGTAGTTGACCATCAGGCTGAGTACCCCAAGCCAGCGCGGATCAGCGGCGTAGGCATGGACCGAGTCGGAAAGCGTGACCTCACGCGCACTCAGCCACGTCACCATGTCGGGCTGGAGCATCTTGATCCCCAATTCGTTCGCGACGACGTCGGCGATCCAAGCGAGCTTGGGCGGGAACTGGATGCAGACCATCTGACCGATCGTCAGACCCGTCTGCACCTCGTAGAAGCCGATCGAAGACTGCAGTTCACGGATCAGGCGCTGAATCAACTGTGCGCCCATCCCCGTGAAATCGAAGGTGTTGGAGAAGAACAGGCGCTTGGCGGAGTCCTCATCCTTCAACCCGAGTTCCTTCTGCACCACCGGGATCATCGACGAGAGCCCCATCGGGAACGGGCGTGATGCCTCGATGCCGGACGGCGACAGGATGAAGGAGTGGGTGCTATCGAAACCCAGCTCGAGAACGAGCGTGGGGACCTTCGAACGCGTGAAGGAAATGTAGTCCGCGAGTGCCCCAAGGCACGAGACGGAGGTCATTTCCAAGCGATCCGGATAGATCCCTTGGGCGAGCAGCGAATCCTGAAAGGCCACGATCTCGTCGGACGGAATACCGCACAGCACGACGTCCTTGGTCGTGGCATTCGGCGCATCATACTCGCCGCCATCATTCGGACGGAGCGCCGCCGCCGTAAACTTCTCCGGCTCGATGCGAAACTGCGTCTGCAAGACCTCATCGAGGTAACCGACCTCCTTGACGCGCTTCAGATCGACGGTCGCCCGGCGCACAAAGCGCTTCTCGGAATGCATTCCCACCGTCGCATGGACGTACCCGGAGCGGGATCGCTTGGGCTGCAATTGCTTCAGCACCTCCGCCAAACCGGCCGCATTGTCCTTCGCGACTTCGCGCATCTCCTCCACCACGAAGGGAGGTTTGGGCGCACTCGTCCGCGCAACGAAAACGCCGTTTTCGTTGTAATCGACGAAGAAGCCTTTGGCCTTTGGGGAGAAGAGCATGAAGAAGGCGCCGGACCCCTATTCGGCACGGGCCACCCGAAGGTTAGGCTCCGTTTTCATCCCCCCAGCCTCACAAGGGACTCCCATCCCGCCTGAGGATACCTCCCCAGCCCCACCCAGAAATGCCTTCTTTTAATGGCTCAAGGCCAATTTATCGCTTAACCTGTTTTCCTCTAGTATTTAACGATAGACGCATAAAAATTACATTAATCTTCAGGCGCACGGCACTCCCTGCGCTGTGAAAAAAACGAAAAACCCGCCGCGGGAGAGCGGCGGGTTTGAGAAAAAAGGGCCACGAGGACGCCGAAACGGCGGTCCGACGTGTTTACTTCTGCCAGGTGCGCTTCTTATGACGATTCGACTTCAAGCGCTTCCTGCGCTTGTGCTTGTTCATCTTCAGACGACGCTTCTTCTTCAGGTTGCCCATGGTGTGAGAATTGGAACGTCAAGAGGTGCCGTGCCGCGCCTCGGCTGTAAAGCTCATTTTCCCAACGGGCTAAATCAGCCCACCGGAACCCACTCACGGATCTGGGTGAAAACCAGCCCGCACCGGACTTCCTTTTCCGCCAATCCGGTCAGTCTCGCAACGACCCGCCGGTACAATTCCAGCTGCTCGGCATAACGCTCAGCCGCCCGCAACGCACCAGCACGATCCCCCACCCGGTCGGTCTTGAAGTCCCACACCCACGCCCGCCGCGCCGTGCCGTCCGATTCCCGCGCGATGACCACACGGTCGCAGATGCCGGTGATCCAATGGCCGTCGAGCACCACCTCGAAGGCCCGCTCCCGCCACAACTCCGACCCACCGAGGGCTTCGGACGGTCGCGCAAAGACCTCCTCCAGGGCCGGCGCATCGAGGCACGCCTGCGCCTCCGCGCGGATGGAGGCATCGGCGTGATTCCAAAGCTCCGACTCCACGCCGCCCTCGCCGGTTCGCCGCCACCCAATTTCCGCGAGCAATGCGTGCACCGCCGTGCCGCGCTCCGCCCCCGCCGAAGCCGACAACGCGAACACCTGCGCTCCCTGCAACACGCTGCGCTCCGTACCCGAGGGCGTGCGCGCCGGCAACCGCGCCGGCGCCGGCGGCGCCTCCACTTTCACCACGCGATCGCCAAGAATCGCGGGTGGCTCAGGCCGCAACGCTTCGTACCAACGAGGGTCCCCCTCACGGTACGCTTCACCCAGCGTATCCCGCAGCAACCGCGGAAAATCCCGGGTCCGGGATCCTTCCGCCACCGGTTGTGTCACGAGGTACATCGCCCGCTTGGCCCGGGTCATCGCCACATACAGTTTGCACAGGGCCTCGTAAGCGGCCTGTGCATCCGCTTCCTCCTTGTACTGCGTCAGCACAGGATCGCTGTCCGCGAAGACCTTGTTCGGCACTTCTAGGATCCACGATACGCTGCGATCCGGAGCTTTCTTCACCGCCAACGACGTACGCCGGGCCCCAAAGCCACCCTCCAGGTCCGGAAGAATCACCAAGTCAAAGCCCAAGCCTTTCGCCTTGTGAATCGTCAGGACCCGCACCACCGCCGCGGTGTCCGCATCCCGCACTTTATGACGCTCGGCATACTGGAGGAACTCCACCACGTCCCGGCTCGCCAATTCATCAAAGTCCCGCGCCGCCTCCACCAGCTGCCTTCCGCGCAGTCGACTGAACGCATCCGCCGGATCGAGCCGCGCCGCCAATGCCTCCATCCAATGCTCCAGCGTCGCCGCAAATCCCTGAGCGTGAATCTCCCGCAGCAGTCGCCGCGTCAGCGCTTCCGGCGAGGTCACACCCTGCTCCGCCAGCACCGCCGCCAACGGGGTCATGCGGACGTGCCCCCACGCCAGGGTGTCACCGGGATGCGCCGCCGCCCGCAGCATCGCGAGGAGAACCGCTGTAAAGGGGTTGTCGGTGCACACGGTGAGATCGCTCTCCGCCACCGCCGGCAATCCTCCCCGTCGGCGCAGATAATCCGCCAAGGCACTGCCGGTATCGTTCTTCTCGACCAGCACCGCCACACTCAGCCCGCGGCCCAGCGCGTCGGTCTCCTGCAGGATCCGGAGGGTCTCAGCGAACCGCCCTTCCTGATCGTCCGCCAAACGCCACTCCACCACTCCTCCCAGCGAGGGCCGAGCCGAGGTGTGCTCACGCCATTCCTGCGACCACGCCGTCACCGCCGCACCCGACACGACCTGGCCCAGCGCGGCTTGGTCGCTGAAGACGCGGTTCACCGCCGCAATCACCGCCGGGCCCGATCGCCAGGAGGCATTGAGTTCCTGCTCCACGATCGCAGCGGGATTCGTCTGGTTGTAGTGCTGCAGGATCTCGCGAAAGAGGCGTGAGTCCCCCTCGCGCCACGCATAAATCGCCTGCTTCACGTCGCCGACGTAAAAGAACGATCGTGCCCGTTCCGGATCCTGCACCACTTCATCAATCAGGTTCCGCAACACCGTCCACTGGCCGTGACTGGTGTCCTGAAACTCGTCGAGCAGCCAGTGATCAAATTGCGCATCGAGCCGCCAATCGATCGCCAACCGCCGCTCACCCGCTTCGTCCTCCGCCACGCTCAGGCCCGACTCCAGCAGCGGGCCGCCGGCGTCCGGACGCAGGAGTCGCTCGACGTCGGCAAAGGTCATGCGCCCGTTGCGCCGCACTGCCTCGTGGTAGCGCTGCTCGTACGTCCGGAGCAGGGCAAAGAGCCCCTTCGTCGTCTCCAAGCGGCGCTTGAACTCCGCACCGATCATGGCCTCCGCGAAGGCCACCAGCGCCGCCGCAAACGGGGGATCCGGGGAAAACCGAACTCGGTCGATCGTCAGCTGCCCACGACCCGCCCTCAGTTCCGGAAGCTGAGCCACCACCTTCTCGAGCAGGTCGTTCAAGGGCCGCGAGAGCGGGGCCCCGGGGCGCCAGTCCGTCGCATCCGCGATCACCGTTTCCAAGCGCGCCCGCTGTCCGTCGCGCAGGGACGCCGTGCCTTCCACGTGGCGACGGAGCGCGGTCAGCGCGTCCGCGAGGCTGAGCCCGGCCCGCAAGGGAGCGAAGCCACTCGGCCAAATGCGTCCGGGGTTGCCCCACACGTCGACCTGCGGAGCCGCGAGGTAGACGCCGGCGTAGTCGTTGAGGTAGGTCTCCAGACGGTCGGCCAAGCCCTTCTCCTCGAGCCCAAAGGTGGCGCGCTTGAAGGCCTCGATGAATTCACGCTGCGCCTCATCCGGCTCGCCGGCCGCGGTGAAGAGGGAGCGCAGGACTCGCCGGCGTTCGCGCTGCGCGGCATGTTCGTGCAGGATCTCCAGGTCTCCGCCAAGACCGAGTTCGAGCGGAAAACTGCGGACGATCCGGGCGAAGAAGCTGTCGAGCGTGCCCAGGTTCAGCCGCGGCATCGCGTCGACCACCCGACGGAGCAGGCCGAGGAAGTCCGCCGGGCCCAGCGCCGGTTGGCCGATCATGGCCGCCAGCTTCGCGGCTTCCGCGGGGCTGCCGGCCGCATGCGCCAGCTTCTTCAGGATCTCATCGAAAAATTCCCCCGCCGCTTTGCGCGTGAAGGTGAGCGCCACGATCCGCTCTGGCGGTGCACCGAGGGCGAGCAAAGCCACGACGCGATTCGTCAGCGCGAAGGTCTTGCCGGAGCCAGCCGACGCCAGGATCGCCGTATTGGGCACCGTCCTCATGCGGAAGCCCCCTCTTCATCCTGAAGGCTCGCCGCCGCACCGCGATGGAAGAGCTCCGCGAAGTCATCCCACTCCGGGGGCTGCTCGACGACCGGACTGAATCGGCCCGCCAGAATCGCTTCCACCACGCCGTCCGCACAGCGATCCGCCGCCGCCTGCAAATCCCCCGTGAGATCCGGCCACTCCATGATCGCCGTCTCGCCCACGGCCTTCGGCAGCGTGAAGTACGCGCAGGTGATCGCCGCACCATAGTCGGCCAACAAGGCCCGCCGGTACAGCGGCAGTTGTAGGTCCTTCCAGATCAATTCGCCGGAGCCCTCTGGCACCCGCTGCCACGGATCGCGCCAGTCGTCCTCCGCACCCGATCGCCGGAGATGAGTGCTCCGCGGCGCGTCTCCTTTGTCCGAGGTCTTGTAGTCAATCACCCGCACGCGCCCGTCGTGTTCGTTGCGCTCGATGCGGTCGACCGATCCAGTGACCTTGATCCGGCCGATCTCAACCTCGATGGGGCGCTCAATTGCGTCGATCACCCAACCCTGCTGGCGCTGCTCGGCCTGCTGCTCCGCCGCCGCCCGGAGACGCTGGCGGGCCGACTCGAATTGCACCATCAGCGGCAACGTGAGGCGATCCCCATGTAACGAGCGCACCGCCGTCTCGAACCGCGCCAGCAAGGCGTCCGCCAAGCGCCGGGGATCCGTGCAGTCGCGGCAGTCGGGCTCACCCAACACGCGCAACGCGAGGTGCACGAGATTGCCGAAGCCGGCGGCATCCAGTTCGGCCTGGTCCAGCGCGACCGGACGCATCCGGTGAACCCTGCGCAAGCGGAAGCGGAACGGGCAGGCGAGCCAGTCGCGAAACGCCGTCACCGACAGGCGTGGTGTCCACACCGGCGGCGGGGGGGTCAGGCGCCACGCGCGGGTCCAAGGCAGGCTGGCCTGCGGGGCGCGGATCTCATCGAACAACCGCTCGATCCGTCCCGGCAGCTCCGCATCACGGCAGCGCAGGAGCAGCCTTGAGGGCCGCTGGGGCTCGCCGTCGGCGGAGACTTTGCCGACGAGCAGTTCGAGGCGCCCGCGCGATCCCACGCGCGGCGCCGCGAGCGCTTCGAGGAGATAGGCATCGCGGGCGAAGCGCTGCGCGTTGGTGCGCAGGCCGATGCGCTCCCGCAGTTTCTCGGGCAGGAAGGCGTCGCCGACGATCGTCTCGGGGACGTGCTTCTCGTTCAGCCCAGCCACGACGAGGTGCGGTGCATCCTCCCACAGCAGCTCGATCCATCCGTTCAATTCCAGCGCACCATCGCGCTTCTGATCAAAGCAGGTGCGCTCCGCAAACTGCGCTAGCGCGAATTCCCACGCATCACCGAGGGTGCGCGCGGCGCCGTCGAAGGCCTCCAATGCCAAGCCGACCTCGCGCGCCGTCTCCGTCCACGCCGACGCCGATGCGAACAGCTCCGAGTCCGTCTCAATGCTCCGCGCCGCGAAGAGCGTCTGGAGCACATCCGTCGCATTGCCGGGAAACGATCCGGCCACCAGCCGCTTCCGCAATCCTTCCAGAATGCGGAGCGCGGCCAACGCAGCGTCACGAGGTCTCCGATACTCTCCGTCCGGTCGCTCCGCGCTCGCGCAATGCTGCGCGGCGGCGAGATCCGGCGGCAGGTGATCAGACCCCAACGCGTCGATCTGCGCCAACAGCGTCTCCACCGAGAGTTCCGTACCACCTTCCAGTCGTCCCTCGGTCTCCAGCCACGCGAGCACATCGGGGCAACGCAGGAGGGTCGTGGTCGCCTCCCAGTCCGCCCCCCGCGCAAACGCAGCCAGCGCGTTCAGCAGCGCATAGAGGCCATCCCGCCGCCGCGCCCGGCCGGCCGGATTGAAAGAGGCGATCCCCGCGCGCTTGAGCGCCGGCTCCAGCGCACCGAGCACGTCTGCGTCGGCGATCCCGAGTGCGATGTGTCCCTCGGGTCGCGGGTAAACCCGGACTCGATCCACGATCCGCGCCGCCTGCATCGTCGCGTCCGCGCAAAGGTGCACGCGTTCCGCGAAATCCGGCCAGTCGAGCGGGCGCGCCGACCACGTCTCGGGTCGCGGACGCCCCCACGGGTCGAAGAGGCTCGCTGCGGGCTCGGCGGTCGCAGCCGGGGCAAAGACCACAATCTCCACGGGGACGCGGGTACCGAGGCGCTCAAGGAGTCGGACCGCGAGGGGCGTGAGGTCCGGCGTGGCCATCACCGCCACGCGCCGGACGCCGGAGGGGAGCGTGGCCTCGGCCGACGCGCCCGCCGCCAGCGCCGCCTGAGGCGCGCGCCGTTGCCGAGCGGCGAGTCGGCGATCGACCGCCTGCTCCAGCTCACCGAGTTGCTGCCAACGGGCCTCCTCGGGAAACTCTCCCGCACTCCCGCCAGCCCGGCGGGCCACCTCCGCCATGCGGAGGCCGGACTCCGCCAGAGTGGTCTGCAACAACATCAGGCGAGCGGCGAGACCCCGCGCCCAGCTGAAGGAACGCGAGGGAGGCGCCAGCGGAAACACGTCCGGAAAGCGCTCCAGTTCCAGCTCCAGCAGGGCCTCAATCCACGCGAGGGTCTGCTCCGCCCGCGTCGCCTCCGGGTAGACCCCGCGTACCGATGGAAGCAGCAGCGCGGCCAGTCCGTCCGGAGCCACCACACGGGGCGGAAAGACCGCCTGACCCTGCTGATCCGCCCGCCACGCCAGCGCCTCGCGCAATCGACGGCCCGCCTGACGGGTTGGGACGACGACCAACCACCCGGACAAGTCCAACGGCTGCGTCGCCGACCAGCCTTCCGCCAACCAACCCGCCGCCGCCTGCGGGAGCATCTGCCCCCACGGCAGCACACGCAGGTAAACGCCCGGGGGAGGCACGGCGGACGACGGAGACGCGGGAGCTTCGGACACGGCGCCTCCACCGAGTCCCCCGCACCGCAAAGCGCAAGCGCAGAAAACGGGAATTATGGCTGCACGTCCACGCGACTAGACGAGCCAGGTCCGCGCGGCTTCCAGCGCGTCCTCCAGCGGCGGGAGGTACGGATGCCAGAGTCGCTCCCACTCCAGACTGACCACGCCCGCGAACGCCGCGCGCTGCAGGGTCTCACCGAGCGGCCCCATCGGAAAATCTCCCCGCCCGGGCAGGACGTAGGTGAAAGGGTGACGTCCGCTGGGCACCGCGATGCTGTCCTTCACGTGCACATGCACCACGCGGGGGCCGATGGCGGCCCAGGTCGCGAGGGGGTCTTCCCCACCCTTGCGCCACGTGTGGTGCGCATCCCAGAGGATGCCGAGCCCGGGCAAGCGCTCCGCCGCGCGGGCTAGTCGCACGGAGTCGAGAAACGAGTCGTGAGTTTCCACCATCAGGTCCACCGCCCAGCCACGGCGCCGTCGCTCCTCCCGCCACCACGCCAGCGCCGCCGCCGCCTCCGCGAGTTCACCCGCATCCGCATCCCGCCCGCCATCGAAGACGCGCAGCCACGGCACGCCCAACCCATCGGCCCACAACGCCTGCGCCAGCAGCGCGTCGCGGTCTCCCGGACCAGCTCCCACCAGCCGAAACGAGGTGCCCAGAGCAACGATGCGGGGATCCGCCACCCCGCCGGCCTTCACCGCGGGCCGTCGTCCGGCAAGGTGCTCGGCAAGGGCCTCAGGCGAGCCGTACTGCGCCGCAAAGTGAGCCGGGAGGTCCGTCGTGCCCGCCAGCGATCGCAGTTCAACAGCTTCGAGCGAAAAACGACGCCCGAGCTCCAATACCTCCTCAAGGGAAAGGTCCGGACAACCGAGGGTCGAGAAACCACGACGCAATGCAGCCACCCCGGCAGCATGGACGTCAGGGCCAAGCTGGAAAGTCCGTTTCCGCTTGCGACGAAAATTCCCCGCGGAAAAGACTTCCCACCCGGTTACCCCTCTCTCCGTTTCTGTCCCGCGGCCCTCGCCTCGGGCTCCCGAACACCTCCCCCGCTCTTCCCCGTCCCCACGCTCCCTCGCCATCCCATCGGGGCACTTCCCTTTCCTTCCCGAACGAAATCCTCCAACCCGTCCCATCCATCATGCCAAGACCCGTCACGCTCTGCACCGGCCAGTGGGCCGACCTGCCCCTCGAGAAGCTCGCCCCGCTCGTCAAGAGCATGGGCTACGACGGCGTGGAACTCGCCTGCTGGGGCGACCACTTCGACGTCGACGCCGCACTTTCCTCGAAGACCTATATCCGCGACAAGTGGCAGCTGCTGCTCGACCACGGACTCACCGCCTTCGCGGTCTCCAATCACCTCGTCGGCCAGGCGGTGTGCGATCTCATCGACGAACGCCACCAATCCATCCTCGCCCCCTCCATCTGGGGCGACGGCGATCCCGAGGGCGTACGCAAGCGCGCCGCCCGGCAGATGATCGCGACGGGCAAGGCCGCGCGGGCTTTCATGGACGCGAAGCCGGGCCGCAAGGCCGGGGACAAGACGCCCGCCGTGGTCAATGGCTTCACCGGCTCCTCGATCTGGCACACGATCTACGCCTTCCCGCCGACGTCCCAAGTCCACTGGGAGAAGGGCTTCGTTGACTTCGCCAAGCGCTGGACCCCGATCCTCGACGCCTACGAGAAACTCAACGTGAACTTCGCCCTCGAAGTGCACCCGACGGAGATCGCCTTCGACATCGCGTCCGCCCAACGCGCGATCGCCGCCGTCAAGGGCCACCGCCGCTTCGGCTTCAACTACGACCCCTCCCACCTCGGGTACCAGGGTGTCGACTACGTGAAGTTCATCCGTACGTTCTCCGACCGCATCTACCACGTCCACATGAAGGATGTCTGGTGGGGCCACGGCGACGGCACCGTCGGCGTGTTCGGCGGCCACACGGACTTCGGTGACGCGCGCCGCTTCTGGGATTTCCGCTCGCTCGGCCACGGTGACATCCGCTTCGAGGACATCATCGTCGCGCTGAACGACATCAAGTACCAGGGTCCCCTCTCAGTCGAGTGGGAGGACATCCGCATGGACCGCGTACACGGCGCGCGCGAGGCCGCGGCGTACGTCCGCAAGGTCGACTTCCCGTCGAGCGCGATCGCGTTCGATGCGGCGTTCGACAAGAAGAACGCCTGATCCGGCGCTCCCGCACCTGATCGTTCAACGCACCTGCATCCCTTCCCTCACCGCATGAATCGCAAACTTCGTTTCGGCATGATCGGCGGCGGTCGTGGCGCCTTCATCGGCGCCGTGCACCGCATCGCCGCGATCATGGATGGCCGCGCCGAGCTCGTGGCTGGCGCCTTCTCCTCGGACCCAGGACGCTCGCGCGACTCCGGGGCGGACCTGTTCCTCGACCCCAGCCGCGTCTACGGGAGCTACCTTGAGATGGCGGCCAAGGAGAAGGCGATGCCGGCCGACCGGCGGCTCGACTTCGTCATCATCGTCACGCCCAACCACCAGCACTTCCCACCGGCGAAGGCGTTCCTCGAAGCGGGCTTCAACGTCGTCTGCGACAAGCCCGTGACGCTGAACCTCGCGGAGGCGAAGGCGCTCCGGAAAGTCGTGGCGAAGACCAAGAAGGTCTTTGTGCTGACGCACAACTACACGGGCAACGCGATGGTGAAGCAGGCGCGGGCGATGGTGCGCGCCGGCGAGCTCGGCGACATCCGGAAGGTGGTCGTCGAGTACCCGCAGGGCTGGCTCTTCAACCGCCTCGAAGCGAGCGGTCAGAAGCAGGCAGCGTGGCGCACGGACCCGAAGCGCAGCGGCGCGGCCGGTTGCATGGGCGACATCGGTACGCACGCCGAGAATCTCGCGCACTACATCACCGGCCTCGACATCGCCGAGCTCTGCGCGGACCTCTCGACCTTCGTGTCGGGCCGCGCGCTGGATGACGACGGCAACGTATTGCTCCGCTTCAAGGGCGGCGCGAAGGGCATCCTCCACGCCTCGCAGATTTCCGTGGGCGAGGAGAACAATCTCAACATCCGCGTCTACGGCACCAAAGCCGGTCTGGAATGGCACCAGGAACACCCGAACGAGCTCTGGGTGAAGTTCCCGGATCGCCCGGCCCAGCTCTGGCGCCGCGGCAACGGTTACGTCGGCGACGCCGCCAAGCGCGCCACCCGCATCCCCGCCGGGCATCCCGAGGGCTACCTCGAAGCCTTCGGCAACCTCTACGCAGAAGCCTTCCGCGCGATCTCGGCTGAGGTCCAGGGCAAGCCTCTCCCCAAGGACCTCGACTTCCCGACGATCGACGACGGCGTGAAGGGAATGGCCTTCATCGAGACCTTGGTGAAGAGCGCCCACGCCGGCGCACGCTGGGTGAAGTTCCCGAAGGTCTAAGCACGCGTGAGCCAAGACGTGCGCGCCCGGCGGACGCGCACGTCTTTCCCCGGCAGCGCGCCGGCTACCCCGCAGCTCGGGACGCGCCACGCCCGCACTCGTCACCGCACCCGCGGGACCCCGCCGTCGGTTGCGTTCCGACGCGATCGCGCTAATTTTTTACCGTCTCTCGATCCCCGATCCCATGAATCTACGGCTCCTCTTTCTCGCTGCGGTCACTGGATTGGCCGCGATCCTCACGGCGGGCGCCAAGCCCGCCAAGTCTTCGTCAGAATCCCCTCCCATGGCCAAGGACGCACTCGACTGTAAACCCGGTGAAATTTCCGCCTGCGGGCTGCCCTCGAATGTCGTGATCGACATGGGCAAGACCCGCGTGCAACGCACCGACGCCGAGTGGCGCCAGATGCTCACGCCCGAGCAGTACCGCGTTACCCGCCAACAGGGCACCGAGCCGCCGTTCCGCAACAAGTATTGGAACAACAAGGCCGATGGCGTCTACTTCTCGGTCTGCTCCGACACGCCGCTGTTCGATACCCGCGACAAGTTCGACAGCGGCACCGGCTGGCCGAGCTTCACCAAGCCGATCGAGCGTGCCTTCATCGGCGAGGCCCGCGACACCAGTCACGGCATGGTCCGCATCGAGGTGCACTGCAGCGTCGACGGCGCGCATCTGGGCCACGTGTTCGACGATGGCCCCGCCCCCACGGGCCTGCGCTACTGCATCAACAGCGCCTCGCTTCGCTTCATGCCCCGCGCCGAGTACGACGCCTGGCTGGCGAAGAACCGCCCCGCCACGCCGTAATCGCCTGGGCTGGACGAGATCCCAGCGGGAAACGAACGCGGCGCATCACCGCGCGCCGCCGCCGCGGGTACGACCGGCTTCGCCGTCGGCATTCGGCCCACGCCGCAACGCCGCCGGAGCGCCCCAGCAGCGCCGCCGTCCTCCGCGCGCCGTCTGAGACGAGCCCGAATTCGCTCGCTCAGTCCGCCGTCAGCCGCGCCCGGCCATCCGCGAATTCCGCCGAAACGTGAGTCCCTGAAGCCAAGGATTCACGGCGCATCACCGGCCGTCCCGCGTCGTCACGCAGGATGACGAATCCGCGATTCAGCACCGACACCGGACTCGCTGCCTCCAGCCGCTTCCAGAGTCCGAGCAACCGCTGCGACTCCAGCCGGACCCGCATTTCCGGCGAGACGCGCGCCAGGTCCGCCGCGCTGCGCGCCAGCGCGTGCCGCCGCTCGCGGACGCTGCGATGGAGCGCCGCTTCCAGCCGGTTCCGCTGGTCATCGATCCGCAGATAGCCCCGCTCCACCAACGCAGACGGGGTCAGGAGGCGGAGCCGCGAGGCCGCATGCTCCAGCCGGCGCCGCGCCGCCTCCGCGCGCGCGTCCACCTCGCGATGCAACAGGTCGGCCGCCCGCGCCACCCGTTCCGCGCAGGCGACGAAGCGGCTCGAGATCAGCTCGGCCGCCGCACTCGGCGTTTCCGCCCGCAGGTCGGCCGCGAAATCACACAGCGTCACGTCAATCTCGTGTCCCACTGCGGAGATGATCGGAATCCCGCACGCCGCCACCGCCCGCACCAGCGGTTCCTCGTTGAAGGCCCACAGGTCCTCCAAGCTACCGCCGCCGCGCCCGATGACCAGCAGGTCGAACATCCCGAGTTCCTCCGCCGCGCGGAGCATTGTCACCATCTCCGCCGCCGCACCCTCGCCCTGCACTTTCGCCGGCAAGATCACGAGGCGACCCCGCCAGCCACGACGGCGCAGGATCTGGATGAAATCCTGCACGGCCGCACCCGTCGGCGAGGTGATGAACCCGATCGTCCGCGGCATCGGCGGCAGCGGGCGTTTGCGCTCCGGCGCGAAAAGCCCCTCGTCCGCCAAGCGCCGTTTCAATGCCTCAAACTCCCGCTGGAGGCGCCCGACTCCATCCTCCACCACCGCGCGCACGATCAGCTGATACTGCCCGCGCGGCTCGTAGACGCTCACCTGGCCATAGACCACGACCTGCAGGCCATCGCGCAACGCCACGCTCTGCCGCGCCGCGTCGCCGCGAAAGAGCACCGCCGAGAGCGTCGCCGCTGCATCTTTCAGCGAAAAGTACACGTGCCCGCTGCTCTGCTGCTTGAGATTCGAGACTTCGCCGCGCACCCAGCCCGCCGGCAGTCCTTCCTCCAGGAGGGTCTTCACCCGACGGGTGAATTCCCCGACGCTGATCACACCCGCGCCCGGGCCACCGTCGTCGGTGGACGGGTCGTCGCTGCGAGCGGTGCGGGACGGTGTCCGCGCGCCTCCGACGCCTGCCTCTCGTTCGATGCCGCGACGCAGTGTCATGCCGTGTTCGCCTCCTGCCGCTGCCGCCGCTGGCGCAAGTGCCGCCGCAGGAGGTGAACCCCGAGGATCGCCGCCACCACGAGGCTGATTCCCAGCACGGCCACCTTCGCTTTGCCGTGCATCAGCGCATCACCAAAGATCACCACTCCGCTCAGGTTGATCATCGGAAACAACAGCGACGGCACGAGATACGTCCGGAACGGAATCTCCGCCAAGCCGAGCAAGTAACTCTGCACAAAAAACGGGGGCCCCGGCGTGATCCGCACCAGCAGCGTCATCTCGAACTGATCCGACGCCGGAACCACCGGAATCCGGTAGCCCAACCGACCCAAGGCCCAAGCCAGCAGAGGCCGCAGTGCCCGCCGCGCCAGCCAATAGGTCAGCACCACATTCACGGTGATCGCCGCCGCGGAGCCAAGCAGCACGCCCCCCAACCCGAGCTGCGCGCCAAACGCTGGGCCCGCCGTCAGCGCAAACGCCATCAACGGAAAACCCGCCGCGGGCAGCAGGGCCATCGCAGTGAAGAAAGCCGCCGGACCCAGCAGCCGAATCGTTTCCATGATGCTGAAAATCATGGATTTAACATCGAATCCGCGCAGCACGAGGATCCCGGCTACGGCAAGCACGGCGAGGCCGATCCCCCCTTTGACGAGGAATTTCCGTCGGTCGCGCGGTTCCGCTCCAGCCATGGGGCAACGATGCCGATGTTGGGTCGGCGCCGTCAAGGTCCACGCAGCCCTTCCCGCCCGGTGCGGCGCGGCGGTCCGGGCGCGCCGGTTCTACCGTATCCATGGCGCCCGATGCTTCTCCCTCCCTAATGACCCGACGGACGGTGATCCCGATCGTCGCGGTGGTGGGGATCGCGTGGCTGGTGCAGTCGGTGGTGTCGCCCTCGGCATCGCTGCCGTACGTGTGGCCGTGGTCGCTGGTCTCGGCCTACGGTTGGGGCGTGGTGGCGATCGTCGGCGCGGTGGGCTGGTGGCGCGGTGCCCGCATGGGCCCGCTGCTGGATGGCGGCCTGTGGCTGCTTGCCGCGGGGAGCGTGATTTCGGCGGCGCTGAGCGAAGCGCCGGGCGTGTCGGGTCCGGCGGCGTGGTCCGGCGCTGCGGTCTGTCTGGCGCCGTACGCGTGGCGGTGGCTCGTCCAGATCGTGGGGCGGGAGACGGTGCTGCGCGGTCTTGCCGTTGCGGCCGGCGTAATCCTGACGGCGAGTCTTCTGGCGTGGTGGCCGCAGGTCTCCGCGCGCGCGGATGCGGGCGTGGGATGGTCGGCGGCGTTCTCCCTGCGCAACGACCAGCCGTTCGGGCACAGCACGTACACCGCCGCGTTTGCGCTTCTGGCCATCAGCGTGATGGCAACGGCCGGAGTCGGTGCGTCGCCGGGCGGACGATTGCTGGCGGGGCTCGGCGGTGCCGCCAGTCTGGTGGTGCTCATCGGCAGCGGCAGCCGGGCGGGGCTCGTTGCGGCTGGGGTAGGGGCGCTCGCCGCGGGATGGGCGGGGCGGTCCTTGCTCGGGGCAATGCCGCGGCGCGTGCGTTGGAGCATCGTGGTCTCAGCGGTGCTGCTCGTCGCCATCGGCGTCGCCGCCAACCCTCGCCTGCGGGCACGAGTGTTGGAGGGAAGATGGACCCCGGAGGCGCGGGAGAGCAACGCGCAGCGCCAAGCCATGGCGCATGCCGCCGTCCTCCTTGGGTCCGAACGCCCTTGGCTCGGCTGGGGGCCGGGCATGGTGCCGCACGTCTTTCCGTCAGTCCGCGCCCGCGTGGGAGGCACGGTCGACAACGTCCTCCAAGTGCATCAGACGCCGCTGCAGGCATGGGTCACGCTCGGCGGCTTGGGAATCGCTGGGACGCTGCTGGTGTTCTTCGGGGCCTGTGCCCGTGCCTTCGCCGCCGCCCGCACGGCGGAGTCGCGCGCGGCGACGGCGGCACTGACGGGGGGGATCGCGGCGGCGGCGACATTCTTTCTTTTCGATCACTCTCTTGACGTTCCCGCGATCGGGTTGCTCGCCACTGCGCTGCTGGCACTGCTAGGCGGCGGTCGAGCCGACGGAGAAGGACGATCCTCGCGGTGGGGCCCTCCCCTGCTCTTGGGCGCGGGAATGCTGACGCTCATCCTGCCACAGGTGATCCGCGACCAGATCGCCCGGCGGCATCATGCCGCGGCCCTCGATGCCGTGGCAACGGGCGATCCAGCACGCTTCCTGACCGAAATTCGCACGGCCAGCCAGGCGCTGCCGGATGCACCTTACCTCCTGCACGTGGAGGCGGGCTACCTGGCCACGGGACGGCCGTTCGCTGCTGCGACCGGACGACCGGACGCGGCGCCGCCCGCCGGAGGACCGGCGCAAGCGGAGCGACTGCTACTGGCGTCGCTTCGCGCCAACCCCTTTCTGGAGTACTCCGAGTACAACCTCGGCTGGCTGCGGCTCCCGACTTCACCGGTCGACGCCGAGCGACACTTCGCCGCCGCGGCGCGCCTCGCGCCCCACCGAATCGGCGTCTACCTTGGGCTCGGCCTCGCGCGCGCGGCGCAGGGCAACGCAGACGGCGCCATCACCGCCCTGGCCTTGGAGCGGATCAACGCCCCGGTCGAAGCCTTTTCCCCGCTCTTCCGCGACGCGACCTTCGCGGCGCTCACGCCGGAGATCAACGCGCGCGCGCGCACCCTGCTCGCCGAGGGGCGGGCGGACGGGAGACTTCCCGCAGACACCGTGGTCGCGGTGCTGGACGTGTGGACATCGCTCCCGCCGACCGACGTCGCCTTTGGCGCCGCGTACCATCGCGTGCGACCCGGCTATGGCCTCCTGATGGGATTTCCGGAAGGCCGCCCGCCCGCGGATGTCGTTCCGATGTACCCCGTGCTCCTTCCGGAACCCGCACGGTCGCGCCTACCCGCGGCGGGCTGGGTGCCCGGCGAAACGTTGCTGGAGTGGGCGGGCATCCTGCGGGAGGCCACGCCATGAGCCCCCGCGCCTTGGATCGGCGACGCTCGCTGCTTCCACTCGCGTTGTTGGCGGGAGACATCCTGGTGGTCTTCGCCGCGTTCTGCGTCGCTTGGGTCCTCCGCTACGCGTCTCCGCTCGGTCGACTCGGCATTCCCGTGCCGGACGCCCGTTTCGCTGATTACCTCCCGCTCCTGCTGCTGGGCACCGCGTTCCTCACGGCCGCCTACCTGCAGCAGGACCTCTACTCGGAGCGCCTGCTGCTGCGAAAGTTGCGTTCGCTTGGCCTGATCTTCCGCGGGACGGTCCTCTGGCTCGCGGGCTACCTCGCGCTTTCCCTGGTGCTGCGCTTCGAGCCACCGATTTCCCGCTGGTTCGTGATCCTCGCCACCGTGTCGGTGCTGGCCTTCATGAGCGCATGGCGCAGCGCGGTCTATGCGTGGCTGACGCGACCAGGACGCGTGGAGCGACTTCAACGACGCGCGATCGTGCTCGGATGGACCCCGGATGCCGCAGCCCTCGTTGCCGACCTGCGGCGCAGCCCGACGCATCCGCTGCGACCGGTGGGATGGATCCGGCTGCCGGGCGACGGACCGGGCCCGGCGGACTGCCCGGAGCTGGGCGCCCTCAATAACCTACCCCGCATCCTGCGCGAAGAACGGATCGACGCCGTCATCGCCGCGCGGACCGATCTCCCGGCCGCGGACCTGCGTTTCGTCCTCGAAACCTGCGAAGCCGGCTTCGTCGATTGGAAGGTGGTGCCGTCCTCGTTCCAGATCCTGACCAGCGGACTGCGGCTTGAGACGGTCGGTCGGGTACCGATCCTCGGCGTCGAGGACCTCGCGATCCACCGTCCACTGAACCGGGTGGTCAAGCGAGCCTTCGACCTCGTGGGTGCGAGCGTGGGTTTACTCCTTTCGCTCCCGTGGATCGCGATCCTGAGCCTGCTCATCCGGCGCGAGTCGCCGGGCGCGCCGGCACTCTTTGCCCAACAGCGGGTGGGCGCACGGCAGCGTCCCTTCGTGCTCTACAAGTTGCGCAGCATGCATCCGGAAGCGGCGGCGGCGGACCACCTCCACCAAAGCACCCCGGCGAACGATCCCCGTCTCCTGCGCATCGGCGCGTGGATGCGGCGCTGGAACCTGGATGAGCTCCCGCAATTCTGGAACGTGCTCAAGGGCGACATGAGCCTGGTCGGTCCCCGCCCCGAACGTCCCGCGCATGTGGCGCGACTCTCGGCGGAGATTCCCCACTACCTGCCGCGGCACCTGGTGAAGCCCGGGCTAACCGGCTGGGCCCAGGTAAACGGGCTGCGTGGCGAAGGCGATCTCGTCCGCCGCATTCAGCACGACATCGCCTACATCGAGAACTGGTCGCTGCTGGGCGATGTGCAGATCCTGCTGCTCACGTTCCTCCGCTGGAAGAATCCCGCCGCTTAGGATCGAAGCGGTGAGCACCGTCACGCGAGCGAGGGCCGGCGCGGCCGCGGACCCTCCCGATTCGCGCGCGCCAAGCATCGAGCGCGAAGCACGGCGGCGCTGACCTCAGGACGTCACGCCGGTTGCACCCGCCGCCGTCCACTCCACCGGGCGCGCCAACGTGAAACCCGCTTCCACAAGCCGAACGCGAACCGGTAGCGCCACTCCACCCACCGCGATCCGCGCGGATTGAGGTGCTTCAGAAAAACGTCGCGGTTCGCATCGAAGATCGCCTCCGACATCCGCTCGAAGTCGCGGTCGACGCTCTGGCCCTTGAGGTGAACAATGCTCCAGCGACCGTCGTAAACGATTCTCCGCCCCGCCTGCCGCACGCGCAGGCAAAGATCGAGGTCATCGCCGTACATGAAGAAGGCCTCGTCGAAGCCTCCCAGACCCGAGAGGAGATCGCGTGGACCCAGCATGAATGCGCCATTGATCGCACCCACGTCGTAGGTGTCGCGTTCCGGCAGATGCGTCAGGTTGTAGCCGCAGAACCACCGCGTGCGCGGAAACCGCCGCGCGAGGCCGGCGGCGCGACAGAAACCATCCCACAGGCTCGGGATGCCGCGCCGACACGCGAGGTCCATGCTTCCGTCCGCAAGCTCCAGTCGCGGCGAAATCAATCCGATCTCTGGCTCGCCGCGCACGCGCGCGATCAGGTGCTCCAGCACCCCGGGCCGGACCACCGTGTCAGGATTCAGGAAAAGGACGATTGAGCCCTGCGTGGCGTGCAGGCCCCGGTTGTTGGCGCGCCCGAATCCGAGATTGGTCTCGGGGTCGATCGCCTTCACCCATGGGTACGCTGTTCGCAGCAGCGCCAGCGTGCCATCCGCGTCGCGGCTGTTATCGATCACGCACACCTCGACACTCCCACCGCCGATTTCCCGGGGCAGCGACTCCAGGCACGCGGGCAACTCTTCCCGCGACCGGTAGGCGACGATGATGATGGAGAGTACAGCCGACATCGGAGATGAAGCCTTGAGCCAATTGTATCCGCCGGCAACCTTCGCCTGATGGCCCTCGTGAGCGTAATCCTCGTCTGCCGCAATCCCGGACCCAGGGTGCGCGCCGCGGTGGCATCCGTTCTCGGGCAGGCGCCTCTTGTCCATGGCGCGGCGGGGATCGAGCTGGAAATCGTGGACGGCGCCTCCAGCGACGGCACCGTCGCATGGCTGAGCACGCTGAACGCCGATCCCCGAGTCCGCTGGACCAGCGCGCCCGACGGCGGCGTGTACGCCGCGATGAATCTCGGTCTGCAGCGGGCGCGGGGCACGTGGTGCCTGTTTCTGGGCGCGGACGACGTCCTCGCCGACCCTGGGGTGCTGACGGCCGCAGCCCCGATCCTCCAGGAAAGCGAAGCCGATGTCGTGGCGGGCCATGCCGTGTACACGGATGGACGCCGCTACGCGCCCTGCCCGCAGCGCAAGGCGTGGCGGAACTTCGCCCATCACCAGGCGTGCTTCTACCGCACCGACGCGCTGCGTCGGCTCGGCGGCTACGATACCTCGCTGCGCCTACAGGCCGACTACGATCTCAACCTCCGGTTGATCCGCGGGCGCGCCGGAATGCAGGAGATCACGGTGCTCGTCGCACGGTGCGCACCGGGTGGACTCAGCGACTCCGGCCTTTGGGCCAACTACCGCGAGGAAATCCTCGTGCGCCACCGCCACATTCGCGCGTGGCGGGCGCTGCTCTGGGACGCCGCTGCCGTGGCACGCTTCGTCCGCAAGGCCTGGCGGCGACGCAGCCACTTCGCGCACCCTGAATCGGAAGCGAACGCCTAAGGCGCGCGCAGTCCCACCGCCTCGGCAGCGAGCGTGCCGAGCGTGCGGCGGAGATCCGTGACGTCGCCTTTCCCGTGCGGGTGCAGCCGACTCGAAAGAAAAATGACGAAGCTGCGCGAACCGGGATCAATCCAAAGCGAGGTCCCGGTAAAACCCGTGTGACCGAAGGAACGTCCGGCCGGAAACACGCTTCCCCGAGGGGCCGAGAAACGCGTGTCGATGTCCCAGCCGAGTCCCCGCTGATCCGAGCCGACGGTTTGCACCCGGGTCATCTCCGCGACGGAGGCCGACGAGAGCACCGCCCGGCCGTCGGGCGCCCGGCCCGCGGCGAGGATCATGCGGCAGAACCGAGCCAAGTCGCTCGCCGTGGTGAAGAGCCCGGCGTGACCTGCCACACCACCCATCGCCCGAGCGGTGGGGTCGTGGACCACGCCGCGGAGCAGCACGTCGCCCACCCGCTCCGTCGGTGCGATTCGCGGATGGAACGTCGGCTCGGGCCGGAAGCCGGAATCGATCATACCCAACGGGGCGAAGATCTCGCGCGCGGCGTACCGGTCCAGTTCCTCGGCGGTGACGGCCCGCACCAGTTCACCGAGGACGATGAAGTTGATGTCACTGTAGACGAAGCGTTCGCCAGGAACGGACTGCAACTGCTCGCCGCTCGCCAACGCCAGCGCCGCCGCCCGGCCCGTCCACGCTGGCTGCAAACGCAGACCCGGGCGCAGGCCCGACGTGTGCGTGAGAAGGTGGCGCACCGTCACGGCGCCCTTGCCTTCGGCCGCGAAGGCCGGGAGCCAGCGCGCAACCGGGGCGTCGAGCGCGAGTGCGCCTCGCTCGACCTGTTGCAGCACTGCGGTGGTCGTGACCACGACCTTGGTGAGCGACGCGGCGTCGTAGAGCGTGTCGCGCGTGGTCGCTTCGACCTCTGGCTCCACCGCGCGTGATCCGTGAGCCCGCACATGGTCAGCGTCCGCGTGACCAACCCAAAGTACGCCGCCGGAGCTACGACCCACGAGGATCGCAGCCTCGATTGCAGCGTCCATGGCCGCAAGGGGAGCCGGCGCCATCGTGGCCCCACTGGGCGCCCGGGGGACCGCTGCAGCGGCGGACGTCGAAAAAACGAAGGCGGTGGCGCCGCAGAAGAGCACCGCCGGCAGCGAAATCAAACGGGACGCGAGCCGTCCCTCACTCACCACCGAACCTGCTCGAGGTAACGGAGCGACTTGACGATCTGGTGCTCGGCATCGGCCGACTCGTCCTCGATGAAGTAGTGCTTCACACCATACTTCTCGGCGGCGGCGAGCACGACCGGCCAGTTGACCTGGCCGCTTCCCAGTGCGACGTCGTCGTTGGGGTCGGCCTTGCCGGTGTGGATGCCGGTCGGCAGGCCCTTCCGATAGTCCTTCAGATGCATCAGCTCCCAGCGGCCCGGGTACTTTGCCAGCCACGCCTCGGGCGACTGGCCCGGGTGGATCGTCCAGAGCACGTCCATCTGAAAGCAGACATACTTCGGATTGGTCTCCTGCATCAGGATGTCCATCGCGGTGGTGCCCTCGCCCGCCGCGCCGGGAGCGAACTCATAACCGTGGTTGTGGTAGAAGACCTTCATGCCGTCGGCAGCCATCACCTCACCTGCGCGATTGAAGACTGCGGCGGCGTTGCGCGCGTCGGCCGCATCAAACGTGCCCTCGTGGGAAATCCACGCGCAGCCGACGTACTTGATCCCCAACTCCTTGGCCTCGCGGCGCACGCCCTCGGGGTCATCGCGGAGCCGGCTGAACGGGAAATGCATGCCGATCGGCTTGAGGCCCCGAGCGTCCAACTCGCGCCGGAACTCCGCCGGCGTTTGCTTGTACGTGCTGGCCAGTTCCACCTCCTGCGTGCCGTACGCCTTGACGATGTCGAGCGTGGTCGGGCCATTCTTGATGAACAGGCCGCGCAGGCTGTAGAGCTGGATGCCCAAGGGGCCTTTGAAACTGGGGCCAGTGCCCGGAGCAGGGCTGGCGGCCAGCAGGGAGGAAGCAGCCAGCAGGGAAAGCGCGGCGGCGCGGACAAGCGAGGATTTCATGGGGAGGGGAATCGGAGGAGGGGCACGAAAAGGAACGAGACGAACGTACCCACCGGGACGAGTCAGGCAAGCCGTGCCGCCGCGTCAACCGCCGCTGGCGGCCCCGCGGGGCGGCGAGATCAGCCCAGCGGGGGCTCGTTGCGCCGCTCGCGATCCTCGCGCCGCTGCTGCGCGGCCGCGCGGAACGCGCTGAAGCAGCTAGAAAACAGGAAGATCGCCATGATTCCCGTCCAGAGGGAACCGCTCCAGAAGGCGAGCCCCACCAAGGCGGCGATGCCGACCAAGCCGAGACCGCTGGCGATCCATAGACTGGTCACCGGACCAAGCCCGAACCAAAGCAGCGACCGCAGGATCTGGCCGCCATCGAGGGGGTAGATCGGCAGCAGATTGAAGATCAACAGCAGCAGATTGATCCGTTGGAGCTCGAAGAGAAAGATTCCCAAGTCCGTGGAGCGTCCGAAGCCGTCGATCGACTCGGCCTGGAGTTGCACGAGCAGCAGCACCGGCACGAGGACCACATTCACGAGGGGGCCAGCGGCGATGCTCCAGAGATGGGCGCCGGGCCGCGGAGGCGGGGAAACGAAGGCGATGCCGCCGAGTGGCCACAGAATGATGCGTTCGGCATAGCCCCCGGTCTGCCGACAGGCCAAGGCATGGCCGAACTCATGCATCAGGACGATGCAGAACAGACTGATGTACTCGATCGCGTTCCAGCCGAGGGAACTGTACTGGCCAGCCCGCGACGTCACGACGTAGATCGCGACGAGGAACCAGGACCAGTGCAGCGAAACGCGGATACCCGCGAAGCGAAAGAGCGGCAACGAACCGTCGGTGGACTGAAGCACGTGACGGTGCTACGCCCGCACCGCACGGGTGCCAAGGGGAAAGCACTGCGGGTGACCAGCGCCTGCCCCCACCTTGAATCAGGGCTGACGCGTCGGCAGCTTTTCCGCCGCCCAGTCCTTGAAGCCACCGGCGTTGGCCACCGTGACTCCCTGCGCGGCGAGCTTCTCGCCGACATTGCCCGCGCGTCCGCCGGAGCGGCAGTAGAGGATGACCTCCTTGCCCTTCACGGACTCAAGGAACGGCTTCCAGAGTTTCTGATCACCCCGGAAATCACTCATCGGCAGAAGCACCGCCGGCGCCGCGACGCCGGACTCGGCGCACTCCGCCGGTTCGCGCACATCGACCAGCACCGCCTTGCCTTCAGCCACGCGGCGCGCCGCCTCCGCGGCGGTGATCCGCGGCACCTCCGCCAGCGCAAGGACCGGGAAAATCAGGCCGACGAAACCGAGCAGCACACGCTTGAGGGAGAAGTTCATGGCAACACCTTCTCGACGGCGTGGAGCGTCGGCAAGCCTGAGCGGTGATTTTTCACTGCGCCGTGGGCTCGACAGAACGGACGGATTCGCCTCCTTCTTCTCCTTCCCCGGACATGACGCCTTCCACCCCGACCACCCCAACCGTCTCGTCACCCTCCGCCGCCGTCGCCTTGCCCGAACGCGCCCCTTCGCCCGAACGACGCGCGTTCCTCGCCGCCGGTGCGGCGGCTGCCGCGCTGACCCTCGCCGGTCCGCTGGCCGCGGCCCAGGCGACCGCGGGGGCCGCGACGCATCGAGACGAGGAAGACCCCCTCGTGGCGCGGCTGATCCGCGAGAACGACACGCTGGTCCTCGCCCAGCTCGCGCTGCAGGACCTGCGCCCCGGCGTGCGCGGCCACGGAGGCGTACCCGATCCCTATGGTATTCCCAGCGCGAATACGACCGGGGGCTTCATCGCCGTACTCGCGTGCGCCTTCGCCAGCCCCACGTCGCAGCACTACCGCTCTCCCCGCCTTCGTGAAGCGATGCTCCTCGCCTCCCAGGCCCTGCTCGATCTCCAGCACGAGGACGGGACGATCGACCTCGCCATCACCAACTTCCGCTCTCCCCCCGACACCGCGTTCGTGACGGAGAACGTGGCTCCGGCCTACGAAATCCTCCGCTCCGACCCGGGATCGGACGCCGCCCCGATCCTCGAGCGCCTCGAACGCTTCCTCCGCCACGTCGGCGATGCACTCGCCACCGGCGGCGTGCACACCCCGAATCACCGGTGGGTGGTCTGCGCCGCCCTAGCGGCCCTCCACGACCTTTTTCCCGATCCGCGCTACCCGGCGCGGATCGAGCAATGGCTGGCCGAGGGCATCGACCTCGACCCGGATGGCCAGTACACGGAGCGCAGCACCACGATCTACTCCGCCGTGGTCAACCGAGCGTTCCTCACCCTCGCGCACCGCCTGAACCGGCCCGAGCTGCGGGATCCGGTGCGGCGCAATCTCGACATGACCCTCTACTACCTGCACCCGGATGGTGAGGTCGTGACCGAGGGCTCACGCCGACAGGATCGTCAGCAACGCGGCACCCTCGTGCGCTACTACGCGGCGTACCGCGAAATGGCGATCCGCGAGGGGAACGGTCAGTTCGCGAGCGCCGTCGCCCAGATCGAAGTCGAGTCACCCGCATCCGTGGTGCGGGAGCTGCCCTCGTTCCTGACGGAGTCCATCCTGCGCCGCCGCTTGCCCGCAGCCGCGCCCCTGCCGACGAACTACCGGAAGCACTTCAAGCACTCCCAGCTCGTCCGCATCCGTCGCGACTCGCTGAGTGCCACGCTGCTCGCCGGCACGACCACCTTCTTCTCCCTCCGTCGCGGATCAGCCGCGCTGGAAGCGGTGCGTCTCTCGACCGCCTTCTTCGGCAAGGGGCAATTCCAGTCGGAGGCCATCGAGGAGATCGCGGGGGGATTTCGACTCCGGCAATCGCTGCGCGGCCCTTACTTCCAGCCGCTCACACCGGAAAAGATCGCCGAGCTCCGCACCTACGCCGGGATGGAGAGCAACGGGCTCCTCCGCCAAGACCACCGCGCGAGTCGCGCCCAGAGCAACATCCAGTCCCTCGAGTCCACCGTGGATCTGGTGGAGCATCCCGACCGGCTGGAGCTGCAATTCCGGATCGAGGGTACGGACCACGTCCCGGTCGCGATCGAACTCGCGTTCCGCCGCGGGGGCATCCTTGAGGGGGTCGAACCCGTGAAGGGAGTGGCCGATGCCTACCTGCCGGGCTCGGCCGGCGGTCGCTACCGCTTGGGCAACGACATCATCTCCTTCGGCCCGGGCCGCACGGAGCACACCTGGACCCAGCTGCGCGGGGCCCTCGGGAAGTGGGACGGACAGAGCGTGTACCTGACCGGTTTCACGCCTTTCCGTTTCACCCTGACCCTCTCCTGAGCGCCGGTGAGGCCGGATAAAGTGTGATCCGCGTTCCGGCTCCGGTGTGAATCGAAGCCGGGGCGGCACGCGACCGGAACCACGCGCTCGACCGCCTAGACGGACGGAGCGCTGCAAACATTGCGTCGGTCCAGTGGAAGATCGCTGCGGAAAGAAGCCGCAGCGCGGGCTCCGACCCAACAGACCGCACGCAAATCCAATCCGGAACCGCGTCCGCCGGAGGCCGGCACTCTCACAGGCCCCGGGCCGGACGCTCTCGCCTACAGCCGGAAGAAACCAAAGCCGCCGTCGACGTCGAAGGCGGCACCCGTCGAAAACGGGAAACGGTCCTCGGCGAGCGCACGGACCGCCGAGGCCACATCCTCGGGCGTACCCCAGCGACGGATCGGCGTGATGCCCCGCTCGTCCTGAATGATGAGCTTGTCGTACTTGGCCTTCACGCCGGACGTGAGGTCGGTCGCGATCACGCCTGGGCGGACCTCGTTGACGTTGATGCCGTGCGGAGCCAGCCGCTCCGCGAACAGCTTGGTCATCATCGAAAGCCCCGCCTTCACCATGCAGTAGTCGCCGCGGTTGATCGACGCCGTGTAGGCGGAAATGGAGGTGATGTTGACGATTCGCCCGCGGAAGCCGCGCGCATCAGGCGCCTGTTCGATCATCTTGCGTGCAACCTGCTGGGTGAGGAAGAAAGGTCCCTTCAGGTTGATGGAGAAGAGGCGGTCGAAGCTTTCCTCGCCGGACTCGAGCAAGTCGGCCCGCACCTTCGGGCCGACGCCTGCATTATTGACCAGCAGGTCGATGCGCCCGAAATGCGCGAGCGTCTCCGCCACCAGACGGTCGCGGTCCGCCGCCACCGCCACGTCGCCCTGCACGATGAACCCATCGCCCCCGGCGGCCCGGACCAGCCCGAGCGCCTCGTTCGCGGCCTCGAGGTTACCCGCGTAGTTGATCGCCACGCGGTAGCCCGCGCGGGCGAGTTCGACGGCGATACCGCGGCCGATGCCGCGAGACGCTCCCGTGACCAAAGCGGAGGATTTCGACATGGCCCGAGCAAAAGCCTCCCTTCCCTGCCGGCAAAACAAAACGCCCGGCCCATGGGGGACCGCGCGTCACGCCTTCAGCTCCACAGTTTACCCCACCGGCCGGCCCAGCCCCGCTCAATCCCTCTCGCCACCACGGAGCATCGTGAAGCACCCCGTACCTAGGTTTTCTCCGGTCATTTCCGGCTTAGTCCGGGGCGGAACGCTGGCCCGGGCGGCCTGAGCGAATACCGTGACCTCATGCTGACGCCCCTCCGCCGCCTCCGCTCCGTCCTGTTTCTCGCGGTCCTCCTCCCGACGCTCGTCATCGCCGCGCCGGCACCGGAGCGCGAGAAGCCCATCCCCAGCGCCCACCTCGCGGCCATCGGCGTGCCGGACTGGGCGCGCGGTTCCACGATCTACGAAATCAACGTCCGCCAGTATTCGGCCTCCGGCAAGTTCTCCGCGGTCACCGCCGACCTCGCACGCCTGCAGGCTCTCGGCGTGGACATCCTCTGGCTCATGCCGATCCACCCGATCGGCGAACTCCATCGCAAGGGCACGCTCGGCTCCTACTATGCCGTGAAGGACTACCTGGCGGTGAACCCGGAATTCGGCACCGAACAGGACTTCCGCGACTTGGTCCAAGCCGCCCACGCCCGAGGCATGCGCGTCATCCTCGATTGGGTCCCAAACCACGTCTCGCCCGACAATCCGCTCACCCGAACTCATCCGCACTTCTTCTGGCGCGACGCCAAAGGCAACCTCACGCCCCCGCACGGCTTCGACTGGACCGACGTGGTGCAGTTCGACTTCGATGCGCCCGGTCTGCTCGATTACCAAGCCGACGTCCTCCTCCACTGGGTGCGCAGCTTCGGCGTCGACGGCTTCCGCTGCGACGTCGCCTGGGGCCTGCCCACGCCCTTTTGGAACGAAGTGACGAAGCGTGTGCGCGCCGCCAAGCCGGATGTCTTCTTCCTCGCCGAGGCGGAACTGCCCCAGCAGCAGGTCGAGGCCTTCAACCTCTCGTACGGCTTCGATCTCCACCACACGATGAATCAAATTGCCCAAGGCAAGAAGACGGCCGGTGGGATCGACGATGCGTACGCGAAGATCCGCGCCACCTTCCCGCGCGGCGGTGCGTTGATGGTCTTCACCAGCTCGCACGACGAGAACAGCTGGGCCGGAACGGAGTTCGACCGCATGGGCGCTGGCTACGCGCCCTTCGCGGTGCTGACCTTCCTCCTCGATGGCATGCCGATGATCTACAACGGCCAGGAGATCGGACTCGACCGCCGGCTCGAATTCTTCGAACGCGATCCGATCGTGTGGCCCACGCAGCCCCATCCCGCCGCCCACCGCTATCAGGTCCTGACCAAGCTCCGGCGCGAGCACCCCGCCCTGCACACCGGAGCCCCGATGCGCCGCCTCGACACCACCGACAACGCCACCTTCTACGCCATCGAACGCTCCGCCGGGATCCGGAAGGTGGTCGGCCTCTTCAACCTCACCGCTCGGGACGCGAAGGCCGACCTTTACGACGCGGCCCTGCAGGGCCGGTGGCGCGATGCATTCACCGGTGAAACGATCGTCCTCAACAGCCTCGTCTCCCTCGATCTCAAGGGCTGGCGCTACCGCGTGCTGGTTTCGGAGTGACCGGCGGCCGCCCATGCACCCCAACGCCGCGCTGATCTTCCGCTTCTACGATGCCTTCGCCGCGCGCGACGCCAAGGCGATGGCTTCGTGCTACGCGAGGGAGATCCGCTTCTCCGATCCGGTCTTCCCGGACCTCCGGGGCCACGCTGCCGGCGACCTGTGGCGCATGCTCTGCGAGTCCGGCAAAGACCTGCAGATCGAGGCCTCGGAGATCGAAGCCGATGACAACGTCGGCCGTGCGCGGTGGGTGGCCCGCTACACCTTCGGAGCCACCGGCCGGCCGGTGGCGAACGACATCCGCGCCACCTTCCGCTTCGAGCAGGGGCGGATCATCGAACACCACGACGCCTTCGACTTCCACGGCTGGGCGCGGCAGGCCTTGGGGTTTCCCGGCCTTGCCTTTGGCTGGACCGGTTGGATGCAGCGCAAGGTGCAAGCGCGGGCGGCGCGGCGCCTGCACGCCTTCCGGAAACGCCGCGGCTGATGGTCCCGCCAGACCCAGCGGAAACGGCGCACTGATTTTGCTGTCGTTTTTCATCCGATACACGAACCGCGACGCCTTTCGTCGACCGCTTCGCGCAGCTCACGGAACAGCGCGTGCGGTTCTCTCGACGGCGCGACCGACCCGGAGTCGGCGCGGAGGCACGCCGTGCACCGCACGGAAGACGCGGGAAAAGTGGTCCGCATCGGAGAAGCCGACCCGCGCGGCGGCTTCCTTCACGAGGCAGTCCGACGCGAGCAGGAACTCGGCGGCAAGGTTCATCTTGCGCCGCAGGAGATACTGGTACGGGCTGGTTCCCTGATGGGCCCTGAACCAACGACGGAGGGTCGACGGCTCGACGTTCACGAGGGCCGCCATCTCCGCCAGTGACCCCAGAGTCTCGGCGCGGGCATCGATCAAGGCCTTGCCGCGCAGGAAGGCCGCCTGCACCGGATCGCTCGCCAGTCCCAGCCGCCGCGTCGCGGATTCCTCAAGACGGAGCAACCACACCTCCAACAAGGCCTCGGCGAGGCGCGTCGCCATGGGCCCGCCCGGCACCGCGGCGCGGACCACCTCCTCGGCCACGCTCGTCGCCTCCGGACTGATCACGAGCGACCGCGGCGCCCCCACCGCCACGCCGCAGCGCTGCAGACGCGCCGCCACGCCGGGCCCCGTGAGCGCGAAGAAATACTTCTCCAGCGGCTGCTCCGCGACGCAGCACAGCTCCACCGCCGTCGCGGGGCCGTAGGCAAACACCTCGCCCGGCCCGACCGGCCGCCGTACGCCATCCAAGGTGACCATACCCTGCCCTCCCACGATGCACTCGATGACAAAGTACGGGAAACGCCGCCGCACGAGCGCGTAGTCCGAACGGCAGCGCTCCCAGCCGCCCATCGCCAACGTCAGGGAGCGCCCCCTCCGCCGGGCGGTGCCAAGGTCGAGGAAGAACGTCCGCGCCGCGGCCACCTGCGGCGAAAGCAGGGCCCGGGAGAGGGTCGAATCCCGGCGGTCACGCATGTTCATTTTATCCAGCTTTGTGCACGGATTTGACAGCATTGTCGATTCGCTGAGGCCCGCTACGGCACCTAATCTTGCCGCAGGATTCTCCAGCTTTTCATCACCTCCGCCCCCTGCTTTTCCCTCCGATCGCCATGCCCTCGCCCCGTCGTTCCTCCCGCAAGATCATCCAGCTCGTCGCCAACGGCGACCTGCGCGCTTCCGCCAACGAGAAGTGCTGGCCCGCCCAAGCCGAGATGGAGGCCAAGCTCACGGCCGCCGTCGCCGCGCTTGGCTACCGACTGGTCCGCGCCCACCCGTACGAGCCGACGCTGCGCCACGGCTTCATCGGCTCGCAGAAGCAGGGCATCGAGGTGTTTCGCCACGTCGATCCCGATGCCCCGCTCATCGTCGCTGAGTCGGTGTGGCAGTATTCGCACCACTTGCTGCACGGACTGCTCTCGCATCGCGGGCCGATCCTCACCGTCGCCAACTGGTCGGGCACCTGGCCGGGCCTCGTTGGCATGCTCAACCTCAACGGCTCCCTCACCAAGGCCGGCGTGACCTACTCGACGCTCTGGAGCGAGACCTTCGAGGATGCGTTCTTCCGCGAGGGTCTGGAGTCGTGGCTGCGCACCGGGCGCGTGCGGCACCGCACGGCGCACGTGCGCCCGCTGGCCCGCGCCACCGTCCCCGCCCGCGCCCGCGCGGTGGCGCGGCGCCTCGCGGCCGATCTGCGGACGCGCAAGTCGATCATGGGCGTCTTCGACGAGGGGTGCATGGGCATGTACAACGCGATCATCCCCGACGAACTGCTCTTCCCCCTCGGCATCTTCAAGGAGCGGCTATCGCAGTCGGCCCTTTACTATGCGGCCACCCAAGTAACCGAGGCCGAGGCCCGTGAAGTCTTCGACTGGTACCGGGCGAAGGGGCTCCGCTTCCACTTCGGCAAGGACGAGGCAACGGAACTCACGGAGTCGCAGGTGCTCTGGCAGTGCCGCACCTACCTTGCGGCGGTGCGGCTGGCGGACGAGTTCGGGGCCGAGACGATCGGGATCCAATATCAGCAAGGGCTGAAGGACCTCCTCCCGGCGAGCGACCTCGTGGAGGGCACCCTGAATTCCACCGACCGACCGCCGGTTCGACGCGCTGACGGCAGCATCATCCGGGAGGGTGAGGCGATCGTGCACTTCAACGAAGTCGACGAGTGCGCCGGCGTCGACGGCCTCTTCACCGCGCGGGTGCACCGCGCGCTTGGCCAGCCGACGGCGAACACCCTGCACGACCTCCGCTGGGGTGACCTTGATCGCAGCGGCACGACGTCGGAGTACGTGTGGGTATTCCTGATCTCGGGCAGCGCCCCGGCGGATCATCACGTGGGCGGCTGGGCTGGCTCGGAATCGCTGCGCCAGCCCCCGATGTACTTCCGACTCGGCGGGGGCACGCTCCGGGGCATCGCCCGCCCCGGCGAAATCGTCTGGAGCCGGGTGTTCGTCGAGAAGGGTCGTCTCAAGATGGACCTCGGCCGCGCCAAGGTGATCAGCCTGCCACCGGAGGAGACCGCGCGACGCTGGCGCGAGACGACGGAGCAGTGGCCGATCATGCATGCCGTCACGTACGGGGTGTCGCGCGACCAGATGATGGCGCGGCACAAGGCGAACCACATCCACGTGGCCTACGCGAACAGCGCCCGCGAAGCCGACCTCGCCCTGTACACCAAGGCCGCGCTCGCGGCCGAACTCGGACTCGAAGTGGCGCTGTGCGGCACCCGCGCGGACGGTCGCCCGTTCTAGCCACGCCCCTCCGGGCTCCCGGGCACCCGGGAGCCGAGGTCCATCGGCCCGTCCCGCGGCGCGCCCGATTCGAGACTTGCGCCCGCCCGGAAGGCAGAGCGGGCTGGGCGTGCCATGGACGATCCCCTCCCGCCCCTGCCGCTTGAACCCCGCCCCGGTCGCTACCGCCATTACAAGGGAAACGAGTACCGCGTACTCGGCATCGCCCGGCACAGCGAAACCCTCGAGCCCCTCGTGCTCTACCAGGCCCTCTACGGCGACACGGCCGCGCTCTGGATCAGGCCCCAACCCATGTTTCTGGAAACCGTGACCATCGCGGGAGCCGCCCGCCCGCGGTTCCAGCGGATCGGGGACGCCTGAGCGGGCGCCCGACGGACCGACGGCCATCGGGACGTTTCCCGCTGGACCTGACTCCGCGGCGACTCACACTCTCCGCACCGATGTCGGCACGCGCGCGCACGACCGATCCCCTTTTGCGATGGGCCTGGGCGGCTCTCTGGCTGAGCGCCGCGCTCTTTGCCGGAGGCTGTGCTTCATCGCCGAAGGCGCCGCCGACCGCACCGCGGCCGGCCGCGACCAAGCCGCAGCCGACGGCGAGACCCTCGACCAGCGCTCCAGCGCCAATGCGCGCCCCCGCGCCGCCCGCGGCCAACCCGCGCATCATGCTCGGGATCGACGTGCTCGAAGCCCAGGGCTTTGCCACGCTCGCGGGCAAACGCGTCGGGCTCCTCACGCACCCCGCCGGCGTGAATCGTTTCGGCGTCAGCACCATCGACGTCCTGCGCCGCTCTCCGAAGGTGCGCCTCGTCGCACTCTTCGGTCCCGAGCACGGCATCTACGGCGACGAAGCGGCGGAGATCAAGATCGCCGACCGCGTGGACAAACGCACGGGGCTGCCGGTGTATTCGTTGTACGGGAAGTACCGCAAGCCCACCAAGGCGATGCTGAAGGGACTCGATGCCCTCGTCATCGACCTGCAGGACGTCGGCTCCCGCAGCTACACCTACGTGAGCTGCATGCGCTACGCCATGGAGGCGTGCTTCGAGGAAGGCGTGGAAGTCGTGGTGCTCGATCGCCCGAACCCGCTCGGTGGCCTGAAGGTCGACGGCCCGATGCTGGATCCCGAGTGGATGAGCTACGTCGGGGCCTTTCGCGTGCCTTACGTCCACGGCTTGACGATCGGCGAACTCGCGCAGTTCAGCGCCCGGACGCCCGGCTTCCTCGCGATCCCACGCGAAAAGCAGGAACGCGGCCGCTTGACCATCGTCCCGATGCGGGGCTGGCGCCGCTCGATGCGCTGGCCCGAGACCGGCCTGCGCTGGGTGCCGACGTCGCCGATGATCCCGGATTTCTCCGCCGCCGTGGGTTACGCGATGACTGGGCTCGGCACGTACATCGGAGGCTTCCGTCACGGGGTCGGTCAGCGCTATCCCTTCCGCGGCATCCTGCACCTGCGCATCACCAGCGACGTGGTCGAGAAGGAGCTCAAGGCCCTCGCGATTCCGGGCATCGCGTTCCGGCGCGTGAGTGCGCCGAACCGTAGCGGCAAACCCGCCACCGGACTGTACGTCGAGGTGACGGACTGGGACGACTGGCGCCCCACCGAACTCAGCTTCCATCTCATGCGCCTCGGCTGCAAGTTGGAGGGAGGCAATCCGTACGCCGCCGCCTCGAAGGGCATCCAGCAGGGTTTCCTTCGCCACATGGGTGACAGCGATTTCTTCGCCGACTTGGTGGCCAAGGGTGCACGCGTCGACGTGGAGCGTTGGCTCGTCCGCTGGCAGGCCGAGAATCGCGCCTACGTCGCGTCGAAGAAGCGCTTCTGGCTCTACAACTGAGGGCTCGGACGCCCCGTGGCGACGGCCTGATCGAAAGGCCGAGCTTCGCGCAGGTGCCCCACCCACTGCTGTGCCAGCCACGGGCCGAGCAGGGCTCCCTTGGAGCCAAGGCCGTTGCACACGCCCGCCCGCGCCTGCCCCGGCAACCAGCCGGCAACCGGCCGCAAATCCCGCGCACTCGTTCGCCAACCCGCCAATGCCGCCCGGACGCGCGGCTCGCCGCCTTGCGACAGGCGACGCGCGCTCTCCCGCAGCAGTTCCCCGGCCGCCAGAGAGGGCTCCAGCCCAGTCGCGGTGCGATCGTAGGTCGCACCCACCGCCCACGCGCCATCCGGCAACGGCAGCAGCCAATGGCCATCGTTGCGGATTTCATCGCGCTCAGCCGCGGGCACCTCCGCCAACGGCTCCAGATGCAGCAACTCGCCCTTCACTCGCTCCAACCCGACGCGACCCAGCGACACTTCTGCCGCTCCGAGACAGGCCACCACCGGAATGTCGTCCCCCGCCAACTCCGCCGCCGTCGCCACACGCTCGATCAACAACCCGCGCTGCCGCCAGCGTTCACGCGACGCGTGGATCAAGCGGGGGAGGTCGACATGGAAGGCGGGCGCGACGACAAACGCATCGTCCCGGCCCGGCAGGGACTGCACGTAGGGGGCTAGTTCACCCGACTCCCGCTTGGCGGCGAAAATCTCCCGCTCGCGCGCCGTGCGCAGCACCCGCAGGACCCGCATCCGGCGAATGACCGGTACGCCGAGCTCGTGCTGCACCGCGCGGTACATCGCCTCGGCTGGTCCCAGCAGCTCATCGACTCGCCAGCTCTTCACGAGCCGCTGGCCCGTGATCGGGTTGATGATGCCCGCGCCGACGCGCGAGGCCGCCGAGTCATGACCCGGATCGATGATCTGAAACCGGATCCCGGCCGACTCGCAGGCCCACGCGAGCAAGGTGCCCGCCAAGCCTTGGCCCACGATCCGGATCTCCGCGTGGCGCATGGCGGCCTCCCGCACCGGCGTCAGCCGCAGCGGCCATCCGGACCATGCGCGTGGCCATGCGCCAATTCCTCGGGGGTGGCCACGCGGGCGGACACGACTTCAACCTCGAAGGTCAACGCCACCCCGGCCAGCGGGTGGTTGCCGTCGAGGGTCACGGTGTCACCCTTCACCGCGACGACGGTGACGATCGGAGCCGCCGCGTCATCGCCCACTTGGAAGCGGTCGCCCTCCTTGAGATCGCCCGCGACGGGCAGCAACTCGCGGAGCACGTCCTGCACCTGGCGGGGATCGTGTTCGCCGTAGGCCTCCGCCGCTGGCACCTCCACGCGCGTCTTGGTGCCCGCCGCCGCCGCACGCAGACGCTGGTCCAGCCCATCAATGATCTGGCCGGCACCCTCCAGGTAGACGATCGGCGCGCCACCTGCGGAGCTGTCAATCACGCGACCCTCGGGATCGCGCAGCGTGTAATGGAAGGAAACCACCCGACGGATGCTCATGCCTTTATGGGGACAGACTCCGCCGCGAACGCCAGCCCAGACCGAGACGGACGGGTGCCGCGGCCGACGCGGGACGCACGTTGCGGACCTCAGGTTTCCTGGCGAAGAACCTCGAGCGGCGGATGCGACGTCACGCCGCGATTCGCCAGCAGGCCGGTCAGCAGCGTCAGCGTGATCACCGCGCCGAACGCGCCCACCACCGTGGCGGGTGGCACGACCGGCGGAGCCTCGAACACGAACCGCGCGAGAAGCTGTCCACCGACGATCGCCAATCCACATCCGACCGCGGCGGCGAGTGCGCCGAGGATGGCGTACTCGACGAGCTGGATCTGCACCAGCTGGTTTCGGCTCGCCCCGAGAGTGCGGAGCAGGACGGTCTCGCGCAGCCGCTGATAGCGCCCGCTCAGGACCGCGCCCGCGAGGACGATGATGCCGGTGGCGACGGTGAAGAGCGCCATGAACTGCACCACCCACTGGATTTTGGAAACGATTCCATCGAGGGTCTGCAGCACGAGCGTCAAATCGATGGCCGAGACATTGGGCAGACGGGCCACGACCGCTTGCTGCAGCCGGGCCGACTGCGCCGGATCGGCCGCCCGCGTAGCCGCGACGAAGAACTTCGGCGCGTTTTCGAGCACGCCCTCGGGAAACACGATGAAGAAGTTCGGCTCGAGACGCCGCCATTCCACCTCGCGCAAGCTGGCCACCCGCGCCTCCACGGGCACGCCCTGGACGTTGAACTCCAGCGTGTCACCCAGCTTCAGCTGGAGGTCCCGCGCGATCCCGCGCTCCAGCGATACCGGAACCACCGCAGTGTCCGGAGCGACCCGCGGGATCCACTCGCCCTCGATCAGTCGTTCCGTATCCGCCAGCGCGGGCCGGTAACTCGACCGATACTCACGCCGCAGCGTCCACGAAGGCAGCGTCGACTCTCCCTCCCGCAGCAATTCCTCGACGGTCTGGCCCTTCAGCCGGCTCAGTCGCATGGTCACGATGGGGGCACGCGCCAGCAACGGTACACCCGCGGCCGCCAGCGTTTCCTCAAGCGGCCCGATCTGGTCGTCCTGCACATCGAAGAACACGAGGTTGGGGCGATCTCCTCCCCCCGAGCCCTCGATCTGCGCGAGCAGCGTGGCGCGGGTCAGCGCCAGCGTTACGATGAGGAACGTCCCCAGCCCCAGCGCCAGCAGCAGCAGCACCGTGCGGTTGTTGGGGCGGTGCAGATTGGCGACACCCTGCCGGATGACGTAGGGGGCGCCGCGCGGCACGACCCGACGTGCAAGCCACGCCACGACACGCGCGAGGCCGGCGAGCACGCCGAAGCCGACGAGAAGGGCGACGACGAACCCCACGGCGACGACCCAACGCGGGGTCTGCAGCCACGCGAATCCCGCGACGGCCGCCACGATCAGAACGTAAACCAGCCAGCGCAACGGATCCGGTCGATCGGGATCATCCGCGAACGAGGACCGGATCGCGCGCAGCGGCGACACCCGCCGGACCGCCAGCAGCGGCAGGAGCGTGAAGAGAAAGCAAATGCCGAGACCCAGCCCAATCCCCCGACCGACGGCCGGCCAGTCGACCGCGAACTCGACCTCGAAAGGCAGTAACCGCCCGACCAGCCCCGGAAGCGCAAGCTGCACGCCCACGCCCAACGCCGCGCCCACGCCCGCACCGAAAAGGCCGAGCCCCACTCCCTGCACCAGGTACACCGCAAAGCTCCGCCACGCGCTCGCTCCGAGGCACCGCAGGACCGCGACCGTCGCCAGTTTCTGCCGCACGTACACATGGATCGAACTCGCGACGCCGATCGCACCGAGGAACAACGCGACAAAACCGACGAGGCTCAGGAAGGCATCGACGTTGCGTACGCCGTTGCCGAGCTCGCGCCGCCGCTCTTCCACGGTGTCGAAGCCCAGCCGCAACTCCCGGAAACGCCCGCGCAATTCACCCACCAAGGCCTCCACGTTGACCTCCGGAGCAAAGCGGAAGTAGGTGCGGTACCGGACCATGCTCCCCGGTCCGATCAGCCCCGTGTCCGCGAGGCGGGAGCGCGCAATGAAGACCCGCGGTGAAAGCAGCGCGACGGCGGCCGACTCTCCGGGAATCGACCGGAGCGCTCCCACGATGGTGAAGGTGCTCTGCCCCAGCCGAATCGGGTCGCCTATCTTCACGCCGAACTGACTGAGCAGGGTCTCTTCGATCACCGCGACTGCCTCGCCCCGGGCCAGCCGCCCGGCCGCATCGAGGGGCTCCGTCAGGAACTCGCCGTAAAACGGGTAACCCCCTTCAAGCGCACGCAGCGTCACCAGCCGGGTCTGGCCACCGGCCGACGGGAAGACCACCATGGACGCAAAAACGACCTCCTCGGCGCGCTCACCGCCCAGCCCGCCCAAGAAAGCCTGCGCCTCCGGAGAGAGCGCGGAGCGCGACTGCACCGCCAGATCAGCTCCGAGCAACGTCTTGGCCTGCCCATCGATCGCCCGGCGCAAGTTCGCGCCGAACGAACCGATCGCCACCAGGGCGGCAACGCCCAGGACGATGGAAAGCGAGAACAGGGCGAGCCGCCGCCGCGAGGCCCGCGAGTCCCGCCACGCCATCCGCAGTACAAAGCTCACGCGCCCGCGCCTCCCGTCGTCCCAACCGCACCTTCACCTTCGTCCGAAACCACCACGCCGCTGCGCAGGCGGATGATCCGGCGACAGCGCCGGGCGAGCTCAAGATCATGCGTCACGAGCACCAACGTCGCTCCTCGCTCCCGATTGACCTCAAAGATCAGCTCGGTCATCGCCGCCGCCGTCTCTCCGTCGAGATTGCCAGTGGGTTCGTCACAAAAGAGGATCTTCGGTGAATTGATGAACGCGCGCGCCAGCGCCACCCGCTGCTGCTCGCCACCGGAAAGCTGCACCGGATAGTGTCCACGCCGCGCTCCGAGACCCACGCGCTCCAGCAGCGCGACCGCGGACTCCTCGGCACCGCGCAAGGCCGACACCCCACCGCCGCGCGCGGCCCGCAGCTCCAGCGGTACGAGGACATTCTCCAGCGCCGTGAGCGTCGGGATCAGCTGAAAGTTCTGGAAGACAAAGCCCACGTGGTCGTTGCGCACCCGCGCCCGGTCATCCTCGGTCATCGCGCCGATCTCCTCGCCCGCCAGTTCCACCCGGCCCGATGATGGGCGGTCGAGCCCGGCGCACAGGCCGAGCAACGTGGTCTTGCCGCTGCCGCTCGGGCCGACGATCGCGAGGCTGGCACCGGGTGCGAGCGAGAAGCTGACGTCGCGCAGCACCGTCAGCGCCCCCCCCAGGGAACCGTAGGTCTTGGTCAACCGCTCGACTTTCAGCATGGGATGAACCATTGTAAGCACCCGCGAAACAATCCGTGGGCCGGCCAAACCGCAACTCCATGACCCGCCTTTTCCTCCTTTTCCAACTCAGCCTCGGCTTCGCCGTCGGCAGCCTTGCGCCGCTGGCCCATGCCAACGAAGCCGGGACGGACCCACGGCCCACCATCGTGTTCTTCGGCGATAGCCTGACGGCCGGCTACGGCCTGGAGAACCATGTCGCCGACGCCTTTCCCGGCCTCCTGCAGGCGAAGATCGACCGCGAGGGACTGGCCTACCGGGTGGTGAATGCCGGCTTGAGCGGCGACACGACGGCGGGAGGACTCCGGCGCATCGACTGGGTGCTGCGACAGCCGGTGGATGTCTTCGTGCTCGAACTGGGCGGCAACGACGGGCTCCGGGGGCTGCCGTTGGCGACGGCCCGCGCCAACCTGCAGGCGATCATGGAGCGCGTCCGCGCCCGCAATCCGCAGGTCCGCATCATCCTCGCCGGCATGCAACTGCCTACGAGCATGGGGACGTATGCGGAAGGCTTCGCACGGCTGTTCCCCGAATTGGCAGCAGCGAACGGGACGGGACTCATTCCCTTTCTGCTCGAAGGAGTGGGCGGCGTGCCGGAACTCAATCTGCCCGACGGCATCCACCCCACCGTCGAGGGCCACCGCCGCATTGCGGAAACGGTGTGGCCCTACCTGCGCCCGTTCCTCGTGGCCCGGACCGCCGGCGGCAGTCCGCAGTTGCACCCCGGGCGCGGGACCGAAAGCGTGGGACCATGAAAGCCACCTTCACCGCGAAGGAATACGCCCGCCTCCTCGAGCTGGTCCACTACGGACTGCACGTGGTGCACGCGTACCACGGCCCGGAAAATCCCTCCAGCCCACGCTACGACGAACTGGAGCAGAAGCTGCTCGCCCTCGCGACGCCCATGGGCTGCGGCGACCTCGTCGAGACGCTGCCCGACGAGAGGCTGCGGATCGCGGAAAAGGTTGTCCGCGACGAACGCGTGGAGAAAATCTTGTCGGAGCACACCAACGACACGTTCTGGCATGAACTCGTAGCCCGCCTCGCCGACCGCGATTGCTCATCGGAGCAGGCCCGGCGGCACCTCGCCGCCAGCACCCCCGGCGTCGAGCCGCCTCCCTCCATTGAGCAGCAGGTCGAGACCATCGAGGACGCCTACTGGGCGGAATTCCAGAAGCACGACCTCAACAACGTGATCGTGCTCCGCGCCGGCCACGGCTGAGGGGCCGCTCAGCCGCGGAGACGCCGCGGCCCGAAACGGTGCCAGCTCAGGCGGGTTGGCTGCGTCCCGGCGCGCCGGCGAAGAGCTCGCGCACCACGCTCCATGCCCGGCGCAGACCGGCGGGCTGGATACCGCCCTCGATCTGGAAGAGCTCGACGAGCGCCTCCTCATGCCCGCGGTACCGCGGCGGCAGGGTGAAGGTCGTCTCGTCGCCGTCGCGCACGGTCGAGAGGAACAAGCCTCGCCCGATCGCCGGCTGCGCCGGAGTGACCAAGATCGAGCGCTCGGGAAGCACCAGCCACGGACGGAAAGCAAAGCGCCAGCCTCCGTTTTCCGGCTCATTCAACCAGCGGCCGTAGGTCCGCACCGGCACGCCCTGCTCGCAGAGGTGCGGACCGGAGAAGACGCGGTTGGGGGCCCCAGCCTGCGGACGGAACCGCAGACGGCGGAAGGTCAGGAACTCCCACGACAGCACGGTGCCGAAGACCGTGAGCCGGAAGGACCAGCCGGCGACCAGCCACGAGACGATGATCACCGCGATTGAGAGCAAGGCCCCCAGCCACGGATTGAGTCCCGCCGTCAGGACGACCAAGCCCAGCAGGCCGGTCCGGGCCGCCTTGAGTACGGAGTCCACCGCACCCCAGGGGCTGAGCAGGATGAGGACGTTGATGGCATGTGATGCCATCCAGACCACGGCAAACACCGCCACGGCCAACGGCAAGGTCAGCGCCGTGAGCAGCCACGAGAAGTCCATCGCCGCGAGCGGCAGCGTCGCCAGACCGGTCGGCACCGGCGCCGCGCCCGGGCCCTGCGCCACCAAGACCTTGGACAGGGTGTCCATCGTGAACGGGAGGACTGCGCCGGCAGCGACCAACCCCGAGACCTTGTTCTCGACCGTCTCCAGGACATCCAGGGGCTTCTTGAAGCCCGGCGGCAGCGCAGCCGCGAGAGAGTCCTTCGCCGCGCATACGCCCACGATCAACATTGCCGGCAGCCAGAACGCGACCTGCGCGAACCACGGCAGCGCCGTCCGCTGCTCGGGCGTGTCGGCCCGGAACCACAGATACGCCCCGTAGACTCCGGTTCCCAACAGCGGTGAGATCGCCATGCCGGTGACGCTGGCCAGGGCGGCCGAGACCGCCGCCCCCGGCGAACGATCCTTCGCCGGCGGCGGAGCGCTGCCGGCGGCCCACCCGTCAGCAGGGGCGAGACAAAACGTGATCACAGCCAACAGCAGCAGTGCGGAACGAACGCGTGAGAACATGGCGATGAAGGGCAAAGAGAAAGCGGGACCAGCAACCCAAGCTGCGCGGCCGCCACGACCCCGGGGGCCGGTCACGGAACAGCGGACGGCACTTCGATGGCGCGTTGCGTCTCGTTGTAGAGGACGCGACGGCTACCGATGAGCACGACCCTAAGCGAATGGGAACCGGAGTCCAGCTGCGAGAGCGGCACCGTGAAATAAAACCCGCTCCGCAGAGCGTCGGGTCGATCCGGATACGCTTTTTCCACGTCCGGTCTCCACTCCACCCTTCCGCGAAACAGCCGCGTGCGATCGCCCTGCACCACTTGCACGTAAGGCTGCAGCTCGGTGGAAATCCTCTCCTTCGTCAGCATCCAACCCCGGAAATGCACGTGTCCCCGCGACACGGTCAGTTTGTCGATCGAGAACACAATCGGATACAGCTCGAGCCGCTCCGGGGCGACCACCTCATGGCTGGGTTCGACGTCCAGCTCATACAGGCCCTCGCGCGCGGAGATCGCCAGGATCTGGTCGCCGAGAGCGGTCTTCGGGAAGATCGGGCGCTTCAGCCC